>Ga0208034_1001196_pt1 | contig 16584 bp, 20 predicted proteins | sample June2015DPH_8_10_FD_184699 | JGI IMG/M metagenome (GOLD analysis project Ga0208034, IMG submission 184699) | Peatland microbial communities from SPRUCE experiment site at the Marcell Experimental Forest, Minnesota, USA - June2015DPH_8_100... | ecosystem: Environmental > Terrestrial > Soil >...
GCCATGGCCGCTCTCCGGGGTAACGCTAGGGGTAACAGGATGGCCCGATTGGCCTTGTTACCCGTTGTGCTGCACAAAGTGTCACAAAGCCTAGGAAAAACAAGCATGATCGAGCCTCCGCGTGCACTTTTGGAGACTTTGTTTGTATCAATGGCTAACAGAAGGTAATCCGATCTGGTTCGGCGTCATCATCGTGATGACGGTCGAGCTGGGCCTCATTCATCCGCCCGTGGGGATGAATGTATTCGTGATCAAGAGCGTGGTGCAGGACGTGACGTTTTCAACGATCTTCAAGGGCGTGCTGCCGTTCATCGTTACCGATCTGATCCGTCTCGTTATTCTGATCTCGTTCCCGATGCTGGCGCTCTATTTGCCGTCGCACATGTAGGGCCTACACTAGGCTGTCACGTTTCGTTCCAAGGAGGCTGCCATGCTTCGCCTGCTGGTCGTCGCCGCGCTCACCGCGTTCGCGCCGGCCGCTCACGCCGCTGACACTAAACAGTCGCAAGCGACCAAGCAGATCACGCTACAGTTCGAAGTCGCCTGCGCCAAATTAAAAGAGGAAAACAAGAAGACCGTACTTGAGTTCTACGACGCGGCTATCAACCAGAAGAATTTCGAAGCGGCCGCCAAATTCTTAGGCCCGCGCTACGTCCAGCACAATCCCAGGGTCGTCGACGGGCCCGAAGGCCTAAAGGCCTTTCTCGCCTTCCTGCGCGAGAAATTCCCCGACTACCATAGCGACATCAAACGCGTGTTCGCCGACGGCGATTACGTGATCCTGCATGTCCACAACGTGCCGACGCCCGGCGCTCGCGGTAACGCCATCGTCGACATCTTCCGGCTGGAAAACGGCAAGGTCGTCGAGCATTGGGACGTGCGTCAGGAGATTCCGGAAACAGCCGCCAATTCCAACACCATGTTCTAGTGTGGCGGTTCAGAAGTCCGCATCATTTTTGCCGCGAACTCGTCATGCGGACTTCTGAACCAAAGCCACACTAGATCAATACGTTGCTAGTGTCCTTCGATTCCGAAGTTCGCAAACGAGGGTGCCGCATAATGATGCGAACTTCGGAATCGGGACACTAGCGCCGTCGCTTTCGTGTCCGGGGGCGAGCCAATGGCTCCGGCCTCAAGTGGCCCATCCGGAATGACGACTCTGAGGATTGTCCGTTTAAGTCCGGCCGCTGCCGGCAAGCACGGCGCGCGTGGCGCGGTCCGGGCCGAAATCGTCGACGCTGTCGATCGCCAACAGGTCGGCAAGCCGCGTGCGCGCGCGGTTGACGCGGCTCTTGATGGTTCCGACCGCGCAGCCGCAGATCGCCGCCGCGTCCTCGTAGGAGAAGCCCGAGGCACCGACCAGGATCAGCGCCTCGCGTTGCTCCGACGGCAGCTTGGCAAGCGCGGCGCGGAACTCGCTGAATTCGACCCGCCCGGTCTGCTCGGGGTGCGATTTGAGGGTCTCGGCGTAGCGGCCGTCGGCGTCCTCGACCTCGCGCCGCCGCTTGCGGTATTCGGAGCGGAACAGATTGCGCAGGATGGTGAAGAGCCAAGCCGGCATGTTGGTGCCGGGCTGAAACGAGTCGATATGGGCAAGCGCGCGCAGCAAGGTCTCCTGCACCAGATCGTCGGCGCGGTCGATATTGCCGCACAACGAGATGGCGAAGGCGCGCAGGCTCGGCACCGTCGCAAGCACTTGATCGCGTATGGCAGGATCGAGCTTCATGCCGCCCCATCATCTCGGTCGCTCAACCGGCGAATCAGGTCGGAGATATGCTGCGGCACGCCTTCGCTGACGACTTCGTCATACATGGCGCGCAACTGCTGCCCGATGCGCGCCTGAACCTCGCGCCCAAGGCGAACCTCGCTCTTGCGTTGTGTGACTGGCCTTCCCATGGCGTCCCGGGTTTCCGGCTTGGCTTCGTTCGGAGCCAGCGGCTCGATGATAACTGTCTTACCGGTCTTCATTTTTCGTCATGCCCCCGTTACCGTCGTCCACCGGAATTCCGCATGGCGCTCCCCTCATCGCTGGCCACCAACGCTTGTCTTTAGCGTTGGTTCCGGCCGCGGGAACTGTTTTTTGGAACCTTGGTTGCGCAGCGACGTTGTAGCCCGTAGCCTCGGGAACTTGGAAGGGGAGGGTTCTTTGTCGACCTCACAAGCGGTACTTCAGCACCTGCCGTTCTTGCGCCGGTACGCTCGCGCGCTGACCGGCAGCCAGGCATCCGGCGACGCCTATGTCGCTGCCACCCTGGAATCGCTCATTGCCAGCCCGCAAATCATCGATTCCGGCCCCAACCAGCGCGTCGCGCTTTATCGGCTCTTCACCAAGATCTGGAACTCGGTCGCGGTGAACGGCAAAGCCGATGCCGCCGTACCGAATCTTCCACCGGAACAGCACCTTACGCAGATTACGCCGCGCCCGCGCGAGGCCTTCCTGCTGGTCGCGCTCGATGGCTTTTCGGAGGAGGACGCAGCCCAGATTCTGGAATGCGATCTGCCCACCTTGCGCGGCCTGGTCGAAGAATCCGGGCGCGAACTTGCCGCCGAGATCGCGACCGACGTCCTGATCATCGAGGACGAAACCTTCATCGCCATGGATATCGAGGCGCTGGTGGAGAGCCTTGGCCACAGGGTCATCGGCGTCGCCCGCACCCATACCGAGGCGATTGCGCTCGCCCGGAAGAAACGGCCCGGGCTGATCCTGGCGGACATCCAGCTTGCCGACGGCAGTTCGGGTCTTGACGCCGTGAACGAGCTTCTCGGCACGTTCGAAGTGCCGGTGATTTTCATCACCGCCTATCCCGAGCGCTTCCTCACCGGGCAGCGTCCGGAGCCGGCGTTCCTCATTGCCAAGCCGTTCCAGCTCGCGGTGGTGTCGGCGGTCGCCAGTCAGGCGCTGTTCTTCGGCCGCAAGGCGCGTCAGCGCGAGCGGCAGCCGACGGCGTAATCTCCCGCGCTTTCGCGGCAAAGCGATTCCGTCACCTGAGCGTCATTCCGGGGCGCGGGCTTCAGCCCGCGAGCCCGGTATCCATTTTCGCTGACCTGCGGCTCTGGAGTCCGGGTTCGCCGCTTTGCCTGTCATCGGGCCGGCCACTTCGGGCCGGACCCGTTGGCGGCGCCCCGGAATGAAAGTCCCCACGCAAAAAATTAGGGCGCAGCTGATCGGTCCATCAGCTGCGCCCAATGTAACCGGCCCAACACGGGGGGAGGGGGAAAGGATGGCCGGTCCGCATGATAAAGCGCGACCCGAAGGTTTGTTCCGCCACCCCGCGGGCGGCGCGGGCATCATCACGCAGGTGTGAGCGGTATCACGACACGGTGAATTTTTCGGCGCATTGCGGAATCGCGCTCGGGTCGCCACGTTTTTGATAGCGCGTGGCCAAACGAACTCGCGTATTCGCGGCATGGGGGTTGTCGGGATTTCGGGGGGCTGTCGGGATTTCGGAGACACTCCGATGCGTAGCATGTGGTCATTTCGGGTTGCGGCTGTCGCATTCGCATTGGTCACGGCGAGCCTTGTTTCCTTCCCCTCGTTGTCGACCACGGGCGGATTGAGTTCCACGCCTGCCGCCTCGGTGGACCGCGCGCTCAAGGGCGACCGCCTACCCACCGTAAAGCCGACGGCCTGGCAGCACGAGTTTCGGCCGCCCGTCACGCCGCTGCAGTCCCGCGCCCGCGTTCCGGTCGGTTGCGATACCTCCTTCAGCCCGATTTCTTCGCCGCGCTTGGCGAACGTCTTCCGGCGTTGCTTGGTTTGAAATTGCTTGGCTTGAAATCTCAGTTTGACAGGAAACTTGATCAAAAACACTGCGGGAGCCTTAGGAGTCTTCGTGGAACCTTTCTGCTCCGCCGGCGCTTGATTGACCGGAACTCATAGCGGAGGGTGTCATGTCAGCGGACAAGCTGTGGCGTCGCGCCTGCACCGCGGTTCTCTGTGGGGCGTTTGCAACCATTCTCGGCGGCACCGCGTCGGCTCAATCGCTGTCGTACATGCCGATTGATCGCGACAGCGCGGTCCTTCGCCAGCCGCTGACATCAACCGAAGAGCCCGGCGGCGTGCCGGGCGGCGACGAGCTTCCGGCGCCGTTGCAGCGGCAAGTCGTTTACTATACGGGCAACGAAGCTGCCGGCACGATCATCATCGATACGGCGCACACATTCCTTTATCTGACGCTCGGCGACGGCAAGGCTATGCGCTACGGCATCGGCGTGGGGCGTGAAGGCTTTACCTGGTCGGGCGTGGAGGCGATTTCTCGCAAGTCCGAGTGGCCCGATTGGATTCCGCCGGCGGAGATGATCGCACGGCAACCGTATCTGCCGCGATGGGTCGGCGGCGGGCCCGGTAATCCGCTTGGCGCACGCGCGCTTTATCTCGGCAACACCGCCTACCGTATTCACGGCACCAATGACCCGCACTCGATCGGCAAGCACGTCTCCAGCGGCTGCATCCGCCTGCGTGACGCGGACGTGATCGACCTTTATGGCCGCGTCGGCATCGGCACCAAAGTCATCGTCCTGCCGAACGATCAACGAACCGTCACGATCAACGACCGGCACTATGCGTCGAGCGAAGGCGGCTTGCGCGTCGTCATGACGGCGCGGATATCGACAAAGCCGGCCGTCGCCATCGCCGGTCAGTCGCGGCCGCGCGCCGGGAATAGTGCTCCCGCACCGCTCGGCCTGTATTGATACGGGAACTTCGCTGCCCTAAAGCCGTGTCAATGGCTCCGGTTTTTCGCCGCCCCGGCGAAACCTAAACCACGGCTGCGCCGTTTTTTCCAAAGAGTCCAAAGCGTACGGCCTTGACCCCACCGGGCCGGAGGCCGAACTGTAAGAACATGGACAGGTCCGAGGTAAAGAAGAATGCAGCGCCGGAACCGGATCGGCAGCCGGAAGACGAGATCGCAACGGCCTTCTTTCCGGATTTTGCAACGGTCAGCGCTGCGCTCGAAGCCGGACAGATGGGCATCTGGTCCTGGGACGTCACCACCAATGCGGTGACGTGGTCGAGCAATATCGAGTCGATGTGCGGCCTGCCGCCCGGCAGCTTCGACGGCACTTACGCTTTTTTCGAACGCGACATTCACGAGGAGGATCGGGCCGCAGTTTTTGCAGCGCTCGACGAAACGCTGCGCACCGGATGCCCTTACCGCGTCCGCTACCGCGTGGCGCCGCGGCCTGACGGCGAGGAGCGTTGGATCGAGGCGGCCGGCACGGTGATGGTCGAAGACGGCGCGCCCAAGCGCATGGTCGGCCTCTGCCACGATGTCACCGACCGGGTCACCCTGCAGCGGGAGCTGCGCAGTCGGGCCAAACAGCAGGAGGCGCTGGCGCAGCTGGGCGAGCGTGCATTGGCGGAAACCGATATCGAACGGCTGCTCAACGACGTGGTCAGCACGCTCGCGCTCACCTTGCCGGTCGATTTCGTCAAGGTTCTCGAGCTGATGCCCGGCGATACCGACTTTCTGCTGCGCGCCGGCTTCGGCTGGAAGGCCGGCTGCATCGGCTCGATCGTGATGACGAAGGAGCACGACGACTACGCTCGGCACATTTTGGGCGCCGCGGTTCCGATCGTCACCGCCGATTTTGCGACGGAGACGCGGTTTGCAATTCCGCAATACCTTCGCGATCACGGCTGCGTCAGCGGCATGAGCACGACGATCGCCGGCCACGATGGACGCGCCTATGGTGTTCTCGGCGTCTGCACGAGCGGGCATCGGCACTTCAGCGTGCAGGACACCTCGTTCCTCGCTGCCGTCGCCCATCTCGTAGCCGGCGCGATTCAACGGCGGCAATTGGAGCAACGCCACGAACTGATGATCCGCGAACTGCGCCACCGCTCCGGCAACTTGTTTTCTCAGCTCCTGGCGCTGTTCTCGCAGACGGCGAAAAATTCGAAGAACATGGCCGACCTCATGAGCAAGTACCAGGCGCGCGTGCTCGCATTGGCGAATGCGCACCGCCTGATCACGGAAGCCGGTTGGAAATCGACGTCGCTCGCCGAGCTGTTGCGCGTTGAGCTGGGACCGTATCTCGACCGGACGTCTTTCAGCGGGCCCAATGTCGATCTGGAGCCGGACCCGACCTTTAGCCTGAGCGCCGCGCTGCACGAGCTCGCTGCCAACGCCATCAAGCATGGCAGTCTCTCGCAGCCGCAGGGCCGGCTTGAATTGACCTGGTCGGTCGCGCCCTCGCGGCGCGGCCTCACCCTGACCTTTGACTGGATCGAGCGGAATGGCCCGCCGGCGCGGCGGTCGCGGCATACCGGATTCGGCTCGCGGCTGATCGGGTTGGTCATCGAACGGCAAATGAACGGGGAGGTGCACACCACCTATACCCGCGAAGGCTTCTCCATCCGCATGATCGTGCCGCTGACGCATGAGCGCTGGCCGACGGAGGCGCTGTCGACGGCGAGCCCAACGGAAAACGCATGATTGCAGAGCCGCGCAGCGCGCGACTCTTGCTGGCGGAATCGCATGCTTTTTGTGCGCCGCGTCGATCGCCCTTCCCCCTGAGGGAGGGGTAAGCTAAAGCAAAGCCAACCTGGAACGCATTGGAAGCACACATGGATCGGCGGCCGACATCGGGCGGCACCATCGACCAGGGCGAGGTCGCGCGATTCTCGCGGCTGGCCGGCCAATGGTGGGATCCCCGCGGGCCGATGGCGCCGCTGCACAAGTTCAATCCGGTGCGGCTCGCTTATGTGCGCGACCGCGCGGCCGCGCATTTTGACCGCGACCCGAAGCGGCTCGACAGCCTCGCCGGGCTGCACGTTCTCGATATCGGTTGCGGCGGCGGAGTTCTCAGCGAGCCGCTGGCGCGGCTCGGCGCCTCGGTCACTGGCGCCGATCCGTCGGAGAGCAACATCGCGGTCGCCAAGCTTCACGCCGCGCAGTCGGGTCTGGTGATTGATTACCGCAACACCACCGCCGAGCTTCTGGCCGAAGCCGGCGAGGCTTTCGACGTCGTTCTCGCCATGGAAGTTGTGGAGCACGTCACCGACGTCGGCCTGTTCGTCGAGCTTGCCGCGGCGATGGTCAAGCCGGGCGGACTTCTGTTCGTCGCGACGCTCAATCGCACGATAAAAAGCTTTGCGCTAGCGATCGTCGGCGCCGAGTACGTCCTGCGCTGGCTGCCGCGCGGCACCCATCAATGGGACAAGTTCGTCACGCCGAACGAGCTTGAGATCGCCATCGAGCAGGCCGGTTCGCACATCATCGACGAAACCGGCGTGATCTATAATCTCCTCGCCGACCGCTGGCAGCTTTCCAGCGACATGGACGTGAACTACATGGTCGTCGCGGAGAAGGCGGCGTAATGCTGACCGGCTGGCTTTGGGCCGTCTTCACCGTCATTGCCGCTTTTACCCAGACCCTGCGCAACGCGATGCAGCGCGAGCTGACCGGCGGTCTCGGCACCGTCGGCGCGACGCATGTGCGGTTTTTGTTCGGCTTTCCCTTCGCGCTCGCTTTCCTCGCCGGGGTGCTCATGGCGACCGGATCGCCGCTGCCGCGGCCGGGGCTGAGCTTTTGGCCCTGGGTACTCGACGGCGCGCTTGCGCAAATCGCCGCCACCGCGCTGATGCTCGCCGCCATGGGCGAGCGCTCGTTCGTCGTCACCATCGCCTACATCAAGACCGAACCGATCCAGGTCGCGGTGTTCGGGCTGGTCTTTCTGGGCGATATCGTGACCTGGCCGATGATGGCGGCGATTCTGGTCGCCACCGCCGGCGTGGTGATCATGTCGACCAAGCCTTCGCTTGTCGGCAAGCGCGAGAGCGAAGGGTCGCGGCTCGGCGGTATTAGGCCGACGCTGTTAGGGCTTACCTCTGCCGGCATGTTCGCGCTGTCGGCGATCGGCTTTCGCGGCGCCATCCTCAGTCTCGGGCTGCCCAATTACGTCGTTGCCGCGACGTTTACGCTGGCGATCGGCATCGCCCTGCAGGCGGTCTTGCTGTCACTCTATCTCGGGCTGCGCAAGCCGTCGGTGCTGGTTGCCATCGTGCGCGCCTGGAAACCCTCGCTGCTCGCCGGCCTGGCCGGCGCGGTGGCCTCGCAGTTCTGGTTTCTGGCGTTTGCGCTGGCCACCGCCGCGAGCGTGCGCACGCTCGCCTTGATCGAGGTCTTGTTCGCACAGCTCATCGCCCGCTTTGCCTTCGGTCAGCGCACAACCGCGCGCGAAGCTTTCGGCATGGTGCTCGTGGTCTGCGGCGTCGGTTTGCTGCTGTGGGCTTATTGAAGCGCGTCAATTAAACTCGTCCGGCAGGGTCGGCAGCGGATGAAATTCGATGCCTTCTTCGTGCAATTCCTTGGCTTCGTCCGGCGAGGCTTCGCCGTAGATCGAGCGGTGCTCGATCTCGCCGTAATGGATTTTGCGCGCCTGCTCGGGAAAACGCGGACCGACGTAATCCGCGTTCTTGGTGAGGTGCTCGCGCAGCTCTTTGAGTTTTTTGCGCAGCTCGCGTTCCGGCGGCGACATGATCGCGACCGGCGTCTTGCCGGGCACAGGCGACGGCAGCTGCGGTATCGGGAGCATCGGAGGCGGCGGCGGTTCGGCGGCTTCAGCCCGCGCCAGCCGCGGCGCCATGATCGCCTTCTCGACCTTGGCGGAGCCGCAGATCGGGCAGGTCACCAGCGCGCGCTTCGCCTGCTTGTCGTAGGCGGCCGAGCTCTGGAACCAGCTCTCGAACGCATGGCCCTGGTCGCAATTGAGCGCGTAGCGGATCATAGCGGCCCCCGTACTGCGCGCAGGTGGGTCGGCTCGGCCATCGGCTCGACGAGCTCGAAGCGCCGGCCATGGTGCAGCGACGGAATCCGCGCCCGCGCGGCGGCGACCTGCGCCGGATCGATGTCGGCGAGGATGACGCCGGGTTCGGTACCGCCTTCGGCGAGGATTTGGCCCCACGGATCGATCACCAGCGAATGGCCGTAGGTCTCGCGCCCGCTCTCATGCGTGCCGCCTTGCGCGGCGGCGAACACGAAGCAACCGTTCTCGATGGCGCGGGCCCGCAGCAGCACGTGCCAGTGCGCCTCGCCGGTCTGCACGGTGAACGCCGAGGGGATGGAAAAAAACAAGGCGCCGGCCTCGGCGAGCGCACGATAGAGCGCCGGGAAGCGCAAATCGTAGCAGATGGTCACGCCAAGCCGGCCCCACGGCAGGTCGGCGACTACGGCAAGATCGCCCGGCCGGTAAGTGCGCGATTCGCGGTAGCTTTCGCCGTTCGCCAGATCGACATCGAACATATGGATCTTGTCGTAGCGTGCGACCACCTCGCCGGCGCGGTCGATCAGGAACGAGCGGTTCGCCGCTTTGTCGGGCGAAGCCTTGACCGCCAGCGAGCCGATATGGACGTAGATCGAGAGTTGGCGCGCGGCCTCGCGCAGCGCCGCGAGCGTCGGGTCGAGTTCCTCATCCACGATCGTCGCCATCAGGTGTTCGCGCTTGGCGATGATGTTGGTCATTTCCGGCGTGAGCACGTAGTCGGCGCCGGCGTGCTTGGCCTGTTCGATAGCGGCGAGCGCGGCCGCTAGATTGGCCTGCGGATCGAGCCCGGAGCGCATCTGGATGAGCCCGATCTTGAACGCCGAGGGCGATGCCGCGCTCATGCCGGCGGCGCTTCTGGCTGCCCGAGCAGCGGATCGAGCTTGCCGGTGTCCTCGAGCGCATAGAGCTCGTCGCAGCCGCCGATATGCCGCGAGCCGATGAAGACCTGCGGTACCGTGGTGCGTCCGTCCGCCCGCTCGATCATCTGTTGCCGCATCGTGCGATCCGTCGTGACGTCGATTTCACGGAAGCTGATGCCTTTGCGTGAAAGCAGCTCCTTCGCCCAGTGGCAATAGGGGCAGTATCGGGTGGTGTAGATTTCGACAGAAGTCATAACGGTTCGTTAATTGTATCAAACCCTTATATGGACGTTCGCACGGGATCGGCAACCCTGGCGAACACCAGCACATCGACATTGGCGGCGCCGGCGCGAAGGAGCGCCTTGGCGCAGCCCTCGACCGTGGCGCCCGACGTCAGCACGTCGTCGACCAGAACAAGGCGGCGGCCGACCACGGCTGGCTTTCCCTCCGGCGGCACGCGGAATGCGCCCTGCACGTTGGCGGCGCGTTCGGTTCGCGACAGCCCCACTTGCTGGGTGGTCGGCTTGACGCGCTTGAGCGCGCCGGCGGCAATGGGCACGCCGCTGGCGGCGGAGACGGCGGCGGCCAGCATGGCCGATTGGTTGAACCGCCGCACCCATCGCCGGCGCCAGTGCAGCGGTACCGGCACCAGCGCATCGGCCTCGGCCAGAAGCTCGCGGCCGGCTTGGCCGATCCAGCGCCCCATCATCGGCGCGAGGTCGAGGCGGTCGCCATATTTGAGGGCATGCACCAGGGCGCGCGAAATCTCGTCAAAGCGCACCGCGGCGCGGCCGCGATGGTAGGCCGGCGGATCGGCGATCGCCTCCATGGACAGGATGCCCGGACCCGGGTCATAGACGAAGGGAATGCCGAGCCGTTCGCAATAGGGCCGGGTGATGAAAGAGAGCTTCGACCAGCACGTCGGACAGAGCCCTTGGCCTTCGACCGGTTCGCGGCAAGCGGCGCACAGCCGCGGCAAAGCGAGATCGAGCGCGGCACGCAACAGCGCGCGTACGGCACCGGCGCCGCGTTTGAGCCGCGGCGCGGCAGCGATACCCGCCAGTTCCCCGAACACGTCTCCCATGACGCCACGCTACCGCTCCATCATGGACTTGTCATGAGCTTTGCGTTGCGAGCCTTTTGCTGCGGTACGTGAGACAATTGGACGATGGCCGACACTCCGACATCGCCGAGCCCGCTGATCTTCGATCGCGAGCTCATCCGCGCCCGCCGCCGCCGGGCGGCTTTACTCGGGCCGGCGCCGTTTCTGCTCGATCGTGTCGCCGACGATCTCGCCGAGCGGCTTAGCGCGGTGCTGCGGCGCTTCGACCTGGCGGTTGACCTCGGCACGCCGGGCGAAACGGTGCGCGCCGCGCTGCATCGCCTCGGCTCGGTGGCGACGATCGTGGCCGCCGACGCCGTGTCGGCGACGGACACCAAGCGCGGGCCTCCGCTGGTGACCGCCGATGAGGAGGCGCTGCCGTTCCGCGACGGTTCGCTCGATCTCGTCGTCTCGGCGCTGGCGTTGCAATTCGTCAACGACCTGCCGGGCGTCCTCGTGCAGGTCCGCCGCGCGCTGAAGCCCGACGGACTGTTTCTCGCCGCGCTGATCGGCGGCGACACCCTGACCGAGCTGCGGCAATCCTTCGCTGCGGCCGAAAGCGAAGTCGAAGGCGGCGTCTCGCCGCGCGTCGCGCCGTTCGCCGATTTGCGCGATCTCGGCGCGCTGTTGCAGCGCGCGGGCTTCGCGCTCCCCGTCACCGACACCGACCGCGTTACCGTGCGTTACGACAGTGCTTTCGCGTTGATGCACGATCTGCGGCGCATGGGCGCGACCAACGCGCTGCTCGACCGGCGCCGCACCCCGCTCAAGCGCGCGACGCTGACGCGCATGGCCGAGATCTATGCGCAGCGGTTTGCCGATGATGACGGGCGCGTGCGTGCAACCTTCGAGATCGTCTGGCTGTCAGGCTGGGCGCCGCATCCCGATCAGCAGCAGCCGCTCAAGCCCGGTTCGGCGCAAGCGCGGCTCGCCGACGCGCTCGGCACGCGCGAAATTTCGGCGGGGGAGAAGGCTGGGCGTTGATTTCGTCGTCCGCGGCGGGGCTCGGCTGGAATGACGCTAAAGGCGCTAATTCAACGCTGCGGCGACGCTGGTATAAAGGCCCTTGACGTTGGCGCCGAGCCCGATGATCGTCCCGGCAATCACGATCGAGACGCCGGAAGCGATCATCGCATATTCGATCGCGGTAGCGCCGCGTTTGTCGCGCACGAAGCGCCGCAACGTGCTCCGGATCGCGCCTGCCGAAAATTGCAGCATGGCCTTCTGCCTCTTGGCTCACATCATAACAGCGCGATGAGGTGCGGGATCAGCGGTTCGTCGGCCGGCGGCATCGGGTAATTGCGTAGATCGTGCGGCCGCACCCATTTGAGCTTCTGCGCCTCGCGCGCCGCCACGATTCCTTCCCAGCGACGGCAGACGTAGAGCGGCATCAAAAGATGAAAATCGGGATAAAGGTGGCTCGCAAAGGTCAGCGGTGCGAGACACTCCTCCTTGACGACGATTCCCAGTTCCTCCTTAAGCTCGCGGATCAAGCTCAGCTCCGGCCGCTCGCCGGGCTCGATCTTGCCGCCGGGAAACTCCCAAAGCCCCGCCATCGGCTTGCCGGGCGGACGTTGTGCGATGAGCACGCGGCCGTCGGGGTCGACGAGGGCGCAGGCGGCGACGAGGACGAGTTTGACGCTCACGGCCTGACCTCAAAATAGGCAGTGCAAGTAAAGGAGCCCTTCAACGCCGCTGGTCCGTCGCCCGCATTCGCCGAATTGGTTAAGAAGCTCTCAACTGCGGTAATCCCCGTTGATCGCCACATACTCTTTGGTGAGGTCGCAAGTCAGCACGCGGTCGCGGCCTTTGCCGAGGCCGAGCGCCACCTTCAGCGCGATCTCGGGCTTCTTCATCGCGGCGGAGACGGCGGCTTCGTCATAGGCCGGGTCGCGTTCGCCCTTATGGGCGACGCGGATGCCGCCAAACCAGATCGACAGCCGGTCGCGATTGGCCGGCTCGCCGGCCTTGCCCACCGCCATGACCACGCGACCCCAATTGGCGTCCTCGCCGGCGATCGCGGTCTTGACCAGTGGCGAATTGGCGATCGACAGCGCGATGCGGCGGGCGGATTTCTTCGATACCGCGCCCTCGACCACGATCTCGACGAGCTTGCGCGCGCCTTCGCCGTCGCGCGCCACCTGCTCGGCGAGATTGGCGAGCACGGCGTTGAAGCCCTTGCGAAACGCCGGAAGCCGCGGATCGGAAAGCCATGTCACCTTGGCGACGCCGCGCGCCGCTGCGGCGCCGGTGGCGAAGGCCAGCAGCGTGTCGGACGTCGAGGTATCGCCGTCGATCGTCACGGCATTGAAGGTGTCGCCGACACCCGCGCGCAGCAAGGCCTTGAGGACCGCGGGCGCGATCGGCGCGTCGGTGAAAACGAATGACAGCATCGTCGCCATGTCGGGCGCGATCATGCCGGCGCCTTTGGCGATGCCGCAGATGGTCACCGCGCTCGGACCCATCCGCACGACGGCGGCGGCGCCTTTGGCAAACGTGTCGGTGGTCATGATCGCTTGGGCGGCCTGGTGCCAGCCGCCGGGCGCGGCGTCGGCGGTCAGCCGGTCGATGACGCCGGCGAACTTCGTCGCGTCGAGCGGTTCACCGATGACGCCGGTGGAGGCGAGGAACACCTCGCCCGTTTTGCAATGCGCCGCCTTGGCGGCGATCTCGGCGGTCAGCTTGGTCGCCGCGCGACCCGACTTGCCGGTGAACGCGTTGGCGTTGCCGGAGTTGACGACCAGCGCGCTCGCCGCGCCGGGCTTGAGTCGAGCGCGGCACCAGTCCACCGGCGCCGACGGGCACTTCGAGCGCGTCAACACCCCGGCCACGGCGGTTCCGGCGTCGAACAAAGCGAGCAGCACGTCGGTGCGTCCGGCATAGCGGATGCCGGCCGCGGCCGTCGCCAGCCGCACGCCGGCGATCGGCGGCATTTCGGGAAAGGACGAAGGCGCGAGAGGGGAGATGGCGGTAGGCATTTTTTGTATCACTCCGCGGCGCGCGCCCGGATTCCAAGGCAATCAGTCGGCGACGTTATATCTGACAAGCCCGGCTCATGATCGGCCGCTCTTATCGTGGGGGCAGTCGCTCGAAGGTCGGCAAGCCCTCTGGGATGTGATGGAAAGCCTGCTTGTCGACGGTGTAGATCGCCATCTGCGCGCTGCCGAAAAGGCTTGGATCGTCGAGCGTGCCGGCTTTCAAAATCACGGCAGACAGATCCGGCCGCCGCGTCGTCAGATGGGTCCCGCATTCGGCACAGAATTCCCGCGTCACGGCGCCTTCAAGATCGCTGCGTGCAAATTGCCGGGGCGCCCCCTTGGCGTAATGAAAGCCGTCGGGCGGCATGAGAAGAAACATGTTTGGAGCGCCGCCGCTGATATATTGGCATTCGCGGCAGTGGCATTGCGCCCTCAGCATCGGCTTGCCTTCGGCGACGTAGCGCAGGGCGCCGCAATAGCATCCGCCTTCCAATGTCATGGCATTCTCCCGACGGTCGTCGCCCTTGATTTCGACGGCCAGCTTCGGCGGTCGTCGAGGATGACGACAATGTACAATGGCGGCGTCGGGCCGACTACTTCTTCGCCGGCGCCGCGGGATTGAGCGATGGGTCGGCAACCGGCGGCGCCGGCTTGTCGAGCCGCTCGATGGTGGCGGTTTTGCGCAAATTGTCGACCAGCTGCGCCTGGGCGCGGTGCGCGACGTAGTTTTCGATCTGGCCCTTGACCTGATCGAACGTCGGGGTCGGCTTGATGCGCTTATCCTCGACCTTGATGATGTGCCAGCCGAATTGCGTCTTCACCGGATCGGAAATCTGCCCCTTGTCAAGCTTGAAGGCGACCGCGGCGAATTCCGGCACCATCTGTTCCTTGGTGAAATAGCCGAGGTCGCCGCCTTCGGCCGCGCCCGGGTCTTTCGACTTTTCCTTGGCGAGGGTGGCAAAATCGGCGCCGCCTTTCAGTTGCGTGAGGATCGCCTTGGCTTCGTCCTCGGTGGGCACGAGGATATGGCGGGCGCGCACTTCCTCTTCGTTGGCCGCCTGCTTGATGGCCTCGTCATAGACCTTGTGTTCCGCCTCATCCGACAGCGCGGCGCGGCCGGCATCCTGCAGCAGCGCCTCCATCAGCAGCCGGTTGTGGTCGAAGGCGAGCCGGCGCTTGACGTCCGGGCGATCGCCCAGCTTCTGCTGCTCGGCGGCCTGCGACAACACGACCACGTCGGCAAGATAGTTGATGAGATAATCGCGCTTCTGTTCCGGGGGCAGGTTCGGCATGTTGCCCCCGATCTCCTCTTCGGCGAAGGCGAGGTCGCTCTGGCGGATATCGACGCCGTTGGCGCGCGCGACCACCGGGTCATTATCCTGCGCTCGCGGCGCATTGATCGGCACGCATAGAAACGCGGCAATTGCCAGCGCGGCGAGCGCGCGGCAGACGGACGGGCGAGTGCAGGCCATGGAACGCGATCCTCTGGGTGAAGGGGGCAATTTGCCTTTCTCAGGCGCGATTTCGGCGCGGACACTCGCCGAAACGCCCCCGCTTGGCAATGGCAGAATCGACGCGCCGCCTAACGAGGGCGTGAAGGGACGCCTCGCATTGACAACAAAACCACCCCCTCCTATGTCTCGACCATAATCCGAGGCGCCCCCTGTCGCCGTGCAGAAGCCTTAAATAGCGCTGCATTTTCCGCCGGTTGGCCCACGCGCCGATCGCGGGGAACCGAGCGAGGAACTTAGAGCATGATCCCGAAAAGTGGATACCGGTTTTCGGAGAGATCATGCGCAGGAAACAGCATGATCCCGAAAAGTGGATACCGGTTTTCGGCAAAGATCGTGCTTGATCAAACAGCTCCGTGGCGCGGCCCGAAAGTGAAAGTGGAAGGATGACGCGATGATCGGCGCTGTCGCTCGCAAGCTGTTCGGTTCCTCCAACGACCGGCGCATCCGCGCCTATCGGCCTCAGGTCGCCGCCATCAATGCCCTGGAAGCCGAGCTGGAGCAGCTCTCCGACGAGGCGTTACGCGCACGGACCGACGCGTTCAAGAAGCAATTAGCCGAAGGCGCGACGCTCGACGACATCCTGGTGCCGGCGTTCGCCACCGTGCGCGAAGCCGGCAAGCGCACGCTCGGCCAGCGTCACTTCGACGTCCAGCTCATCGGCGGCATGGTGCTGCACGAAGGCAAGATCGCCGAGATGAAGACCGGCGAGGGCAAGACCTTGGTGGCGACGCTGCCGGTCTATCTCAACGCGCTCGCCGGCCGCGGCGTGCACGTCGTCACCGTCAACGATTATCTGGCCAAACGCGACTCCGAATGGATGGGCCAGATCTACAAGTTCCTCGGGCTCACGGTCGGCGTCATCGTGCACGGTCTCGACGACGAGCAGCGCAAGAAGGAATACGACTGCGACGTTACCTACGGCACCAACAACGAACTCGGCTTCGACTACCTGCGCGACAACATGAAGTACCGGCTCGAGGACATGGTGCAGCGCGGGCACACCTACGCCATTGTCGACGAGGTCGACTCGATCCTGATCGACGAGGCGCGCACGCCGCTGATCATTTCCGGTCCGCTGGACGACCGTTCCGAGTTCTACAACACCATCGACGCCTACATCCCCAAGCTCGACAAGGCCGACTACGAGGTCGACGAGAAGCAGCGCACCGTCAATCTCACCGAGGTCGGCATGGAAAAGATGGAGCAGGGGCTGCGCGAAGCCGGCCTGCTCAAGTCCGATTCGCTCTACGACGTCGAGAACGTCTCCGTCGTGCATCACGTCAACCAGGCGTTGCGTGCCCACAAGCTGTTCCAGCGCGACAAGGACTACATCGTGCGCAACGGCGAGGTCGTCATCATCGACG
>Ga0208034_1001199_pt1 | contig 16534 bp, 13 predicted proteins | sample June2015DPH_8_10_FD_184699 | JGI IMG/M metagenome (GOLD analysis project Ga0208034, IMG submission 184699) | Peatland microbial communities from SPRUCE experiment site at the Marcell Experimental Forest, Minnesota, USA - June2015DPH_8_100... | ecosystem: Environmental > Terrestrial > Soil >...
GCGGGATTTCCAAACGGAGGGGGAAAGTCCCGTCTTTGGACTTTTCCACGCAGTGGCTTTTTCCACGGCCCCTTTTACCCACAGATTCTGCTACAGAGCCGTTTTTATATGGCAGCCAAATGGGACGAGAGGCAAATCAAGTAACCGAGATTTTCGACGTGAAGATGATGCTAGTACCGGACGTGCGAGACCTCTCCAAGAAACTAACGGATAGGCTTGCAGCCTCGCTGAACGCAATCAAGGCCAGAACATCCGGACAACTGTTGGCCGTTGACTCTGAGGATACAGGATGGACGGGTGAATTAGCGCTCCCCGAGCGTCAGAATTTGGATGACCTGGTGCTTGAAGTTCTTGGAGTATCGGACGTGAACGAGCGTAGAGCGTTAAGGGCGAAGCTCTACGACGACATCACAGAACTGTATCGCAGACTTCGTGCGGCTGAGAAGAAGATGCAGCGCTATCGCTCGATGAGCGCGCGGAAAGGCAGGGTGACACCGCAAAGCATTGCCGACGAAATCTGGGAGCAGCTACCTGAAAAGCCTCAAATTAAAACGGTTCTCGACTTCCTTCCGCCAAACGGAACGCGTGTGATCGAACTGCCTGCGGGAAAAGTTAAGATACTCAAGGCTAGCCTTTTTCACAAAGATGCGGTTCAGATTAACGGAATCACCCTTGAATTTGACGAGCCGGAGTTTTGCGAGTTTCTGCAGCGAGTCTCAGCCGCAGGGATAAGTGGCAGCATTAGGCTGCCCAAGGACGTCGATGGCTGCAGGGCGGCTATCGAGAAATCAGAGTCCTACACGATCGAACTAAGCCAACAATTTCTGCAATCGGCAGCCGCTCACACTAACGACGAACGCATTCAGGATCGCGTGGTGCAGGAACTATGGAAACGAAGTGCGGCTGCTCACAGACCGCTTAACCCTGGCTCTGTTCAGTGAGGATGAACTTGCCGCTACGAACGCGGCAGAATGTTGACCAATTCTGCCAGCGCCTGCCAATGACTTTGATGCGGAACACGTCGGCCCGCACGGATCGCGGATGCATACGGGATTGAGATGCCGAGCACTGACGCTACAGCCTTGTTCGTGATCCCCGGCGAGCAGGGGCTGAATCTTCCCGAGATAGGTCTCCTCATTGAGCCAAGCGGGCAGACCGCCGGATGGGCACCTGCCACGCTAGGATCGGTTTTAGAGCCTCGGCGGGCCGTCCGGGGCCGTACGCGCCGGGCCGTAATACGCGCTATCCGTAAAATGGGTCAGCTCGGCAATTTCGATTCGAGCCGGCAACCGATAACTCCGGAGTAACAATATGAAACCAAGAACCGACAACAGACCGAAAGTCGGCCCCAAGGATTTCCTTGCGAGCCTTGGCATCAAGAGGCCGCCCAAGGGTGGTGTTTTCACACAGCGACTGTGGGACGACATCAAGTCCAGAGGTGGTGATCCGGAGGCTCGATTTCAAGGCGACGGATTCCATGCTGCCGCTAATGATATGTACTTCATCGACCCGGTTATTGCGCGACGAGTCTTGTCCGAGGACTACGAGCGGTGGTGTAGACACATTAAGGATTTCACCACAGTCGAAGGCTTTCCGCCCAAACCAGGAGCGATCGCGGAAATTGGTTGCGGTGTCGGGATCTTGTCGCTCTGGCTCGCACGTCAATACCCCGAAGCTACTGTGAGTGGGTTCGACTGGTCCGAGCGTGCGCTTGAAGTTGGCCGTCTCTTCGCGAAGGATCTGAATCTCGCCAACGTTGACTTCGCTCAGAAATCGTTCGAGGATCTCGCCGACACTCCAACAGGGACCTTTGACCTCGTCATCGCCTATCACGCTTTCGACATGGAGCGGACCCGACGGGTTGCAGGTAAGGCCTTCGACTATTCGGAACTCTCCGAATCAGCCTTGGACGAACTCTCCGACCAGATGATGCATGCAATGCGGGCAATGGCGAGGCTCTTGTCTGGCGATGGGGTCGGCGTCATATGCGGAAAATGGGATGACGTCGGCCTTCTCTGCCTTTTCCACTCGATTCGGAAGGCTGGGCTGGGGACGAATTGGTCAGCAACGCTTTGGAATGGCCAAGAGAAATGCAGTGGCGGTGAGGAAAAGCATTACATCTTTGTCCGTAAGGGCATACCTCATATTGGCGCGAGTCCGTGGGAAGATGCGCGGGCCCTCTTGACCTGCGGTGAGTACTATGGCCGAAACGTAGAACTGGACCACAAGTTGCTGGAATCGTACGTTGCTCTCTTCACGCCCGGAGAGACGCTGGCCCACTTCGAGTTTCAGTATGATTCCGGTGGCATCCAACGCCTCCGGCTACTGAAGCGCGCGGGTTTACTGTTACTAGAAGACTGCACCACACTTGGTTTCCGGCGCGGATTCCTTCACAGCATGGCGTCCATCGCGGAGATGTTTGCAATTGTTCTTCGGCACGAGGCCGAGAAGCAGGCGAAGAGTGTCGGCAAGATTACGAAGAACGTAAGGGCTGAGAGGCTGATGCCATATCTTTTCGCCGTTGGTGCGATGGAAGAGGCTGACGACAATGTGAGCGACAGGCGCTCTAGCGGATCAGCTCAGACAGGTCCGTCGGCCCGCGGAGCGCCGCACGCTGGGCCCAGAAGAACACGAAGGACGTGATCAAAACGCGGCGGTTTAGATAACCGGAGCGCCGCCGTAACCTTCGCGGGTCCAAAGCTTTAGCGGCCCACAGGGGCTGATTCGGGACCGATCTGCGATGTCGAGCGCATCAATCAACTCCTATTCTGCTACTCTGCTGCTCCAACGCCCCGAATACCAGCGGATTAGGAACATTCCGGGCATGGCAGCGTCTGCGTGTCAGCAGCGGCGGAGACGTTTCAAACCGCGCTGCCCGGGTTAAAGAAAAGCGCTTCTTGCCCGCGCTGCCCGGGTTAAAGAAAAGCATGTGCCCCAGTGTTATAAGGCAGGGTTGATGGCTGTGGCCAAAAATAACGATGCGCGTTAACATGCTATCGTTTCCATTCCAGGATTAAGCCGACTAACGAGGGGGAGCACTACATGCGAGTTTCACCGCTATGGTCTGGAGTTCCAGTTCTCCTTAGCATGTGCTTATTGCCAAGGACCGTGGTACCAACTCAAGCTCAGCACACGGCAGATAGGCAGGAGGAAAACGAAGGGCAATCCAATTCGAAACCGCGAGCAGCACGCCGGGCGGCGGTGGAAGATTTCAGGTCTTCTGAAAACCAGGACTCGCAAGCGAACCGACCCGGGCCGCTGCGTGCATCAACCGATGACTCGGCACCGAGCGGACTCGTTGTCGTTAGAGGCGTAAAAAGCACGCCGCAACGGGACCAGGCACTGTACGACCAAGCGTTGAAGAATCCCTTCATCAGTGGCGTCGGGTTTCAGATTCATTGGAGTGATATCGAGCCGGTTCAAGGGAAGCCGGATTGGTCGAAGCTGGATGAACTGTTCGCTGCCGCGGAAAAATCGAAGAAATGGGTACAACTCTGCATCTTCCCCGGCTTTTTTTCGCCCGCCTGGGCCCTGGAAGGCGTAAAGACCGAGCAGTTTCCAGTTCAATATGGACCTGGCAGCGGTACAGTTATGAGCCTTCCGATGCCATGGAACACGACGTACCTCAACCGTTGGTTCGCTTTCCTGAAACTACTGAGCGACAGGTACGGAAAGTCGCCTGCCTTTAGAATCATCGCGGCGGACGGACCAACATCGGTTTCTGAAGAGATGTCGTTGCCACAGAAGCCAAAGGATCTGAAGATATGGCAAAATGACTCTTATACGCCGCGTAAATATATAGAGGCATACCAGAAGGTGTTCCAGGTTTATGCCGCCGACTTTCCTAACCAGTATATTTCTCTGGCGTTGGGGATCGGTCTTAATATCAATGACCAGGGTAAACGCGATCCTGGCGAGGGTGCGCGCACCAGGCAAACAATCATCAACCAGGCAATGGGTCTCCTGGGACGCCGGTTTTTACTTGAGAGCCACGATCTCCATGCGGGCCCGAAGAATCAGCTGCCCGTCACCAGTTTTGTGATGAGTTATAGCGGACGTATCGTCACCGGTCTTGAGATGAAATGCGCTGCCGAACTCGGAACCTGCAGCGCAGGGATGGGCGCTGAGGGCAATCCCCCTCAAGCTCTGAAAAAATCAATCGATAAAGGGATGCAGCCTAACAGTGCCGGTCAACATGTCAATTATCTGGAGATTTACGATCCGGATGTGCTGGCAGAGGAAATGCAACCCGTCCTGCGTTATGGAGCGTCGCTCTTCGCGGGAAAACAAAGTTCACAATGAATAGGTTGGGATGGGCGGCAGCCCATCCCAAAACCCAGAAGAACTGATTTGAATATTATCACCCTCTGTAATCAGCGCGGATCTTGACTGTCCGCCATGAATGTCACATTCCTTAAAGCACTGCTCGCGTTGGGGCCAGCGTGCGTGCTGTTTTCTGGTTCAGCAGTCTTGTTCTTTAGAGGAAAGCCTCTGTTCTCTTTCATACAGCTCTTTGGCGCGGGATGTTTGGTGGTGGTCGTTCTTACTCACGTCTGTGAAGCACTTCACCTTTTCCCCTTGAATACTCACTGCGGATTAAAGGATGGATATTCGGATCAAATAGCTCCGCCGTGCGTCGTGATCAGAGTCTCCCAATCACTTAACGCCTGTCGCGCCAGGGTAAGAGCGTCATATGACTTTCCGACGTCATCTGCGATTTCGTACACATACCGCACTTGGCTGGTACTTTCGCCGGTCTCAAATGAGTCCGTAAGCCGCACCATGATTTTAGGTACGACTTTGCCCCCCAGACGCGGCGGTCTGTTCCACTTCAGGTGCTTGCTAGCGTTAGCGATATCCGCGCAGAGCATCAACGACTGGTATTGCGTGCAGAGTTGTTCAATCGGACCCGCCAGAGTCGTGGGCGCGGCCGCGTCATTCTTGATCCAGTCCTTAAGGTGCCAGCAGTTCTGAAAAAACGCGCACAGCATGTCTTCGTACTCGGTTTGCTTTTCCGGCGGCAGTTCCAACTTCGGGTTGACACTAGAAGTCTCAACGCGAACTAGGAACCGGCGAACACGTGCAAGCTGCTCATGGTAATCCATTCAGGCATTCTCTCATCCGCCGCCATTCACCGGGGACTCAAAGCAGGGGCAGCTTTATCGGTCACCGAGACTGCGCCTTCAGGTGGGGAGTCGACAAAATGTATCTCCAACGTAGGCGGCTGCAGCGGTTGGCCGCCGGTAATTTCGTGCCTCGACGTCGCCTTACCTTGCGTCGCTTCGCGAAGCTCCCGAGCGGAGGAAGGATCTGAGTGCGCCCGTTTACACAACCCCTTCGCAATATACTCCGCCCATGTGCTTCCTCCGCTGCACGCCGAACTCGGCGGCGATCCGATCTGGAACGATCTCGGCTAATTGGGCAGCGTATACGCCGCAGGTGCGGACTTCACCAACATTCGGCTAGGAAAGCAGTGAGTTCAAGTTGAGGTCGGGGGCCTAAGCAGTTTGCACACCAGCGCCGGACTAACGCGGAGCTTTTTCGCTATCGACCGCATCGTCTCGCCGCGTGCGCGTAGTTTACGCAGCTTGCGAACATCCACGATCTTCACGGGACGCCCGAGCCGCGTACCCTGCGCCCTCGTACGAGCCAAACCGGCTTTCGTGCGCTCCGAGATCCGAATCCGCTCCTGAGCGGCCACGGCAGCCAATACGCCGATGATTGCATCGCTGAAAGCTCCCAGCGAGTCGATGTATTGTTCTGTGTAGCTCTTGAACTTCACGCCCGCGTCGGTGAGGCGCCGTAAGTAAGTGAGCGTTTTATACGTCCCTTCGCGCGTGAGCCGGTCGAGCGACCAGAAGAGCAATAGGTCGAACCGGTGTTTCGCCACGTCAGCCCACATTTCTTTGAAACCGGAGCGCTCCCCGTTCTTGGCCGTGGCTTCGTCGGTATATTCCCGCACGAGCGTCCAGCCCTGCCGGGAAGCGAACTCACGAAGCTCCAGCAGCTGGTTGAGCGGGTCCTGGCCCTTGTCGTCGGTCGAGACACGGGCGTAGATCGCGACTTTCATCGAAGTATCCTCTCGGTTCTATTGTATATTAAACGTCCGTTTTATAAACTAACATTTTACGGCGTTCGGAGGCGCGACGGCCAACAGATTACGGGTCGACGATTCGCCTACGTTTTCTAAACGCCGGGGGGCGGACGGAGCACGAGGGTACCTGAGAACAGCCCCCGTATGATAATGGGGCAGCCTCAAGTGCAAGGGAGAGAACATTCATGTGGGCAAACAGTCCTGATTCGCCGTATCTCCGCGACCCCCAACGTCTTGCCGATGTCATCTCCGCTAATCAAGTGATGGGAACTTACCTTCGATGTGCAGTTCGAGTTTCGCTTGGCATTTGCCTTTTGTCATCGACGTTCCTGCCGGCCTACGCTCAGCTCAGGGACCTCGTTGATCAGAACGTCAAACGCCAGGAGACGCCACCGTGTGGATCAACTGAGGACACGATACCGAGTGGAATCGCCGTCGTTCTGCCTCCAGGAGAGAAGGGATATAAATCGGGTAATCTAGAAGCCTTGAATAATCCTTTCGTGAGCGGTGTCGCGGTTCAGATCAATTGGCGCGACATCGAGCCGGTCCAGGGGAAGCCGGATTGGTCGCAGCTAGATGCGCTGTTTGCTGCCGCGATATCATCCAAGAAATGGGTGCAGCTCGACATCTTCCCCGGCTTTTTTTCGCCTGAATGGGCCCTGGAAGGAGCAAAGACCGATTTGTTCAACATACCGTATGGACCTGGCCATGGCACGGTGGCGAAGCTGCCCATGCCGTGGGATCGTGTGTACCTTAGCCGTTGGTTCACATTCGTGAGACAAGTCGGCGAAAGGTATGGAAGGTCACCGGCTTTTAGAATGATTGCGGCTGCCGGACCGACATCGGTCTCCGAAGAGATGACGTTGCCAGCCAACTCTCCGCCGGCTATCCGGAAATGGCTCAGTGACGGTTATACACCCGCCAAATATCTAGGCGCATGGGAGGAGGCCTTTCATGTCTATGCCGACACCTTTCCCAATCAATGCGTTTCGCTTGCAGCTCCGAATCTCCCGATTCTCGAGCAAGGGCGATTCGATCGTCCCGCCCATTTGCAGGCAAAGCATGAAGTCGTCGACCGGGCTATGCGGGTCTTCGGACGGCGCCTAGCAATTCAGTCGAACGATCTTCATGCCGGCCACGCGCAGGTCGAAGCTCCCGATGGCACTGATTTCATCAATAGTTATAGCGGACGAATTATCACCGGCTTCGAAATGCGTGGCGGTTCCCAAGGCCCCGTCCCCAGCAAAGTCATGGGCGCCGAGGGCAACCCACCCCTGGCCTTGAGAAGATCAATTGATAAAGGGATGGCGGCGAACAGTGCCGGCCGGCATGTCAATTACCTGGAGATTTACGAAGGAGATGTGCTTTCGGCCGATATGCAGCCTGTCCTAGAGTATGCAGCGTCGCTGTTTCGTCGGTCACACCCTTGACCAGACCGCAAAGCGGGGTTGACAAGAATCATGGAGCCGCGGCCGTAAGCGGCCTTCGCCGACGGCAATGGCTGCCCGTTTGATTCTGTCGGGTCATTAAAAAAGGCGCATCCTGTATTAAACAGACTTTAGTCCCTTACAAGTTCTACAACCTGCCATTTTGAGGGGTGGTCTGATCGCATCTTTGGCGACAAGTCTCACGCCGAGCACTGGCGCAAGGTGTTCGAAGAACATCCCGAGTTTTTCGGCTTGATGGCGAGAGACAGAGGGCATCTCTGGTGTGGCGGCGTCAGTAGCGGATGCAGCGTCCGTAAGATGAAGCGACCGGAAAGCTGGGCATCTCTTCAGTGATCGACTAGATAATCTCGCACTACCGCATCATCGAAAAGCTGGGCGGCGGTGGTATGGGGGTGGTCTATAAAGGCCAGGGCGCCCACGGGTCCCGCCACTTTCTTCAGCGGCCTCAACCAGGTGCCCCACGCCTTGCTGAGATTTTCCGTCGCTGATACTACAGCCCCAAGATTGACTGCACGCGAGGAAACAAGTTGGCAGCGCCCGCTGGGTCGGCGCGGATATGGGATTTCGCTACCGCTCACAGCAGAACATCTCCACGCGACGGCCTTTCTGCCATTTAGATCTCCCAATCACTGAGTTCAAGTAGCCGGGGAACAGCGCTGCTCACATCAAGAATTCTTCACAAACTCATCAAGGTACTTCTCACGAGAACACAAGAACTCCAGGAAATCAATATTCTGATATCTGCATGATTCACAGACACTTAAGAGGATTAGATATTCCTCAATGCCGCGCGGTGTAGTTATGCCTTCGGCCACGTCCCGAATCGCTGCAAATGCCTTGACCGCATGCTCAGCATTATTGTTATTCCAAGGAACACCATCATAGCTGAGAAAGGTAAAGAGCTTATTCCGGTTCTTTTCGAACCGCTCCTTACACTTCTCGGCAGCCTCACTTCGAAATGTTGCATTGGAAAGCCATTCGTTAAAGCGCTGAACTCCTGGGACGTGTTTTCTGAGAAAGTGCTTCTTCAGCCCGTATCGGTCAATTGTATCTATAATTGGCTTTAGAAGATCTCCAAATGTCTGCACTACCCACCGCAACTCCTCATCATAAGGGCTACTTAACATTTCATTATTGAGGTCGCGTATCAAATGAATTAGACATTTCTGCTGCGGACACTCCAAGGAATCATAGGCTGAATAGAAATCTGACACTAGTACTCCTTTGAAGTCTCTCAGCATGCCGTGCATCATTCCAGCCTCGCGGCTTTCGCTGTAAAAGTACACTACCTCGTGGAAGTTGCAGAATACCCAGACAAACGAGCGCTTGCCCGATGTGCTGATTGGCGTCTCGTCGACATGGATGAGTGGTCCGTCCACTATCTGCTTGAGCAACCGCTGCCGTGCATCAGCATAGTATTGTGAAGCCCGTCTTTTCTGCTCGCACGCAGAACTACGAGGTATGCTCATGTGAAACAACCGGTTGAGGTTGCGAGTTGTGGTCCGCTGCGGCACACAGAGTTCGACGATTTCGTATACTAGGAATGAGATCAGGTTCCACCCATACTTACCGCGTCCCCACGTTTGCCCGACTGCATGGACTGGCCCGCCGCAACGAGGACATTCGCACTGCTGAAATACATATTTGACGATCCATCGCCTGACGCTGGCTCTTCCAAAACGAAGGTCGTAAACGACCTTTGATCGTGCCTTGCCTACAGCGAGCTTGGTTTTGCACAGCGGACAGCGACGCGGAGTCTCACATTTGACCACTTTATTAATATGGGGCTTTACTGTTCGCGCGCTGGCAGTTACGCGGTTCGGCTTTGCGCGCCAGCCGCTACTCCTCACATATACCCTGTCGCGCTGATAGTCCCAATGTGCCGCCTCGTTGATGGCCTCCAGAACGGTAACGGAGCTATCAAATCTCCGCCATTTCGACACATCTTGTACGCCTTCGGACTGCACACCGATTCCATTTATCTCGGCCGGACCACTATCCCGTTCTTCCCGCTTCATACCCCCGACAATTCCATCTGTGGCCTTTGCGACGATTTGCAACGCTTCGCAGTCCTCCCTATTGTAGGTGATCAGTTTTTGCTTAAGAGTCTCGTCATGGGTCTCCTCCCATTGCTGCCGCCAGATTATTGACTGAAGGCCAGAGGCCGCCGGATCGGACCACTGAAACCCCAAGCACCGCGCTATGTCTTTGAGGCCATTCGAATATGTGGGAAAGTAAATCTGCGAATAGATGGTTGACAAGAGGTTGATCGACTGTTCTCGCACCGTTTTGAGAAGTCCCGATGAATAACCCACGGTGTCATATCTTTGCTCCAGACGTTTCAGGAAGGTTGCCTCGTACGCCCCGTAATGAAGCACAACCGGATTGTTTACACGTTCCAGAACTCGAAGGAAAGCAAGCCAGATCTGCTTTTCTTCGTCGAGGTCGTCGGCCCAGAAGCTGAAGTGGCGGATGGATGATCCCTCTTGGATTCGCACTCCAATGAGATAGTAGAAGTCGCGCTCCGGCACGCCTTCTACATCTAGGTACACGGGCGTTCCGGTAAGCGCCAATTGCGGATTGCCGGCCACGTGTATTTTGTGATCTCGAATTGCCAGAGCCTTAAGTGCGTGATGGTATTTCTCCTTTCGTGCAGCTAGACGTTTGGGTCTTCTGCGCGGCCGGAAAGTGTACGCGAGCTGTGTAACCGTGAATATACCCTTGGCGTTGTATTTAGCACGATCTGCTACCGGAAAACGGTCTAAGAGGCTAAGATCGTCTTTTTCTATAGCCTTACTTCTGCATTGCCCTTCGAACTCGCAGTCTCGGCAGTGCCTAATTAGGACGAGATCCGGTGTGGTCCTAGCGGCGAGGAGTGAGTGTAGTTTCTGGACGATAGAGTCTACTTTAATGATTAGGGTACTTAACTTGACGTGGACGGCAGTCTGCCGCATGCCGTGAATGAGTTTTCCAAACAGTGGCATTTGGCCTGACGCCTGCCACAAAACAAACGCGTCAAATGCCAGCAGAAGTTTGTGATGTTTATTGATCTTTTCGGATGGGGTGAATCGAATCGGTATATAGCAGTTGTAAGGCTTCTGGTTGGGAACAATGCGTTCGAGTGCATGAATATGAGATTCGGTGTGCTCGGACCTTACGATTGGATCGAGAATCAAGTGATGCGTCGCGTTCGTAAGATCCTGCGGAGGCGGTGTGCCCACGAAATACCCCTCACGAGCTGCGGATATCAGAAGATCCCCACACTTATGTTTGAATTGTTCGGCGACATGCCATCGCCACTCGCTAATCGGATGTGAATCAGGATGGGTTGCTGCGATGAGTGATGTCCGAAGATGGGCTTTGGTCTTGCAGTCAAGAAAAGCGTCGAAAAGGTCGTCCCGGATCAGCATCGTGGCGATTATACCCCCAGAACATTCGGTAGTTGACTCCCCTGGGTTGGCTACTTCCGGTGTCGCACGGAATTGCCGGCGACCAATCATCAGCGCTCGCCGAGCGCGCAGCCGGGACGGAATCGTAGTATGCCTCGGCCGTGAAAGCGCTTATCCATACATTCCAAGCGGTTTGTCGGCAATGCTGAACTTATGCTGGTGTGCGGAGAATGTCAGAACGGTTCCTGATCAGGTACCCGCAGTCAAGTCGCATTCGCCGAATGATCGCTTTGTGATCGCTTCACCTTCGCGTCGCGCGAGTCGTTAAATCGGACGGCACATCTGCCCTCCAGAGAAAAAGGCCGCATAGCTTGCCTTCTGGGTGCAGCGGGACACTTTCTCCAAGTCCGATTTAAGCGCGAAATATGCGAAATTGCGGGGATTTCTAGCGATTGTCAGAGGAAAGCCGCAGAGTTTCTCTGCAGTTCAGACTGCGTGGCGGAGGGAGTTGGATTCGAACTCTCGATACCGTTTTGCATTATCCCGTAAGATCCCGTTTTTCAGCAACTTACCAGGATTCCATCCCATGAACGAGCGCAGCGGAGAAACGAATTAGGCTCGCCCACGCGATCGAGTAGTCCGCTTTCTGTGGCGATCCAAAGGCGAAGGATTAGCGATCATTGGGCGATAGGGCGCTGTGGTTGAGCCTGTTCGACTCTCAAAATGGTTCGCAAGTGACTGCTTCCTCACCGGACAGTCCGAAGTGCAGAGAACATCTCCAGCAGCGCTCGTCCGGAAAAGCAGGATTCTGCGTAATTCGGCAATGTTCCCCCCGGCTTTTCTCAGCCGACTTCGGGGAATCGGGCGCCACATTTCAGCGAGCGTCCATCTACCATTTGGGTTGTTTCCAATTAGTCCCTAGGGAGGAATTCGGCTGCTGAGGCTTCTCGCAGGACTTTGTGAAGAACGATGATCCGGACTGAGCAGCAGCATTACAGGCAGCAAATGCTGCTTGCGCCACCTAGAGAGTTCGGTGATGGCCCGGAAATCCTGCAATCTTGAATTATCAAGCGCCCGCCGCTTGGAAAGAAACCTGTGTCCCAATCCCGCACAGTATCGCGGAAGGGAACATCTTTCCCTCATTGGGCTCTGTCTCCGATTCCTACCGTGTGATCTAACCTCCTGATAACAAGGCATCTTACTTGCTCCCTCCTGGTGTCTTGTGGACATTCACATGCTTTACCCATTTTATTCCCGAGAGCCATCACAGACGGGGATTTGCAATTGCGGTGACTCGACCCTCTGGCTAGTAAGGTAAGCCACTTCGTCACGGGGAAATAGGCGGCCCCTCGCTAGGCTCTCGGGAACCAGGTTAGGTGTCAAGTGAATATTCCTGGCAAAACTAAAGCTGCCGGCGTTGTTGCCGATAACTCCGGCATGAAGGACACCATTGCGCAAAGCGTCACCGCGCCAGCGGCCGAACCTCTTCCCGGCGCGCGGCGCAGGGAGAACCGAATACGGGTCAACATACCCGCGCGGATCATTTACCAGGGTTTACTGCACGAGTTTTCGGCAGACGCGGTTTGCACCGATATCAGCGAAGCCGGCATCGGTTTCCAGACATCGGCCGGTTTGTATGTTGGAGAAGTCGTGGAGGTGAAATTCCGCGACCAGATTGTTGCGCCCTTCCGCTTCCAGGTAAGGCTGCTCTACAAAATGGGGAACCGCTACGGCGCCTATTTTATAGCGCCTGGCCTAGCTATCTCGTAGCTTGCGCCGCCGAGGGCAAGTCTTGCGGGTGGGCGGGCGGTATGCCCGGAAGGAGATCATCATGAAAACAATATTCATTCCAACTTTGGCTTTTTTAGTGCTGGCAAGCGGACTTGCAACAGCCGACACCTGTCACGACAGCAAGGGAAAAGTGGTGTCTTGTAGCACTACGGTTAAGGGGACAAAAAGCAATGGCTCCGAGCGCCTTGGTTCAATAAGGCTTGGGCCGCTCAATAAGCGTGTGGAGAAACCCGCCACACCATCACCCGCACCCACGACCAAGAACAGCGGGCACGCCGAAGAACATTTGCGGGAACCCGCACCTGTAGTCGCACCGACTCCCGCGCCTGTGGGAGTAATAAATAATGGATCGGTCAAGGGCAACGGAGACAGTCAGCGTGTGGAGAAACCTGCCACACCCGCGCCTGTGGGGGCGATATCTTTGAATTCATCGAGAAGCAACCCGGCGGAGACACCCGCGCCAGCGCCGACACCCGCTCCTGCGGGACTAGCGATAGATAACGGGCGTAACAATCCCGATAGTCGTGTGAAGCAGACTGCACCGACGAGACCCGCACCCGTGGTGGAAAAGCCGCCAGTGAAACCCACACCCCCACCTAAAGGCGGTGAAACCGGAAGCACTTCCTCTTATCGTGGGGAGAAACCCACGACACCACTCGCACCGGGAACTGCGGAATCCACAACCGGGAACGAGGCGCAGAAACCTGCACCGACACCATCACCCGCGCCAGTGGGAGCTACGACGATTAATGGCTCAAAAAGCAATAATTATCGTGAGGAGAAACCCACGACACCGCCCGCGTCTGTGATCGCACCCACACCGACGCCCGCGCCCACGACGCCTGTAAAACCCGTGAAGAAGAAGCCCCACCACGGGCTACTTAAGGTCTGGTAATACGGAACCGGGGGCGGGCGTCGATCACGGGAACGGTGCGGAGGACTCCCTCGTCGGTACCTCCGTGGTCGCAGAGGATCTGTAACGGTCCGCCGGATGGGCACCTGCCACGCTAGGATCTGTTTTAGGGGCCCGACCTCGGCGTCCGGGAGGGCTTATACGCTCCGGGCGACCCGCTGCGGGACCTGCTATCCCGTAGCTTGCGCCGCAGAGGGCAGGTCTTGCGGGTGGGCGTGCGGTGTACGGAACCGGGGGCGTCGATCACGGGAACGGGAGGGTACGGCGCGGAGTACGGGCGCGAGGTATATAGTGTAGGGCTGCTGGGAGCTAAACCGGGAATTCCGGTTGACGCGGTTTTCGCTTTCATCACGGTAAACCAGACATGATCAAGCACGAGATTCTGAAGCCCGAAGGCATTCTGATCGTCGAGCCCCTTTCGGCGCTGGCGGCGGAAGACTTCCAGGCACTGACCTCCGAGGTCAAGCGGACACGCGGCCAGTTTGCCGCAGTAGAGCGCGCGTTGGAGGCGGGGGACGAGTGCGCTGACATCCTAATGCTGCTGGCCGCTATTCGAGGCGGCGTCAACGGCCTGATGGCGGAAATTCTTGAGGATCACATCCGGCTGCACATGATGAATCCGCACCAGAAGATGGACTCACCCGAGGAATTGGGCGAGGACTTGATTGCCCTGGTGCGCGCTTATCTGAAATAGGCGCCAGGCTCGCCGAGCGTCGGCATTTTCCCCTGGACGCGCGCCGTTCTTCCGAGAGTAGCCAAGGATGCGTAAACTTGTTTGGTGACGACAATGAGCATTACTACGCTTCACTTTACGTTGCGACTGTTCAGCGCGTTGCTTCTAGGTGCGGCTGTCGGCCTGGAGCGCCAGTGGAGACAGCGCATGGCGGGCACACGCACCAATGCGCTGGTCGCAGCTGGGGCCTCGGCATTCGTCATGGCTGGATCTCTGCTGGTGGACGATCCGTCTGCGACTGGCCGAGTGGCCTCCTATGTTGTCTCCGGAGTTGGCTTTCTCGGAGCGGGTGTCATCTTCAAAGATTCAGCGAATATCCGTGGCCTGAACACGGCCGCAACCATTTGGTGCTCGGCTGCAGCTGTCTTCTGAATTTCCTTCTCTCTGAATTGGTTTGCTCCGCGGCTCAATTCTTGGTACCTTGCTGCTGAAACCGTTCGCAGCCCGAGGTGCACATTGCCAATCACCGCCGTGGACTCGATCCCGCTCGCGGTAGAACACACCCGGCAACAACTGTTCAAGCCCTTCCGCATTGGGCAATGGACGAGGCTGGCTTTTGTCGGGCTGCTGGCGGGAGAACTTGGTTTCAACGGATGCGACCGCTCCAACTTCCAGTTTCCCAGCCATCCCGGGGGTGGGCCGCACCCTCACTTCCCGGCTTCCTTAGGAATTGACCCTGCCCTGCTGGCCGCCCTGATAACGGCTTTCATTATCGCTGCGCTCGCCATCGGAATCATCCTGATGTACGTGGGGAGCGTGATGCGCTTCGTCCTGTTCGACAGCATCATCGCAAGAGAGTGTCATATCCGCTGGCGGTGGTACCACAGGCTGGTCCCTGGATGGAGATACTTCGTGTGGAGGCTGCTTTATCTGCTCCTTACCATGGTGTGCATCCTGGTCCTGGTTGGAATCCCCCTGGCCTTTGCATACGCCAACGGGTGGTTCCGGGAACCGAAAGAGCACATGCCCGCTATGGTCTTCGGCGGAATCATCCTTGTCCTGGAGTTGCTCGTTTTCGCTGTGGTCACAGCTGTGATTCTTGTACTGACGAAGGATTTTGTCGTTCCCCAGATGGCTCTGAAGGATGTTGACGTAATGGAGGGATGGCGGCGACTGTGGCCCATGATGAAGGCCGAGAAGGAAGCGTACGCTGCTTACGTAGGGGTGAAGATCGGGCTGGCGTTGGTCGCCGCGGTCTTGCTTGCAATCGCAACCCTCATTCTGGGATTGATTATCGCCATACCGAGCATAGGGCTCGGCGTCGTGGCAGTTCTCACTGGTAAGACGGCCGAGCTGACCTGGAATGCCAATACGATCGCTCTGGCCGTGGTCATCGGGTGCATTTTGCTGGCAATTTTTCTCTATCTGGTATCCCTGATCTATGTGCCTGCGATCGTCTTCTTTCCCGCGTACTCCATCTACTTCTTTGCGGCGCGATACCCTCCGCTGATGGCTGCCCTCAATCCCGGAACGCCTGCGCCCCAAGTTCCACCCGGCGCAGCGTCCCCGTCGCTTTAGCCTTCGCGGGACTTCCCCGGGTTCCGAGTGGATCGTCGCCGACGCGGAAGTCACCCAGCTGTCCGGAGATTGCCAGAACTGTTAGTGGTCATGCAACACAAGTCAAGTTTGCATTCGCCGAACGATCGGTTTCTGATCGCATTGCATTCGCCTGACGGGATCTTCAAACCGGACCGCCTGTCGGCCCCTCAGAGAAAAGAGCCGGAGAGTTTGCCTTCTGGGTCCAATAGGGTACCTTCTCCGAGTCCGGTTTAAGCGCAAAACATGCGGAATTGCCGGGATTTTCGGCGATTTTCAGAGGAAAGCCGCAGAGTTTCTCTGCAGTTGAGACTTGCTGGCGGAGGGAGTTGGATTCGAACTCTCGATACCGTTTTGCATTATCCCCTAAGGCCCCCTTTTTCAGCAACTTGCCCGGATTTCACCTTGGAAATGAGCGTACCGGAGAAACTAATTAGGGTCGGCCACGCGATCGAGTAGTCCGCTTTCTGTGGCGATTCAAAGGCGAAGCATTAGCGATCATTGGGCGATAGGGCGCTGTTGTCGAGCCGGCTCAACTCTCAAAATGGTTCGCAGATGACTGCTTCCTCACCGGACAGTCCGGAGTACAGAAAGACTCTCCGGCAGCCCTTGTCCGTAAACGCAGGTTTT
>Ga0208034_1001201_pt1 | contig 16494 bp, 13 predicted proteins | sample June2015DPH_8_10_FD_184699 | JGI IMG/M metagenome (GOLD analysis project Ga0208034, IMG submission 184699) | Peatland microbial communities from SPRUCE experiment site at the Marcell Experimental Forest, Minnesota, USA - June2015DPH_8_100... | ecosystem: Environmental > Terrestrial > Soil >...
CGGCCTTCTTCTTAACTCTTTCGTCCACTCGAATGTGGACCATCGTCGTAGCCACATGAAATGACCTCTGAGATACATTGTATCTCAAGAGGATTCTTGAGCCGATGCCTGTGTCCAACTAGCCCCTTGCGAGGCTGCGCACACTCACGATTGTCATCTGGATCGTCTGCCTAGTTCACGGTCAGGGGCACGATGACGCTGCCGATCCTGCCACTCAGGTTGTCGCGCACTACGAACCGGACCTGGTACGTCCCGGGAGGCAGATCGAATGAGTTTCTGTAGAAGATTCCATCCATCTTCAGTTTGGCGAGCGCGTCAGGACGAACCGCGCCCTTTATGGTTTGTCCCACGGTCCCTGCGGTGATGCCTTTATTTGTAGCCTGAGCGACGAATTCCACATCGAAGCGGTTCTTGTCCACCTCATTAATCAAGTCCCCTGCGGGAACATGCAAGGCAAAACTCACCTTCTTCTTATTTCCATTTGGAAGGACTACCTCCCATCGCTCGGTTACCGGAATGCCGGTGCTCTCAAATGGAGAGTTGAGAGCAAAGGCTACGTCAGCCTTATGGGTGACTTCAGGATTGACGGCGACATCGGTTATAAGGTATCCGGCGCGAGCATGAACTTCGGCATCTTTGCGTGACACCACCACCTTCAACTGTCGCCACCCGGGTTTGTTGTTGCGGCGATCGAGGTAATAGCTCAGCAGATAGTATGAGGAAGAGTCCTGCGCGGCCCGGCTGAACGCACCCGCCAGATCGTTGGTGCCGTAGTAAGCAATGCCGCCCGTCATCCTGGCAAAATTATTCAGGCTACTCACAGTAGAAGCGCGCAACAAGTCCGCAGCGTCATCGCTGACCATGGTCCCAGCGTAATCTCCGGAATACGCGGGGTTGGACAAGAGCCCGCGCACGTCCAGCGGATATACGGAGATTTGAGCATCGTTCAAAGCTTTCAGGGCCCGTTCGTACAGCGTCCTCAGAGTGCCGTCGCCGGGTACGGCGGAGAAGGAATCGAGGTAAAAGGGAAAGCCGCCCGTTGCCCACACCACGGACTTCCTTCCCGGAATGCCAGATAGGGACCAGGCAATGGACAAGAAGGCTTGCAATGTACTCTCGATAGTGCGCGCCTGGCCGTAGGTGGCGTCGACCGCGTCTTGCTTGAGGATGAACCTGCGAACAATGAAGTCCGGAGAATCGCCAGGGTGAATTCCTCCCATCAGTCCATTCGGTGGTTGTCCGGTGGACGCTATGGCCTGCGCATCGTCGCTGAATCGCTCCATATCCGAAATCTCACCGCTCGCTTTCTTCAGAGTGGCGATGAGCATGGCTGGGTCGGAGTTAAGTCCGCTCAGGACCGTCAGCCCTTTGCCGCCGATCACCATCAATCCCAGTGGTTGCGATGAGTCCAGATGATTGGCTAGGTACTTGATTAGCTGCCCGCGCGCGTATGCCTGGCTAAGGAAAGGTGTGTTCACTTCGTCAAGCACTATGACCGTGACCGAACGGGGCTTGCTCTCATTGGCAACCTGGTTCGTGAATGTACCAGCAGGCACGTCAGGGCCAGGCACCTCGCCCTGGGCTGGAATGATCTCTTCAAAGTTGGCAATGCTCTGCTCTTTGCCATCTTCCAGGATTTTGAAGTCTGCCTTGGTCAGTTGGTGGATATGGCTGCCAGCCTTGTCCGTCACCACCACTGGCACCTGGACAAGCGACGTCTGCGACTTGAACTCGATCGGCTTGCCCGCATCGGCACGCCGGGAAACCGGTTCGGTGTTGGAAGCGGAACTGTGAAGCGGTACTCCCAAAACGCCGGAGGTGTTGTCAGAAGAAGAGGATCCGGTCCAGGGATCCGAATTGCCGGGTTGCTGCGCGAGTGCGCAGAGTGAAATGGCGAGGAGCGACAGCAACGTCGCCAGAATCGTTTTGAGGCGAGCGCGATAAGCCATCCGGCCAACCCCTCCACACTATACTCCTCGTGAGCGATGCCAGGGCACTAATTCTTCCGCTGCTCTTCCTGCTGCGCAATGCCCGCTCGTTGCATCCGCATACGCGGAAGGCTGCGCCGGATCGGCGGCAGCGATCGCTTGCGGCAACAGTCGAGCCCAAGGAGGAGCTGGTGGGGTGGGGTACTAAAAATATTTCGGGATTGCATATCCGCAGGATCGGCAGTGCGGCGCTGACCTGAATTATTCCTCAGGCCGTATGCTTTGAAGGGGCACGGCTTCAGCCGTGCCGTCACCTGCTGACATTTATGATGGCTTTAGCCACTGAGGGACCTCGGTGTTGAGAAGAAATGCGACTTCCCTCAGGGGCCGAAGCCCAACTCTCCGCGCTCGTAACGGCACGGCTGAAGCCGTGCCCCTTCAAAGCTACCGAAGCAGATGGATAATTCAGGTTCAGCCACATTCGCCGCTCACCTTGGGGCCACCAATTCAGAAAACGCACTGAGGCAATGTTGCCCAACGCGGCGGGTCGCCATCGCTCTACAATCAGCCCATGGATGCAAGCCTGAATCACCGTGGATCGCCTTATCGCGGACGGCTGGCGCCCTCGCCTACCGGACTGCTGCACATCGGGCATGCGTGCACTTTCTGGACAGCCTACCGTCGCGCCGTCAAACATGGTGGAACCCTGATCTTCCGCAACGAAGATCTCGACCCGCAACGCTCCAAGCCAGAATTCGCGCGGGCGATGATGGAAGACCTGGAGTGGCTGGGCATCTGCTGGCAGGAGGGCCCCGACATCGGCGGGCCGTTCGCGCCCTATGAGCAGAGCCAGCGGCGCAAGTTCTACCTGGCCGCGTGGGGCAAGTTGCGCGATGGCGGATTCATCTATCCCTGCAATTGCTCGCGCAAAGACCTGGCGCTATCGGCGGCGGCGCCGAATGAAAGCGATGATGAGCCGCTGTATCCGGGACGCTGCCGGGAAAAGGCCGCCGAGGCCCGCCAGTACGAAGCGCCCGCAGGGGTGAACTGGCGATTTCGGGTGCCGGACGGCGAGATGGTGGCCTTCGACGATCTGCGGCAGGGACCCCAGCGTTTCCTGGCGGGCAAAGACTTCGGCGACTTCGTGATCTGGCGGCGCGACGATGTGGCCGCCTATCAACTGGCGGTTGTGGCGGACGATGCTGCCATGGCGATTACCGAAGTGGTGCGCGGCGCAGACCTGCTGAAGTCCACCGCGCGGCAGTTGCTGCTGCTGCGCGCGCTCGACCTATCGGGTCCCGCCTACTACCATTGCGATTTGTTGCGCGATGAATCGGGCCTTCGTCTGGCCAAGCGGCACGATGCCCTCAGCCTGCGCAGGTTGCGCCAGCAAGGTCATACGCCACAGCAGATACTGAATAGGTGCAGGCAGCGGTGATGACAATCTCCATTTCAGGACTAAGGCCGCAGCGTTTCCCTTCCGGTTGCAAGATTTGCTCGATCCACTGGGCATCGTGCGGAGCTGAAGCAGGGAGCCCTTATCGTGGATTTCCCTAGGAGCGATCCCCATCTCCATGCTGAACAGCTTGCGGATCTCACGCGTCAGCAGCGGGTTGTCCACGCCTATGGGACAAGCTTGCGCGCAGCGGCGGCAATGCGTACACCGGTACGCGGATTCCGGCAGCCGGCCGAGGGGTGGCCGCATGCAGCTCGATATGTTCGCCCTTGATTCACGCCAGGGCGTACCGCAGCGAAATCTTCAACCGGCTGGTACAGTAGTCGGAAAATCTGCTCTTGATAGTGCTTAGGTCATGAACATCGAGTGCATAACGAAGATGCGGGACTCTTCGCCAACGAGTAGACTTTGTGCAACTCGCTATTCTGATCGAAGCGCGACTCCCATCTACGGCGCGAAGTAGCTGGGGATGTCGAGGGTCAGTTGCGTGATCCCGGACGCGTAGGCATCGACCTTTCCGTGGGTGCTGGGCACGATCGCCATGTTGTGGGAGATCGATCCGTCCAGCGCATTCAGCGTCGAAACCACAGGCCGGTTGGTGCCCTCCGGCCACAGCGTCAAATAATCTAGGTAACCCTGGGGCACGACGCTCGCGTTGAAGACATAGGTCTGCGCCGCGCTAGGTACGCTACATGGACTATCCACTACAGCCACGGGAGGGGGCAGGGTCCCGCTTAAGGGCAGACCGCTGCCTATCTGGCGGGGTCGATGACCCGACAGGGCGGCACACCGTACAGCGACAAGCCGCCCGGGCCCGCCGCTGCGAAGTAGCCGTCGATGTCAATGACTAAGACGGTGTCGCTGGTGGGGTAAACCGAGACGTTGCCTCCGGTACCCGCAACCACGATGGTGGCATTGGCGATGATCGTCCCGGGGGTCGTTCAAGGTGGAAACCCGGGGCCAGCCTTCACCGGTGGGCCAAACCGTCATGTAAAAAAGCGCGCCGTGGGGCACTACCGAGAAGTTCAGCGAGTACGCGGCCGCGCTCGAGGGAACCGCTCGGATGGCCGATCTGTATTAGCAACTCGGAGTGGATGCGCTTCGCCCTTGAAGTTCGTTGAGCAGCCACCTTTCAAGCCAGTCTTTACCTCGTTCAACAATAAAGCGCTATACTTGAATCCCTTGGTCGGGAAGCCGCTTCAGACCAGACCTTGGCTACTCCACAAAGGTGGTGGGTACGGTAGGTACGGTGGTTACTTTCGTAAGTAAAATGTCACTGACTCTCACTCACAGAGAGAGTAATAAGTAATGCAGCGTCATACCTTACCGAAGGATATGCTGCGAGGCCGCCAGCAGCTTAAGTGTGGCAGGATGGCCCTGGCCTGCAAGGTATTTGTTTGGCACGACCGTATCGCGGTCGCAATCCTCGGAACCGCCTTCTGTGGCGTGTGTCGCATCGCGATACGGAGTGCGGGTCGCTCTCTTAAACGGAGAGAGCGGCCCCACAATAAATGTGCCCAAGAGCCACGCCCCGGCAGTCGTTCCAGACTGCCTTCGATTCCCACACCGGCGCCGACTGACCAGATCAGGAAAAGCTCATGACCCCTCAGGCCGACATCGGCATCTCGCGAAAGCTGGGCCACTGCGTCTCGTTTTGCAGTGTGCTCTCGATAACCTTTGGCTTATGGGTATTGGCCGGGCGGATGTTTCATCTCCAGGCATTGAAGAACATTTTGCCTGTACAGGTCGTGGTAGAGGAGAATGGCGCCATTTGTTTTGTTTTGATAGGGCTTAGTTTGTGGGCCGCAAGAAAGGAACAGCCCACGGTTTCTTCCTGGAAGCTGGCCGCAAACGTTGCAGCCGCCGTTGCCTGCGTGGTGGGCCTCCTTTCGCTGCTAGAGTTCGTTTTCGATTGGGACCTCGGCATCGATCAGCTGCTGTTCACCGCTGGGTCGGAGGACCTTCTAGGAAGCGTGCGACCGGGTCTAATGTCTCCCCTTGCCGCTTTCGGGTTCCTTTGCCTTGGGCTTGCGCTACTGCTGCTGGATGCCAAAAAGAGTTTTGGCCGTTGGTCGGGACGCTTGTTGCCTTGTGTGGTGGCGATTACTACGACGTTCAGCCTCCTGGACTTCGTTCTGAATCCGACTACTACTTACACGCACATCTCCCCAATTATTCCTTCCGCTCTGTTTCTGCTTTCATTCGCGGTGATGTTTGCCCATCCCGAGTCGGGCTTGGGGGCACTAGTCACGAGCGAAAACGTCGGCGGGACGTTGACGCGCCGGTTGTTCCCGGCCGTGATCGTCGTTCCTCTCGTCCTCGCCTGGCTGCGCTGGAAGGGGCAGGCTAGCGGCCTTTATTCGGATTGGGCCGGCTTGGCCCTCATGACCGTATGCACCGTCATACTGTTGGCAGGCCTCACGGTGTGGACAGGTTTCCTGGCGGAGCGCCGCGACTGGGCGCGCCGCCAAAAGGAAGAAATCATTGCCAGTTTGGCGTCCATCTTTCCCTCTTTCGACGACGCCATCATCGCGACAACCCTCGACGGTGTAGTCACGAGTTGGAACTCCGGGGCGGCGGCGATTTACGGCTACTCGGTGCAAGAAATGATGGGGAAATCCATTTCTATTACGATCCCGCCGGACCGTCGCGAAGAGTTTGCAGCGAACATGCAGAGAATCAAGGAGGGTCAGCATGTCCCACAGTTCGAAACGACGCAGGTCCGAAAGGATGGGAAGATCATCGACGTCGTTGCTTCAATCAGCCCGGTGAGGAACCGTGCGGGAAGGATTGTGGGAGCATCCACCAGTGCCCGCGATGTCTCGGCGCGCAAGCGACCCGAAAACGAACTGCGTTTGGGCCGCGAGCGACTCGCCCTGGCCCTGAAAGCGGGGCGGTCCGGTACGTTTGACTGGGACATTCGCAACAATGTGAATATCTGGTCATCCGGAACCGAAGAGTTGTACGGGCTTGTTTCGGGAACGTTCGGTGGCACTTATGAGGACTGGGAGTCGCTTGTATTACGCAAAGATCTAGAACGTGCAAGAACAGCGATCCAAGAGTCCTTCAAAACGGGCGAGTTTGCCTCGGAATGGCGGATTCGGCGGCGCGACAACGGTGAGATCCGCTGGGTGAATGCCCGGGCGAAGGTGTTTTTCGATGATGCCGGACGGCCCAGTCGCATGGTGGGTATCAAGGTGGACATCACCGAGCGCAAGCGTGACGAAGAGAAGTTAAGGAAAGCTTCCCTCTATGCTCGCAGCCTGATCGAAGCCAGCCTGGACCCGCTGGTGACGATCAGTCGCGACGGCAAGATCACCGACGTCAATGCGGCGACGGGAAAAGTCACCGGCGTTTCTCGCGACCAACTGATTGGGAGCGACTTTTCGGATTACTTCACCGAGCCGGAGAAGGCCCAGCAGGTCTACCGGCGGGTGTTCGCCGAGGGCGTGGTTCAAGACTACCCGCTGGCTATTCGCAGCACAACGGGCGTGGTCACAGACGTTCTGTACAACGCTTCGGTGTTCCGGAATGAAGCCGACCAGGTGGAAGGCGTTTTGGCGGCAGCGCGCGATGTTACCGAGCACAAGCTAGCAGAAAAAGAACTGGCACGGCGGGCCGAGGAACTGGCCCGCTCCAATGCCGACCTGCAACAGTTCGCCTACGTGGCCTCGCATGACCTGCAGGAACCCTTGCGCATGGTGGCCAGCTACACCCAACTTTTGGGGAAGCGCTATCGCGGTAAACTCGACGCCGATGCGGACGATTTTATCGCGTTTGCGGTGGACGGTGCCCATCGCATGCAGGTGCTGATCAACGATCTGCTCGCCTATTCCCGAGTGGGCACCCGCGGCAAAGAGTTCGCTTCTACCAGCAGCGAGAGCGTGCTCGAGGCAGTGCAGGTCAACTTAAAGGCGGCGATCGAAGAGACACACGCGGTCATCAGCCACGATCCTTTGCCCACGATCCCGGTCGACGCGACGCAGTTGAGCCAGGTTTTCCAGAACCTGATCGGAAATGCCCTGAAATTTCACGGCCCGGAACCGCCCCGCATTCACGTGTCTGTCCAACAGGAAGACGGCGAGTGGCGCTTTTCCGTGCGCGATAACGGCATCGGGATCGAACCACACGATGCCGACCGGATTTTTGTAATCTTTCAGCGCCTGCATGCGGGCCGCGAGTACCCGGGTACGGGCATCGGTCTGGCAATCACTAAGAAGATTGTGGAGCGGCATGGAGGCCGGATCTGGGTGGTGTCGGAGCCCGGAAAGGGATCCACGTTTACGTTCACTATCCCAATGGCAGAGGTGAGTAATGGTGGCTATCAGAGAGTACATGCAAGTTCGGCCAGCTGAAATTCTGATGGTGGAAGACAACCCCGGAGACGTCAGACTGATGCGGGAGGCGTTGCGGGAGTCAAAAATCATTAACCAGTTGCGCGCCGTTTCCGACGGCCTAGAGGCGCTGGCCTTTCTGCGCAAACAAGGCAGTTACGCCAATGCATCACGGCCCGATCTGATTTTGCTGGATCTTAACCTCCCGCGGAAGGATGGTCGCGAGGTCCTCTCGGAAATCAAAGCGGATCCGGATTTGCGACGAATCCCCGTGGTGATCGTCACCAGCTCCAAAGCGGAAGAGGACATTCTGAGGTCCTACAACCATTACGCCAACTGCTATATCACTAAGCCGCTGGACTTGGAAAAATTTGTTGAGGTTGTACAGGCGATCCAGGATTTCTGGATCAGCATTGTAAAGCTTCCTCCCAAAGAGAGCACAGAAGGGAGGGGTTATGCCGACCCATGTTCTACTGATCGAAGATAATCCGGGCGATGCCCGGTTTATTGCGGAGATGCTGAAGGAAGCTGGTGGCGATGGGTTCACGCTAGAGTGCGCCGCGCGCTTGTCGGTTGGCCTTGAGAAGCTGAGGTCGAACCCTGCCGATGTTGTGCTTCTGGATCTCTCTCTTCCCGACAGTCGCGGACTAGAGACCTTTGTCCGCTTTCAGTCGAAGTTTCCCCAGCTTCCCGTTGTGATATTGACAGGCCTGGACGATGAGGAAACCGCAGTGCAGGCCGCCCACGCGGGAGCGCAAGACTACTTCGTAAAGGGGACCATCGCTGGGCCGGCCTTGGGGCGGTCGCTGAAGTATGCGATCGAACGGAAAAAGGCGCAAGAGACCATTCGACTTCAGGCTGCGGCGTTGCAGGCGGCTGCCAACTCCATCGTGATTACCGACAGCAACGGCACGATCCTGTGGAGCAATCACGCATTTTCACAACTGACCGGGTACGCTTCGGAAGAAGTTCTGGGTAACAATCCCCGGCTATTGAAGTCGGGTAAACAGGACCGTGCGTTTTATAGCAATCTGTGGGCAACCATCAGCTCAGGGAATACCTGGTACGGGGAGATCATCAACCGGCGCAAAGATGGAACCGTTTACACCGAGGAGATGACGATTACGCCAGTGTACCTCGGCAATGGTGGGATCACCCATTATGTTGCTATCAAGCAGGACTGCACTTCGCGAAAGATTGCCGAAGATAGGTTGCGTCAAGCAGAGGAAAAGTATCGCTCTATTTTTGAAGACGCCGTCATTGGAATCTTCCAGATCACGCCCGAGGGCCGGCCCGTGAGCGTCAATCGCGCATTGGCGCGGATGCATGGCTATGATTCTCCCGAACAGCTCCTGGCGGAGGTCTCAAACGTGGGCCGCCAGTTATTTGTCGATCCCAACGCGCTGCAAGAGTTGGCACACGTGCTGGAAAACGATCGAGCGGTGCACAGTGTCGAATTGGAGATCTATGGCAAAGATGGCAAAAAAAAGTGGGTGTCAATGAACCTACGGGCCGTGAGCGACGCCGAGGGCAAAGTAGTGCTTCACGAAGGCACGGTCGAGGACATTACGGCGCGCAAAGAGGCAGGGGCCATTCAAGAGGAATTGAGCAGGATCATTGCCACCGTTCCAGGCATTGTTTATTCTTTTCTCATGCGGCCAGACGGGTCCAGCGCTATACCCTTTGCCAGCTCAGCGTTGCGCGATATATTTGATGTCGCTCCAGACGCTGCCAGCCAGGATGCCGCGCCTGTGTTGGCGGCGATTCATCCTGACGATCTCGGCCACGTTAACGCAACCATTGCCGATTCATTCCGATCGTTAACGCCATGGCACGAAGAGTTCCGTGTAAACCACCCGAAAAGGGGGCTGGTTTGGGTCAAAGGAGATGCCTCGCCGGAACGCCAGCAGGATGGCAGCGTGTTGTGGCATGGATTTCTGATCGACAATACAGAGAGGAAGCATCTCGAATCCCAACTCCTCCAGGCGCAGAAAATGGAGGCCGTCGGCAGGTTAGCGGGCGGAGTCTCACACGACTTCAACAACATCATGGGCATTGTGATCGGCTACAGCGACCTGATCGCGGAGACCCTGTCGCCCTCGGATCTGAACCTGCCCCGAATCATGAAGATCAAGGACGCCGCGCAGCGTGCAAGCGCGTTGATCCGTCAGTTGCTGGCCTTCAGCCGCCTGCAGGTGTTCGCCCCTACGCTGATGGACCTGAATGTGAGCATTACTCATCTCGCCGAAATGCTGCCGCGTCTGCTCGGGGAGGACATCGAAGTAATTCTAACGCTCGATCGGAACCTGTGGACCGTGAAGGCTGATCCCTCGCAGATTGACCAAGTCCTCCTGAACCTCTCAGTCAACGCCCGCGATGCCATGCCGCAGGGAGGCAAGCTGGTGATTGAGACACACAATGTCGAACTTGACGAGTCTGGTTCAACAATGTCTCTGGATGTGCCGCCCGGTTCCTTCGCGATGATCTGCGTTTCCGACACCGGGACCGGCATTAGCTCGGAAGCGATGCCGCACATTTTCGATCCATTTTTTACGACCAAGGAGATGGGAAAAGGAACGGGTTTGGGCCTGTCCACGGTATACGGGATTGTCCGACAAAGCGGAGGTTTCATCTCGGTCGACACGCAAGTACCGGGCGGTACGACCTTCAAGATATACCTACCTCGCCAGTGCGGATTGGCCCCTGTGGCAGCTCCAAAAAGAGAGCACGCAAGGCCCAAGACTGCCGCGTCTAAGACGATTCTACTTGCAGAGGACGACGCTGCCTTGAGAGAGATTGTAAGCATCCAGTTAGAAGAATTGGGCTACACTGTGCTAGCGGCCAGCAACGGTCGGGAAGGCCTCCGGATAGCCGAAAAACAAGAAAGGCCAATCGATCTGCTGCTTACCGACGTGGTGATGCCCGGCATGAGCGGCCGACAGCTGGCCGATAGGCTGAAGCAGAAGATTCCGGTACTGAAGGTGCTGTTTGTTTCTGGCTACAGTGGTGACTTAATCTCGCGGGAGGACAGCCTGGAACCCGGAACTTACTTCGCCCACAAGCCCCTCACGAAAATGGCTCTGGATGAGAAGTTGCGCAGTATCTTCAAAGCCTAACCAGAAAGCTGCCTAGCCCTATTGCTTTCTGCCCAAACGGGAATCTCCGGGAGACCAGGAAAAATCTCGGCGGGAGATGATTTAATGAGTGAACTAGAGCAAGTTAAGAAAACTGAATCGCGTGAATCGAAAGTGACGGTGCTGGCGATCGACGACGAGGCAGACTTCCTGGAGTTTGTCGGTGAGGCAATATCTTCTGAAAACGTGGATTTTCTCTCGACAACTCACCCGGAAGAAGCGCTAACCATCGTTCAGAAGCGTCATCCCCCAGTCATCCTGCTGGATTTGACTATGCCTAAGGCCTCAGGGATGGAGGTCCTGGAACGCATTCTCGGGATCGATCCAAATGCCGATGTAGTTATGCTGACAGCCGACTACTCCACTGAATCAGCGGTACGGGCAATTCAACAGGGCGCGTGCGATTACCTCCTGAAGCCAATCACGGTCGAGCATTTGCGGGAACGCATCCGCTTGTTGCTCCAAGAAGTGCGACGCCGCGAGCACCGCACCAGGCTGGAAGAGGACGTCTACCACGCGCTCCAGTTTGAGGGAATGGTGGGACAAAGCCCGATCATGCAGGAAATCTTCGTGGCCATACGCCGCATCGCACCGCATTTTCGAACCGTGTTGATTGGCGGTGCGACAGGAACCGGCAAGGAGCTGGTGGCGCGCGTGCTGCACCGGCTGAGTCCAGTTGCCACCAGGCCCTTCGTGGTTTGTAACTGTGCCGCTATTACGGAAACGCTCCTGGAGAGTGAGTTGTTCGGATCCGTTCGGGGAGCGTACACGGGAGCCAATCAGGACCGCATTGGTTTGATAGAAGCCGCTCATGGCGGCGTGCTGTTTCTGGATGAAATCGGCGAGATGTCGCAGGCCATGCAGGCAAAGCTGCTGCGCGTGTTTCAGAACCAAGAGGTGCGGCAGGTCGGAGCCCCGACTTCTCGTAAGGTAGACGTCCGCGTGGTAGCCTCAACCCACCGCGATCTTCGGAAGATGGTGTCTCAGGGACAATTTCGAGAGGATTTGTATTACCGGCTTTCCATGATCGAAATCAAGCTGCCGCCGCTTGCTGATCGCAAGGAAGACCTGCGTTTGCTGGAGCAGGACATTCTTCGCCGTTATGCGACGGAATTGAAGAAACCGGTCGCGACCCTGACGCGCAGGGCGCAGACCGTGCTGTCACGCCATTCTTGGCCAGGAAATATTCGTGAACTCGAAAACGTTCTGGGGCGCGGGTGCATGATGACGGCGACGAGCACGATAGATGTCCGCGATCTTCCCGACTCCGTAAAGAGCGTGGTTGCTGACGTCAGCAATGGGGGCGATGTGCTGGTGCCATTGGCTGATATGCAGAGAAGGCACATTGAGCGCGTGTTGCAGAGTGTGGATGGAAACAAGGCGCGCGCAGCCGAGATACTTCAAATAAGCCGCTCCAGTCTCTATCGAATCCTACAGCAGTCCAGCGACCCTTCCGGAAATGCCTTAGTGGGTTCGTAGCTTAAGCGCCGCACTGTTCCTCTTGGACGACCTTTCCAGAGATGACCCAAGATTCATCTCTCTTTATCGTGCAATTCTAGAGCGTTTTCAGCGTTATTGTAGACCATACCCGCAATGAGAGAACCAAGCTAAGGCGTTGTCGGCAGTAATGGCTGCCAAGGCTTCTGCAATGGCGCTTTCCAGAGCTTCTGCGGTGCGGGCTTTGGCCGAGCGCAGCCCCTGCTTGATCTTCGACCAGGCTTGCTCAATCGGGTTGAAGTCAGGGGAATAGGGCGGCAGGTAAATCAGGCGCGCTCCGGTGGCGGTGATGAGTTGCTGCACCCCGGCCACTTTGTGTGCGGACAGATTGTCCATGATGACTACCTGTCCGGGATGGAGCTGAGGGCACAACACCTGCTCCAGATAGGCCAGGAAGACATCGCCATCGGTCGCCGACTCGATGGTCATGGGCGACTGCAAACCTCGGGTGGTGAGCGCCGCCAGCATGGTTACGGTATGCCAGTGGCTGTGGGGCGTGCCTTCCGCTACTCGCTCTCCACCCGGAGCGCGGCCGTAATTGCGGGTCATCTGCGTGCTGGCCCCGCTCTCGTCCAGAAACACCAGTTGCTGCGGGTCGATCTGCCTTATGGCTTCCTGCCACGCTTGCCGGCGCTGCTGCGCTTCCGGCGTTTCTTGCTCTTGGGCGTGGAGTGACTTTTTTTAAGAGGCAGTCCCATCTGCCGTAGGGCCAGCCACAGCCGCCCGATGCTCAAACGCAACCCCTGGGCCGCTTGCAGTTGCGCCTGCAATTCCCGCAGGGTCAGATCCGGTTGCTTGCGGATTTGCTCCCCCAGCCACGCCTGCACCGCCACCGTCACCCGGCTCACCGGGCCACGTCGCCACGGTGGCCGCTCGATCTGCCCCGTGCGCGTGCGGGTGGCGGAGATCTTCTTGGCCCAGCCCTCGCTTACCCCAAATTGTTCCGCCAACTCCCCCAGGGTCCCTTTGCCCTGCTCATAGGCCTGCAAAAACTTTCGCCGTAAATCATTCGCGTAGGGTCGTGCCATCGGGTGGAGCAGAGAATCGCCACTAATAGTCTACACTATCGCTGAAAATGCTCTAAATTTTGGAGCATTCGCCTGGAGAACCAAACCTACGTTCCAATCCAACACAGTGTCGCGGAAAGGAACACTTTCCCTCGTTGGGATCTCTCCCCGATTCCGGCCGCATGTTCTAACCTATTGATAACAAAGGGACCTCATTTCGTTTCCTCCTGGATCGTGTGGACATTCACATGCTGCTCTTGTTTGGAGTGACAGAAGTAGGCGGACGCGTTCCTAATGAATGGAGCCTTCTCAAATGGAAAAGATTGATTGGCTCGACGAAGCCGTACAGCAGACGAAAGACAAATATCAAGCGCAGCGGGCGCTGGAAGAGAAATTGCTTCAAGAGGAGGCATTGAGAGCTAGGCTGGCTAAGGAATTTTGCCGCGAGCTTTTCGAATGGCTCCAAGCCATAGATGTAAAATTTAACACTCGATATGGCGGTCAGGTGCTTGCGGTAAGTCCGACCGGAAGTAATGGCGACCGTGGCCTTCAAGTCCTGGCAAGGCCTATTCGCGCTCAGGAGAGAATTGCAGTTTTGAACTATCAGAAAGAGACCGCCTCTATCGCCTTGAGTATGGATTGCAATCCCACTAACCTTCCACAAGTAATCAAGTTGGCTCTCTCTGCCGGTGGCGCTATCGTGGCAGAGATCGGTGCGGAGCCTTATACGCCGGAGCAGTTAGGCCGGAAGATAATCAACGATCTTTTGGGCATAGGCTCTAAGCGCCCGGTACCCCAGTTGCAATCCCCAGAGGCACTCTGTTGTAGCGTGTCGTGTAACAATATCGAATTGCGGGGTCCAACCAGAGTTGCTGGCGGAAGCAACGGGGGCTATGCTGGCGCCATCGGATGATACGCAGGGAACGCCAATTGAGTATGTGCTGCAGAGCGTGGCTGGGAACAATGCGCGCGCCGGGGAGATACTTCAGATCAGCCGCTCCAGTCTCTATCGAATCCTACAGGAATCCAGCGACTCTTCCGGAAATGTCTTGGTGGGTTCCTAGTTACGCGCACCATTGTTCGTCCTGAACCCCCTTTCCAGCGATGAACCCAAGATTTATCCCCTTTATCGTGCACCTCTAATTTCCGAGCATTCCCTGGAGACCAAACCTGGGTACCCAATCCCGCACAGTATCGCGGAAAGGAACACTTTTCCTCATCGGGATCTCTCCCCAATTCCGACCGTGTATTCTAACCTCCTGATAACAAAGCACCTCATTTTGCATCCTCCTGGGGTCCCCTGTGGGCATTCACACGCCCCCATTTTGTTCCCGATGGCCAGCAAAGGGATCTGCAAAATGGGGAGGCTTGCATTTTGGGATGATGCTGCCGTTCTTGGCGCTGCTCTTGTTTGGAGTGGCAGAAGTCGGGCGGACGCGGTCTTTTTAAGATTTATTTTTTTATCCTGCAACTCTAAACTCCCGAGCATTCGCTTGGAGATTAAACCTGTGTACCAATCCCGCACAGTATCCCGGAAAGGAACATTTTCCCTCATTGGGATCTGTCCCCAAATCATACCGTGCCTTCTAACCTCTTGATAACGAAGTACATTATTTTCTTCTACTGGTGTTCTATGGACAGTCACGTGCTCTATCCATTTTGTTCCCGATGTAATTCATCGTTTGCATAGTCGGAAGAAAAACGCCATGTCAAGCCTGTCGAACCGAGGCGCAGTAGAAGAGATCACGGCCCGTCATAATCTGAGCCACGAGAGCAGTCGCGCGAACATTTTGATTGCCGATGATGACCAGGACTATCGGGAACTTTATTCCGATTTACTCCAATCCGAGGGATTTCAGACGTTCTGTGCAAAGGATGGCGCTCAAGCCTTGAGAGTATTGCATCAACAGCGCATTGACGTAGCTCTAGTTGATGTAATGATGCCGAAACCGGACGGCATGTCTGTATGCCAGGAATTGAAGAAGAATCCAGACACCCAGCTTGTCCCCATACTGCTCCTCACGGGTTGGGAGTCCGACCAAGGCCAACTGAGGGGAATCGAGGGCGGTGCCGATGCCTACTTGAGAAAACCCGTCAACAACATTGAATTGATTACTCGGGTGCGCACACTGATCGACAAGAAGCGCTTTACAGATGAACTGGCGGAGACGGGGAAGGTATTGCTTGGTTTCTTGGAACTCGTGGAAGCGAAGAATCCATACACTGCTGGCCACGGGTATCGAGTGAGCCAATCCGCCCTGCACTTGGCCACTCGTATCGGCTTGTCGTCGGAAGAACAGCAATGGGTTCGTCGCGGGGCGTTATTGCACGACATAGGTAACGTGGCAGTCCCGGACGAGATCCTAACCAAGCCGGGTCCGTTGAATGCTGAAGAAAGGATAATTCTCAATTCGCATACCTATGTGGGGGAACGCATCTGCGCTCCTTTAACCTCATTCCGCCCTCTGCTGCAAATCATTCGAAACCATCACGAGCGGCTGGACGGGAGCGGATATCCGGACGGCCTTCGAGGCGATCAGATTTCCATTTTGACCCGCGTGGTGTCACTTGCAGATGTGTACGACGGCCTGACAACCGAGAGGCCGTACCACCATAGCTTTCCCATAGGCAAGCGATCCTTCAGATCCGCCGTGAGGCCAAGCAAGGCTGGTGGGATCCAGGAATTGTCGATGCGCTTGAAGAATGGTCGGTGCCTAGCATGTTCCCATACATGCGCGGCACGGTCAGCGAGGATGCCTAGTATATCTGCCCAGAGATTTGCGCATAGAAGTAAATCGAGGCGACCGTCCCATTTTGATGGGAGATCTTATCTTTCAGCAACTTGGGGAAATGTAGTTAGCCTAAAGGAGGGTCCTGACAAAATGACAAAAGCAAATGATTCCGGTCAAGCGCTGGTAGAGACCGCAATCTCATTGTCGCTTTTCTTGCTACTCGTACTGGGAACCATAGACTTTGGATATCTGTTCTCTACGAAGCTTACCCTCCAGAATGCAGTGCGGCAAGGGGGACGGTACGCCATCACGGGGCAATGCATAACCGGCAGTGACGGTTCGTGCTCCCTAACAAGATACAACTCAATCATCCAAACCGTCGAAGATACCTCTCTCGGCGTGGCGA
>Ga0208034_1001204_pt1 | contig 16440 bp, 16 predicted proteins | sample June2015DPH_8_10_FD_184699 | JGI IMG/M metagenome (GOLD analysis project Ga0208034, IMG submission 184699) | Peatland microbial communities from SPRUCE experiment site at the Marcell Experimental Forest, Minnesota, USA - June2015DPH_8_100... | ecosystem: Environmental > Terrestrial > Soil >...
CAGTGGCCGCCGCCCGATTGATGGTTGCGAAACGAATAGATGCCATTCCTGTCGTCAGAGAGGAGTCGGTCGTGGGCGTTATATCGAAAACCGACATCGTTAAGAGGATGGTAGAATAAGGTGACTGTCTGTTTGGCTTGATCAACGACGGGAGTAACTAATGCGATTCGATAAAGACGCCTCAAGCACAGCATCAGATCTAGCGGCGCGGGCGTACATGATCGATAAAACTGATCGAATATCCCACGCCCTTGATCTCATGGAAAAACACAAAGTCAATCAACTGCTCGTCACGAACGAAGGGGAGATCTTCGGCGTTTTAACGAAAAAAGGGATTGCACGCACACTGGGGGAAAGTGGCGATATCATTAAGCCAGCTTCATCACTTCACGTGACCAAAGCAGTTGATGAGACGTTCACCACCGTAAGCGGCGCACTGACTACAGGCGAGATCAACCTCCTGATGAAATCTTCCGAGGTATTGGTCGTCGTATGTGACCAATCTACAGGGTGGATAACGTTTAACGAGATCGTCAAAGCCAGCAGACCAGTCGGATCTGCAGGCGAAATCATGGATCCGCCCGTAACGTGTTCGCCTTTCGACCGAGTGACCCACGTGAGGCGAAGGATGATCGACGAAGATGCGTGGTGGATGATGGTCGTTGAGGACAACAAGCTCGTTGGCATTATAACAGAGAATGACATCGCGAAGGCGATGAGCCAATTTAGAGATATAGTCAAAGCCCACTATCAAGATTCACGGATAAGGAAACTCGTCGTCGATGATATTATGGTCACTGACATCGTATTTGTGAGAACTAGTACTCGGTGCGATGAAGCAGTAGACCTAATGCTGAAACACGACGTCGAGGGTGTGCCCGTCTTTGATCAAACGGATGCGATAGTCGGGATGATTACTCAAAATACTATCCTTCGCAAGCTTGAGTGACACGAGATCAGCAACAGCCCACAGACTGCCCGCTTAACAAAGGCGCTGTCTGCTACCGCGGCGTGATGCCACCCGTGCAGGCGAGCACTCCTGGGCCTCCGATCTCGCCACTGATTTTAATCCGACAGCCGGTCAACATCTGAGTCACCTCCACGGCAGTTACGGTGTGAAGCGTAAGCTTGCTTATTGCAATTCTAGAACGTCCCTCTGCTAACGCCAGCCAGATAACCAACTGGTCGCCCAGATGCACATCGAACGGTGCCCCTTGCGATAATTGCGTTAGAAGTCGCGCTGCCCCCTCTCGTCCAACGAGCTCAGCAGGCTTGCCTCGCGCGCCTAAAGCATCCCCTGCTAATCTACCTCCAGTTGACGTCTCCGCCCAGAGCACTATGCCGCTTCCAGTCGATGGGTTCTCCTCTCTTTGATCAGAATCTCGCTCGATGCTTACATTTGGATAGCCCGCGCGCGCACAGCTTTGTGTCGCTGCTTCCGCTTGGCGTTTTGCGACGTGAGCTGGGAGATTGCGCGAGTGTGATATCCCTCTGATACCTCGTAGAGATCCCATGCTGACGACATTAATAGCAGTAAGTTTTTCTACCGGCGTGACGACGACCTTTAGGACCCCTCCGCCGCGAGGATAGAATCCTCTCTTTACGAGGTGCAATTCGTAGAAAAATCCCATGCTAGCTAATACGGGATTTAAGACATTGAGGACGTAGTCGACTTGAGGTGCCAAAGGATTGTTTGTGCCACCGATCAGGGTAACAGATGAAGGTTGATCGGCGAATGCGAGCACGGGCAGAAGTGCTTGCAGTATGAGTGTAGTACTGCCGGCCGTTTTCGCATCAAAGCTATAAATCCCGCCGCGCCTCCGCCCTGGAACGAAAGTTACTTCAGATGAGCCAAGGTCGAGCCCGCTCGTCTTCGCGTTTGCGACCTCCGCCAAGGCTCGTATCGCCGTTAAATGTTGAGGTCGCAGTCCAGGGTTTGCCCGGTTGACCCTCACGTTCTTGATTGCAAGGGACTCGCCCGTCAAGGCTGAAAGCGCTAAGCAAACGCGCAGCACTTGCCCTCCCCCCTCGCCTATGCTGCCGTCAATATTGATCATCAATAGTTACGTAAGCTGAAAATATGAAAAACTGCTGGTGATTTGCAACTTGCGGAACGTGAATCTCGACTTCAACGTTGGCTCACGAAGGCGCTTGGACGCAGATTGCAGCACGCAGTTGACGTGTAATAAACCGCCAAGCAAGTATTATTTAGTACGTGCTCCTTTTATTAGTACCCGAGTTTTGACTGCAGCTCGTAGGGCAGTCGATTGTTGTGGGAGCAGGGGATGGGGCGACAGGACACGACTAAGGTTTGCAAACTTTGTCAGCGCAGCTTCGAAAAGTCAGAAATCGGTCGAATCAAAATCCTAAGACGCGAAAAAAAAGGAGAAAGTGCTCTCTGGATCTGCTCTCACTGTGCAGGACGAATTAAGTACGCAGAACACTGAGGCTAGAGTGCACCCCGGCTCAAGTCAAGCCAAGTCGACCTTATGCACGTTGCTAGAGATGGCGAGACCGTGTCTGCGCTATTCTTGCCCCGCGCGTATCGACCTACATAAGTGTTCACCGACCAATCTGGGCTCTTCGCGCATTGTAACGAGGGCGCCAGCGTGCTCCCTGATAGCTTTGATGAGCTCAGCTCGGCTGGCTGTCATCAATACGTATTTATGCCCTCATTGTGTTCTATGAGTCTGTGAGGGTTGTTGCACTCACAGGTGAGGCAAAACAGGGCGAGCGCTTCCTTGCCGAGCTTGCTCGCCGCTGCAAGGTGGCGACGCTCCGCGAGGAACACAGGGCTAAGCCCGTGTCATTCACGAGAAAAGTCGCAAACGACCTGCTTTCTATACAGTCTCCCACCAGATACATTCTGACGCAGCGCGCTATTGATGATACAAATGAGATCGTGCGGGAGCTCGATCAGTTAGCAGAACGAGAAGACCTTGATTTTGCTGTTGTTGTCGGCAGCGCGCTTGCATCAAGAATCGCATCCTTTCACGAGGTTTACGAGGCGCGATTAGAGCCTTCTCTGACCTTCGAACAACATTTCGAGTCGCTTGCGGCTGCACCGGAATGGATAACGCTCGGTGCACTCGTAAGAGCCGTGCGCGCACACCCTGATATTCACAAAGCAGGGGCGATACTCACGTTCACCGGAGTTGTCCGCGGAGAGGCGTTAGCCCTTGAATTTGACATCTACGAAGGAGAAGCGCAGCAGCGAATTTCTTCAATCGCGCGCGATTTGACGGCAATAAAGGGCATAGTCGATGTAAAGATATACCACAAATCAGGCCGGGTCAATAGAGGCGAAGACATCGTGTACATCGTCGTTGCGGCGGCGCATCGACAAGAGGGCTTTAAGGCACTGAGGGATGCAATAGAACGGATCAAGAAAGAAGTTCCCATTTGGAAAAAGGAACTTACTGAACGGGTGACAAATGGGTAGGAATATGAGGGCCGCACTTACTCTTTCTGCCAGACGTGGACGAGGGTGGTTATCATGAAGCTTTTCGGAACGAACGGTGTGCGGGGGATCGTAAACCAGGATCTTACCCCAGAGCTCGCCCTGCGGCTGGCGATGAGCTTGGGAACACTTACAAGGGGGACTGTGGCGGTCGGACAGGATACGCGCGTGTCCGGTAATATGCTTAGTCACGCGGCCATCGCCGGACTGCTCGCAACGGGTTGCAAGGTTATTAATCTCGGCATAGCGCCGACTCCTGCGGTGCAGTACTTCGTGCGTGACAACGCCGACGCGGGAATCGTCATCACCGCATCGCACAATCCGCGCGAATACAATGGGCTAAAACTGATCGCAGGAGATGGAACGGAATGCGGAAGCGAAGGTGAACTCGCAGTCGAAGACGTGTATTTCAAGGGTGGTCTCAAGCTTGCTGACTGGCGCGAGACCGGAGACCTTTCGGACACTAACGTGATACCCGCTTACATGGATGCTATTATGGGAAAGGTGAACGCCTCGGACATTAAAAAGCGCGGGTTCGTTGTGGCCGTCGATACTGGCTCCGGCGCGGGTAGCATTGTTACGCCCTTCTTGCTCAGCAAGCTGAACTGCAAAGTCACCACGATTAATGCGCAGATCGATGGCACCTTCCCGAGTAGAAATCCAGAACCGACAGAGGACGTGCTCACAGATCTTGGAAATATCGTCATCTCGAACGGCGCCGATTTGGGCGTTGCACACGACGGAGATGCCGATAGGGCGGTTTTTATCGACGAGGGGGGGAATTTCGTCAATGAAGACGTACTACTTGCAATTATCGTCAAGCACGTTCTCTCTAAGAAAATAGGCCCTGTCGTCACACCTGTCAGCTCATCGCAGCGGATCGTCGACGTCGCTGAAGCAGCCGGCGGTCACGTCATATGGACTCCTGTGGGGAGCATCTACGTCGCGAGGATGATGATGCAAGTGAATGCTGTGATAGGGGGAGAAGGCAACGGGGGAATCATCTTCCCTGAACATCAATACTGTCGAGATGGGGCGATGACGGTAGCGAAGGTACTTGAGATAATGACCGAGCGCCGCAAGAAAATCTCTGAGCTCGTCAAAGAAATTCCCAAACGATATATGGACAAGACGAAAGTCACCTGTCGCGACCGGGATGCAACAATGCAACAAATTCGTTCATCTGTCGAAGGAAACATCGACACAACCGATGGCGTAAAAATTTGGTATGACGACGGTTGGCTACTGATACGCCCCTCTGGGACTGAGCCAATCATTCGAATTTTTGTCGAAGCTGAAACGAAGCGAAGAGCCAGAGACCTCCTGGAAGCAGGCAAGCAACTGACCGAAGGTTGCTGATGTTAGAGCCCATGAATCGAATTATCTGCTCTGGTGAAATATGAGCCTGGAGGAGCTTTTGATTCTTGATGCGGAGGCTGAAGCACACGAATGTGGTTTAGAGTTTTTTGTGACGGGTTGCAGTGGCTTTATTGGTACCCACTTAGTTAGTCGTCTCCTTAGTAACGGGCACATGGTCACTGGTTATGATTTAGTCCAACCGCGGTACGCTCACCCAAATTTTGAGTTTATAGAGGGGGATATCCTCGATTTGGAGAGACTCCAGGCGAGTATCGTTAAACCTGACGGCATTTTTCATCTCGCAGCGCAAACGAAGGTGCCTGATTCGACGCGAGATCCGGCTTACGACTTCCGCGTCAACGCGGAAGGCACGTTCAACATCTTGTCTTGCGCCTCGGGCGCTCGGTTCATTTATGCCTCGACGAGTACAGTCTACGGAACCGCTTCCGTCCCGACCACAGAAGCTCATCCTCTACATCCGGTATCCTTCTACGGCGCTTCCAAAGCCGCCGGCGAACTTTATTGTTCTGCGTTTAACGGCATTTTGGGACTGCCAACGATCTCTCTTCGTCTTTATAATGTCTATGGGCCAGGCAATGCCAAAGGCGTGATGTACGACCTCATAAGGAAGCTGCAGAGGGACGGTAGCACCCTGGAAATCCTCGGCACAGGGCTCCAGAAGAAAGATTACGTGTACATAGATGACGCGATTGACGCCTTCGTACTTGCATATGAGAAGGGGATTCCGGGCGAGGCGTACAACATAGGCAGCGGGAGCGCCACCACCGTCAATGAGATTGCTGAACGTATCTGCAAGTTGATGGGCCTGCGTCCCGACGTCTATCGCACTGGCGGCAAGTCTTGGGAAGGCGACATTGAGTCAACGCAGGCTGATGGCTCACTTTTTGCCTCGTTTGGCTGGCAGCCTAAAATCGGTATAGAAACGGGCTTGCAGTACCTTTATAAATGGATTCGTGATCAACAGTGACGAGCACCACGCAAATAGCTTTCGTGGAGCGCAATCTATGCTCTAGAGCGTCACAGTAAAAAAAAGAAGGCGCGAGTCCAGCCGAATGCTAGACTCACCCGCGTATGCAGCTAAGGAGCTTACGTTCTACGGCGCATCATCAAATACGCAACAACCAACAGCCCTGCTACTGCGGGGACGATCTCAAAGCCCGGCAAGCCGAGGAACCCGCTGCTCGCTGTTGGTGACGCCGTCGCCGTCGCGTTTGTCGGCGGCATCAATACACCATCGATGACGTGAATTACGCCGTTTGTGGCATTAATATCCGCTTTGGTTACTGTCGCGTTGCCAACCTGTATTGTCGTGCCATTGACGGAGTAGGGTACGGACAAACCATTGACCGTCGTAAGCGTGCCACTACCGGTGAAGTCGCTCGCGAACAGCTTCGTGGGGACCACATGGTAAAGCAACAAGGTCCTTAGCGCCGTCGTGTTATTTTGCAAGTCCGCGAGGGTGGATGCGTTAACCTTGGCAAAAGCGGCGTTCGTTGGCGCGAAGAGCGTGTAATTACCTGGGCCGTTTAACACGTCGGTGAGGTTTGCCTTCTTCAGCAGGCTTGCAAGCTGCGTAAAGGTGGTGTTGTTCGCTAGAGTCTCTGCGATAGTCTGCTTAGGTTGTGCCGTCGCAGTCGTGGTCTGCGTTTGGGCGAAAGCGACACTCGACACTCCGACAATAGAGACAATCACTAAGGCCGCTGCTATCGCAGAAAAAAGCTTCTTACTGTGCATTTTTCACCTCTAATATAGACCTAGTTTTCGTAGAATCATGATTTCACATGCACAATAAACTTTGCTTCTCGCGTTTCTAGGCGCAACTAAAGGTACGCTACAATAAACAGCCATGCTACTGCAAACAACGCTTCACAATCAGTAAGTCACCCGGGCTGAAGCACGTTCCGTAGTTTTTGGAATCAGAAAAAAAAGAAGGCGCGAGTCCAGCTGAGTGCTAGACTCACCTGCGTATGCAGCTAAGGAGCTTACGTTCTACGCCGTAGCATCAAATACGCAATAACCAACAGCCCTGTTACCGCGGGCAAGATTTCAAAGCCGGGCAAGCCGAGGAACCCGCTGCTCGTTGATGTTGTCGCAGCCGCAGTCGACGTTACGGACGGCGGCGGCATTAATACGGCATTAATTACTTGCACTTGGCCGTTAGTTGTGTTGACGGGTGTTCCTACAAAGGTTGCGTTAGTGCCGCCAGCGAGTTGCACTGTCTTGCTGGTTGTGTTCCACGAAATCGTGTCGCCGGCGAGCGTTGTAGCATTCCCGCTTGTCGTGAGGTTTACCCTGCCCGAAATAACGTGGCTCAGGAGGATCGTTGAGAGTCTTGTCGTATTGTTTGTTAGCAAATCGCTAAGCGTTACGTTGCCAAGTGCGCCAAAGGCGGCGTCGTTCGGCGCGAAAACTGTGAAGTTCTTTGTAGTGTCGTTGAGTGTAGCTGTTAAGTTTGTCGCGTTAAGGGCTTTGACTAGATCGGTTAACGTGGGAGTAGTTTCTGCAGTCGTCACGATCGTCGTTTTCTGAGTAGTCACTACCGCCGTTTGCGCGAAGGCAGCACTTGCCCCCCCAACAATACTCACAGTCACCAAAGTTGCCAATATAACAGAGAAGAGCTTCTTATTGACCATTTTTCACCTCCAATTAGACTGATAGACTAAACTTCGTAGAAGCATGTTTTTCCATATGCTATAAACTTTGCTTCTTTCAACTCCTGACGCGGCATCACCAAATACGCAACAATCAAAAGTCCTGCTACCGCGTAGACCGCCTCAAAGCTGGGAAAGCCGAGGAATCCTCCGCTCGTGGTGGCCGAAGCAGTCGCTGCTGCTGCCGTCGCATTCGCTGTCATAGTGGCCATCTGTGTTTGGGCGAAAGCTCCGGTCGATCCGATAATCGAAAGAATTACTAAGCCTATGAATGTCGCTAAAAGAGCTTCTTGTTGACCATACTTCACAGCCAATGTAGACGTAGCTTTTCATACGCAATTGGCGCATGCAATGAGCTTTTTTTGACGAATCCGTCTCTTTTGGCCCCAAAAGGTCCCGCATCGCCTCCAACTCGCCGTATCGGCGTTCGGTGGCGAGGTAACCTAAAAACCTCTTGAGAGAGACGTCATTTCACGAGGAAGCTAAACTAAAATCTTTTTGCTTTAAGCTGTGGCGCGGCGCACAGATTATTCTGCACGAGAATCGTGCAAATATCGGTTCGAGGCCATTTTTTCATCCCACGACAATCGCGTACTGGGCAAGGTCGCCACTTCCCGGAAAAAGACAGAGAAATACGTCAAATAGCATATTGTTTTATATCTGCACCGAGAAAAGAGGTGCGGAGAAGTTGATATGTCTTGGAAGGACAGAAGCCCACTGGGCAATATCCGTAGCAGGATGGATGGGCTCTTGGAGGATGACCACGACGAGTATGTAGGACCAATGACCTCAACACCGCCCGTCGACCTCATCGACCTCCCGGGGGAAATCGTTGTTTTGGTTGATCTTCCAGGAGTTAGCAAGGACGACGTCAGGCTTGAAGGGAGCAGCGACATGGTGGAAATCACGGCGGAACGAACTTCAAAATATGAGGATGACGAACATGTTATAAGGGAACGCGCGGCTCGCGAATATTACCGCTCCATCAAGCTCCCGACAAGCATCGATGATGCTGCCGCTCGCGCAAGCTTCTCCGACGGCGTGCTCGAAGTCCACCTGCCAAAGCTTGGAATCGCTGACAAGAATATTATTTCTATCGAGTAAGCCAGCTTATGGCCAAGGCGGATTGACGGCATCAGACAGGTCTTCTCTTCATCTTGTACTCGGTGGGGGTAACTCTCATCATGCGCCGTCACACCGAGATATGCGCTATTTAGACGATAAATATTCCTTCTGGGTACTGACGATAAGTGCAAGCCGCTTGTGATTCGCGTGAGAATTGAGGCATTTACGGTCGACAATGTCCCTCGTGTAAAAGATGGAGACGACATAACAGATTTTTTGCAGAACGCTGACCTTCGCGACGGGGACGTCGTTGTCATCGCCTCCACGATAGTCTCTAAGGCTGAAGGGCTGATGCAGAGTTTGGGAACTTTCTCCCCCAGTGAGCGGGCTCGTACAATCGCTGAACGACTTCACGAGGATCCGCGCTTCATCGAAGCCGTGCTCGGCGAAACCATTGAGACCTTGATCGAGAAACCGTTCTTTCTCGTTGTGAGCAAGTTTGGTCAGGTGTGCGTCAATGCTGGGTTGGATCGGTCAAACGTGGCCGAAGGTTTTGTTTTACTCCTCCCACACGACCCCTCTGAAAATGCACGTCAGCTACGCGATCGAATAAAAGACCGGTTTGGCAAAAACGTGGCTGTAATCATCACGGATACCTGCGGTAGGTCTTTTCGCGAAGGACAAACCGGAGTCGGCATAGGGTTTGCCGGAATTGCTGCGATGAAGGACTGGCGCGGGGTGAAAGACCTTGAAGGGAAAGCGCTCGAAATAACCAACGAAGGTGTTGGTGACGAAATAGCCGGTCTGGCCAACCTCATGATGGGGGAGGCAGCAGGGGGTACTCCGATCGTTATCGTGCGGGGTATCAGCTATGAGGATCACGACAGTCCAGTATTTCGCTCTGAAGAAACAGACATAATAAGGCGAGCCATTCGGGATGCAAATAGACAGAGCAAAGCGTAGCCAGTGCAATCAGCAATGTCTCTCTGGGCTCGTCCAAAATAAGCCGAGGTTCGGTGTGACCGATGGTTGCACGAATTCGGCACTCAAAGTCCCGCAACTTACGTCGGAGGATGCAAATTTGGGATCCACTCAGCGGTCACAACGACATAATCTAGTAGTACGAGAAGCAACCCTAGACGATTTGCAATGCATTTTGGAGCTGTACGCCCAACTCTTCTCAAACACGGATCAAGCTTCCGAGAACGGAAGAGAGCTGCTCTCTGCACATTATGAGGCATTTTCGGAAATCAAACGCAGCCCGGACAGCTATGTGTTTGTGGCCGAATCAGCCGGGGCTATTGTCGGGACTGTAGCGATCTCAATCCTCTCTAACCTGTCACATTGTGGCAGGCCTTGGGCAGTTATCGAGAACGTTGTGGTGCGCGAACGAGCTCGAAAGTCGAGCATTGGTGCGGCATTGATGCAACACGCTATAGGTCTTGCACGAGCCCGAGGGTGTTTTCGGGTGATTCTCTCAAGCAGCGTGCACAGAGAGGGTAGCCATAAGTTTTACCAGAGACTCGGGTTAGAAGCCTTTGGCTACAGTTTCAACATGCACTTTCCGCCGGCTGGAAAGACCTAAGCATAGCCAAATAGGCGTGCAGTAGCCCCACTCGGTTCAAGGGGCGATGATTTGTCTGCGCTCCAAGATACGTATTTTCACGCAAAAACGGAGCGTCCCGGCCGGGATTTGAACCCGGGTCTTGAGCTCCGCAGGCTCATAGGATATCCACTACCCCACCAGGACTCGCGTATCTCTATGTGCTTAAGGGTATAAATCGGTATTCAATCTGGGCGGTGGGGCCCTTCAACGTATCTCGCTATGTCACTGCCGACTTCTGATGTGGTCGAGGTGCCACCAAGGTCAAACGTTCGCACTTTGCGTTCGCGCAGGTTGCGTTGAATAGCGTTCATAACGCCGTTCGCAGCTTGTATTTCACCAAGACTCTCAAGGAGCATTGCCCCTGCCCAAATCGTCGCAATCGGGTTGACTTTGTTGAGACCCCTGTATTTTGGCGCCGATCCGTGAATTGGTTCAAACATTGACGTTCCTTCAGGGTTTATGTTGCCGCCCGGAGCAAGCCCGAGTCCCCCTTGGACCATAGCTCCTAGGTCTGTTATGATATCGCCGAACAAGTTTGGAGCTACAACGACGTCAAACCATTCAGGATTCTTCACCAACCACATCGCCATTGCGTCCACAAGGTTAAAATCGGTCTTAACTTCTGGATAACGCGAGGCCATTTCGGTGAATATTTCACGCCAGAAGCCATAAATGTCCGTCATCGCATTCATCTTGTCGACGCTCGATAGGTGCTTCCCTCTTATAGTGGCCAGCTCAAAAGCGTACCGCATCACGCGCTTGGTGCCCTCAGCTGATATTAGCCCCAGCTGATAAGCTATTTCGTCGCTATCAGAGTCGATGTCAAGGCCGAACTTTACGCTGTATAGGTTACGGATTACATCTGCATCGCGGTGGGCGCTGCCTTTCTTGACACGGCCTCCTACTCCAACGTAGAGGTCTTCAGAGTTCTCGCGCACTACCACAAAATCAATATCTTCAGGGCCCTTGTCTCGAATTGGTGTCTCTACGCCTTCTAGCAGCCTAATGGGGCGGAGATTTATGTATTGATCGAAGTAGAACCTCAGTGCGAAGAGTATTCCGCGCTCGAGGACTCCTGGGGGGACGCGCGCGTCGCCGACCGAGCCGAGGTAGATAGCGCTATAGTCGCTCAACTCTTTGAGCGCATCCTCTGACAAAAGCTCTCCCGTTGCGAGATAATGCTCTGCTCCGTACGGGTACTCTTTCCACTCGATATCGAACCCATACGTACGGCCGGCTGCTTCGAGAGTCTTTCTCCCTTCGGCGATGACCTCTGGTCCGACGCCGTCTCCAGCGATTATCGGGATTTTGTACGTCTTCATTTTGGCCTCACCTTAAGTGTTCACGAAGCAGTGAAACAGGTCACCACGACAAATCCGTCTCAGTTTCGCGGCGCTCACGCTTTTCACGCTGCGTGCCGCTTTTTACGTATTCGACGAGTCCGCCGGCTTCTATGATATTCTTTATAAACGGCGGAAAAGGCGTCATCGCGTATTCCTTTTTCCTCGTCTCATCGTAGATGCTGCCCTTTTCCAAATCGACGTGTAGAATATCTCCGTCCTCGATTTCGGTTGTGTCGCATTCGACGACAGGTAGTCCGATGTTTATGGCGTTTCGAAAAAAGATCCGTGCGAACGAACGTGCAATCACGATGCTGACGGTATCTCGTAAAGCTAAAGGCGCGTGTTCTCGTGAGGAACCGCAGCCAAAGTTCTCTCCAGCGACGACGATGTCGCCTTTGACAACTTGGTGAGCAAAGTTGGGGCGGACGTTTTCGAACGCGTGCTTTGCGAGATCTTGTGACGAGTTGAGCACGAGATACTTGCCTGGAATGATGGCATCTGTGTCAATGTTATCGCCAAACTTCCACGCCCTACCCGTAATATTCCCTTTGGGTCGTGTCATGTTCCGCCCCTAATGCGACCTCGGATCGGTTATTTCGCCGTCGATCGCGGACGCTGCAGCCGTCGCCGGTGAACAGAGGTAGACTGAAGCCCCGGGGCTTCCTTGTCTTCCCACGAAGTTCCTGTTTGAAGTGCTTAGACCCACCTCGCCGGGACCCAGTATCCCAAATGACCCGCCCATGCACGGCCCGCAACACGGGGCCTCTACGAGCGCGCCGCTGTCGGTAAAGATATCCATAAGGCCCGTTTTAAGCGCTTTCTGGTACTCGGTCCTTGAAGCCGGAATGATGATCATCCGGACTCCACGTGCCACCGTCTCGCCTTCCAGCAACTCTGCAGCTGCTTTTAGATCTTCGTACCGACCGTTTGTGCACGAGCCAATAAAGACCTGATCTATATGCTGCCCTTCGACGTCCGTGACAGGGACTACGTTGTCGACTTGGTGGGGCTTTGCGACCATCGGTACCATCTCAGTCGCAGCATAGCGTCGCACAATTTTTGTCGCATCATCGTCTGAGCGCAAGCCAAAGTCTCCGCCGATTGCTCGTTCTTCTAAGAACGTGGCTGTCGTTTCGTCAGGGGCAATTATCCCCGTTTTTCCCCCCATCTCGATCGCCATGTTGCACACGGTCATCCTGTTCGCGATGTCCATGTGAGTGACAGTGTCACCACGAAACTCACACGCCTGGTAGGTGGCGCCGTTTATGCCGATGTCGCCAACGATAGTGAGTATCAGATCTTTGGCATACACACGCCGTCCAAGTCTGCCATTAATATCAAATGCGAGGGTCTCTGGCACTTTGAACCAGAGCTTTCCCGAAGCGAGGGCCACCCCCATATCGGTTGAGCCAACGCCTGTCGCAAACGCTCCTAAGGCCCCGTACGTGCAGGTATGTGAGTCAGCGCCGATGACGAGTTCCCCTGGAAGCACGTGCCCCTTTTCGACCATGACCTGGTGGCACACTCCCTCTTGCACATCATAGTTGAGGATCCCCTGCCTTTTTGCAAACTTCCGAAGCTCCAAGTGGTTGACTGCGGCGTCGATCGAGTCAGCAGGTACCTGGTGGTCAAAAAGCATGATTACTTTGGTAGGGTCCCATACCCGGTCGGTTATTTCGTAGAGGGTTTTTACTGCAAGAGGTCCTGTAATATCGTGAATCATAGCGACATCTATCGCAGCTTCGACAAAGTCGCCCGCTTTGACGGATCTTCCCACAGATTTCGAGAATATCTTCTCGGAAATGGTCTGCCCCATGCTCGATTTGCCCCTATCCAAAAAAATAACGCGTAGGCCGCTCTCATGACACGCGAAGAAAGTATAAAAATATTTCATCGCGGAAAATGGCTGCGCGCACGGCAACCGTGCGGCTATGATGCCCCGTTTTTTTGCAAGGGCTTCTTACCCCCCACTGTCTTGCTGGGCTTCCTACGTGCCTGTATCTCGTTTGACAAAGTTATTAAGATAGGGGCGTGTACTACGGTAAGTGCAAGGAAATATGGACGCCCTTTCCGAAGACCTGGCGAGCATCTACCAGCGCCTCACCACTGCAATCTCAAAAGAGGAGTTCGCGGCTAGAGTGCGGCAGAAGGTGGAGGACATGTCGGGCTTGTGTGACGAGAAGACGGCGGCCCTGCTCGTTGCCCACGAGCTCGGTATCGACACGGTCGTGCAGATCGCACAAATTGATGGACAAACGAGAACGGTCGCATTTGTTGGCAAGCTTACACGCGTCTCACCGACACGAGAGTTCTCCCGCGACGGCGACGTAGGATACGTTGCCAATCTTGTCGTGTCGGACGCAACGGGGTCAATTCGCGTAGTTTTGTGGAATGACCTCGCACAACACGTCGAAGAGCTTCAAATTGGGCAGACTCTGAAGATTGCGGGAGTCGCGAGGGATGGGCCATATGGCATAGAAGTAAATGCGCGAGAAATTGAGGTCGATGAATCGGTCGCCAAAACCGAAATGGAGTCTCCTAAAGGCCCTGAGCGTATCGCTGGGCTCATCGCAGGGCTAAACGGAGTTGACGTAAGCGGGGTTATGCTCGAGGTTGAGCCGGTGCGTACTTTTTCTAAGCGCGATGGTTCCGTTGGAAAGGTCACTAACGTGACGATAGGCGACGAAACGGGAAGGGTGCGCGTGACGCTTTGGGACGATATTGCTGAGAATGTGGCTGATTTTGTTTCGGGGGACGTGCTCAACATTAAGAACGGGTATACCCGCGAGCGGTACGGACGGCTCGAAGTACACGTAGGCAATCGGGGATCGCTCCAAAAAGGGACGGGGGATATTGAGTTTGTTGAGAAGATCATGTCAATTCGGGACGTCCAGGTGGAAATCCCGTGTACCGTCGCAGGAATCATCGAAGAAGTTGGCGCGCTCCGCGAATTCACCCGAAATAATGGCAGCGCAGGAAAAGTCAGAAACGTAGTGGTGAGCGACGAGACGGGTAAAATACGAGTCGCCCTTTGGGGCGACAAAGCGCTAGCGATCTCTGAAGAGGATACACAGAGCCAGATCACACTGCGCGATTGCATGCCAAAAAATGGGCTCAACAATCAGCTCGAACTGAGTGTAGACTGGAGAAGCGGCCTTTCCTTAGCAGATGAGAGCGGACGCACCCAAAAAGAGCACGCGGCCCCGCAAGAAAGTGCTGATGCTGGCATTACCGGGACCGTAATATCATCAGCTATGGCCGTATGTGTCGACAACGGGGTCGACTACGTGACTTTTGACAAAGCATTCGACAATCTCGCGCTGGCCGTCGGGGATGAGGTTATAGTCGTCGGTATAAAAACGAACGACAAGTTTGAGGCGAAAAGCATATCAAAACCGCCCCAGGACGTGGCTTTGCGAAAGCTCGAGAAAATCAAGCGAAGGCTCAGTGAGCTTCAATGATTCATTTGATGGATAGAAATACGACAACACTTTCGCTCTGCACTCAAAAGTCTTTAGAGGGCAACAAGTGATTAGCGTTCACGACTCTTCAAAAGTTGCGAAAAAAGGGGGGGTTGAGTAAATGGAAGAGGTAGAAGAAATTGATGGTTTTGGCATAGAAGACCTGCCAGGCGTAGGCCCTGCTACCGCAGAAAAGTTGAAGGAAGCTGGTTTTAACTCAGTGGAAGCAGTTGCCGTAGCATCCCCTTCGGAGTTATCAAATGCGGCGGATCTCGGTGAGGCTACCGCCTCCAAGATCATAATAGCGGCGCGCCAAGCTGCAGACATTGGCGGTTTTGAGACAGGCGACGTCATTCTTGAAAGAAGGCGACACGTAGGCAAACTTACGACCGGGAGCAAGGCTTTTGACGAGTTGCTTGGCGGGGGTGTGGAGACCCAAGCAATTACCGAGCTTTACGGAGAATTCGGCTCAGGAAAGACGCAAGTTGCGCATCAGCTTGCGGTGAACGTTCAGCTCGCGCGTGAAAGCGGCGGCCTTGACGGATCGTGCATACTGATTGACACCGAAAATACCTTTCGACCGGAGCGCATCAGCCAGATCGCGGCAGGTCTCGATCTCGATCACGAAGGCATACTGAGAGACATCCACGTCGCGCGAGCCCACAATTCCAATCACCAAATACTGCTCGTCGAAGCGGCAAGCGAGCTATCGGAACAACTTAAGGCGACTGAGCGTCCCGTGAGACTTCTTATCGTAGACTCGCTAACTGCCCATTTTAGAGCTGAATATGTTGGCAGAGGTACGCTTGCAGACAGGCAGCAAAAGCTGAACAAGCACCTGCACGACCTTATGCGTTTTGGAACGTTGAATAATGCAGTCGTACTCGTCACTAATCAAGTTCAGGCAAAACCTGACGCCTTTTTCGGCGATCCAACGCGACCGATCGGTGGCCACATATTGGGGCACACTGCGACTTTCAGGTTGTATCTGAGAAAATCGAAAGGAGGCAAACGCATAGCACGCCTTGTAGACTCTCCGAACCTTGCTGAAGGTGAAGCGATATTTTCGGTGGAGTCTGAAGGAATACGCGACTAAACGAGCACAGGCTCAAGCGTTTCGCTGTTGTCCTTAGCCACCGTTGACCGTGACCTTGATCAAAGCTGTAGCATTTGATATCGACGGCACGTTAACCTTTCGCGACCGCTCACTGGAGCTGGCCGCCGTTGAATCCATTCGACAGCTAACCGTCCCTGTTGTTTTAGCGACGGGCAACATTTTGTGTTTTGCTACTGCGCTAGCGGTCACAATCGGCAACGTCTCAGCCGTGATAGCTGAAAACGGAGGGATCGTTACTGACGACAAATCAAAAATTGTCAGCGGCAATATTGACGCATGTCGCCGAGCAGCCCGAGAAATCGAAGGCAGCGGCGTGCTGGCGCTTAAGAGGATCAACTCTGGAGAACGCGTCACCGA
>Ga0208034_1001207_pt1 | contig 16411 bp, 16 predicted proteins | sample June2015DPH_8_10_FD_184699 | JGI IMG/M metagenome (GOLD analysis project Ga0208034, IMG submission 184699) | Peatland microbial communities from SPRUCE experiment site at the Marcell Experimental Forest, Minnesota, USA - June2015DPH_8_100... | ecosystem: Environmental > Terrestrial > Soil >...
CAGTGCGCGCATCACGGCGATCTTCAGATCGCGACTGTAAACTGATCGGGCCAAATCCATTTCCTCACTCCATTCAATGTATTTGGTCCTTAACTTTCTGTCTCAGTTTTGGGGTTCACTCCACCCTCGCCTGCCCCCTCGCCTGCGCCGGACCCCCTTGGTCCGGCTCTCCGCACCTGATCCGCACCTGATCCACCTTCCCGCTCCCGCCGCCCGTGATACTCTGTGGATGCTATGGCTGAGCTGCCGCCACCCCCGATGCCTCCGGCTCTCGCGGATTGTCTCACCACTTTTCAATCGCCGGACGGCATGGTTTCGCAGCCCTCGCCTTCGACGCTGCTGCGTTCGCTCGACGGCAAGATGCGGGTGGATCTGGGCGCGACGTCGGTGATCACCAACCCGCAGGATGCGGTGGTGATTCTGCTGGACCACCTGAAAATGGAGGCTCGCCTTCTGCCCATGTCGCCGGGAAGCGTACCGGTACCGGGCATGCCGAACCTGCCCGGAGGGTCGCTGCAGGCTGAGGCGGCGCTGCCGGGCAATGTGGAGGACCTGGGCAAGTCGTTGATCCAAGGCATCGAGGCTGTGGGTAAGCGTTATACCCTGCCCCAACTTCCGGGCGAAACGCTGCCGCCAACGGTGGCGGAGGTATGGACGTGCACCGCAACCCAGTTGCCGGTGATGTCCAAAATCACCGGCGCTTTCGGCGTGCGGACCTCCATCTGCAAGACCGCGCCGGTTGCCGACCCGCCTCAGGCGTCGTTCCAGATTCCAGCCGGATACCGGCAGCTACCGTAAATACTTGTTGAAGAAATCGAGCGTGCGCTGCCAGGCCAGTTTGGCCGCGGCTTCGTCGTAACGCGGCGTCGTGTCGTTGTGGAAGCCGTGCTGGGCGCCTTCGTAGACATACCCGGTGTGGACCACGTTGGCGGCCGTGAGGGCTGCATCCCAGGCCGGCCAGCCGGCCGTGATGCGCGTGTCGAGCGAGGCGTAGTGCAGCAGCATGGCGGCCTTGATTTTGGCGGCATCGGCTGCTGGGGGCTCCGTGCCATAGAAGGGGACGGCCGCGGCAAGATCGGCGCCCATGCGGACTGCCAGGGTGTTGGCGATCCCCCCTCCGAAGCAAAAGCCCACCACGCCGATTTTGCCGCTGCAATCCGGACGCGCCTTCAGCCAGCGCGCCGCGGCGATGAAATCTTCCGTCATTTTGGGCTTGTCGACTTTTTGGAAGGCGGCCGCGCCTTTCTCATCGTCGCCGGGATAGCCGCCCACGCTGGTCAGACCGTCTGGCGCAAAGGCGATGAAGTTGGCGGTGGCGAGACGGCGCGCTACATCTTCGATGTACGGATTGAGGCCGCGGTTTTCGTGAACCACCAGCACTCCGGGCAGCTTTCCGGGGGCCTTCGCCGGGCGAACCAGGTAGCCGCGGATTTTCTCGTTGCCCAGCGGCGAGTCGACCGTGGGGTACTCCGCGTGGATGCGCGCGTCGTCCTTGGGAACCTGCTGCGCCCAGGCGTAGTTGGGGCGGAGGCTTTCCCAAATCGCCGTTGCGGTCAAGCCCCCGACGGCGAACTTCTGAGCGCCCTCGAGGAAGGCGCGGCGGTCGATTCCGCCGTGAACGTAATGGTCGAAAAGGTTAAGCAGTTCCTGGGGATAATCGCTGGCTGTCTTGCGCTCCATGGTGGTCCTCTCCCTATAACTAGCGGAAAGCATATCACACTCGCGGTTTCGGACCGGCGGCCGACCGTGAGATGATGATCTGACTATGCCAACCGCACCTCACGTGGAGAAGCACTTCGAAGCTTCGGCGACCGTCCGGGACGTGGTGATCGGAATGTCGGACGGCCTGACCGTGCCGTTCGCGCTGGCCGCCGGGCTCACCGGAGTGGCCGCCGCCACCAGCCGCTTGGTGGTGGTCGCGGGGCTGGCGGAGATCGCCGCCGGTTCCATCGCCATGGGGCTGGGCGGTTACCTGGCGGCGCGCACCGATGAAGACCACTACGAATCGGAGAAGCAGCGCGAAATCCGCGAGTGCGTAGAGCTGCCGGAGAAAGAGACCGAAGAAGTGGCCGAGGTCTTCCGCGGCTACGGGATGACGGACGAGGAAATGCGCCCGGTGGTGAAGGCCATCTGCGGCGATCAAAAGCGCTGGGTGGATTTCATGATGCGTTTCGAATTGGGCTTCGAGCAGCCCGATCCCAAGCGCGCGCGCAACAGCGCCGTCACCATCGCGCTGTCGTATATCGTCGGCGGCCTGGTGCCGCTCTCTTCTTACATGGCGGTGGACAATCTGAAAACCGCCCTCACGTTTTCGGTCGCGGTGACGCTGGCCGCGCTGTTCGTCTTTGGCTACGTGAAAGGCCGGTTGACGGGCATCGCGCCCCTGCGCGGCGGCCTGCAGACGGTGGTCATCGGCGGCCTGGCCTCCGCGGCGGCATTCGGCCTGGCACGCTGGATCAGCTAGCTGAGTTGGTGGGACAGACAATCGGTTTTTGTCGTCTGTCACGGCTGCCGGGCTCTAGCGAGGCCTGACAGACCACGAAAGTCGATGGTCTGCCCCACCTTCCAGGGTGGGATAATACAAACAGATGGAGGGGTTCCCACACCAAGCGCCCAACCGCGTTCCGCGCCGCGTTTTTCTGATCATGCCTTTGGCCTTCGCGGGGCTGATCGCGCTTTCGAGGCGAGCCGAGCATCGGCTGCCGGATCCGCGATCGGGCAGCGCCGGCCGATGGATCCCTCTCGTAGTGTTCTCCGATAATGGAACGAAAAGGGAGACTGTGCAAGTGCAAAAAATCGTCAAGTCCGACGCCGAATGGCAGCGCGAGCTGACACCCGAAGAGTTCGCGGTAGCGCGCAAGAAGGGTACCGAACGCGCCTTCACCGGCCGCTATTGGAACAATCACGAAGCCGGCATGTACCGCTGCGCGTGCTGCGGAACGGAGCTGTTTCTCTCCGGCGACAAGTTCGATTCCGGCACGGGATGGCCGAGTTTCTCCGCCCCCGCCGCGAACGAAAACGTCAGCACCGAAACCGACCGGAGCCTCTTCATGGAGCGCACCGAGGTGCTGTGCGGCAAGTGCGACGCGCACTTGGGCCACCTGTTTCCCGACGGGCCGGCGCCCACTGGCCAGCGCTATTGCATCAACTCGGCTGCGCTGCGCTTCGAACCAAAGAAATAAGCGCCGCAGAAGCACATCCGATCCCGCTACCATAGCTGGTAGATGACCGCTCGTAAACGGAACCACCGCTCTTACCGCGTCTTCCGGCTGGAATCCTGGGAGGCGTTCCTCCAACTCATTACCAAGCCGCCGTATTCAAACTGGGCGTTTCGCGGCGAACGCGACGAACGCTGGCCGCTCTATAGCTCGCTCTCGCGATATCTGCAGAACTTCGCCGTGTCGCGCGACGCGTGGCCGGAGCAGGAGGGTCGCATTCTGCGAATCTTCAAGCGCAAGGCCCACCAGTTTCTGGACAAACCGCCCGACCCCGACGACGACTTCCAGTGGATGGCTCTGATGCAGCATCACGGCGCGCCCACGCGCTTGATCGACTTCACGTGGTCGCCCTACGTGGCTGCATTTTTCGCGCTCGAGCGGACGCTGGCCGATGGCGTGGTCTGGGCCATGAACCCGGCACGCATCGACAGCAGCCGGTCGAAGAAGCCGAAGCGCATGGACCCCCGGGAAAAAGGCCACTTCGCGCGCTATTTCCTACAGGGCGACCACCGCTTCATCTGGATGGGCGAGCCGCACACCATGAACCGGCGGCTCATCGCGCAGTCGGGCACCTTTGCTGTGCCGGGTGTGCTGGATATCCCCATCGAGGACATCTTGCGCGATGCCGACCCGGAGAATATTCTGGCGAAGATCGTGCTCACGAACCCGGTTCGCGAGGTGGGGATGCGGGAGTTGTACCGCATGAACATCACCTACGGGACGCTGTTTCCGGACTTGGATGGCCTGGCGAAATCGATGGGGTACGAACTGGAATTTCACTGGGCGTACAATCCGCGGACGATGGAAAAATATCACACGTAGCTAACGGAGGGCTAGCCGCGGTTTCTCCGGCTAGGCGCGACGTTGAAATCCCGCACTTTCATGGCGGGGATCACCATGTCGAAGGTCTTCTCCCCGGTTGGACATCAGGATTGCGCTTTATGGAACACGTACAGGAATACTGCCACACTCAGGCTTGCCAGCAAATGAATTCCCGACGTAAGCAGCGTGATCAGCGCAACCGCGCCGCTTGCAAAGCTCGACAGGTCACGGATGAAGCCTGCTGCCAGCAAAACGGTCAGCAGAATCATCCCGATCAATGCGAAGAATGCCGCGCTCTTGAGGCTCATGCTTGAAGTATACGTCTATACAGAGGACAATCGAGCGCTTCCGCTAGAAGCGGGTGACTTCGGTGAAGTTGAAGTCGCGCACTTTCATGGCGGGGACTACCATGTCGAAGGTCTCTTCTCCGGAGGCGCGCACCGCCGCGGAGAGCGATTCCACGTTGGAGAGCATCTCGACCAGGCCTTGATTGAAGCGCAAGTTGCGGATGCCCGCGGTGACGCGGCCGCCTTCCACCAGAAAGGTGCCGTCGCGAGTCATGCCGGTGAAGATCTTTTCGTAGGGGTCCACTTCGCGGATGTACCAGAAGCGCGTCACCAGGATGCCGCGTTCGGTGGACGCCAGCATTGCTTCGACGGATGAATCGCTGCCCGCGATCACGATGTTGGCCGGTGTTTCGCCGTAATCGTTGGGGAGGGGGAAGCCGTGACCGGTGGGCGCGGCGCCGGCCAGCGCGGCGGCGTGACGGCTGTAGGCGATGTCGCGAACCACGCCGCCATCCACCAGGGTGAGGCGCCGGCGCGGGACGCCTTCGCCGTCGAAGGGCGCGCCGGATTGCAGCGGGTGGCAGGCATCGTCGTGGATGGTGATGTTGCCGCCGAAGACTTTCTTGCCGATGCGGTCGTTGAGGAAACTGCGGCCCTCGCGGATGGCGGTGGCGCTGAAATCGGCGAACATTTGCCCCGCCAGATCGAGCACCGCGGCCGGTTCCAGGATGACGGTGTAGCGGCCGGCGGGCAATTCCCGCGGAGCGCTCGATTGGGAGGCTTTGCGGGCGGCCGTCCGAGCCAACTCCAGCGGGTTGAGATCGCGGCGGTCGCAGGCGCCCGCTTTGGCCCAGCCGGACGAATCGCCGGCCATGGCGGTTATGGAGAAGCGCGCCGTGGTTTCGCGATAGCGCGCATTCACGCCGCGCGAGTTCAACAGCGCGAAGCAGGATTCTTCGGTGGAGTAAATGCCGGCCGCGGTCTGGCCGGCGGCTTCCACCGCGCCGATGGCTTCGGCCACCGCGCGGGCGCGCTCCAGCGGTGTGGCGCCGGCGGTGGATGCGAACCAGCGGTTCACCTCCGGGTAGGCCGCGGGTTCGGCCAGCGGCTGCAATTCGGGGTCGGACTCGGTCAGCCGCGTGATGGCGATGGCCTGCTCCACCACGCGGAGGATTCGCTCGCGATCCAGCCGGTTGGTGGACGCGCGCGCCGTGCGGCCGCCGATGACGGCGCGCACGGAAAGCTGCGTATTGCGCTCGGCGACGTTCTGATGGATGGCGTTGTTGGCGAAGCGGGTCAGCGCGCTGGTATCGGAGCCGAGGATGGCTTCCACCTCCCTGACGCCCTGCGCGCGCGCGGCATCCACCACCTGGCCGAAGATGGTTTCGGCGCTATCCGGCATAGGCGCTCCCGGTTTTGATTTTGTGGAAGCGCGCGGGGCTGGCCCCGTGGCCGGTGCCCATCACCTGCTCGGGCTGGCCTTTGCCGCAATTGGGGACGCCCCACAGCGTCCAGTGTCCGGGGCCGGCGATGGCCGCGCAGGCGTTCCAGAACTCGGTCGAGATCCCGCTGTAGCTGGGGTTCTTCAGCATGCGGACGCGCTTGCCGTGGCGCATCTCCCAGGCGATTTCGCAGCCGAATTGAAAATGGTAGCGCTTGTCGTCGATGGACCAACTGCGATTGGTCTCCATGTAGATGGCGTGGTCGGCGCCCATGACTTCGTCGAGCGATTGCTGGCCGGCGAGCAGGCTGACGTTGGTCATGCGGATCAGCGGCAGCCTGGCCCAGCCGTCGGCGCGCATGCAGCCGTTGGAGCGCGCCTGGCCCAACGCGGCGGCTGTCTCGCGCGAGGTCATGTAGCCCACGAACTCGCCGGCGCGGATGATATCGGTGGACTGCGCCGGCACGCCTTCATCGTCGAAAGCGAAAGTGCCGAGACCGGGGCCGTGCTCGAGGCGCGCGTCGCAGACCACGTTGACGATCCCGGAGCCGTAGCGCAGGTGGTTGAGCCGATCGAGGGTGAGAAAGCTCATGCCGGCGTAGTTGGCTTCGGTGCCGAGGACCCGATCGAGTTCGATGGGATGGCCGATGGATTCGTGAATCTGCAGGCCGAGCTGGGAGCTATCCAGGATCAAGTCGAACTCGCCTTCGGGGCACTGCGGGGCGGAATGCAGCGCCACCGCCTCTTCGGCGATGCGCGGGGCGTGGCCAAGCAAGTCGAGCTCTTCCACAAGCTCGTAGCCTTTCAACTGGTGTTGGCCGCCGAAGGAGCTGGGGAAAGAGCGCTTCTGGATTTCGCCGTCCTTGTAGCAGAGGGCGGAAAAGCCCGCGCCGCTGGTGGTGCGGGTCTGATCGATGAGGCTGCCCAGGGTGGAAGCGAAGACCTGCCTCTGCCATACAAAGCGCATGGCGGTTTCGGCCAGGCTGATGCCGGGATTGCGGCGCAGTTCGGCGTCCACGGCCAGCAGGGCCGCCAGATTGCGGTCCACCGGAATGGAAAAGGGATCGATGGCGCAGGGAGAAACCCAGGTGGCCTGGTAGCTCGATTCCGGGGCGAGCGAGACATCCTCTTTCTTAGCTACCGCGCCGGAGCGGGCGATTTCGATGGCCAGGGCGGCGGCGCGCTCGATGCCCTCTTTGGTGAGGTCGCCAGTCGCGGCGAAGCCCCAGCAGCCGGAGGCCAGGGCGCGAATGCCGATGCCCCGCGATTCGGAGCACGAGACGTTGCCGGCCTTGCCGTTCTTCGTGGTGACGTCGCGATCGCGCGTTTCGATGGCGCGCACATCGGCATAGGTGACGCCGCCGCGCGATGCGGCCTCCAGCGCGCGCAATGCCAGGTCTTTCATCGCGGTGTGATGAGCCCGCCGAGTTTGTCCTGCTCGCACGCGGCGGATCGCGGGAAGCGCGTGGAATAGGCTTCGGGGTACTTCAAGCCGCAGCCGGTGTTGTAGAGCACGATGCGGTCGGTCTGTTTGAGGAAGCCCGAAGCCAGCAGTTTTTCGAGGGCCGCCACGCAGGCCGCGCCTTCCGGCGCCGCGTAGATGCCTTCATCGGAGGCCAGTTGCACGCCGGCGGCCAGCATCTCGTCGTCGGTGACGGCGATGGCGGCGCCGTGGCTTTCGCGCACGGCCTCGAGCACCAGGAAATCCCCCAGCGCCTTGGGCACGCGCAGGCCGGCGGCCACTGTGTGGGCGCCGTCGAAGAAGCGGCTGCGCGGTTCGTTCTCTTCGAACGCGCGAACGATGGGGGCGCAGCCGGTGGCCTGCACCGCGATCATCTTGGGGCGCCGCGAGCCGATCCAGCCGAGCTTCTCCATTTCATCGAAGGCCTTCCACATGCCGATCATGCCGACGCCGCCGCCCGTGGGATAGAAGATGGCGTCGGGCAATTCCCAACCCATCTGTTCGGCCACTTCGTAGCCCATGGTCTTCTTGCCTTCGATGCGGTAGGGCTCCTTGAGGGTGCTGACGTCGAACCAGCCCTCCACCGGTCCGCGCTCGGCGACCATGCGGCCGCAATCGCTGATGAGGCCATCCACCAGCGTGACGCGCGCGCCATAGGCTTTGCACTCCAGGAAATTGGCCTGCGGAACATCGCGCGGCATGAAAATGTGAGCTTCCATCCCGGCGGCGGCCGCGTAGGCGGCCATGGCGCTGGCGGCGTTGCCGGCCGAAGGGATGGCCACCTTCTTCACGCCCAGTTCGGCGCACATGGAGACGGCGCAGGAAAGGCCCCGCGCCTTGAACGATCCGGTGGGGTTCAGGCCTTCATCCTTGACCCACAGGGAATCGGCGCCGAGCCGGGCGCCCAGCCGCTTGGTGCGCACCAGCGGAGTCCAGCCTTCTCCCAACGTGACGATGGAGCCGTCTGCCGGCGGCAGGATGGGAGCATAGCGCCACATGCTGGAAGGGCCGCCCGCAACCGCCCGCCGCGGCCAGCGATGGCGTAGCGTATCGAGGTCGAAGCGGACCAGCAACGGTCCGCCGCAGCTACACAGGTTGGCTACCTGTTCCGCGGGATACGTCTGTTTACAGAGGCTGCACTCCAAATGCGTGGCTTTAGGCATGAAAGAGCAAGTCTATCACCGCGCAGAGCGGGGTTCCGGGCGGGGCGAGGTCGATAGCGTTACGGGTACTACCGGCTGGCGGGAATTCGCGCGAAAAGTCCTATACCTACCTGTTACTACTGCGACTATGACCAAGGTTATTAATGTGGTTAGATGATGTCATGGACGCCGCTGATGCACTGTTCTTCTTCATTCTGGCCCTGGCGGACCTCTGCCTGATTGTTTATCTGCGCCTTCGACGCCGCCGTGATTTGCGAGCGCGACATATTATGCGCAGTCTGGAGCTCTACATCCGGCGCGAAATCGCTCCCGCGCCGGATGCAGAGCCGGCAAGGCGCCTGTTGGCGCGCGCCAGCTAGCGGCTTCCGAGGCTGCGTTTGCCTGGCGGGCCATCAATTGTGACAATGATCAGCAGGCGGCAGTTAATCCGACCCGTTAATCCCACAATCTGCGTCGTTTAGCCTGCCGCTAGGTCCTTGACCGCGAGGAAACATTCGCGGGACGGGCACCGCTCCCTCACGGTCGAGCGACAAGTCGCGGCTCGCCTCGGGGCCACCAGCGTGAGCGATGGATTGCGCAAAGGCACCAAACCAGCCGGTCAAAGCACTAGCCGATCTGCTCCAACTCGCCTTCCAGCAGCGCCACGTGCTCTTCTTCTTCGGCCGCCAGTTCCCCGCATAAGTCTTTTTCCAGCCCCGCCGGCAGTTCCCCGGCCAGTTTGCGAAAATGGTCGCGGGTGCGGCGTTCCATTTCGAGCGCGGCCCGGTAGAGATCGCCGATGCCGGATGTTTCCGTCACTTCGATCCCCTTGAACAGCCAGTTGGAAAGCAGGTTCTGTTCATTCGCCGAAAGCTCCACCACTTCGCGGTCCAGGTGCGCGTGATACTTCTCTTCCAGTTCGTGGAGGTGATCGAGTTCGGCTTCGTAGAGGCGTTCGAGCACGGCGCGCTGGTCGGGCGTTTTCGCCTTGTCGCGCGCCAGCTTATAAAAATGGAATGAGTTCAGCTCAAACTGCACCGCGTCGCGGATGGCCTGGAAGCGCATGGAATCGCCCAGGTCGCGTCCCGGGATCAACTCCAGTTCGCCGCCGCACATGAAACACTTGCCGTACGGCACGGCGAACCCGCTGGTCAGCTTGAAACAGCTTTTGCACCGCCAGGTGTACCGGACCTGCGCGCAGCAGATCTCGTCTTCTTCCAGGACCGCGTGGCACTTCGGACAAGTGGATGGCATGTTTATACGCTCCCTACGGTGATCATTGGTTGTGGCGCATCGGGTTTGAGGATGCCCAGGTATTCGAGCATTCCCTTGGCGGCGCGCTTGCCGGCGCCCATCGCCAGGATCACGGTGGCTGCGCCGGTGACGATGTCTCCGCCGGCGAAGACGCCGGGCAGGGACGTCATGCCGGTTTGTTCATTGATTACGATATAGCCCCACTTGTTGACGTTTAATCCCGGCGTGGTCTGCGCGATGATCGGGTTGGCGGTGGTTCCCAGGGCGTAGATCACGGTGTCGACGTCGAGCGGGAATTCGGAGCCGGCCATGGGAACCGGCCGGCGCCGTCCGGAGGCATCCGGCTCGCCCAGTTCCATCTTCTGGCAGCGCATTCCCCTGACCCAACCCGAGGCATCGCCCAGAATTTCCACCGGGGCGGTGAGCCACATGAAGTTCACACCTTCCTCAATGGCGTGCTCGAGTTCCTCGACGCGGGCCGGCGATTCGCGGCGCGTCCGGCGGTAGACGCAGGTCACCGATTCGGCGCCCATCCGCAGGGACACGCGGCAGGCGTCCATGGCGGTGTTGCCCGCGCCGACTACGGCGACGCGCTTGCCCATGCCCACCGGTGTGTCGTAGATCGGCTGGCGATAGCCGCGCATGAGGTTGACTCGCGTGAGGAATTCGTTGGCGGAGAAAACTCCGTTGTAGGCTTCGCCGGGGATCTCGGCGAACTTGGGCGAGCCGGCGCCGGTGCCCACGAAGGCCGTGTCATAGCCCATGCCGGTGAGAAGCTGCGGGATAGTGAAGAGCTTGCCGATGATGCTGTCGAGCCGGATCTCCACGCCCATCTTCTTGAGGTTACCGATTTCGGCGTCGATGATGACATCGGGTAGGCGGAATTCGGGGATGCCGTATTTCAGCACCCCGCCGGCCACGTGCAGCGCTTCGAAAATGGTCACCTGGACGCCATTGCGCGCCAGTTCGCCGGCGCAGGCGAGGCCGGCCGGACCGGAACCGACGATGGCGGCCTTCTTCTGCGGGCCGGTGGCGGGCTCCGGGAATTCGTCCCATCCGCGGCCCATGCCCGCATCGGCGACGAAGCGTTCCAGCCGCCCAATCGACACCGGCTTATACTTGGCGCCCACCACGCAGGTGGCTTCGCATTGCGTCTCCTGCGGGCAGACGCGGCCGCACACCGCTGGAAGCGCGTTGGTGGCTTTCAGGATCTGGTAGGACCGCTTGATGTCCTTGTCTTGGATGGCGGCGATGAAGCCGGGGATATCGATGCCCACCGGGCAGCCCGGAATGCAGCGCGGCTTCTTGCAGCGCAGGCAGCGGTCCGCCTCGTGCAGCGCGGCTTCCAGATCCAGTCCCAGCGTCACTTCTTTGAAGTTGTGACGGCGCTCTTCGGCCGGCTGGTGCGGCATGGGAGCGCGTTCCGGCGGAATGCTTTTGAGGTTCTTGGGCAGCCGCGGCCCCGGAACAAAAGGCAACGGTTCGGGCAGCTCGCAGGTGGAACGCGGCTGGCCATCGGATTCCGCCACGGCGCGCGCGGCCTGCAGGCTGGCGAGCTTGGTGGATTCGTCGCGGTAGCGCTCGAGCGCGGCCTTTTCCTCGCGCTCGAACCGCTTTTGGCGCAAGGCAAGCTCGTCGAAATTCACCAGGTGGCCGTCGAAATCGGCGCCATCCACGCAGGCGAACTTCATCTTGCCGCCCACCGTCACGCGGCAGGAACCGCACATGCCGGTGCCATCCACCATGATGGAATTCAGGCTGACGATGGTGGCAACGCCCAGTGGCCGGGTCACTTCGCAGCAGGCCTTCATCATGGGCAGCGGCCCGATAGCAACCACCTCGCGGATGGTCTTGTCGTTGGCCAGCACGTCGGCCAGCGCCTGGGAGACGAAGCCCTTGCGGCCGTAAGTGCCGTCATCGGTGGTGACGATGACTTCGTCGCTATACTGGTGGAATTCCTCTTCCCAGAACATCAGGTCGCGGCTGCGGAAGCCGACAATCGAGACCGTGCGGTTGCCCTGCAGTTTGTATTCGCGCAACTGCGGATAGATGGGCGCTACGCCGAGCCCGCCGCCTACCAGCAGGACTGTGCCTTCGAGCTTGCGGATATGGCTGGGCAGGCCCAACGGCCCGATGAAATCGAGAATGGCATCGCCCTCGCGCAGGGTCATCATCTCGAAGGTGGTCTTGCCCACCGCCTGAATCACCACCGTGACGGTGCCGCGATCCGCGTTGAAATCCGCAACGGTCAACGGGATTCGTTCACCACGCTCATCGATGCGAGCCATGATGAAATGTCCGGGCCGTGCCGCACGCGCCACATCCGGCGCTTGGACGTCCCAGAGAAAGGTCGACGGACCAAATTGTTTCCTGCGAGTGATGAGAAACACCACACCCCCTGAAAGACTACTATAGCAGAATTAAGGAGTAGAATACCTCATAGCTTGAAACTGGGGGTAGGCGCCCCAGGTGGGCAGCCAGGTGGGACAGACCATCGCCTTCGTGGTCTGTCATGCCTCGGTAAATGCACGCAGCCAGACAGACGACAGAAGGCGATTGTCTGTCCTACTAGCGCTCCGCCGCCGACCGTTTCAGCCACCCGACAAACGCCTTTTGCGCGGGCGGGCGGAACTGGCGGGGTACGTGCGCGTAGCCGATGCGGCGGAAGCTTTCGGGCTGTAGCGGCACCAGGCGGCAGCCTTGTGCGGCGGCGGCGGCCATGGCCGGCACGAAACTGACGCCGGCGCCGGCCTCAACCAGGGCGATGATGCTGGCGAATTGATCGCTTTCAAAGACGGCATTGGGCTTCATGCGGGCCTTGCGGCAGGTGGCCAGGGCGTCGTCGCGGAAACAGTGGCCCTCGCGCAGCAGCAGCACGCGCTCCTGGCGGACTTCCTTCAGATCCACGCGCTCGAGGCCAGACAATCGGTGTCCCGGGGGCACGGCCAGCAGAATGGGCTCGCGAAACAGCTCGCAGCACACCATGTCGGGACTGGAGAGCGGCAGCCCCAGGATGGCCAGGTCCAGATCTCCCGATTGCAGGCCCTCCACCAGGCGCGCGGTCGTATTTTCCACCAGTTGCAGGTCCACTTGCGGGTACTCGCGCAGGAATTCGGGCACGCGCGGGGCGACGAAATAGGGCATGACGGTAGGGATGGAGCCGACTTTGAGACGGCCCTGCACGCCGGTCAGCATGCCCTGCACGGAGTGGCGGGCGTCGGCAAACTGGCGCAGGATGGCGTGCGCCTGGGGAAGCAGCAGCTCGCCGCATTGGGTCAGGCGCACCGACCGTCCCAGGCGCTCGAACAGCGGCGCACCCATCTCCGCTTCGAGCTTGAGGATCTGCTGCGAGAGCGAGGGCTGCGCCACACCCTGCTCCGCGGCGGCCCGGGTAAAACTTCCCATGCGCGCCACGGCGCAGAAATAGCGCAGTTGGTGCACTTCCATACCATAGTTATCTCCTATACGAGGAAGAATCACAAATATCTTCTCCTATGGGAAGAGCTTGCATAGAATGGATGCTATGGAAGACAAGAAAACTCTCACTACGGCCGCGGGCCGTCCGGTCGGCGACAACCAGAACTCGCTGACGGCGGGCCCCCGCGGGCCGGTCCTCATCCAGGATTACCAGCTCTTCGAGAAGATGGCGCATTTCAACCGCGAGCGAATTCCCGAACGCGTGGTTCACGCCAAGGGAACGGGCGCCCACGGTGTCTTTACCGTGACCGGCGACATCACCCGCTATACCACCGCGAAGATATTCGGCAAGATCGGCAAAAAGACCGATATGTTCATTCGCTTCTCCACCGTGGGCGGCGAAAAGGGGTCGGGCGACACGGAGCGCGATCCGCGCGGCTTTGCCGTCAAGTTCTATACCGAAGAAGGCAACTGGGACATGACCGGCAACAACACACCGGTCTTCTTCATCCGCGATCCCAGCAAGTTCAGCGACTTCATCCACACCCAGAAGCGCGATCCGCAGACCAACCTGAAGTCGGCCACCATGATGTGGGACTTCTGGTCGCTCTCGCCGGAATCCCTGCACCAGGTGACCATCCTGTTCAGCGACCGCGGCACGCCCTGGGGCTACCGCCACATGAATGGCTATTCCAGCCACACCTTCAGCCTGATCAACGCGAAGAACGAGCTGTTCTACTGCAAGTATCACTTCAAGACCCTGCAGGGCATCAAGAACTTCAACCGCGAAGAAGCCATCGAGATGGTCGGCAAGGATCCCGATTTTTCGCAGCGCGATCTCACCGACGCCATCGCGCGCGGCGATTTTCCCAAGTGGCGCGTTTGCGTGCAGATCATGCCCGAAGCCGCCGCCGCCACGCATCCCGACAACCCCTTCGACCTCACCAAGGTCTGGTCGCACAAGCTGTACCCGCTGATCGAAGTCGGCATCATGGAACTGAACCGCATGCCGCAGAACTACTTCGCGGAGGTGGAACAGGCGGCCTTCTCTCCCGTCAACATCGTCCCCGGAATGGGCTATTCCCCGGATAAGATGTTGCAGGCCCGGCTGGTGTCGTACGACGACGCGCATCGCTATCGCCTTGGCGTCAACTTCGATGCCCTGCCGGTTAACCGCCCCCAGTGCCCGGTTCACACCTATCACCGCGACGGCTCCATGCGCTTCGACGACAACGGCGGCGTAGGCCCGAATTATGAGCCCAACAGTTTCGGCGGGCCGGTGGAGCAGCACCAATACACCGAGCGGCCCATGCCCATCACCGGGGACGCCGCCCGCTACAACCATCGCGATGGCAACGACGACTATAAGCAGCCCGGGGATCTCTACCGCCTGATGACGCCCGACCAACGCGACCGCCTGATCCACAACCTGGCTTGCTCCATGCATGGCATTCCGGAGCGGATTATCAAACTCCAGATCGGCCACTTTACGAAAGCCGATGCGGAGTGGGGCCGCCGCGTGGCCGAAGCCCTCGGAGTGACGGAGCCCGTCGCCGTAAAATAGCGCCGCCGCGACTGTCTTGGGGGAGCTTGACCGGCGGGATTGTACGATGGAGCCCGCTGGTTCATGCTCCCCTTCGATAATTGCCAAATTGGCTATTGTATTTAGGACCGGAAACCTGATAACTTGCCTTGGATCATTCAGGTGGTGGTCATCCGAAAAGGGATGCCCCCCGGGGAGGGATCATGAAAAAGGCGCCGGTTCAGAACAATCATCGATTCTACCGGGACGCTCTGCTCGAAAAACGAGAAGAGGTCCTGGCCGGGTTGGACGTGAAGTTCGACACGCTGGCCAAGATGGGGCGTCTGGCCGAGGAAGACCAGGCGCAACTCACCCACGACGAGTACGTCTCCCTGCATTTCAACAGCCTGGATTACGGCCAACTCCGCCTGGTAGAGGAGGCTCTCGACCGTCTGGAGGCCGGCGATTACGGCACCTGCCTGGCCTGCGAGGAGCCCATCCCGGCGAAGCGCCTCCGCGCCCTGCCGTGGGCCCGCTATTGCATTCCATGCCAGGAATCCTCTCTGTTCAACGGGGACCCCGAGCAAAACGAGGCCCCCGCGCGCCAGCCAGTTTTAGTGAAATAGCCGACTGTGGAGCAGGCTTTCCGGCCTGCCACGCCGACATTCTTGTCGGCGCCAGCGCCGGCCGGAAGGCCGGCTGCGGGCAGGATTGCCCGTCCCACAACTTGTTCCAGTAGACTGAGATGAAGGGAGGGCCTTGCGTGACCCCGCACAAATCCGTCACCGGAACGGCGCTGTTAGCGGTTGCCTTCTGCGCCGCCGTTACCCTCGGTATTCGCGCTCAATCGCAGAACGAGGAGAAGGACCCGCTTACTTTCGACGTCGCATCCGTGAAGCTGAGCGCGGGCTGCCCGCCCGCGTGCGGCCTCATCCGTCAGATGCCCGGAGGTCAGACATACCATGGCGAAGGCGTGCCGCTACGCGTCCTCATGACGGTAGCCTACACGGTCACCGACCGCCAGATTTCCGGCGGACCGTCCTGGATGAACACGGACCGGTTCGATATTGAGGCAAAAGCCGCGCGTCCCCGCACCAGCGATGAGCTCCATGTGATGCTGCGACAGCTGCTGGAAGAACGTTTTCAACTGAAAGTGCGGCGCGAGACGCGCGAAGAGTCGGTGTGGGCCCTGGTAGTGGATAAGGGCGGTTCCAAGATGCCGGTGCACGACCCCGCGGATTTGGATCATCCGCCGATGGGCCTACAGGCGGTCAGGGGAAGTGACGGCAGCATGTGCGGCGGCCTTGCCGGCCACAACGTGACCATGGACTATTTCGCCTTCACGTTATCGCGCTCCACGGATCGCATCGTGATCGACAGGACCGGCCTGCCGGCCCGCTACGATGTGAATTTGCAATTCCTGCCGGACGCCGCGCGAACGGCGGCGCCGGACGGGGGCGGCGGACCGGCGATCAGCCCCGACTGCGCCGACCTCCCCTCCGCGCTACCCAAACAGCTTGGCCTGAGACTGGAATCGGCAAAGGGCCCAGTGGAGTTTCTGGTAGTCGAGCACGCCGAAAAGCCCAGCGGGAATTGATCGATGTGGTAGCGCCGGCGGTCTTTGCCGCCGGTGTCTTGTGCGCGCTTGACCATTGACCGGCGGCAAAGACCGCCGGCGCTACAAATCAAGTCGGGTAGAAACGCCAGGGACAGGCCAGGAGGCCCATAAGCGCTAACTTAAGCATTGATGAATGTTAATATTTGCGCTACACTTTGGCCATGCAACCTCTCGACGAGGACTGGAAGTTGCTACTGGATTTATTGCCTCCGGGTTGGGAACAACAGG
>Ga0208034_1001222_pt1 | contig 16331 bp, 16 predicted proteins | sample June2015DPH_8_10_FD_184699 | JGI IMG/M metagenome (GOLD analysis project Ga0208034, IMG submission 184699) | Peatland microbial communities from SPRUCE experiment site at the Marcell Experimental Forest, Minnesota, USA - June2015DPH_8_100... | ecosystem: Environmental > Terrestrial > Soil >...
CGAAATCACCGTCCGTCAGCGTTCGTCGGACATTCCCGGTGCGCCAGAACGCCTACGTGATAGGTCACCGGGAGGGCGACTGGTCGGTGATCGGGAGCACTTGACGCATAAGCGCGGAGCCCCGTCGTTACGCGCTCTTCGGACGGCGTGGCGCCACGAGATTCGGCGTGGCGTTCTGTGCGCGTCTGAGCGCAGCTCGCTCCAGGGACGCCCGCCGTCCGCCGAGGTCGTGATCGAATTCCGACGCGCCCCCCGCCGCCGCCGTGGTGGCCGTAGCATCACCTAATGCCTCGTACCGACAAGGGTTCACGGGTGATCGCCGCCCCGCTTGAGATGGTCTATGCCGCCCTCGTGGACCCAGAAGCCCTGACGGCGTGGTTGCCTCCTGCGGCCATGAGTGGCAAGTTCGAGTGATTCGATCTCCGACCCGGCGGATCGTATCGAATGGTGTTGATCTACACCGACCCTTCTGCATCACGAGGCAAGACCACCGCGGACTCCGACATCGTCGAGGTTCGGTTCGTCGACATAGTCCCCGGCGTGTGCATCGTTGACGATCCCGCTTACGCCGGCACGATGACAATGACCTGGGAGGTCACCGCTGTGGATGGAGGCACCCGTGTCGATATCACTGCCAACGACGTACCCGATGGCGTCTCCGCGGAAGACCACGCAGCGGGACTGACCTCTTCGCTGGCGAACCTGGCCGACTATCTCAAGGAGTAGTCAGCTCCGCCGCCTGGGCGGCGATCTCGGTCAGTTTGCCTCCGACGTTCGATAGTCACTTTCTGGGCCGCCATTTGCGCGTCCGGCGCTCACCTGGCGAGCACAACGCCGTCGATATGGGCGGTTTCGCCGCTAGCTTGACCGGTTTTCGGCACTGGCGTTCTGCAGTCGCAACCGCCCGCCCGTCCCCGCGCGGACGAACCTTCAAGTGCATGCCGACCGAGCACAGGTGCCTTGAGGGCCGCCACCTTTATGGCGCCCAGCCAGCGGTCCTTCTCCGGGCGACGGATCCGGGGGCATAGTGGTCGCATGACCAACGAGATTCCAACCCTCGCCCTCAACAACGGCGTCGAAATGCCGATCTTGGGCTTCGGCGTGCTTCAGATCCCTACCGAACAGACCGGGCAGACGGTCCTCGATGCGCTTGAGGCGGGCTACCGAGCGTTCGACACGGCCGCGTCATATGGGAACGAGGAAGCGGTTGCCCGAGCGCTTGTCGCGAGTGGCATCCCTCGCGAAGAGCTGTTCGTGACGACCAAGTTGTGGATCCAGAAGCGACCTGGAGAAGAGAGCGCCCGGCGAGCGTTCGGGACCTCCCTGCAGCGCCTGGGCTTGGACCATGTCGACCTCTATCTCATCCACTAGCAGCTCGGCGACTATTACAGCGCATGGCGCGCGATGCAGGAGATCAATCGCGAGGGACTCACCAAGGCGATCGGCGTGGCCAACTTCTACTCAGACCGGCTCATGGACCTGATAGAGCACAATGGTGAAGCCGGCGGTCAACCAGATCGAGACCCACCCCTTTTTCCAGCGCATCGCTGAGCAAGAGCTGATGCGCGGGCTCGGCATCAGAGCGAATCCTGGGGGCCATTTCTCTTCTCCGATCCTCTCCTCAGCGAGATTGCAGCGGCTCACGACAAGTCCGTCGGCCAAGTCGTCCTTCGATGGCTGATCCGGCGCGGTGTGGTCATCATCCCGAGGTCGGTCCGCTCAGAGCGCATACGCGAGAACATCGACATCTTCAATTTCGAGCTGACCGACGAACAGACGACCCGCATCGCCGCCCTCGACACCGGCGCCTCACTGTTCTTCGATCACCGTGACCCTGCCATGGTGACCCGGCTCAACAGCCGCGCCGAGTAAGACAAAGTATCGACGACCGCCGCGCTCAGAGGCGGTGCGTCAAGGATCTCGAGTCCAGACTTTGGGCACCGAACCGGCGATCGTCCCAGCACGTATAGCGGTCGATACTTGTACCGGCTGATCTCACCAGCCGGTCGTCGCGCCGACCCAGATGGGGACGTTATGTCGCTTGAGCGAGACGGAGGTTTGCAACGGCGGGACCACGGCGCGAATGTGCGACTCGCGATGAGGTCCTGGTCGGCGTGATCTCTGGTTGGTGCAGGCTTGAGGTTTTCGCGACCGATCGCAAGTGGTGACGCTCTCGAACGTTGCTGGTGGCCGGTGAGGTGCTCAGGCGATTCACGTTCTCGTAGCAATTGACAGAGCACAAGACTAAATTCACGCCAGCCGAGGTCCTGACCAGCACCGAGTACTCCGGCGTGCGAGTTGGGGTACATGCGCCTCAGAACAGGTGCCACGTTCCTCCGAATCTTCGGTCGCTCCCGACGCCTCTCTGACTGGCTAAGAGTAAGAGGGAGGCATCATGGGCTTGAGAACCATGCATCGCGTATTTCTCGTTGTCTGTGCTGGAGTAGTGCTGGCTGCGATGGTGGCGGTCAAGCCGGCTACGGCGACCGCAGGAGGCTTGCAGCTCACTGTCACCCCCAGCGTCTCGGCGGCTGACACCCCCCTCACCATCCGGGTCAGCGGGGCGCAGCCGCGCGCGAAGGTGGTTCTTTCGGTCACCTCGGTCGACGCCGCCGGTACCAAGTGGTCCTCGACCTCTATTTACGCGGCCACCTCCGCTGGCACTGTGGACCCGGCGACCTCGCCAGAGAACGGCGTGTACGTCGGGGGCCCCCCTTCTCGCACCATGCACTTCGTCGGGACCGACCCTATGGGCCCCGTTGACTTCATGGCGGCTCCCCTTCTGTCTCCGGGGCTGGTCCCGTTCTGGCCGTTCGGCCTCATGAGTCCTGTTGGAAGCGCGAGCTCCACCCAGTCCCTGACGACCTACTGGTGGGCGAAGTGCTCGCTTAGCCAAGCCCAGCACGGCTGCACGTGGTCGAAGCCTCTCAGCTTCACCTTCACCGCCACGAACGGCAAGGCCCATGCCTCGGTCACTGTGCAGCGCGGACCTGCCCTCCCGGTCACGGCGAGCTTCGAGAGCGTGGCGGCCACGGGCTTCTATGGCGTCTTCTGGCAGCCTCCGGCCGGCCAGGACAACCATGTCGGCATCGTGGAGTTCGGCGGCTCGGAAGGTGGCATAGACACTTCGTACGGCGCCATGCTCGCCGCCCGCGGCTACCCCACCCTGGACCTCGCCTACTTCGGCGAGCCGGGCCTCCCCCAGGCGCCAATCGGCCAGGTGCCAGAAGCCCTCAGTCTTGACTACTTCGCCAAAGCCCTCCGCTGGCTCGGGCGCCAGCCTGGCGTCGACCCCCGTCGCCTCTGGGTGATGGGCGCTTCGATGGGCAGCGAGGCGGCCCTTCTGCTCGGTGTCGACTACCCCGGTTTGGTGCACGGGGTGGTGGCCCTTTCGCCCAACGACGTGGCCGCTTGCTTGGGGCCGGGCGTACCGCTTTGGACCTTCGGGGGCAAGCCCGTGCCCTGCACGAACCAGTTCAACAAGACATACCCGACGGACAACCCGGCGGCCGTCATACCAGTGGCTAAGATCCACGGGCCGGTGCTCTTGGAATGCGGGGAGCAAGACAGCGTTTGGTCGTCCTGCGCCCACTCCAAAGCCATGATGGCCGAGCTGGCCGCCGCCTACGACACCTACCCCCACGAGTTGCTCGACTACCCCGATGCCGGCCACGGCCTTGGATTTCTGCTGCCCTACTACCCCGGCATTGCTCCCTTAGAGCAGTTCTTTGGGATTGGCGGCTCTAGCGTTGTGGCAAACCCGCTGGCACGTGCTGACCAGTGGCCGAAGCTCCTGGCGTTCCTCCGCAACTGACCTCGCGTCTGAGATGGGGCATGAGGAAGAATCGGGCGACTGGAGGACTCGGCTCCAGGCTGAGCAACGGCCCGCCGAAGACCAACGCGTCCCAAGGGAGGCCGATCGCCCCCCCACACAGAAACTGAGGAACGGTTCGTTCAGGCCGTCTTCATCGACGGCATAACGCGCGGCCAAGGAATTGCGACCGGAAGGCGACCTGGCGGCAGATTCGGCAGGATCTGAGCGACTAGAACGCACCACCTTTGCGAGGGAAGCAGGGGGCCGTGCACCCCGTCATCCTGGTCGCGATTCATCAGGAGACGTTTGTCGATGGCATCCAGGGAGATGCCGTTCACCTTGGTTCCATCAAGGCCGGTGGCCGCTGGACGAGAAACCGTCCTAGCCGGGGAAGCCACCTGTCTGCGGCCCAGTCAATGTGCCTGCCGTCGGGGCCGTGCCCTCGGCCACACAGTCGCTCGCCGTCACCGGCCACGACGCGGAACTGGCCGTTGGCGAGACGGACGAGAACCTCGTGGCGCAGCTCGTCCACGACATAGAGCGCTCCGGTTGGGCTGACGGCGAGGGCCCTGCTTGAGGGAAACGACTTTCCCGATGGGTCCGGCCACTTTCGGCTTGCTCGAAGGCACGCCCACGTTGTGAGCAGAGGGGCGGTTGGTAAGTATCGCGACGGCTGTAGACGCACCGGCGATGACCACGATGGCAACGACGGCAAGCACCAGGCGACGTCTGTGCTGTCGTTGCCCTGCCTCTTTGATAAGCGCTTCGGCGTCTGGGTGCTCTGCTTGCTTGTGTTCCTCGATGACCTTCATGGACCCACGGTTCCTTCGACAGGGTCATCTGCTTGCAAGCTCGTTGTCTGGGGTAAGCCGCGGGTCATCGGGCCCTCGTCAGGTTCACGGTCCGTACACGTAGGTTTGTCCCAGCGTCGGCGACTGAGCCGAAGGTGCTGGTAGCCAAGGCGGATGTGACATCACCCCAGGTTCAATCGCAGAAACCGTAAAGCTCACATCGGGACAGCCAACAGTGAACTTCGGTATGTGCTGAGCGATGCCACCCTCTTGCCCCACGAAGGTCCATGAGAAAGTCACGCTCTCCGTTGTCGCCTCCGAACTGGGAACCGAGACCGGGCAGTTATCGGGCTCTTCGCGTTGAACTGGGGAGAGCGGCCGCTCGATTGTCCCCGAACAATCGCTTGCTGGCACTAGCCTCAGCTCATGAACATCGTGCGTCAGGTGATCGTGTTCGACGCGGCCGACCTGCATGCCGAGAGCGCGTTCTGGGCTGGAATCCTCGGCGGGCACGTCTTCGAAGACGACCGTTTCCACTGCGTCATCGACGCCGCTGGCGAGTGGCGCATCGGCGTGCAGCTCGCGCCCAACCACGTTCCGCCTGAGTGGCCGCATGGAACACCCCAGCAACTGCATCTCGACCTGCACGTCGAAGACGGCCGAGCTGCGCATGAAGAGGCAATCGGGCTGGGTGCCCAACTGCTCCGGCCGGCTCCTGACTTCGACGCCGAAGAGGGCCACCAGGTGTACGCCGACCCGGCCGGTCACCCGTTCTGCATCGGCTGGGGACACCCGTCTCGAGAAGCCCTCGCCGCATTCGTTGCTGATCGCTTGGGACGGAAAGACGCGAGTTGAGTTAAGGGGCTGTTTGGGTTGAACTCGGGATGAGACACTGACCACTTGGCAGGAGACGGACGAGTGCGACACCTGTGGGAGGACTGGAGTTGGGACGAGACCGTGTTCGAGGGCACGGCCTCTTACTACCGCCAGGGACGGAATCCCTACGCCCCTGGAATACTTGAAGCGCTGGCTGATGCTCTTGGTCTTGACGGCCAGGGTCGGCTGCTCGACGTCGGCTGCGGACCAGGCACGTTGACGCTCCTATTCGCTCACCTCTTCGAAGAGGTGGTCGGCCTGGACTCGGACCCTGGAATGATCGCCGAGGTCCGGAGTGCCGCTGAGGAAGCCGATATAGACAATGCCACCTGCGTTTGTATGCGGGCCGAGGAGCTCCCGGGCGAGCTTGGACTCTTTCGTGTCGTCACCTTCGGTCAGTCCTTTCATTGGATGGACCGACCGAAGGTCGCTTCGATCGTGCACGACATGCTCCAGCCCGGCGGCGAAGTCGTTCAAGTCGATTTGTGGCACGATCCCCCTCCTGAGCTGCACCGAGAGGGTCCCAACCCGGCGGTGCCCCGATCGGCCATCGACGAGCTGCGCGTCAGGTGGCTCGGGCCTGATCGGCGGGCAGGCAAGAGTTTTCGCAACACGTCGCCAACCGGCGAGGACGAGGTCTTTCAAGTGGCGGGTTTCGCACCGGAGCGCATCGTGACAGTCCCGGACGACCGTATCCTCGAACGGTCTGTCGACGACGTGGTCGCTTGGGTGCTGTCTACCTCGTCGACCGCCCCGCACCTCTTCGGCGACCGCCTGGCCGACTTCGAGCGGGAGCTGCGGGCCCTGCTCCTCGAAACGTCCCCGGACGGACGCTTCAGCGTTCCGCTGTCCGAGAATCGGCTGCGCATTCACCGACCCTGCTGAGCATTCCCGAGCAGTGGTAGGTCGAGTGACGTGAGCGTGAGACTCCCGACGGTGTCACCTCGCCGAGTTGACCCCGCCCGCCGAGGATCCGGACTCGCTCTCCCCAGTCAAAACGCGTAGACCCGCATTGACGCCGTCGTAGTGGCTGGTCCTCACGACAATCCCTTTCAAAATATCTACGACGATGTGCAGTGGGGCCATTGGAGGTCCTCTCACAATCGGCCGGTCCGCCGCGAGTGACCATATGGCGGCTCATGCCCTTCAAGTGCGACTCCATAAACCTTCCGGCTCTCCGGTGCAGCGGGCAGCTCCTAGCGACCGACGGGCGGATAGTGTGGGAGGTCGCAGCCTGCGATGAGCATCCAGGTCCCGTACGAAGGTTTCTCGATTCGTTCCCATCCCATCGGGTAGGTAAGCGTGATGCGCACGGTTCGGCATCCCATCGCCACGTTCGTCGTGGCCGTGCTCGTGCTCATCGGCATCGGGGTCGGTGTGCTCGCTGCCACCACCAATCAGCAGGTTTACGGGCCATCCTGGGGCCGGTTCTCGGCCGCGTTCCCTTGACGTGTGTCGGAGCACCCTATCGGACCTTCAGTCTGGGCCTCCGCGTACGCGCCGCCATCGGGCCATTCGAGCTTCGCCTGGACAGCATACGCGCCCCCTTCCCTGCCGAGCACCTTGTTCCCCGTCACAGCTCTCGACAGCCGGTTAGGGAGCAACTACGCGTTGTCACTGGACGTATCCCTCGTTTCGGCTGGTTGGTTCCATGTGGGTGTGGTTCAAGTTGAACGGCACGCGAACAGCCTCAATATCACCACCCTCGGGCCTCAGTGCCTCCGTGGGAGTTGTAGGGCCGTGGAGTTAGTCTCCAACGGTCGGGTGCATTGGATGCTGAAAGCAATCTCTCCTCGACCACAAGACGCCATCGAGGGTTTCCTGGACTCGTTCCAGCCCATCGGGTAGGTCTCTGACCTATTCCTCTCCAACAGGACTGCCTCTCGCGACCGGGTCATGCTGAGCCGGCCGACGAAGACCACGGTGGTCATGAACGCGGTAGTCAGCGCGGTCCTGCGAACAGGGCAGGATGAGCCGCCGTACCGGGAAAACCTCTATATGGTGGCCCCCTGGTTCGCTCAGGTGCTGACGAAGATGTAGCTGCCGGACCAGGCGCCGTAAGAGAGGCTGGTGATGCCGTTTCGGGTAGAGCCGGTGTAGGAGCTGGCGCCGGGCTCGATCTCGATCGTGACGTAGCCGCCTTTGACGAGGGTGATCAGCCCTTCTTGGACTGCGGCAGTGCAGACGGGGCTGTCGTCGGTGTAGGTGCCGGTGCCCCAAATGTCTTGCGCGCTGCCATTGGGGGGGCAGATGTAGAGGTAGAGCTGTCCTCTCTTGGTACGGAAGTTGTTGGCAGCGGCGTCCCAGCCACTGCCGCCGTAGCCGACGTCGGCGTTGTGGATGGGTTGGCCAATGAAGACGAAGCTGCCGGAATACTTGCCGTAAGACTCGGTAGTTGTGCCGTTCCGGCTGGAACCGGTGTAGGAGGCGAGACCAGGCTGGATCTCGATTGTCACGGTGCCCCCCGCCTCGATGGTGATCAGGCCGTCGTTGACAGCGGCGGCGCAGACCGAGCTGTCATCGGTGTAGGTAGTCGTCCCCCAGACGTTGTTGCCCGAGACGTTGTCGCCCGACCCGGGCACCGGGCACACATAAGTGAAACGCTGTCCGATCTGGCCCGCGAACTGGCGGGCCGTGGCCGTCCACCCCCTCCCCCCAAACTTGGATGGCGTCAGGACCTGGAGCGACTCGGCGGCGAGCACGACCTGGACCAGCTCACCGCTGGTGCCGGCCTGCAACAGGTGTGCCGTGATCGATGGCTTCCAGAGCTCGTAGGAGGAATTGGCGGCGAGGTTGTGAGCAGTTATGAGGGCGCTGTTGTACGCGATCCCCCCAAAAGTGGCCTGAAGGAGGTCAGCGGCGCTTATCGAGTCGACGGGCATCGTCGCGGTCACCTTGATCAAGGCCGAAGCGCCGTACATCGTGCCGGCCCCAAGTTCTGTTACCGACAGCGAAAAGCCGGTCAGCGACTCGTTGGTCACCGTCCCTGCCCCCGTCAACGACAGCTCCGCGATCTCTTGGCTAGCGAGAGCGTCCTGTGCTGCTACCTGAGGCATCCCAGGTGCCCGGGGCAACTCCGCGGTGGGGGTCGGAGTGGGCCCCGGCGAAGGATACGTAACCGTAACTGGGGGGCCTCCGGCGTAAGCAGGATGACTGCTGAAAGCGATCTGCACCGATGCGCCGGTCCCGGCTTCGTCCTGCAACACGTAACTTGAGATGAGAGGGTCGTTGAAGGTGTACTGAGAGACCGGCGTCGACTGGCCATTGGGGGCAACCTGCGATAAGTCAACGACAAAGGAGACAAAGTGTGTACTTGCAAGAATGAGTGGCACCAGTCCAATGGTTGCGTCATTGACAGGCATTGTCGCTGTCGCGTTGGCTGCCATAGGCGCATGGGTCGTTGAGAGAGAGAAGGCGCTCAGCGGCTCGACGGCAGAGCACCAAGGCGACGGGCACTTAGGTGCCGACACCGACAATTCAATGGAGAGCTTTTGGCTCTGGGCGTTGGCAACCAACGAAGGCGTCACAACCATCAAGCCCATTGCAAGCGTGAGAACGGCCAGGCTAGGCAGTAGTGCACAGCGCGTGGCTCGAACGCACTCCCGGATAAAACCTCTTCGTGTTCTCATGCCGCGGAAACTAGCACTTGGTATGTCGAATTGCGTGGGGCGGAGAGTTTCCGAGTGGGCGAGTGGGAATTCGGTTCGGTCATGCCCGACCGTTGGTGTAGTCGACCTACATAGACGCGTGTGGTCGGCGGGCTCGCGTTTCGGCTATGCCGTCCGGCTGGTTGCACGAGCCCACGGAGCTGACGGTAGGTTGAAGTGCTCCAGGGTACAGAACAACGCCCTTGCACTCGCGCCGGTCGGTTGGAACGCCGCGCCAAAATCGGCAGGGCGCACCCGATCCGTTAGGGCGTGGATGAGGCCAACCGGTAGCAGGTGACCGAGGGACAGATGGGGTGTTCTGCCTGATGCCCGCCGCAGACTACGAGGAGGTCACGAGGTGTGACCGCGAGTACCGGGCGGTCCGGGCGGGGAGATGCCACAATGCCGACGCGTCCTAGCCGCATTATGCGGATGGGATACGCGATCGGGGAGTCAAGTAGTTCTACGCAAGCCCTTTGTTGACCACATCGAGGATTCCTCTAGCAATTCTCAGGCTGGGTGCCTATTAATGCTCCCGGCCGAGGTGCGCGAGGACAAGCGACACCAACACAAGCTCGCTGGAGCTAACCGAGGATCGCGAGTGCCCGCTCGCAGCTGAGGGCGTTCGACACCCCGATGCGGACCTTGCCAACGCGCGTTCAAGGGCTGAGCCGCCCTCGGTTGACCGTCAATAGGTGCCCCTTTCGCGAACGAGCCCAGCTGGCGCACGTACCTACATCATGACGCTGGCGGAAGCGACGACACTGGTGCCACGCCGGACACCGACACTGTCACCGTGGGAGAGACTCCGCTGACATTCGCGTCGCCGCCTGTGATTAGGACCCGAAAGACCTATGGCGCCAAACGTCCATGTGAACGAATACGTCGAGCCAGTGGCGACCACGCTGGTCATGACGATGTGGTAGTTGGCCTCAAAAATTCGTCCGACCTCGGGAGGCCGACGGCGAACCGTCGATTGTTGATGATCTGAAGGCAGTCGAGCTTCTTGGCCGCGGCAGGGCGCGTCTGCTCGGAGATTCCCGCTCTTATCCGATGTCGCGCCCTCGGGAGACTCACCGTTGTCGGATCGGACGCAGAGATCCCGCTTGTTATGGGAAAGCGGTCCGCAGCCTCGAGAAGGCCCGCCTGAGCGCGCCAGCCACGGCCAGGTCTCGTCCAGGCGCAAGATGAGCCGTCGGCCGCGTCGCGCGAGGGTGGCGCCAATGTGCAACAGTCGGTAGCGAAGCGTCTTCGGCTCGGCCACCTTGAACGCGCCATCCAGGCAGATCATCTGCGTCCAGGCGAGGAGCACTCCGGCAAGGAGACTGACTACCACCGAGGCAAGGTTCTGGGTGAAGCTCGCGAAGGGCAGGTTCTGCAACCCGCAGTCCTTCCAGCACCGGACCCGGTCCTCGACGCGGGCATGGCCGCGGTGGCGACACTCGAGTACTGCGGCATCGAAGTTCAAGGTGCTCGCGTTCGTGATGAAACACGTGTGCCTAAAGCCTCCGAGGTGTCGAACAAGCTGAGCTGGGCCCCGGGGTGAGGATGCTCGCGCCGGCAGATGAGCCGTGAGTCTTCGCCCCAGGTGGACAGGTCCATGAGATCTGTGAGCTCTGTCACCCAGGCGTCGTCGCGGACGGTCCCGTCCGCCTCGAGAGCTTCGACCCAGTCCTCTTCTTGGAACAACAACAAAGCCTCTCTCACGCCTTGATCGACAGGATGGCCGATCGAGTACTCGATGTTCGCCTCTGTGAGGCCGGCGACAAAGGCGTGGGTCGCCCCGGCCGAGTCGGCCCTACCGCAGAGGGGAACGAGGCCCCGACCTCAGGACGAGACGGGCAGGATTGAGAACATGGCCGATATTGATACTGATGCCGACATCGAAGTTCACCAGGTCGAAGGCGAGTTGGTTGTCACGATTCCGTTGGTCGGTGAAGTGAGCAAACAGTGGCTGACCTGGTTCATGAAGCACCTCCGTGAACAAGACTCACGCGCCCAGGTTCGGGAGGTTCCCGGCCGGACGCAGGTCGTTGTCTGGGTGCCAACGGGAACCGCGCAAGCGGAAGTCTTCGGCATCTTGGACGGCGTTCGAGACCTGGTTGCAAAGGCCAACGCCGCCGAACCAAGCCCCGATGTAGCGGCCCAGACCGAGGCGGCTATCCGGGATTGGTGGAACCGCGCGCGAAGCTGACATCGCCTCGACGGGTGGTTAGGACCAAGGGGTTCTGGCCGTGACCGTGATGGGTAGCAGCGGCGTGCGAACCACCCCCGCCCCGTTAAGCGCAGTCGTCCTTATCTCGCACGACTCGTAGCCCACCATCCGATGGCAGTCTTCGCAGTCCGGCGAGTCGATGCCTGAGCAGCATCTGAACGTGCTTGAGAGCAGCTTGCCACCGTTGCGGTTGGACTTGTTCGGTCCCGTGGCTCGGCAGGCTGAGCGCTCGGCTCATTGCGTCCGCAATGGTGGCGATGAGCTTGCCCGCGTCCTGTACCGGCATGCGGAAGCTCGCAGCACACCGGTCCTCATGCCAGACGCTCAGCACGATTAATCGCTCGGCCCCGTGCCAGGAAACGTGTAGCCGTCGAGACGGAGAGCGTTGGTCGCTAAACCAAGCCCCAGAGACCCGCGGACTTGGCCGGGACATGGCCATGACAATCAGTGTGCTCGCTGGTGACCACGCTGTCTAGCGCGACGCCCTGCCAGGCCAACTGAACGACGCGGCAGGTTCAGACCGTCACCGTGATGGGCAGCAGGGGAGTGCGTACCTGGCGGCGTCCTGGTCTGCCCGTACCACGCTGCCAACCCGTGGCGTTCTCGTCCTCCAGTTCGAGGACCACCTGAATAGCCCACACGCCGGCAGGGAGGACATAACCGAGGTCAGGGGAGAAGCTGGCGGTCCCGACGAGCACGGGCACAACCACGGTCTCGCCTGGAGCGGCCCGGAAGTAGATGCCGGGGAGAATTTGCCCACCGGCGAAACGACCCACGACAGCCCGTGTGTCAGGGTCCAGAACCTGAGCAGTTACCTGTCCGTTGGTACAGATGACAATGGTGTCCGCGCTCAGGTTGTGGACGCGCAGGGCCACGCGTACGGTGCGACCGGACGCAACAATGATGGGCGCGTCCAGCTCCACGGCCATCGACTTGGGGTCCATGTCCGGGATGTCATCTCGCGCACCCGTGTGCTGCCTCCGCGGCTGGCGCTGCGGGTGGCGAAGGAAGCCGACGACCAGCTCCACATCGTCACCGAACCGACGGTGCAGTGACTCAGCCGCGTCGGTGGCCCGGGGCTGGAGATGAATCTCGAACGGCGGCTGGCGGTTGGCATCAACGCGGGGGTCGGGGTATTGCACGAGCGCGCCCGCGTCTTCCAGTTCCAGCAGGACACCTTTCAGCTCATCCCAGACCGTCATCATCACCGACGCTACCCGGAGGACCGGCCGTCTCGAACCAGAGGGCTTCAATGGCTGACGAGGACGAGTCAGCCGATTGATGACCCGCAGTTCACTGCGACCGTCACGACCTTCCCTACCCTGACGTGGATGGTGACGGGAGTAGAAAGGCAACCTGTCTTCTGCCCTGGCACAACGGTGTAGGTGCCTGGAACCACGGAGCGACTGAACCTGCCGTTTGTGCCGACGGTCATGATTATGGCTTTCAAGGCGTCTAGGTAGTTGAACTCGATGAGTACGATGCCCGCCATCGGATGGGGCAACGTGCCAGGAGCAGCGCCACCGCCTGGCTCCTGCAGAAGGACACCGCGGATGGTTGCCTTCGCAGCGGCGGTCTGCCCAGACGAACAGGCAGTGAGGCCCAGGCCGCAGAACGCCGCCAGCGCCATCCCGATGTGCCGTCTTGTCGCCACTACCGCAGGTTTACCAGGACCGGGACGCCGTGACAGGACGCTGAACGGCCGGCCCGAAGGTCCTAGAGTTCCTCGAGGCCGCCGAGGCTAAGCGGCAGGACTGCGCCATGCCGGATCGGCGTGCTCAGGGTCATCCTGACCGCTGATTCTGCCGGGCCAGTGGCCAGGGCGGATACACCGTCACCATATAGGCGCAGGGTACAGTGACGGAGTCCCGCCATTTCGACATCCGGGACTTTGGGGCCGTTGGAGATGGAGTCCACGATGACGGACCTGCGATCAGAGCCACGTTCCGGGCGGTGTTAGCCCATTATGCCGAGAGCAAGCGACCTCCTGTCCGATCTGGCACACGCTCCAGTGACGGACGCAATGGTGGAGACGAGGTGTCCAATCTGCAATCAGTCGCAGAGGCTGAACCGGGCGCGCCTCAGCTCCGCCGATCCGATGAGGATGACCTACGTCTGCGTGAGGGGGTGCGGCCCGATCCTGATTATTGGACTAGCGATCGACTTGACCTGGCCACCCGATCGTGGGGTCCGGGTTGGCGCGTACTCCCTGAGGAACCCGGAAGATCTGATCGTCCACCTGGAGAGCGAGTCCGCCGTCGTGATACCGGCGAACAGGAACGCTTGGACCGTCTTGGATCACGGGGAGGACTAAGGGCTCACGCCGGGATTGATTGAGCGGTGATTGTGTAGTTCCACTCGCCGTGGAATTCGTGCGGTTCGAGGGGAACTGCGGCCAACTCCTTGTTCGTGACCTTGATGCCGGTCGGATACCAGTTGCCGTCGTAGTCGGCTCGGATGACGAGTCCGGTTGTGGTCGCGGTGGCCGAGATCAGCTCGATGATGGTGCGCATCGTGGTGAGCGGCCGTCCCCGCCAGTTCATCGTGATGAAGCTGAACATGCGGTGCTCGATCCGGTTCCACTTCGATGTTCCGGGCGGATAGTGGCAGACGGTGATCGAAAGGCCGGTGTCTCGTGCCAGCCGGGCGAGCTGTACCTTCCAAGCACGAAGTCTGTAACCGTTGGAACCGCCTGCATCGGCGACGATCAAGAGCCGCTCGGCGTCGGGGAACCTGGAGCTTCCCATCTCGGACCACCAGCGTCGGATGGACTCGACGGCGAACTCTGCGGTGTCGGCTGTGTCGCCCACGTTCACCCAGCCCTCGTCGTTGGCAACGTCGTAGATGCCATACGGGATGGCCTTTGCGCGCTCACCGAGGCTCCGGTCGGCAAAGTCGTGGACCTGCACCCGCTCGGGTTCGCCTGCGGGTGACCATTCTGCGCCACCATTGGCGTAGTCGCCGATCAGCTCCTTTTTCTTGGTGTCGACAGAGATCACCGGCTGGCCTTGGTCGATGAAGGCGTCGGCCTGGGCGTTGAGGTAACCGAACTGGGCGTCACGATCGGGGTGCTGGCGCCCCTCTGTCACCTTGGCGTTGGCCTGTAGCGAATAGCCGAGGCGGTGCAACAGCCGCAGCACCGTACGTGGTGAGACGACAAAGCCCTGACGCCCGAGCTCGTTGGCAAGCTTGGTAGAGGACTTGGACGTCCAGCGCAGACGTGACATCGGGTTGCCTCGGGTCTCGGGGTAGACGAGTTCGTCGAGGGCTGTGAGAAGCCCAGGCTGGCGTTCGGTGAGCGGCTTGTCACCACCACCGGGCGCCCGCAGCATCTTGGAAGGCTCGATGCCCGAGGCCACCTCGGATTCGGCCTTGATCACCGTGTTGCGGCTCATGCCCGACGCAGCGGCCACCGCGCTCTTGCCACCGCGACCGAGCATCTCTGCTGCCGCGCCAGCCACCACGCGGCGCTGCACTTCGTTCATGTGTGGCAGGACCACTTCGAAGAATCGCGCGAGCGCCTCTTCAGTGACCTCCACACCGCCAGGATACTACGCGCGATCTAACTTGGCGTGGACCCTTAGCTTTCATTTAAACCTTTGATGCCTGTTCAGGCTGCCTTTTTGACTGCCGGATAGCGGGTTCTCGGCGGTTTTCGGGTCCCTTTCGGGCGTCCGGGGCCGGGCGTCTGGGATTTCGGTGGACTGGCTGGTGTTCCGATCGTCGCACGAAGTCGCCGAAACCCCCGTCGCACTCGCGCCGGGGTGAGCTGAGTTGGGTCGCGGGCCGTTCCCAAGGGAGCCGGAGATCGGCGACGAGACCTCGAGCGAGGCGGACCTCGGTCAGAGCAGCAACGACGAGCCAGGTCCAACGGTCCGCCTGTTCAGGCGTGCAGAGCGACGGCGTGGTCCAGCCGAGGGTACCCTTCACGAACCTGAACCCGTGCTCAATATCAAATCTGCGTAGGTAGGCACGCCAGCACCGGTCGAGGTCGGGCTCCCCCTCACCCGACCACCACAGCCAGAGCGTCTTCTTCGTGCGGCCAGCCGGTCTCGGCAGGTGCTCGACTTCGATTCGGATCACGCTGCCTTTCACGATCGGCGGTGCATCGTGACCGGCCCAGTGGCGGCGCGTGAAGAGCTTCGGGTGCATGCCGTGCCAGGTCGTGACCGTGACGGTGCCGTAGCGGGGATCGGTGGCGAGAAGGCTCTGCGACGGCGTCGGCCAGGTCACAGGGTCGGAGCACTTCCAGGCTTGCCGTGCCGTGGAGGCCGTCCGCCGCTCTCCGGTGGTCGGTTGGGGCGAGGAGGAGGATCCGCGTAGAAGACGTCGTCGCGGATGCGGCAGAGGACCTCGGCGCGAGCGCCAGCAAGGTCGTGACCGATGGCCACTCCGTCATAGCCGGCGTCGAAGACGAACAGCGGCACCTCGCCGTCTTCTGGCAGGAGGCCGACGAGGCGACGGATCTGTTCGACGGTGGCTGATGTCGCGTCACTCCCCGGCGGGATGCGCATGGCGTCGACCGGTGCGGTCCAGCTGTCCGGGGCCCATGAGAGCTGGGAGATCCACTGATAGGACCATCCGGCAACGATTGGCTGGCCGGCTGAATGCGTGGAGGCCGAGTAGTAAAAGCCACGACCTGGGCTCGTCTCCGCGTCACAGCGCGCCCAGGTGGAGGCATCGACTGCGAAGACCGCCGGCCAGTCCACTGGTCGGTCGGCGACAAGGAGCCTGCGCAGCCGGTCCTCGTTGACCCGTCCCTTGCTGAGTGCCTTGTAGAGGCTGCCGTGGCTGCGGGAGAACTCTGGCTCGAGGCTGAGCGAGGGGATCGAGGAGACGGGGCCCACGCCGCACAAGACGGCGTCGCAAAGCTCGAAGAGGGCGTCGCCCCAGGAAGTGAAAGAACCGTAGAGCTGCTCGCGGAACGAGCGAAGCGCCTCGTCGTCGTCAGTGACTGCCGATAGTATGGATCCTATCGGATGACTATT
>Ga0208034_1001225_pt1 | contig 16304 bp, 16 predicted proteins | sample June2015DPH_8_10_FD_184699 | JGI IMG/M metagenome (GOLD analysis project Ga0208034, IMG submission 184699) | Peatland microbial communities from SPRUCE experiment site at the Marcell Experimental Forest, Minnesota, USA - June2015DPH_8_100... | ecosystem: Environmental > Terrestrial > Soil >...
GGAGAATTGGTCGCCACTTTGACCCGGGTCTTCGAGGATATGCAATCCTACCCGGAGCTGATCCGACCCCGGCTGCTACCTTTTTGCTAGCCATCATGTCCCTTTATTTATGCGCGGATGTATAGCGACTGCTTTCCCTGCCGGATTCGCCCGAAGGCCGCCACTAACGTGCTCATTTGGGCGGTCAGGCGGAGTGCCTTGCGCCCGTTCGCTTCCGGCGACATGTCGTGCGCGTCAGGGTCGTAGAGCGACAATGCTGACACTGCTGTGCGCAGAACATCCATAGGCGGCTGCGAAAGCGGGAAGTGCTCCAGCAGATTCAGGATTTTCGGTGGAACCGACCGGTTCCCGGCCAATTGGTCTTCGAATTCCTCTAGCTCTTCGGCTTTGGGGAGTCGGCCATACCATAGCAAATACACAACTTCTTCGAATGTCGAGTGCTCGACGAGGTCGTGAATATCGTAGCCGCGATAGACGAGTGTTCCTTCTTGCCCGTCAATCGCAGAGATCTCCGACGTGGCAATGACAACGTTCTGAAGGCCAACCTTGACCTCTGGCATGACCCATTTCTCCATGAGCTGCCAGGAATATTCGACTCAATAGCCGATCATAATACATGAGTCAATCGAATCAGAACAAGAAGGACTAGTTCTCCGAGTCCCCTGACACACACGCCCGCGTGGGAATGAATAGTCCAGATATACTATTTATCCGGGCTCCACTCTTACGGTCTTCCAGGCTCGGGAAAACACTTGGGGCTTTGGGTAACACTGTGTAAAATGATTCGCTATCTATCAGGCAGCTTCATGCAGAATCCCAGCGCGATGATGAAGATACTTCCGCTCGTGATTTCCATTCTGGCGTCGAGCCTTGCGGCTACCCGACCCGCGCTGGCCGGACCTGCCCCCCCTAACGACGAGGATGACCGTCATTCCGCTGTGCGCGGCGTCGAATTGATGATGGATGGCGACCTCGACGGCGCCGCCGCCGTTTTTCAGCAAATCGAGCAAAAAGACCCGAACTCACCATTGGGCTATGTGTTGAAAGCGGACGCCACTTGGTGGAGGATCTATTATATTTCGGCCAACCTGATCGATCCAGACGTCTTCGACGTCGCGAACATGGAAGCCACACCTTACGATTCTCACTTCGACGACCTGGACAATGTGGCGATACACAAAGCCGAAGCCCGCATTCATCTGCACCAGGAACTTGCGCGTAGTAATCTTTACGAGGGTTACGCCTATGCCTTGCGCGCCCGGCTGGAAGGCCTGCACGACCGCGACCTGCCTACCGCTCGTGCGGGGAAGAAGATGCGCTCGCACCTCCTCCGGGCGTTAGAGCTCGATCCCAGCCTTACGGATGCCTATCTGGGTATCGGCATTTACAACTACTTTGTCGATACGCTCCCAGGCATCGTTAAATTCCTTAGCCTGTTCATTATGCTCCCCGGCGGCAGCCGCACGGAAGGCCTTAAGCAGCTCCAGCACTGTGCCGAGAAGGGAGAGGTGGGGAGGCCGGAAGCGAAATTTTATCTCGCCAAGGATTACTCGCGCGGCAGCGAAAAACAGTACGAGAAATCCATCCGCCTCTTCGGGGAGTTGCAAGAGGAATTTCCCCATAACCCCCTTTGGCCGATGCTCATTGGCAGCCTGCATTATCGTTTGGGAAAACCCCAAAAAGGCGAAGAAACCTACCGTGAGGTCTATCAAAGGACCACGGGGAAGAATTCCGAGGTGGACAAGGCGGTACACCGCGCCGCAAGCCAAGCCCTGGAGCGGCTCCATCCCGAGCAGAAATTTCCGTGAATCAACGGTTCAGTCTTTGGGTTTGCTCATGAGCGTGGTAGGAGCTGCGGACCAGCGGCCCGGATTCGACAAAGCGAATCCCGGCGCTTTCGCCTTGCTGCTTGAGGGCGGCAAATTCATCCGGCGAGTAGAAGCGCGCCACGGGCAACTGTTCGCCCGATGGACGCAGATACTGGCCGATGGTGACGATTTGGACTCCCGCTGCGGCCAAGTCCCTTAGCACCCCACAGGTCTCATCGAAGGTTTCACCCAGGCCCACCATCAGCCCGGACTTGGTGGGAATGGCGGGGGCAATTTCGCGCGAGCGCCGCAGCAGGCCGAGCGACCGCTCGTAGCGCGAACCACGCCGCGCCACGGGGTACAGGCGGGGCACGGTTTCCGTGTTGTGATTCAGGATGTCAGGCCGGGCGCGCAGCACAATTTCCAGCGCCTCGCGAGAGCCGCGGAAGTCCGGAATCAGCACTTCCACTTGGCAGGTGGGAATACGCTCGCGCAGAGCTTCGATGGTTTGGGCAAAAATCGTCGAGCCGCCGTCTTCCAGGTCGTCGCGATCGACCGACGTTACCACCACGTAATTCAATCCCATATTTGCGGCGGCCTCTGCCACGCGCGCGGGTTCCGCCCAGTCCACCTCACCTGCCGGCTTACCCTTGGGCACGGCACAAAAGCCGCATCGCCGCGTGCAGAGTTCGCCCAGAATCATGAAAGTTGCCGTGCGATGCTGCCAGCACTCACCGATATTCGGGCAGCGCGCGCTCTCGCACACCGTGTGCAACCCCAGGCCCCGCATCAGGCGCTTCAGGTCAAAGTAGTTCTCGCCCGCGGGGAGCCGTACCTTCAGCCATTCGGGCCGCCGGACGGCCGCCTGTGGCAAACCGATTTGTACCAAATCACCCATTCAGTTCATTGTAGCCCGACTGCCCCGGCGGCACAACCGCACTCAGATGAGGGTGGTGGGTCAATTTGATGTAGAGGCGGCTTTACTCCCCCATTTGGTCCGTCAGCTGACGGATAAACTCGCCGCTCCAGCATCAAATTGCCTCACTACCTCGGATGAGAATTCCCTCATCTTCTCCTCCCTACCCGCCGATGATACGGATGGAAATGCAGAATCTTTCGATTATTGGAGGCATCATGCAGTGCAAGATTTTCAGTGTTCCACTTGAGTCCGAAGAAGCGCTCGATAAGGAGCGGAAGGTAAATGACTTTCTTGGTGCGACAAACGTGAAGCGGGTTTTTGCATCTCTTGCCAATCAGCCAAAAGGTCCCATGTGGTCTGTCCTCCTCTTCTATGAGGATGGAGCGCCGGTGCCGCAGAAAACCCCGGCCAGCCCCGGCGCTGCGCTGGATTCCGGGACCCCCCTAACCGGCGAGCAGGTAAGGTGGATCGTCGCCTTGAAGAAATGGCGGAGCGACCAGGCTGCGCTGGAGGGCGTCCCTCTCTACATGGTGGCCCAGAACAAATGGCTGGAAGACATGGTTCGAATACCGGCGAGGTCATTGGATGACCTCAAGAAAATCACGGGGTTCGGTGATTGGCGGGTACAAAAATACGGGGCTAAGATCGTTGAGATTCTGAACACGGCGAATGCCGCAAGACGTTCCTGGCCAGCATCTTCCTACTCTGCCGGCGGCGCTTGAGGGTTGGTTCAGGTTTTTTGCTCACGTGCACTTCCCCTCTGGCGAGGAGGACCAAGTGCGAATGAGGATCGAGGGGATTGTCTATGAATTAGTTCCCGAGCGACGCCCTTACCCCCACGTTTTGCAAGCCGTGTGGGTGAGGGCGTCGGATACTGGGAACGGTCAGCTTAAATGGAGAGCACTCCGACTCCGCCGCTCATCTTATACCCACTTTTTGCCGAGGGCGTCCAAGCCGGCTTTGGCCAAATCCTCGGGGAGCATGACCGGATGAAACTCTACTTGAGCGTTGAACGTGAGGAACCAGGGCTCGGCAATCGCCGGAATCTGCGAAGTGCTTTCCAAATGGACAATCAATATCCCGCTGCGGCGGCCACCGAGTTCCGTAAAGTAGGCTGCCTCCGGCTTCAGATCGTCGAGGATGTGCTTCATTTTGGATGAGGCACTGCCGTCCTTTACAAAGGTGTTAAAAGGCTCGACCGGAAACGTAACGCGGAGAAGTATTCGCATATTTGCCTCCTTCAAGGCATGAGTTTGGTTGCATGGGTCTGTCGTGGATTGAGATAAGGAGCCCAAAACCTGATTATACCATAGAATGACAGCCTTCAGCCGCGGCGCCGATGGGTCATCGCGTCATTTGCGAGACACGGGCGCTCCCAAATACGGCCCTTCCCGCGAAGGCGAAGCCGGAAACGCAAACCGTTGGGAATGCGTCGCAAAAGTCGCACGAGCATCCTGCCCGCGTGGAGTAATGGCCAAGATGGCCATGCCACAAAGACGGGGAGCCCGTTTTGTAGGACGGTCTCCTCATGTCTCGCTGGGGCCCGCGAATTGCGAAAACCGTCGAGGGCGGATAATGGGGTCACGATTGACCCGGATCTGCCGATCCTCAGGCTTAGTGCGGCATCGGGCGTTCGTAAATGATCATCCAGGACGTGCCAAACTTGTCCCGGAGCATGCTAAAGCGGAAAGCGAAAAACGTTTCCTGCATCGGCATGAAGATTTGGCCGCCGTCGGAGAGCAGGGCGTGAATCCGCTCCGCTTCACCGGTGCTGCTTACGGAGAGTGAAAGATAGGCGCTGCGCATCGGCTGGAATCGACCCGGCGGAACATCGGCCGCCAGAAGCTCCGTCTCGCCGATGGTCATGCGGGCATGAAGAATGGCATTCCTCCATTCGGGCTGTACGTTGTGGGGATCCGGCTGTTCGCCATGGGTCATCATCATCGTAATCTTTCCGCCGAGATGCTGTTCGTAAAAGCGTAAAGCCTGCGCGCAATTGCCGCCATAGTTGAGGTAGGTGAGTAGCTTCATCGTCATTTTCTCCTTTTCATTGATATTCGCCGGGCCTCGGAGGATGTCGCCACCAAAAACTCAGGTGCGTTCGAAGAATGCCGGCAGATTCGTCGTTGTGCGCCTTCACTTTTTCGCGGGCGCAGGGCAGGTGGCAAGGCACGTGTAGTATTCGCTGCCTCCGTAGTACATCCACCACTGCCCAGCGTGGCGCATGAATCCCGTAAAGAAGATGGTGTCATGGAACGACGAAATGCGCGCGTGCGGCGGCTGAGCGGCCTTGCCATCCTCCCAGGGATACTTTGCCTCAGCAGTGAAAATCGGCCGGGGAAGCCATGCAATCGCTTTCTCCGGATCATTGCGATCAAGCAGAACTTCCCCCACTGCATAAAAGTGCCCTGAGTGGTGGCCGCTGGTGAAGAGGAGGATGTTGTCCGCGTATTTCGGGTTCCAATCCGCCAGCGCCACGCAATTCTCTCCACCCGGCCAAGGGTTGCTCACCTTTTTGGACGTCCAGTGCACCAGGTCGCCGGAAAAAGCCATCAGCCCGGAATCGAGGTACATCACGTATTTTCCGTTCGCCTTGACGGGCTCGTTGTCGGGGTTTTGCAGGACAACCGGATTACGGTGGATCTCCTTGGCGTCGGGGAAAATCAGACCCAACTTGGTCCAGTTGACTAAATCCTTGGATGTTGCCAGGAACGCACCGCTTGCCTTCGGATCCCCTTCCCGCGTCCAATCCCAGACATTACAGAAGAGGTAGTACATGCCCTTGAAGCGCACCAGGCACACATCCTCGAAGCTGAAATCTTTGTCCTTGCCCTTGCCGAAGAAGGGGCTGTGAACGGTGTCCTTGGTGAAATGGATTCCATCCTTACTGGTGGCCAAGCCGATGTCACAAATATAGCCGGGCTTACGACCCAGTTCACGCTCGCCACGGTAGATATAGCAGAATTGGCCATCGACGAACAGAACTGAACCATTGTGAACGCCGCCACCATAGTGCCCCCGATCCCAACTCCCCGGCGTTGGCTCCAGGATGGGGTTGCCGGCATACTTGGTGAAAGGGCCGATGATCCAGTCTGGCGATTTGTAGTGGGAAGCATCGAATACTTTAGGGAATCCTCCCCACCATTTAGCAGCGTCGTAGCCAACCTCTACGCTTTTGGTAGGCATCTGCCAGTCCAGGCTGTCGTTGTAAGCGCCGCCGCTGTCCTTCGGTGGGGGGGCGGGTGGACTTGGGTTTTGTCCCGCACGAAAGGGGCTTGCCGTCATCGCCCACATAACTATGCAGGCTGCGCATAATCTGCGGAGCACGCCAGGGCTTGGTTTATACATGATGTCGCTCCGATTCTACCGCTACCCACTCCTCCAGGGCTGAGGCGGCGAAATGACGGTGGGAGTTTACCCAGGTGGGTTTGCAGGGTCAATGCCGGGGACGCACCGTACTCTCCGGTAGCGCGAAGGCGAAGAGCTCGTCGTGAACCGCCATGACCACGTATTGTCTCCCATCGAGTTCGTAGGTCATGGGGCTGTTCTCGGTGCTATCCCCGACGCTCACGTGCCACAAAGTTTTCCCCGTCGCCGGATCGAGGGCCATAAGATTGCTATCCACGTCGGCGGTAAACAGCAGATGCCCCGCCGTGGTCAGGATACCCGCCCCGCTTTCGCCGTCACCGAGTTCGTGATTCCAAACGACCTTGCCGGTCCGATAATCGATGGCACGGATCGTGGAATTGGCCCACAGGCCCGCATCGCGACCTGCCCAACCCTCCGGTTTACCCGTTGTTGTGAGGTAAAAAATGCTGAACACGCGCCGCGCACTGACGTAGAAAAGCCCGGTTTGCGGGTCGAAGCTGGGGGCCAGCCAGTTGGTGGCGCCATCGGAAGCGGGCTCGACCAGCGCGCCGTCGGGCCTCGGAGCGTACCCTGGTTTGATGATAGGACGCCCGCGTGAATCAATCCCTGACGCCCAATTGATATCGATGAATGGAGCGGTGACCAGGTGTTCGCCGGTGGCCCGATCGAGCACGAAGAAAAACCCGTTGCGGCTTGCCTGGGCCAAAAGCTTGCGTGGCGCGCCGCCAAATTCCGCGTCAAAAATAGTGGGAGTCTCGACCGCGTCCCAGTCATGTACGTCGTGGGGTGAAGGTTGGAAGTACCAGGCCAGCTTTCCCGTATCAGGATTGAGAGCCACGATCGAGCACGAATAGAGATTATCGCCCGGGCGCACGTCGCCGGCGAGAACCGGATTGGGGTTGCCCGTGCCCCAGTAAAGGAGGTTAAGCTCGGGGTCGTAGGTCCCCGTCATCCACGTCATGGCGCCACCATGGAGGATGGCGTCGGAGTTCTTCGGCCAGGTTTCCGACCCCGGCTCGCCGGGTCGTGGCTCTGTGTACCACTTCCATTGCACTGCGCCGGTTTTCTGGTCGATCGATTCGAGGAAGCCGGGGATATCCGTGACGTCTCCCGAGACGCCGACAATCACATGATCGCGCACCACGAGCGGCGCCATGGTGGAAAAGTATCCGAGCTTGGCGTCGGCCAGCTCGATAATCCAACGGACTTTACCATCGCGCGCATTGAGGCTTACCAAGTGGGCGTCCGGGGTCGTGAAGTAAAGCCAGTCTCCGAACATTCCCACCCCGCGGTGTCCAATGTGGTCACCCGCCGAGGGGCGATGATAATGCCAGATCGTGCGGCCAGTTCGTCCGTCAACCGCCCAAACATTGTCCGGGGTGGTGAGATAGAGAATGCCATTCACTTCCAGGGGTGTCGACTTGATCGTGACGTTGGCCCGGAATCTCCAAGCCAGAGTGAGAGAGCCGATATTTTGGGAATTGATCTGGTCGAGCGTGCTGAATCGCCGACCCGAATATTCACCATTGTAAGTAGGCCAACTCGAAGTGGGTGGTTGCAAAAGGGTCTCGGGGGCAAGCCCTTGGGCGGCGAGCTGCGGCGTGAGGGCGCACGGTGCGAGAAAGATAGCCAACAGCAACCCCAGTCCGCCCAACTTGGAAGCGAACCCGCTGCCAGCACGCGGGGGCATTCCTTGCGTCCGACCCTCAACGGTGCGCAACTGATTCATTGCGTGATTGCGAAAGTAGGTTTGAAGATTCATAGATCAAGCCCAAATAATGGCAGTTTTGTGCGAGTCGAAAGGATTGCTGTCACTTTAAGGTTTCGAGATACGCGAAGAGATCGTGGAACTGTTCCTGCGTCATTTCGTCCAGCAACTTGCGATGTGCAGCGAGCGGATCGTGTACCTCGATGCTGACGTTGTCGAGCGAAAAAGACCGATACCAGCCGGACCCATCTCGCATGGCCACCGTGAACTCGTCAAGATGCACAAGAGGCCCTTCCACGCGCTCACCCGTCGGGAGCGCCACGGTTACGGTTGAGTGGGCGGGACCTCCGGTCGGGCATAGCATTTGCGTCTGGAGACGGAGGGGGGAATACTTGCCGGCGATGCGCTTCAGGTCGCCCGTTGGGGAATGGCAGCTTTTGCACCCGCCGGCTCCCAGGAAGTAGGTTTTCCCTGCTTCCGCGTTGCCCGTGAGAAGTTTCACCAGCGGATATTTCTCAGGAACCTGAGCGGACTCCAGCGCCTCATGCGCGCGGTCGTGAAGGAACGCGGCGATGGCTGTAATCTGTTCCGCGGTGAGCGGAAGTGGCGGCATGCCCTTGTCGGGCCGTCCGTTGCGAATGACTTCACCAATCAGATTCCCGTTGACGTCATGCGCCACTACTTTGGACCGGATCAGGTCAGGGCCTCGTGCGCCGGTGGCGTCGGGCGCATGACAGAAGCCGCACGACTGTTTGAACTGGCTCTCCCCGCGCGTGATCATTTCTCGCGAAGGAGACTGCGCGAATGCCACGACGCCCGAGGACGCGGCCAAAATCAGTACTGAGGCCAGGATAATTCCGCCCAGCAAGCGGCGAGGCCGACGCTCAGCATCCATGGCAACTCGCTGGCCGGCACCGCGGGCCGCTCCCTGTGCTGGGCAACGTGTTAATGATGCGTTGTGCTGAAAATAAGTCGATTGCGGGTTGAACATAAGGTGACCCTGAAATCAAAAGTATATCGCAGGACAGCAGGTTCCGATGAAAGATGATAATTCTGGGAGCGCGTCGAGACACGCCGCCTGAGATTACGACGGCGCATAATTGGCAAGTGGGGCGTATCATGCTCGAAAAAGCCCGTGAAAAACCGAATTGATCTGGCAAATTGTAGTCGCAAAGCGGTGGTTTTCTGCAAAACTCGCGTCGGTTAGACGTAAATGTCCGAATCTAATACACAAATGTCCGACTTTTTTCCGGGCATTGTGTCTGAGATTTGTGTGTTTTCATATACATTCCGGCTTCGTTCGTATTTTTTTAACATCTTTTTTCTCGTCCCCCTGCCGGAACTGGGCCATGGGGGGAACGACTTCGGCCCGCCGGCGTCGATCCCGGCGTTGGGGGCATTCGCTTCTTACGCATTCGGCAATTCCGGTTTGCTTTCGCGAGACATGGGGCGCTCTCCCTATTGCTTTTCGACTATTCTCATCCGCTGTTTCCTGACGGTTTATCCCGGCGCACAACTACCTTTATTTTCATGAATATCGTGGGTATATCGACTTAAGTCGCTTGTTTTCATAAACATCGTGGCATTAGTCAAATTGTCCCTTCCTTCTTCCTTTGTTTTCATCAACATCGTGGGACCATCCTTTATTTTTAATTCCCCTTTTTCCCCTCCGCCCGCGCCTGTGAAGCGAACTAAATATCTTTTTATCACATACATACATTTTTTAGAATTTCTCTGTCTCGGCGCCTAAGTACCTTCCTTTTCTAAGATATCGTGGGATACCTCGGGGTCGCTCGCTTGCGGCGGTTGCGCTTCGCGCTTTCGGCGCTGGATTTTCAGATGGGTGAGCCGCCGGACTTCCCGTATGTTGGCATACGGGTTTCTCAACAAGTGACATGGAGACCTCCTGGGCCCTCAGCGCCGGTGGGCTGGGGACTGGGTGCTGGGGGCTAGGTGCTGAGTTACCGAGCCTTCCTGGGTAGCCGGCCGCCTCCCCAAAACCCGGCATGCGGTGCGCCGTTTTACCCACACGCCAATACTCCGGTAGATATGGAGCATGATGGCGACCAGAGGCTAGGGAGATACGGACAAATCTTCCGGCGGGAGGGAATTTCTGTTGAATTAATCTCGTAGGGGCACCCCTCGTGGGTGCCCGATCGGGGGGCCAAACGGCCCCTGGGTGGGCAGGCGCGAGGCCTGCCCCTACGTCGCGGTTGAGCGGTTGGCTCCTGGTTCGTGGAAGGGTACCTGACACCCTTTCCTCCCTGACACCCTTTCCTCCCTGCACCCTTTCCTCCCCCCTGACACCCTTTCCTCCCCATCAACCCCCGAGCCCTGGAGGGGCGACCCACCCAATCCCCCAGACCAACCTTCACCACGGCGGCACGGAGGCACATGGGAAGAGGGACTGTGTTAAAATCCTCCACGGGTGCCGTTAAGGCCTCTGCATGGCACGCGGGATCCGGCATTGAGCGACCGGCAATTTCAGTTCGAATGGGACGAGGGCAAGGCTGCCGCCAACATCCGTAAGCACGGTGTGAGCTTTGAGCTTGCCTCGTCCGTATTTGTTGATCCGCGACTGCTCAGCGTGGCCGATTTAGAGCATAGCGAAGCTGAGGAGCGTTGGTTTTCCGTCGGATGTGCGGTTAACGGTGCGATTGTCTCCGTTGTTTATATCTGGCAAGAAATGGCAAAGGCGATAACGAAAATCCGGCTGATTTCGGCTCGCCGAGCAACAAGAAGCGAAATCCGCTTCTACGAAGAAAACCTATGAGTGAGACCACCATCAACGACGATCAGATGCCCGAGGAAATCGACTTCCGCAAGGGAGTCCGGGGATTGCACCACATTCCCCCGGACGCGAAGGTCTTTCTGCCTGCCTCCATCGAGCAAAGTGTGTGGCAGTACTTTTCCGCCAAGGCCCAGCAGAAGGGTGTGGACTTGTCGGAACTGTTGACCGATGTACTCAAGCGGGACATCGAGATTAACGAAGCGCTGAAGTAACACACGCCATCCTCCTGCCTTCTTTCGGGAGGGGAACTGCTCGTGGCGCCGTTTCCCTGGCGCCGCTTCCCTCCGTTTCTCCCTTCTAGCGCATCATTCCTGAACGAAAAAGTTACTTGACCCCTTTTCCCCCTTTTCCCCACTGACACTTTTCCCCAGAGGAAAGGAGAAAAACGGTTCCTGACACCGTTTCTCCCACCGTTTCTCCTCTGACACCGTTTCTCCTCCTTTTCCCCCTTTTCCCCACTGACACTTTTCCCCAGAGGAAAGGAGAAAAACGGTTCCTGACACCGTTTCTCCCTGACACCGTTTCTCCTCCCTGACACCGTTTCTCCTCCTGACACCGTTTCTCCTCAGCAAACAGGAAACATCCCACATTTCCGTTTTGAGCTCTCCCGCCGAATTTTCGGATCGTCGCCGTTATCAATATTCGTGCGGGTGTGAACGCGACGAAGAGGCCGCAGCTGAGCTGCCACCGGTTTGGGTCGAACGAGGTGCGCCTATGGCTGAGCTTGATCGCCTATAACCTGGGAAACCTAGGGCGGCGCTCGGCGCTGCCTGGCAGAATTGATAACTGGTCGTGACGAGTCTGCAGCAGCGTTTGGTGAAAACCGGCGGTCGATTGGTCAAGCACGCTCGGTACCATTGGTTGCTCCTGGCAGAGGGTCATCTGACACGGAGGCTGTTTGGAGCCATGCTGGGTAGGATCGCTGCTCTGTCCTTTCCAGAGGGTTAGGCGAGCCGCCGGCCGAGCGGATTTCAGCGCGGAGAGGGCAGGGGACGGAAAAGTGTGGGCGACATCGGTGGGAGAAGCGATAACTCCCGGCTGCGGGACCCTCAAGAGAGGGAGAAAGGGTTCTGTCTGTGGTCGCTGGAGATGCTGGACGTCGGAAACCCGACCGGCCTTTGCATTCGGGGGCGGCCAGGCGTACATTGTCAGTCGGCCCGGAGTGGATAATGGAAATTCCGGCTAGACGTCGTGGACTTCGATTGGGATTTCTATTTTGGTTCAGTGCCAGAACGCACAGGCAGACATGACTTGCGCCAAATCCCTTAGACACGATGCTCGGGACCTCAGGATAGATGAACCATCACAGGAGATGCTTATGCGCTACAGGGATTTGAGGGAGTTTTTGTCGTTATTGGAACAGGAAAACCAACTCGTAAGGATTAAGGATCCGGTCATGCCGGAACCTGACTTGAGCGCCATAGGCCGGGCGGCGCCCGACTTGGATAGCGGACCGGCTGTTTTTGTTGAAAAGATCAAGGGTTACAAAAACAGCATTGCACTGAATGTACAGGGATCGTGGCAGACTCACGCCCTCATGCTGAACTTACCAAAGGACACATCGATCAAGGAACAGTTTTTTGCACTGGACAAGCTGTGGAACGATTATCCGGTAAAGCCTGTATGGGTAACGGAGAAAGATGCACCTATCAAAGAGAATAAAATTAAAGAGGACATCAACCTTTTCGATATCCTCCCGCTCTTCAGGGTAAATAAATTTGATGGAGGTTTTTTTATTTCCAAGGGGCTCGTTGTCTCTAAGGATCCTGAAGACCCCAATGATTTCAACAAGGAAAATGCCGGCATATACAGGATTCAGGTTAAAGGGAAGGACCTTGTGGGAATTCAGGCTCTGCCTTTCCATGACATAGCGATTCATCTGAGAAAGGCAGAGGAAAGGAATGAACCACTGCCCGTGGCTATATGCATCGGCAATGACCCTGTGCTTAATTTCATGGCGAGCACGCCTATTGAGTATGCACAGTCCGAATATGATTTTGCCGGCGCCCTAAAGAGTGCTCCCATCGAGCTGGTCAAGAGTGAGACAGGCGACCTGGACATCCCAGCAAGAAGCGAGGTCGTCCTTGAGGGAAATATCTTGCCCAGAGTGCGCAAGATCGAGGGCCCATTCGGTGAATTCACTGGCACCTATTCAGGCGCCAGGCTGCAGTGCGAGATAAAGATCCATACGATCACTCATCGTACTAACCCTATCTTCGAAAACCTTTACCTGGGTATACCCTGGACGGAGATCGACTATCTACTTGCATTGAACACCAGCATCCCTCTCTACAGGCAGCTCAAGAAAGATTTCCCTGAGGTCGTTGCCGTGAATGCGATGTATACCCATGGAATCGGGGTTATAGTTTCCACCAAATCAAGGTTTGGCGGATACGGCAAGGCCGTAGCAATGAGGCTTTTGTCCACTCCTCACGGCATGCCCTATTCAAAGATCGTAATCATAGTCGACGAATTTGTTGATCCCTTTAATCTGCCGCAGGTGATGTGGGCCATGACGACAAGGGTCCGGCCTTCCAAGGACGTTGTGCTTATCCCGAATGCTCCGGGCATGCCCCTGGATCCATCCTCAGAACCGGCCGGCATCCAGACCAAGGTGATAATAGATGCCACCACCCCGGTCTCCCCTGATGTGGGGAGAGAGACAGAACTTCTGGAGGTGCCTGAAAAGACTGAGTTCTGGATGGATTATTTGAAAAAAGCCATGAGAAAGGAGAGATAACATGATTTGCCCGAGATGCGATTCCAACGCCGCGGATCTGCTGGTGAAGGCGCCTGTTGATAATGCCTGGGAAGTATATATATGTGGCACCTGCAATTTTACATGGCGATCTACCGAGAGCGAGGATATTACGAATCCCGCCAGGTATGACAGAAGATTTAAGATCGATCCGATCTCGATTCCCAACATGCCTGTGATGCCGCCCGTACCGAAATTGATAAAGTGACGTAATAGCACATCAAAGCGACGAGGCTTTGTTCTGTGATGTTTATCGATGATACGGTTTGCTGAGTGACAGATTGGTTGGTAGCCGCGCCGCTTTGTTGGATCACACCGATTTCAGTATCGAGCTGCTGAAGCATGGCCGCCTGGGATACCGGCGGGTGTATGTACTGCATCCACAAGGGCACGTCCGGGTTGGTCACGTCCCCGATATCAATCACTTGCTGCCAAAGTTCGCCGGTCGATTGGGTCCACGTCGTATATTCGTATCCGTCCTGTAGACCCATTCCGGCGAGGCCAGGGATGTGCTCGGGGCAGGGGGTGAAGGAAGGTTAGGATGTGGGGGCTGGTTGGCGGGCCGTCTTCCACTGGTCGGGAAGCAACTCGGCAAGGTGGCTTTGGGGATGGCTGCTGATCCGTCCGAAGAGGTCGCGGAGGTAGGCAAAGGGATCGAGCTTGAGGCGCTTGCAGGTGGCGATCAGACTGGTCAAGACGGCGGCGGTTTGTCCCCCGTTGTCGCTGCCATAAAACATCCAATTCTTCCGCCCCACCGCGATTCCACGCAGGCTGCGCTCGGCGCCATTGTTATCGATCTCCAGATCGCCGTCGTCGCAATAGCGGATCAGCGCCTTCCAATTTGACAACGTGTAGGCGATGGCTTGCCCCTCCGGACTCTTCGGCAACACCTGCGGCTGTTCTCGTTCCAGGTAAGCGCGGATGTCGTTCAAGAGGGGTTTCGCCTGGGCTTGGCGCAGCGCCCGCCGTCGGTCTCCGCGCAGCTTCTGCTCACGAGCTTCCCGCTCCACATCGTAAAGTAGGCGAACGTAAGCCAGCATGACCGTTGCGCGCACCAGGTCTGAGGACTGCGCCTCGAAAAACTTCCGCCGCGAGTGCGCCCAGCAGGCCACCTCGACAATCTCGCGCTTACCGTCCTGATACAACTGGTCGTAGCCCGAGTAGGCGTCGGCTTGCAGGTAGCCATGAAACGGTTGCAGGAAGTCGTCCGGCCCGTCCCGGCTGCGGTTCGGCGTGTAGTCGTAAACGATGTAGGGATGCTCGGCATCACCCACGTAAGTCCAGATCCGCCCCGTGCGCGTGCGTGGCAGCTCCGGGTCCAGCACGGGTACGGGAGTGTCGTCGGTTTGCACCACCTTGGAACTCAACACGCGCTGTTTCATCTCTTCGCACAACGGCCGGACCAGTTCCGCGCACTGCCGCATCCAGCCGCTCAGGGTCTGGCGTGACAATTCCACCCCGTGCCGCGCGAAGATCGCTTCTTGCCGATGCAGGGGAAGATGATCACTGAATTTGTTGACCGCCACCTGCGCCAGCAGCCCGGGCCCGGCGAGACCCTTCTCGATCGGCTGCATGGGCTTCGCCGCCGTGACCACCGTGCATCCCTGCGGGCAGGCGTATTTCTGGCAGGCTTCCTCGATCACTTGTAAGGAGGCGGGGACATACTCCAGGCGTTCGCTGATCTCTTCGCCGATAGGACGGAGTTCTCCTTGGCACTGCGGGCACTGCCGTTCTTGCTCTCCCAGATCGTAGACCACCCGCCGCCGCTCCAGGGTCGGGGGCAGACGCTGTCGCCCATGGCCTGAACGCGGGGTCGAGCGGTTCTTGGGCTTCTCGGGGGCAGGCGAGGTCTGCGGCGGGGCGCTGAGGATCGTCACCGCAAAGAGGAACAACTGGTGCTCACTGACCCGTTCGCGCCGCGGTCCGTAGCGCGCCCGCAGCAACTGTTCCAGGAGGTGTTGGACCTGCCGGAGCCGTTGCTCTTGGCTCTCCCGCTCCGCCAGCAGACCGGCCACCATCTGCTGCAACACCCGGGGGTCTTCCGGCAGGTGCTGGCGATCAATCTCCACGGTGATGTTTCTCCTCCGCCCGCTCGGCTCGTTCTCGTTCCACCGCCAAACTTACCCACTCGTTCATCAGCTCCCGCAGTCGCTTGTAGTTGGCTACTTTCTGGCGCATCTCCTCCACCTGTTCGGGGCGCAGGAAACGCGTGCTGCTCTTGCCCTGCCAGGTGAAGCTTAACTGGTAATAAGGCCCGTGCTTCTGCGGCTTCTTGGGGTCTTTGCAGCGGCAGCCCGGGTTGCCGCAGACGTTGTACTGCTCGCTGATACTGCCGGGATGGAGCGGCCCCAGTTCCAGGAGTTGCTGCTGCAGTTGGGCGAGGCGCCGCTGAATCTGGGTCACATTCATCATGCCGATAGTCTTATCATGGCTATCGGCATCTGTCAAGGAAAAAGTGTAGCTTTTCCACGAAAAAAGGGAAGAATCTTCAGGAGGTTCGCATCGCGCCGTCGGCTTTCGAAAGGGGTCAGGAAAGGGTGTCAGTCAGGAAAGGGTGTCAGGTACCCTTTCGGAGCGGGGTAGCGCACACGGACATGCTCTGTCCATTCCGGTGCGGCTCTTCCTCACGCGGGAGAAACGGTGGGGAGAAACGGTACCTGCGGGGAAAAAGGTGTCAGGTAGTGCGCCGGGATAAACCGGCATGCAGTTGAGGATGAAAGAGCCTTACAGGAAAGGAATAGCGAACCGCCTGGCCTTGAGTCTTGCGGAGGCAGTCGCGAGGCTGCCGTCGAAGCGTAGATAGAGGCATCAGTGGGCAGGGTATTGAGCTGCGGTATGTCCAGAAAAAGAAAGAGAAAGGCTGATGTGTTCAGTGGGAGGTAAACCCACCGAGGCAAAAGTCAGAACCTCGTAGCTTGGATAGAGGGGAAGAGGGAAACCGAATCTCTTAA
>Ga0208034_1001243_pt1 | contig 16170 bp, 12 predicted proteins | sample June2015DPH_8_10_FD_184699 | JGI IMG/M metagenome (GOLD analysis project Ga0208034, IMG submission 184699) | Peatland microbial communities from SPRUCE experiment site at the Marcell Experimental Forest, Minnesota, USA - June2015DPH_8_100... | ecosystem: Environmental > Terrestrial > Soil >...
CCGCACCTTCTCTTCCATCACACTGCTCGTTTTCCAGGCCATGAGCTCGTTGTACGTCCTCATGCCCTCGTCGCAGTGTCAGATATGTCCCCGGTTCAAAATGTCAGCCATGTCCCCGGTCCGTACCATTACCCTATGGCCCTCCCCCAGGAGCCAAGAGCGCTGTCAGACTGGCGCTCGAGTTTGGGCGACCCCGCCAAGAAAGGGGCGATTGCCGCCCCTTGAATTCTCGGAGGTACCAGATAATGCGCTCTGCGCTTTGGCAGTTTGTTCGACCTTTAGTGGCTACCGCTTTTGTTGCGATGCTTGCCATTCCCCAAAACCTCGCGGCTCAAGCCGTCCAGCACGTGGTGAGCCCAGCCGATCTCGAGAAAGCCGCGGTCGACGCATCGCAAACACGCCAGCAGAACATCGACACGCTTAATCGCTTCCTCTCCACCGACCAGGCCCAGAAAGCCATGCAGTCGGCCCGCATGAGCCCGCAAGAAGTAAAGAATGCCGTCTCCGGCCTTAGCGATGAGGAGCTGGCGCAGCTCGCCTCCCGCGCCGGCAAAGCACAATCCGACTTCGCCGCCGGAAACATGAGCGACCGCGACCTGCTGATCATTCTGGTCTGCATTGCCGCGCTCATCCTCATCATCGTCGCTGTCCACTAAGGGGCCGCCCATGCTGCGCAGACTCGCCGGCGCCGCGGTCCCGATCGTAGTAACGCTGTGGATGTGTGCCACTGCAGGCGCGGGCGGGCTCGCCGGTCTGTGGCTTGACGTCCCATTCGTCGAGCAGCAGAAAAACGGCTGCGGACCCGCCAGCATCGCCATGGTCATGCAGTACTGGGAGCAGCATCAGGGCCAGTCCGTGCGGCCCGAGGCCGAGCCCTCCCAAATCTTCCGCTCCTTGTATTCCGAACCGGCGCACGGCATCTACGCCTCGGCCATGGAGCGCTACTTTCAGCAGAACGGCTATCGCGCATTCGCGTTCGCCGGAAAGTGGACAGACGTCGAGAGCGAACTGCAGAAAGGCCGTCCGTTGATCGCCGCTCTAAAGTCTAGCTCCGGCCCGGCTCTTCACTACGTCGTAGTTGTGGGCCTCGACGCGCGGCAACAGCTCGTGCTCGTCAACGATCCCGCGCAGCGCAAGCTCCTTCAGGAAGACGCGTCCCGATTCGAGCGCGAATGGAAGGCGGCAGGCCACTGGCTCCTGCTCGCTGTCCCGGAGACGAGCGCGCATTGAACGCTCTTCGGCGTTGGACCGTCCTGCAACTTCTCGCCGCCACCTTCGCGCTTCCCGCGCAAACCTCCCCATCCTTGCCATCCGATCAACAACTCCAGCAGCTCGCCGCTTCACAACGCTGGAACGACATCGTGCTCCTGCTTGAGCCGGTCACGCCGCGCACCGCTGCGGAAGATTACTACGTCGGAATGGCCCTTGCGCAGCTTGGCCGCCTGTCTCAGGCGCAAGCCGCGCTCGAAGCCGGTCGCCGGCTCGCACCCGCCGATCCAAGGTTCCCCATCGAGCTGGCGGGCATCGCCTTCAAGCAGAAACACTATCCCCAAACCACTCGCGATCTGCGCCATGCCCTCCGCCGTGCGCCCAGCGACGCCTACGCCAACGACTTTCTCGGCACAACCTATTTCGTTGAGGGCAATCTCGAAGCCGCTCTCAAGTACTGGAACCGCGCCGGCAAGCCCCACATTGAAGACGTCCGCGAAGATCCCACCCCGCGCATCTCGCCGGCGCTCCTCGACCACGCCTTTGCGTTTTCGCCCGCCGCAACGCTCACGCTCCCTGAAATCCTCGATTCGGACGCACGCATCCGCGCCCTCGGCGTCTTTCCGCAATTCCACTTCAACCTGAACGCTCGCACCAACGGCAACTTCAACTTCGTCTTCCGCGCCCGCGAGCTTTCCGGGTTCGGCGGCACCAGGCTCGAATCGCTGGTCCTCTTCTTCCAGGGCCTCCCGTTTCAGGAAGTGAACCCGCAGTACTATGACATCCACGGCGAGGCCATCAACTTCACGTCGATAGTCCGCTGGGACGCGCAGAAACGCCGCATCTTCGCGCAATTCTCCGGCCCTTTCGAGCGCAGCGCGAGATACCGCTGGCAGCTTACCGCCGACCTCCGCGGCGAAAACTGGGCCGTTCGCAACGGCTTCACCGGCCCCGCTCCGGTCCTCGCCAGCTTCAACCTGCGCGACGAGATGTTTGACTTCGACCTTGCCTCACACGCTAGCGATCGGCTCGCTTGGTCCGCCGGCGCCGAACTCTCCCACCGCAACTTCCGCAGCGTCGCGTCTGGCTCCGTCCTCACGCCCCAGATGCTCGCCGCGGGCTATCAGCTCAAACAAAAGGCGCAGATCACCAGTACTCTCTGGCGTGTCCCTGAGCGCCGTTTCATCGTCACGGCCGGCGCCGCTTCCGATGCCGCGCGTCTCTATTCCCAGCCACAGCAGTCGTTCGAAAAACTTTCCGGCTCGCTCGGTTGGCACTGGTTTCCTCAGGCACAAGGCGGCGACTACGAGACTTCGCAGCAGCTCCGCGCGGGCAAAACCTTTGACCAGCCGCCATTCGATGAGCTCTTCATTCTCGGCCTCGAGCGCGATAACGACCTTCCCCTGCGCGCCCACATCGGCACGCGCGACGGCCGCAAGGGAAGCGCGCCGCTCGGCCGCGACTACCTCCTCCAGAACTGGGAGCTCAACAAGAACCTCTACGCCAACGGGCTCCTCACCCTCCAGCTCGGCCCGCTCTTCGACATCGGCAAAATCACCGATCCCTCCACGTCGCTCGGCTCGCAAAAATGGCTCTTCGACACCGGCGCGCAGCTCAAGCTGCGCGTCCTCTCCACCGGCTTCGTCCTCTCCTGGGGCAAGGATCTCCGCACCGGCAACAATGCCTTCTATGTCGCGCTGATTCAATAGGGAAGGCCGGCTAGACCGGTTTGGGCAAAGTCGGACATGGAATGTTCCATTCAAGTGGATAAGGCAGCAGCCAGCCTTGGTTCTTAGTCGCTTGCGTAATTTCGGACCGCTCATCCGTATACACTGCGTATGCTCGAATACGATATGACGCTGGCGGGGGAAGTGAACACCGATACGAGGCAAATTGCACGTGGCCTTCGCCTGAGAGATGTCATCCTTCTGCGGGCTCTAGTCGAGCAATATCAGTATCGCCTTGTCCGTTACCTTATTTATCTGCTGGGCAGATGCGATGAGGTTGACGATTTGGTACAGGAAACGTGGCTGCGCGTACTCGAGCGCGGCCACTCCTACGACTGGCGCTCTCGATTCGAGCCTTGGCTTTTTGCCATCGCCCGGAATCTCGCGATCGATCACATACGCAAACGGCGAACCTTCAGCCTGGGCTCGAATGACGACTCGAACCAGGGCGCCGAAGCGGCATCACCCGCTTCCAGCGCCCCTTCGCCGTTCGCTCTAGCAGCGCGCACGGAAGATGCCCAGCACCTCGCTCACTCGCTTCAAACCTTGGAACCCATTTATCGCGAGGCGCTCGTCCTTCGCTTTCAGGAGGATTTATCCCTACAAGAAACGGCTACCGTCGTGGGAGCGCCCGTCACGACCGTCGCTTCAAGGATTTATCGGGCTCTAGCGACGCTGCGGTCGCAGCTGGGTGGAGGGAATCATGAACGCTGACGGTCACGAACTATTTCAGCATATGATCGACAAGACTTTGGCAAGTGAAGTCTCGCTTCAGGAAGAGAATTCTCTCCGCGAACACCTCCAGGCGTGCGCTCAATGCCAGAAGTATCTCAGCGCCAACACCCGTGCCATCGCCAGCCTCGGCGGGTTTTCATTCGATGTGAACCCAGAACTCGACGCAACGGTATGTGTAGCTCTCAAGCGGCGTGTGGGGCAACTCGAAGCCCAGCAGCCCAATCGTCAGCGATTGGCATGGATCTGCATCCTCGCACTAACGCTTACAGCTGTTGGCTCCTTCATTGATTTGCAGTTAGGCAAGATGGCCGCATTGTTCCTCGGTGTACAACCCATGCATATGCGCCAGGGGCTACTCGCCTTCTGGATCATACCCTCCTTGTTTCTTGCACTGTTATTGCCGATGTTGCCCGTATTGTCGGAAGCCAGCACGGACCGTAAAGGAAACCTCCTATGAAACTTCATCAATTCTTATGTGTTGTGCCCAAGGCAGTTCGTATAGCTGCTGGATCTATCCTCGCGGGCAGTGTGTTGCTTGCCCTGCTGTCAACGGCAGGCTTTTTATTCGGCCCGGCAGGCAATAATGGCCATCGTGGCACCGGCGCAGTATTAGGACTGATGGTAATTCTCTTCGCTTTTGTCCTGAGCACCTGGCTTCTCGGTCTTGGATATGTCTATGCAGATGCCCGGCGACGCGCCATGCAACCCGTTCTTTGGGTCTTGATCCTAATCCTATGTCCTCACTTGCTGGGATTCCTACTCTACTTTGTTGTGCGCCAACCGATCGCGGCAATTTGCGCAAACTGCGGAGCGAAGAACTCCGTGAACCAACGATTCTGCGCATGGTGCGGTAGCCAGCAATCTCCTGCAACGACCGCCGGCGGACCGGCCAAATCGGGGATTTCGGGACCTGATTCTATGATCGCGGTTTAAGCTAACTGAGCCCATCCCTCAAGTACTTGTTGCAACGAATATCGCCCTCCTGCATCCAAAGGATTGAAAGGAACAAACCAGCATGTCCGAAAACACCGCCCTCTCGACCGCCCCCACTACCACATCCTCCGCCACCACCACCTGGAACATCGATCCCGCCCACTCCGGCGCCGAGTTCAAGGTCAAGCACATGATGATCTCCAACGTCAGAGGTAAGTTCAGCGGAATCAGCGGCGTATTGCACCGTTTCGAAGCCGACGATACTCGCTCTGCTCTTGAAGTCTCGATTGACGCCGGCACCGTCAACACCCAGGACGCGCAGCGCGACGGCCATCTCAAGAGCGCGGACTTCCTCAATGTGGAGAAATTCCCCGCTATGACCTTCAAATCGACGCACATCGAGCAAAAGGGTAGCGGCTTTGCCGTCGCGGGCGATCTGACCATCCGCGGCGTCACCAGGCCGGTGATTTTGAACGTCGAGGAAGTGAGCGAACCCGCGAAGGATCCCTGGGGCAACACGCGCATCGGCATTACCGCAGCCGCCAAAATCAACCGCAAGGATTTCGGGCTCACCTGGAATACCGCTCTTGAAACCGGCGGCGTTTTGGTGGGCGAGGAAGTGGCCATCACCCTCGACGTGCAGTTCATCAAGGCTGCGAACTGATCACTGTTCACGGTTGTAACGCCCCCGGAGGCCCAACATGTCACTCAGAGCCGTAAGAGAGATCTACCAAACCAAACCCACTATCGAAGGAGCGGGCGTTAAGCTGCAGCGCGCCTTCGGCTTCGGCAAGACCACAGAGTTTGACCCATTTCTGCTGCTCGACGATTTCCGCAACGAGAACCCTGCCGACTACCTCGCCGGTTTCCCCTGGCACCCGCACCGTGGCATCGAGACCATCACTTACGTGCTTGCCGGCGAAGTGCAACACGGCGATTCCCTCGGCAACAAGGGGCGCATGACAGCAGGCGATGTTCAGTGGATGACTGCCGGCAGCGGCATTCTCCACCAGGAGATGCCCAAAGGCGACGAGCGCGGCCGTATGCACGGCTTTCAGCTTTGGGCCAACCTGCCCGCAGCGCTCAAGATGACCGATCCGCGCTACCAGGACATCCCGTCCAACGCCATCCCCGAAGTCACTGAGGATGACGGCACCAAGGCGCGCATCATCTGCGGCGAGTTCTGGGGCAAAACCGGCCCCGTCGAAGGTGTCGCTGCCGATCCCCGTTACGTCGACATCTCAGTCCCGCCGCTCAAGCGCAAGCGCATCCAGGTCGAGACCACGCGCAACGCCTTCGCCTACGTCTTCGCCGGTTCGGGAACCTTCCGCGACGCCTCGCAGCCGCAGGCCGTGCTTACCGAGTCGGCTGTCGATCCCAACGCGCAGCCGGTCTACGACGCGAACAACCATTCGCTCGTTCTGTTCGACCGCGGCGACGAGATCGTGGTCCAGGCCGGCCCCGAGGGCATTCGCTTCCTGCTCGTCTCGGGCAAGCCGCTTGAGGAGCCGGTGGCGTGGTACGGTCCCATCGTCATGAACACACAGGAAGAGCTGCGCCAGGCGATGGCCGAGCTCCACAACGGTTCCTTCATCCGTCACGGATAAAGGACCGGCCGCGACCACTACCGATTAGTGGATGGGCACAAGCGATCGGTGAATCAGGGATCGGTAAATCAGGCTTTGAGGCGCGAACGTAACTTTCCCCGCCGCCACGCTCTTGATAGACTAGCTGATGTCGTAATGTAGGCGCGTAGCTCAGTTGGTTAGAGCGCTTCCTTGACACGGAAGAGGTCGCTGGTTCGAATCCAGTCGTGCCTACCAATTTTTCAATAACTTACGCCCATCTTTAATGGAAGGCTGTTCGATTCTCACCTGTAAAATCTCACCTGCTTCTGTTTTCGAGTCCTCGATACCCTATTGAACGGTCCGCGATTTGGGCTGCAAAGCCCGCATCATCGAGTCCTGCGCGGCCAACATCGACGAATTTACTCGGTGAGCGTACAGCCCGAGCGTAGTCGACTATGAATCAGCGATTGGCGGGTTTCCGAACACTAGCCGACTCCCAATTACCCATCAGCTCTCGATGAGTGACGAAGCGATTTCGCATCAATCGACGCTCATCCCATTGCATTCAATTTCCGATTTACCGACGGCTCCCGCGGAGCGCATCGCTGCGCCGACTTTTCCGAAAGAGCAATTTGGGAAATCAGACAACTGACGGGTTGCAAGTGAGGCGCTCGATCGCTTACCTTTCCGCCCGGGAGTCTTCGGCGTCGTCCGCAGCCGGGTCTTCTCTTGCGTGCCTTCCGCTCAATGAGGAAGAAGCGGCCAGGTTAGCCGCTGTTGAAAGGTCAGGATGAATCACTCAGCGCCGCTTTTGCTCCTAGGGCAGAAACTCAACCTCGATGAAATTCACAATGTAGCTCGCGGAGGGCGACAAGTGGGCCTCGCGCCATCCGCTTTGGCAAGCGTGGACGCATCCCGCCAGATAATCGAGAAAATTCTCGAGAAAGAAGTGGCCGTTTACGGCGTCAACACCGGCTTCGGCAAGCTTTCAGACGTCCGCATCCCGGGTAACCATCTTTCTGAATTGCAGGTGAATCTATTACGGAGCCATGCTTGCGGACTGGGAAGACCTTTGTCTGATGCCGAAGTCCGGGCCATGCTCTTGCTGCGCGCAAATGTCCTCGCCAAGGGCTTCAGCGGAGTTCGCACAGAGGTCATCGAGATGCTGACTAGCCTCCTCAATCGAGGAATCCATCCAGTCGTGCCGGAAAAGGGTTCCGTGGGCGCGAGTGGCGATCTTGCTCCACTGGCGCATCTCGCGCTGGTCCTCATTGGTGAAGGAGAGGCTTTCTATCAGGGGGAGCGCATGAGCGGCAGTGAGGCATTGCGGCGAGCCGAACTGACTCCGCTGCGGCTCGAAGCGAAAGAAGGTCTTGCGTTGCTGAACGGCACGCAAGGGATGACTGCCGTTGCTTCACTCGCGCTTTACGATGCACAACGTCTCGTCCGGATCGCCGACATTGCTGGCGCGATGTCTCTTGAGGCGCTGCGTGGCACTCCTTCTGCTTTCGATTCTCGAATCCAGGAGGCAAGGTCTCATCGAGGACAGGCAGCAGCGGCCCGACATCTGATGGTATTGCTCGACCGCAGCGAGATTCGGGAATCGCACCGGACTAACGATCCGCGGATTCAGGACGCTTACAGCTTGCGCTGTATGCCGCAGGTGCACGGTGCGGTTCGCGACGCGCTCGACCACGTTACGTCGATTGTGGAGATCGAAACTGGCTCTGCAACCGACAATCCACTCGTTTTTGCAGCGAGCGGCGACGTACTCTCCGGCGGCAACTTCCACGGAGCGCCGCTTTCCTATGCATTCGACTACGCGGCCATCGCGCTGACCGATCTCGCCAGCATATGTGAACGCAGGATCGACCGCCTTATCAACCCTGACATCAACGAGGGCTTGCCTCCGTTTCTTTCGAGCGAGGCCGGCTTGTCGTCGGGTTACATGATCGCGCACGTCGCCGCGGCTGCGCTCCTGAATGAATGCAAGGTGCTGGCGCATCCAGCTAGCGTGGACAGCGTGCCGACATCCGGCGGGAAGGAAGACCACGTTTCGATGGGGATGAACGCCGCGCTCAAGCTGAGGCAGATTGTTGAGAACGTAGAACAGATTCTTGCCATCGAGTTCCTGTGCGCTGCACAGGGCCTGGACTACCGGAAACCTTTGAGGCCAGGCAAGCAGATAGAGCAGGTACACGCAGGGATTCGCAAGATCGTTCCCGGCCTCAAAGCGGACCGGCCTCCCGCTACCGATATCAACCAACTGGTACAGGCGATTCGCGAAGATATGTTCGGCGCAGTCGCCGACTAGCACGAGTCAGCACGCCCAGGCGGTCGCGCATAGAATTCCCCCGAAGGGCAACAATTCATTGTCAAGTGTGATTAGCCGGGAGTTACGTCCCGACCTGCGATAAAGACGCGAGAAAACTCTCCGGCGGCGATGAAGTAGGAGATCTCCCGAAAATCGGTGAACTCGTGGATAAGAAAGTCGGCCTGTTTGCCGGTTTCGAAAGAGCCTATGCTGTCGCCAAAGCCAAGGCTCCATGCAGCATTAACGGTCGCAGCAACGAGCGCTTCAGCTGGGGTGAGCCCCATGTAGAGACAGGCGAGCGAGACGATAAACGGCATGGATGGAATAGGAGATGAACCGGGGTTGAAATCGCTGGCCAGCACGATGGCCAGACCGTGCTCGACCATGGCGCGGGCGGGCGGATAGGCGGTGCGCGCGAGCGCAAAGACCGAGCCGGGAAGCAAGACCGGTTGCACCGCGGCGGCACGCAATGCATTGAGAGTGTCCGCGGTGGCGGTTTCAAGATGGTCTGCGGTGCGCGCGCGCAGTTCGGCGGCCAAAACGGCTCCTGTTCCGGGGCGGAATTGCTCGGCGTGCACGCGCAGCTCCAGGCCATGGGCGCGCGCGGCGGTGAGTACCTCGCGCGTTTCTTCGACCGTGAAGGCGTGGTCATCGCAGAAGGTGTCGCAGAAGCGCGCCAGCTTGAGGTTTGCAACCTCGGGGATTAGTTCTTCTGCGATCCAGCGAACGTAATCGTCCCGGCGGCCAGCAAACTCTGGGGGCAACGTGTGCGCTGCCAGCAGAGTGGGCACAATCCGCATCGGGCCCTCGGCGTTGAGGCGGGCCATGACACGAAGCATGCGCAATTCTGTTGTGTACTCCAATCCATAACCGGACTTGGCTTCGGCGGTCGTCGTGCCAGTGCGAAGCATCCAATCGCGATGCCGGCGCGATTCTGTCAGCAGATCGCCTTCCGAGGCCGCGCGCGTGGCTTTTACAGTGCTCAGAATGCCGCCCCCGGCAGCTGCAATCTGCTGATAGCTGGCGCCGGCAATGCGCTGCTCGAATTCGGCAGCCCGGTTGCCCGAGAAGACCATGTGCGTATGCGCGTCAACAAAACCCGGCGTAACGCAGCGGCCCTGGGCATCGACAACGACGGCCTCGGCGGGCATGCGAGCACGTAACTCTGCGTAAGGCCCAACTGCAGCGACGCGTCCGTCTTCAATCAGAAGTGCCGCATCTGGAATAAGGCCCAACTCGCTGAGCTCCAGGCCCACGCGCGGACGTGCGGGTCCCGCAAGCGTGACGAGCTGCCCGATGTTGACGACTGCAAGCGATCTGGACACTGTCAGTTTTCCGCCATTGGAATGGCGATGCCGCGCTCGCGCGCGGTTTGTTGTGCCAACTCGTAGCCCGCGTCAGCATGGCGAGCGACGCCGAGGCCTGGGTCGTTGTTCAACACACGCTCGATTTTGCGCGCTGCCATGTCCGTGCCGTCAGCCACGGTCACCTGTCCGGCGTGCAGCGAATAGCCTATCCCTACGCCACCGCCATGGTGGAAGCTGACCCATGTTGCCCCGGATGCAGTATTGAGCAGCGCATTCAGGATCGGCCAGTCGGCAACCGCATCCGAGCCGTCGAGCATCTTTTCTGTCTCGCGATAGGGGCTGGCCACCGAGCCGGTGTCGAGATGGTCGCGGCCCATGGCGATGGGAGCCGAGATTTCGCCCTTGCGCACAAGTTCATTGATGGCCGCGCCCATGAGCGCGCGCTCGCCATAACCAAGCCAACAGATTCTCGCGGGCAATCCCTGGAAAGCGAAACGGCCGCGCGCCAGCCCCAACCAGCGCGTGAGAATTTCATTGTCCGGAAAGAGTTCGAGGGCCAGATCGTCGGTGCGGTCAATGTCCCTGGAGTTGCCCGAGAGCGCCACCCATCGAAACGGTCCCTGGCCCGTACAGAAAAGCGGGCGGATGTACTCGGGCACAAAGCCGGGAATCAGGAAGGCGTCTATGCATCCGGCATCGAAGGCAAAGCGGCGAATGTTGTTGCCGTAGTCGAAGGTCACCGCTCCGGCACGCTGCAAGGCCAGCATTGCGTTCACGTGCGCCACCATCGTCGCCGTCGAACGGCGCACATACTCCTCCGGATCGCGCCGCCGCAACTCCACTGCCTGGTCCAACGTGAATCCCTGCGGAATATAGCCGTTGAGCGGATCGTGGGCGCTTGTCTGATCGGTGACAACGTCCACCTCCATGCCGTGGCGCACTATCTCGGGCAATACATCGCCGCAGTTACCGACCAGGCCCACAGAAAGCGCGCGTCCCTCGTGCCGCGCCTGCTCGCAGAGGTGAAGAGCCTCGTCAAGGTCATCTGCAATGTGATCGCAATAGCGCGTGGCGACCCGGCGCTCGATCCGGCTGCGGTCGACTTCGACAACCAGCACCACGCCGCCGTTGAGGGTGACGGCAAGCGGCTGAGCACCACCCATGCCGCCCATTCCGCCGGTGACCACAAGTTTGCCCTTGAGCGACCCGCTGAAATGCCGCTCCGCGAGTGCGGCCAAGGTCTGGAAGGTGCCCTGCAGGATGCCCTGCGTGCCGATGTAGATCCAGCTACCCGCCGTCATCTGGCCATACATCATCAGGCCTTTGCGATCGAGCTCGTTGAAGTGCTCCCATGTGGCCCATTTGCCCACCAGGTTGGAGTTGGCGATGAGAACGCGCGGGGCCATTTCGTGCGTGGGAAACACCGCAACCGGCTTGCCCGACTGCACCAGCAGCGTTTCGTCGCCGTCCAGCCTCTCCAGCTCGCGCACGATGGCGTGGTAACACTCCCAGTTGCGCGCTGCCTTGCCAATGCCGCCGTAGACGACGAGATCCGCGGGGCGCTCGGCGTTTTCGGGATCTAGATTGTTCATCAGGCAACGTAGCGCCGCTTCCTGCTGCCATCCCTTGCAACGCAATTCTGTACCGCGCGGCGCGCGAATGATGGGAGCTGCAGTCGTTGCCATAGACTCCTCCCGATGAGATACCGCGAGAGCGGCGAAAGAGCGCATTTCGTCGCAGTCCCGGAGACTGATCCACAGGATACTCCCGCGGATAGAAGCGTGTTGTGACGGGACTTTGCTCCGGCAGCGTATTTGGACTTGGCGCGGAAGGAAAGAGAGAAAGAGTCTCCGGCTCCACTCTGCTGGTTGCCGGATTGAGCCGCGAATCGTATTCTTCTTGCCGTGCCCACCACCTTAATCGAATGTGTACCGAACTTTTCTGAGGGCCGCGACCCTGCGAAGGTCGATGCCATCGTCGAAGCCATGAAGCTGCCCGGCGTTTATCTTCTCGACCGGGAGATGGATGCCGATCACAACCGCTGCGTCATCACGCTCGCGGGCGGCCGCGAGGCAATTCAGGAAGCCGCGATTCGCGGCGCCGGCAAGGCCGCCGAATTGATCGACCTTACGCGGCACCAGGGCGCGCATCCGCGACTCGGTGCGGCTGATGTGATTCCTTTCATTCCCATTGAAGGCGTCACACTCGAGGATTGCGTAGCGATGGCGCGTCACGTTGGAGCCGAAATCTGGAAGCGCTACCAAATTCCGGTCTATCTATATGAAGCCGCCGCCTCCACGCCAGAGCGCCGGAACCTCGAGAACATCCGCCGCGGCCAGTTTGAGGGAATTCGCAACGAGATCGCCACCAACCCCGCGCGCAAACCCGATTTTGGTGAAGCGCGTTTGCATCCGACGGCGGGAGCGACCGTGGTGGGAGCACGAAAATTCCTGATCGCCTACAACATTTATCTGAATACGCCGGACGTTGCTATTGCGAAGAGTATCGCCAAGACGGTGCGCTTTTCTTCGGGCGGGATGCCCTTCGTGAAGGCGTCGGGTTTTTTGGTGCGCGGGCTGGCACAGGTTTCGATGAACCTGACCGATTTTGAGCAGACGCCGCTCCATCGCGTGTTTGAGTTTGTGAAGCGCGAAGCTGAGCGCTATGGTGTGTTGCCCATTTCCAGCGAAATTGTGGGCCTGATTCCGAAGCGGGCCATCGAGCAGGCCGCCGAGTGGTTTCTTCAGTTGGAGAACTTCGACACCTCGCTGATTCTTGAGAACCGGCTGGCTGCGATCGTAAGCGGCAAGGTGGCTGTTGGGGGCTTGCGTTCAGGAGTTGAGCCGTTCATTGAGCAACTGGCCGCGCCCACGGCAGTGCCGGGAGGAGGCAGTGCTGCCGCTGCGAGCGGCGCCATGGCAGCCGGTCTGGCTTGCATGGTTGCATCCATGTCCCGCGGCAAGAAGGCTTATGCGCAATATGAATCTCAGCTTAGCGAGGCGCTCGGGCGGCTTTCTCATCTGCGCGAGGAGCTGAAATCGGCGATAGACGAGGACGCCGAGGCATACAGCGCGGTCACGAAGGCATATAAATCGGCAAAGGAGGCTGCCGACGGTCAACGCCTTATTATCTCTGCGCTGCAGCAGGCAGCAGCAGTGCCACTGAGCGTGGCCGAAAGATCCGCTGAAATAGAGCGGATCGCCAAGACCTTGAAACCGATTACCAATCCGAACCTGGCGTCGGACCTGACGACCGCGATCGCCTTGGCGAGAGCTGCTATAGCTGGGGCAATCGCTAATGTGGAGATCAATTTCGAGTCGATCAAGTCCTATTCGGCCGGAAGCGAAGAGTTCGTTGACCTGGCGCGAAGTCGGGTACAAGCGCTGAAGGCCAGTGCCGCATCAGTTCCTGGCTCGTGATTGTTCAGCAGGCTCAATTCCCGCCTTGGCGGGACGAGGCCTGGCCGACAGGCTTGCGCAAAGTAACGGCGGCGAGCCCTTTGGCACTGGATTGCCACTGAAGTCCGGCAGCCAGAGGTACGCATTAAAGCAATTTGTGCGCCAATTCTCGCTTTGGAATCGATGAGTTAAAGGCGCGAATCTATTGGGCGATGTACAGCCGCATACGGAGAATTTCATTTGAACCAATAGGCAATTCCTGCGCTAAGAAGAAGAGTGCTCTGCTCATTGCTGGCGCCGTTGGGCAGGTGAGTGTACATCCAATTAGCCTCGAAAACGCGCAACGCGACCCGACGGGAAAGCATCATCTCTGCGCCCCCACCTCCGAGCAAAGCGAGACTGTTTGCGCTCGTTACCATGGCAGGCGAATGAGGGAACAGTCCATTGAAAGCCATTGCTCTGCCTGCCAACGCCTGTCCGAAGAGCGACACCTTGCCTCGTTTAAACGTATAGCGGGGTCCAGCAGTGGTAGTTATCATATCCAGACCTACCCCCGACGAATTGATGTCGGAGGTGTGCAAGCCCCTTGCATCTGCAACCAGTCCGATGTGATCTCCCAGCCTGGCCTGCACCTGGATATTGCCGCCCTGAACCCAAAAGCTGTTACCTTTAATCTCGATGAAACGTGCAGAGTCGTAAGTGGCAGCTACGTTCAGATGAAGCGCCCGTGATTCAGCAGCCGGTTCAACTTGGGCCGCGAGCGGAGTGGTCATAGTAACTCCCACAAGGAGCAAGCTACTAAGAAGGTTGGTGCGCATCGTCAGTCTCCTCATGGGGCTACTCAACCTTCAGTGTTACCGGGGCGGTGTGTTGCATATTTCCACTCGTCGCGGTGACCATTATCGTGTAGTCTTGCTCGACCTGCGTAAAGACGCCACCGCACCCAGTCGTCACGAGTCCTGCTAGTGTGCAGCCGAGCAGCAGCAGTAAGGAGGCTAGCCTGCTCAGTCGACTTCCCTGCCGTCGCAGTCGGCCCACTCCAAGTAACGGAATCAGGAGGAAAGCTAAGGTCAAGGGAGCCAGCTTGCGCATACTTGATGGGGACTCTTGCTTCGCCGTCGTCGCAGTGTGAACGGTGAGCGTTACCGTTTGTTTACCACCGTCGGTCGCAATAGTTGAGGGGCTGAACGTGATCAATGCACCCACCGGCATGCCGCTGGCTGTGAAGCTAACCGGACCTGGATAGCTTCCATAAAGCGGGGTCACGGCCATTTGATAAGTGGCGCTGCTTCCTTGGGTCACTGTAGCGCTGTTCGACCCGGAGACTGACAGAGTAAAGTCCAGCGAAGCCACACTTACAGATGTGGATGACATGCTGGTGGTGAAGTTGTTATCGCCGCTATATACAGCCTTTAGAACGTTAGTAGCTCCGGCAGTCAGCGATGTTGTGCTTATTGTTGCTGTGCCCGCGGTTAACGATACCGTACCCAATAGGGATGTCCCATCATAGAAGGCCATTGATCCTGTTGGCGTGCCAGTGGTAGCCGAAACTACCTGAGCGGTTAGCGTAACGCCCTGCCCAGGAGTCACAGACGAACTGCTTGCGCTCACCGACGTCGTAGTTCCTGCCTGTGTAATCGTAAGCGTGCCGTCCTGCACCGTGACAACATAATCAGTCAGATCGGCGCCTGCCACACTTGGAACGATTGGGTACGTTCCGACATTCGAACTGATTGTAGCTACGGTCGAATAGTTCTCTGTAAACGAATCGCCGTACATAGCCCCAGTTATAGTCCCAGTAAATGCCGGGTTTGCTACGCCGTATACGCGAGTTGCATTATTGGCCGAAACTGTCAAGGATCCCGAATTGACGACGATTGTGCGTGTTACTTGCGTGGCAGCTAAGTAATTTGAGTCGCCTGCCTGGTTGGCGTCAATGATCAGATTTCCAATTCCGGTTACTGTCAGCGTACTGCCGCTAATCATGCCGGAACCGGTACTGCCTGCATCGATGGTGAAGACCACTGGCTTGCCCGATCCGCCGCTAGTAGCCGAAAGAGAAAGAGGAGGTACACCGTAGATTACCGGAGATGTGGGTTGTGAGAAGCTGATTGCCTGAGTGGCCTGCGTGATCGTGAAGTTGGCCGAGTTGCTGCCTGCCGCATGAGTGGAATCGCCCGCAAAACTGGCGCTCGCCGTCGCCGTGCCCGCGTTGGTGTTGTTGGTGTAGGTCACCGTCAGCGACTGGCTGAGGCCGCCTACTCCTGTCACCGTCGCCGTGCACGGTGTCTGCGCTGCGCCACTATAGACGACGCTCGCCGGACAGCTTAGCGTCACCGCAGAGGTTGCTGGATCGATCTTCAGTGTCCCTGACGCCGTGCCGCCCAGATAGCTGCTATCGGTGCTGCTGAACGTGCCTGTGACCGGGTAGCTGCCCACGGCCGTCTCAGTAGCCGGAACGTAATTCCAGCTGCCTGCGACCGCCGTCTTTCCGTCTATGCCCGTCGCCGCGCCCACGCAGGCATGCGCATTGCCGTCATAGGTCACCTCAGCGCACGTTAGCGAAAGTGCCGTCGTGGCCGGGGTCATAGTCAGCGTGCCGGGCGTGAACTGGAAGGTATAGTTGGTTGCCGACAGCGTCCCCTTCGCGCAGGTGATGGGATAGGGGCTGCCCGATACCGGGCTGGTCGGCGTGGCCGTCGTGGTGCACGAAGCCGTGCCGCTCACCACCGTGATTGTATCCCCGTTCACAAACCCTGTGATTGTATACGTCAGCGCCGGAGTAGCCTCGCCATAGACTTGCGTCTGGTTGTTGGCTGTCACCGTCAGTGTGGCTGCCCCCGCCGGTGTCACCGTCAGCGTGCCGGACACGAACGTGAAGGTGTAGTTGGCTGCTGTCAGCGTCCCCACCGTGCAGGTGATCGGATAGGTCCCTGCCGGGCTCGCCGAAGTCGCCGTCGTCGTGCACGAGGCCGCGCC
>Ga0208034_1001253_pt1 | contig 16029 bp, 11 predicted proteins | sample June2015DPH_8_10_FD_184699 | JGI IMG/M metagenome (GOLD analysis project Ga0208034, IMG submission 184699) | Peatland microbial communities from SPRUCE experiment site at the Marcell Experimental Forest, Minnesota, USA - June2015DPH_8_100... | ecosystem: Environmental > Terrestrial > Soil >...
TCTGTTGCGTGGGGATGCGTGCAGGCATAGAAATATTGTAGATATATAATCTATAACATGTCAAGGAAAAAATGCACGCCCAGAAAGATTTTTTTCGCCCTTTCTCAAAATTACGTGCGGATCAGGGATTCTCGATCCCCCTTTACTTGAAGATTGCATAGTAGTAGACTCGCCAAAAGAACCAGCCACCAAGTCGGGAGGATAAAATGGCACTAAGAATCATTCTGCCTGACTATCTCGACAAGAACAGTGAAACCTATCTGTTTGCTGCTCTCCAAGATTTCGGCGCTGAGCACATTGCGGGCAACGAATGGCGCTTCAGCCAAATACCATTAAGTTGTCAAAAATTTCTTATTGAATTGAAGGTGTTCTTGCCTAAAACGGAACAAGGGTTGGCCGACAGGCTTAAGGTCACGATTTTTCACTCATGAAGGCACCGAGGCCGGAGTCGGTTTGCGTAAAATACATACCTCCACTCCCTTTTTTTCTATCAACGCAACTTTAAGACACTACCCATTTTTTTCTTGACAAGACAGATTGCCTATTATACAATAACCGAATGTGAATTAAGGTGTGTTGTGCCCGGGCTTCAATTGCGCGTCGGCTGCGAGTCCGTTAGTCAACGAGGAGGCAGGCCGACAAGATGTACGAACGGCATTACGACTTTATGGCCCTCAGCGGGCAAAGTGCCCTAAGCCGTCAACTTATTGAAAATAAATGGTCTAAATAGCAGTTTTTCTCCTCCCAAATCCGTCAACATACTGACAAGAAATCCGCTTACAACAAAATAAACGTGACCTAAAAATGGGGTGCAAAAGGTCCGATCGATAGTCGGCCAATTTGTCGCCCGCAAGCGCCCCAAGAGGCATTGCGTGGCGAGGAATTCGGGCTAACACTTGAGGGGGTGTCACTGCTCGACGCCTTCAATCACCGGGGCCACTTTCACTTCGCCACCACCTGCAAGGGAACGCTGCTCGTTTGGTCGGAACTCGGTCCGACCATGATGTCGAAGACGCCCGGCTCGACCACCCAATGCATATCCCGATTCAGCATCTGAAGGTCGCGCGGCGTGAGCTTGAATTGCACGATCTTCATCTCTCCGGGCTTCAGGCCGAGGCGCTCGAACCCGCGGAGTTCCATCACCGGCCGCGTCACTGACGCCACGCGCTGGTGAATATACATTTCCGCCACTTCATCCCCTTCCCTGCTGCCGGTGTTGGTCACGTCCACGCTAACGGTAGTCTCTCCGCCCATGCCGATCGTCGCGGCGCCAAGGCGCAGGTGGTCGAACTTGAACGTGGTGTAACTCAGCCCCCAGCCGAATGGGAATAGCGGCTTGCGGCCGTTGAATAGGTAGCTGCGGTCAAGGGAGGGTTTATGGTCATAATAATCGGGAAGTTCACCGACGTTGCGCGGGAAGGTGATGGGCAGTTTGCCTCCCGGATTGACATCACCGAAAAGCACGTTGGCGGCGGCAGTTCCCCCTTCCTGGCCCAGGTACCAACCTTCCAGAATTGCCGGGACGTGTTCTGCGGCATAGTTGATGGAAAGCGGGCGGCCATTGATGAGTAGCATGACGGTGGGGGTGCCGGTCCCCACGATCGACTTGATAAGGTGGTCCTGGTAGCCAATGAGATCGAGAGAGTCCCGATCGCCCAGGTGCTGCTCCGACCAGGCCTCCCGATTCGTGCTTTCGTTCTCCCCCACTACGACGATGGCAACATCCGCCTTCCGTGCGACCTCAGTGGCGGCTTGAATGCTTTTCAACTGCGACTCGGGATCAGGAAGTTTGACTTCATTCTCGTACCACGCTGACCAGCCCTGTTTCCCTTCCGTGATCTTGCACCCCTCGGAGTAAACCACCGTGGCGGCCGCGGCCACGCGCTCGCGAATGCCTTCGAGAATGCTCACGCTGTGGGCCGGTTCCCGGCTGTAGCCCCCCAGGTGAACGTCCGCGGCGTTCGGACCGATCACAGCGATAGTCTTCAGCTTCTTCAAATCGAGCGGCAGGAGGTTGCCGTCGTTCTTCAGAAGCACCATCGTTTTCTGTGCCGCCTTCAATGCGAGTCTCCGGTGTTCGGGACTGTTGGTGATCCGCTCGGTGTAGTCGGGATCGACATAAGGATTTTCAAAAAGCCCCAGGCGAAACTTCGCGGCAAGAACCCTTGCCACGGCGCGGTCCACTTCACTCTCGGGAATCTTTCCTTCGCGCACCTGATCGATCAGCGTGCCGTATACCGAACCGTCGGAGAGATCGTAATCTACTCCAGCCGCCAGCGCCTGGCGGGCCGCGTCGGCATTATCGGCGGCGATGTGGTGCGTCGTCACCAGCATTTGAAGGCCGCCGCCGTCGGAAACCACGTACCCGCGGAATCCCCATTCCTGACGGAGGACTTTGTCAAGTAGCCAGGAATTGACATGCGAGGGAATGCCATCGATCTCGTTGTAGGAGGCCATCACGCTGCCGACCTGGGCCTCCTCGACCGCGGCGCGGAATGCCGTCAGAAAGGATTCGCGGAGGACCCGCTCGGAGTAGTTCGCGGGGGCCGTGTTGGTTCCCCCTTCCGGTTCTCCATGCGCGGCGAAGTGCTTGGCAGTGGCCATAACGTGGTGCCGGTCGATGAGATAATTCGGGCCCTGCAATCCCTCAATGGCCGCGACGCCAATGCGCGAACCCAGGTAAGGATCCTCTCCGTAGGTTTCTTCCGTCCGGCCCCACCGCGGATCCCGCGCGAGATCCAGCACCGGCGAGAACGCCTGATCGTCACCTGCGGAAGCCATTTCGTTGGCAGCGGCCGTGAACACTTGGCGCACTAAATCCTGATCCCAGGTGCTTGCCAAGCCCAGCGCCTTGGGGAAACTCGTGCTCCCGTTTTCCATGAAGCCATGCAGCGCTTCACCCATGGAAATGGCCGGGATGCCCAAGCGTGTTTTCTCAACCCGGTATCTCTGCATGGCGTTGCGCAGAATCGCCGCGTCGCGCGGGCTTATCTTCCAGTCGACGCTGAACATCTGGCGAAAGATCTCGCGCGGATTGACGCCAGTGAATTTGCCCGTCGTGTCCAGGATGCCCGAGTCGGCCCCGCGACGGGGCGCCAATTGCCCTACTTTTTCCTCGAGCGTCATGCGCTTCAGCAGATCGGCGACGCGCTGCTCGATGGGGAGATTGGGGTTGCGGTAGTCGGGAGCCGGCGCTTGCGCGAAGGCATTCTCGAGAAATACCAACAGCAGGAGGAAACCATGTAAGTGGCGCATGTTATTTTCCTTCGTGAGGTCCTGACGCTCTCTGATTCTGTTTCCAATTGCTTCAGCGTGGGACGGCGACTGCTGCGCCGTCGTAAGAAGCCGATTGCCGACACGAAGTACGACGCGCGCTATCCGGGCGCTGAGAGGTCACCCATCATACCACTGGGACTTCCCTCCGGATTCAGTTCTCGCTGAGATTGATTTCCTGATGCTTCGCCAAAACTCCTATGCGAAACGGATCGGGGCAGGGCCATAGGTCACCGCGTGCTTGCCGGATGAGTTGACATCCGGCAAGCGCGGGCGATGAGGGTGGGATTTCGTGGTTTTCGCTTAGGTGCCGGCGGCTTTCGCTTCGCCTTTTTCAATAGGGGCTTCGATCAAGTTGCCCCATTCCGTCCAGCTTCCATCGTAGTTGCGGACTTTTTCGAAGCCGAGAAGGTACTTGAGGACAAACCAGGTGTGCGAACTCCGTTCGCCGATGCGGCAGTAGGCCACCGTTTCCTTGTCGGGGTGGACGCCCTTCGAAGCGTAGAGTGCTAGGAGGTCGTTGTAGGACTTAAACGTTCCATCATCATTCGAGGCCTTGGACCAAGGGATATTCGCCGCGCCGGGGATGTGCCCGCCGCGCCGCGCCGTCTCCGACATGCCGGGAGGCGCTATGACTTTGCCCGTGAACTCGTCGGCCGAGCGCACATCCACTAGGTTTGCTGGCTTCCCGGAGAGAATCTGGAAGATATTGTCGCGCCGGGCGCGCAGACTGGTATCAGGTACGCCAGCGTGATAAGGGGTGGGCTTGAAAGCGGTAACGTCGGCAGTGAAAGGCCCGCCTTCCAATTCCCACTTCTTGCGGCCGCCGTTCATCAGGCGCACATCCTTGTGTCCGTAGATCTTGAATTGCCAAAACGCGAAGGCAGCGAACCAATTGTTATTGTCCCCATAAAGAACCACAGTGTTTTCGTTGGCAATTCCTGATGCGCTGCAAAGCTCCTCAAATTGCCTTTGGTTGGGAATGTCACGCCGGATGTTGTCGTTGAGCTGCGTGGTCCAATTCCATCCCGTAGCGTTCTTAATGTGCCCTTTCTCGTACGAACTGGTATCTACGTCCACTTCCACGAGTCGGACATTGGGGTCGTCGGCGTGAGTGGCGACCCATTCCGTGCTCGCGAGAACTTCAGGGTGTTTATAATCGGTCATTTGGGAGGACCTCCTTTTGAATTTTGTCTTCGTGCTTTAGAACTCTAAATAGAGGCGGCTAAATAAGTTAGCTCAGGCGGCTACAAGAACAGGTACGGCAATGCTGGGTGAGGGTGGTTTGCGAAGATGGACTTGAAACCCCGTTCATGGCATTTCCTTTTGTACTAAAATACCGACAAATTGGCAATATGCTCCCGAAGAATTGGAGGTGGGTCGCAGTGGAATCTGACCAAGTGAGGCACGCCCCCGAGTTCCCTGCCGGGGTTTTGCAGACATCATGTTTCGGTCGAATCGAGCATCCTCCAAGACGTAGCGTGTGGTTCGCGCTATGACAGGCTGTAGTTGCCTCCACAATTTCATATTCCCCTTATCGCGTTTATCTTAAGCTAGCGGCATTAACTCTCATTTCATTTTGAGTTGCAGTCAGGCATGAGCCCGCAACCCTCATGATTGCATCTAAACGTCTGGAGGTATCCTGGGTCACACAGAAACTGACAATGCTTGAAACCGGGGAGAAGAAGTGAGAGGGAACGGTTCGCAAGTCTCTGATCGCATCGAACGCCGAGGCGCAAGTACCATCTATCAAATGCCGGGAATGGAATTGGACATGCCGCCGTGACCCCGCCGCAAATGACGATTTGACTCCAACTACCGAAATTTGTTATAGATAGAAATAGCAATCATCGCGGCAGGTACATTTCTTACCCCGGTTGATTGCCTAATATATTGAAATGAAAACACTTAAATCGACAAAACGAGCCACCATGGCAAGGTCCCGGAAATCTCCGTCCGGGGTGGAACGCGCGACTTCTCTGGAGCGAAGCATCTCGCGATCGAATGTCCGACCACGTCACAGTGGGGCGGTCAGACCAGCTTTTGGTGGAAGGGCCAAAGAGGGACATAAGGGCGCGGTGCCCCCGATTCCCAAACGGCCACAGGTTGACGTTCAATACCAAACCGCCATCAAGAATTTTGAGACGGGTGTGCGAGCTTTTCAAAAGCAGAATTACGATAGAGCGGCAGAGATTTTCGAAAAGCTCGTCGATAGCGATGCGCGCGACGTGGCCGAGCGCGCCCACGTGCACTTACGACTTTGCCGACAAAGGACTGGTCGTCCTTCGCCACTTCCCAAGTCGGCCGACGACTATTACACGCTAGGTGTTGCCTGTTTAAATGCGCGCGAGTTTGGACTTGCGGTCGAGCACCTGAGTAAGGCCGACAGGATGAAACCCCATCAGGACCACATCCACTATGCTCTGGCAGTATCGCACTCCCTCGTAGGGGACTCGGATGCGGCGATCGCCCATCTCGAAGCGGCTTTTGCCTTGCGTCCCGAAAACCGCATCCACGCGCGCCGCGACGAAGACTTCCAGGGGCTCGCTACTGACCCCCGCTTTCGGCGCCTGATTTATCTGGCAGGGTCTTAGGCGTCCCACTCCTCCCTGCCCGTCATGCCCGCTCGTCGCAAGGATTCGTTCCGATTCATGAGAGTTGTCGCCATCGGTGGGGGCACGGGTTTGTCAACGGTTCTGCGTGGCCTCAAGCACCACGTCACCGAGCCCGCACGCCCCGCCCAGCTTCGGCCTGAGGTCACGCGGCTCACTGCCGTCGTCACGGTCACCGACGAAGGCGGCAGCTCCGGCCGCCTGCGGCGTGATTTCCGCATTCTTCCTCCCGGCGACATCCGCAACTGCCTGGTGGCCCTCGCCGAGGACGAACAGCTTCTCACCCAGCTCTTCAATTACCGCTTTTCCAGCGGCCACGGACTGCGCGGCCACAATCTCGGCAATCTCTTTCTCGCCGCGCTCACGCATCTAACTCACGACTTCGCCAAAGCCGTGCGCCTGTCGAGCGAAGTGCTGGCCATTCGCGGCGAAATCTTTCCCGCCACGCTTTCCGACGTCCACCTTCAGGCCACGCGGACGGATGGCGTGGTCATTCGGGGGGAACGCAGCATTACCAAGACCCGCGTGCCCATCCACCGCCTCCACATCGTCCCTAGCCGCTGTCGGCCGCTGCCGGAGACCATGGAGGCGATTTACCAAGCGGATCTCATCACCCTGGGGCCGGGGTCGCTTTACACATCTCTTGTGCCAAATCTGCTCGTCCATGGCATCGCTGAAGGCATTGCGCGGTCGCGCGCCGTGAAAGTGCTGGTGTGCAACCTCATGACGCAGCCCGGCGAATCGCGTGGCTACTCCGCCGCCGATCACGTCAGGGCGCTCCACGAACACGCGGGGCGCAAACTGTTTGACCACATCGTGCTCAACACAGGGACACTCTCGGCTGCGCTCTTGCAACGCTATGCGGCCGAGCGTGCCGCGCCCGTCGAGATGGACCTCGACGCCGTGCGCAAGCTGGGCGTCAAACCCCTGTGCGCCAACTTGTTGATCGAGGACCGCGTCGCCCGCCACGACTCCCGCCACCTCGCGAAACTTCTGCTCTCCCTCGCCAAACACCGCGGCCAGTAAGCCCCTCCGCTGGGGGGTAAACCGCGAAGATCTTCGCACGGGCGCAGCGAGGCCACCTGTGCGCGTCGCTCCTTGTCAAAGACAACGATAAGTCACAGGCAACGGGTTCCTACTCCGGAATCTCATAGGGGAACGCGCGGCGGAGGTTTTCCGGGCGCTTGTCGGGATGGAAGCCGGACGTCAGGAAGTCGAGCCAGGCGGCGATTTCCTGCGGCTCCACGGAGGGCGCACGCAGATCGAGGCCGCCATAGCTGTAGCGGTCGCGGCTGTAAGGCACCAAGCTCTTCTTGAAGAAAAACACGAGCGTGTGGCCGGGCTTTGGGGAAAAGATTTTCATACGCGCGCGATTGGGAATGCCATTGGGCAGCGGTGCGCGCGCCACAATTTCTAGGTCTGCGCCGCTGCCTTCGATTTCGAAAGGATCAGCGGAAACTCCCGCCGCCACGACCACCGCCCCGGCAAGGGGATGGGCCTCAACTTCCGAGTTGACCTTTTCCGCAACAGCGGGTTGTGCTTGATTCGCAATCATCGTTCGGGGCCTCGGCCAGAAATTCGGGTATCGCCCCTCTCCTAATCCCTAACCCTCGACCCCGGGTGGCGTCAGGACTTCTGAAGCAGTGATATTCTTCGGCCGCATCTTCCACGCAAAGTATGGGCGTGCCAGCCAGCGCGCCAGCGCCATTTCAGCATGGTAAATCGATGACGCCAGTTTGTGCGGCGCCAGATACCGCGTGTCACCCGGCTGAACGATCAGGCTCACCTCGATGTTGGGCGTCACGTCGATGGGGATGTGGTTGCGGCGGCAGGCTTCGTACAAGTGGCGAAAAACCACCAGCATGTCTTCGTAACGCGGTGACGGCCACTGTTCCATGTCGGAGCCGATGGTGGGGCGGAAAATGCAGACGGTGGGGAATGCGCCGATGCCAGTGATGTAGTCGATGGCGTGGAGCGTGTCTTCGAGGGGCTCGACCCCGGCAATGATTTCGCCGGAGCACGATCCCTTGCCCATCTTTTTCACCGTGTATTCAAGGGCACGGAAGAAGGTAAGCTGACCCACCAGTCCCTCCTTGCCGGGGAGGAAGCGCGCGAAATATTCGGGGTTGTGAAACTCGTAACAAAAGCTGAAGTGGTCCGCGCCGAGATCAATCAACCGGTCATATTTCCAGAGATCGAGGGTGGGGATCAGTTGCAGGCCCACCAGCGTGCCCACGCGCGATTTGACCGCCTTCACGTAGGGCGCCGCCTCATCCAAATCGCGGTCGGTCTGATAGCCGGAATTGAAATGCACGAACGTGGCCCCGGACTCCTGCTTGGCCGCGCGCGCCACTTCCACCACGTCATCGATGTCCTTGCGGACCGCCTCGTTCACACCCACATTCAGGCCCGTGGCGCAAAACTTGCAATTCACCGCCGGCGAGTGGTACCAGAACCCGCAGGAGTTCGAAATGTAGATGCCCAGGTAAGTTCCTTGCAGCACCCCGACCTTGTGCATCGGCGTGCCGCGCCGAGTCTCGCGCGTGTACCATCCCGGCTCCGGCGGAATGCGCACGGCATAGCGATGTTCGAGCCGGGTGTCCTTCACCCAATATTCACCCCGGTCGCGGACCAGTACGTAGCACGACTGCTGCGCAAAGTCCTCCTCCACCGGGACGTTCACCCACACATCCTTGATGGAACCGGGAATGACCAATTCCAGCCCGCTGCCCAGTCCAGCGCGCGTGCGGGAAATAAGCCGCGCATCGGCTTCGAGCGAACAGGAGGGGTCAATGCGCATCCCCTGGCAAAAGAGGTCAATTTCAAGTTCGCAGGGATTTAGGGGAATTATGGATTTAGGTGGGACGCGGTCCGTCACGCCGCCCATTGGGCCGCCGGCCTCTGCGACATTTTGTCCTTGCGTGGGCATTAACTCACCTTTTCAGACTGCCTGCACGCATCGGGCCACGCTCTCCTATACGGCCTTCGCCTACGGCGTGTTCCGCGGCAAAACGCCCGAGAAAGGCTGGGAAGGATGACCCCTCGGCTTCGACGTCCAATCTGGTTCGCCGGCATCTATGTGTTGTCGGTCGGCACTCTCGCCGTTGTAAGTCTCGTGATCCGGGCCGTCCTGCGGCTCATCACCTAATTCAAACCGATGGATCGTTGAGCCGATGAGCCGATGAGCCGATTTTGGGTCCGCCTTCGCCCCCGAATTGTCGCGTTGTTCTTGCATTTTCTGCCACTAAGCCCGACAGATTGTTGTCGATTAGCGTGTAATGGGTGCATTTTCGTGTTAGAAGGTCATCTTGTCAGTGTACATTTTGTCTTCTCGCCTGTGTTTTCATACACATCCCCGGAGGTTCCTTCATTTTTGACATCTGTAAGGCTCAGAGCCCCATTTTGGACCCTTGAATGGCACATTCGTGAGCCACCACAATGGGGGGTAATGCACAGAGTCCGAGGTCCGAAGTCCGACGTCCGAGGTATGGGGCTTCGCCAATCGGCAAACGCAAATCCGCCGCCAGCCGAAATCCTCCACCCTCTGCGTGGGCCCCGGATTTTCGTCCCTCGAATCCCGACGCCGGAATTCCGCCCTGCGGACTTCGTAGCTTGGATGGGCTCGCCTTCGAGAAGGCAGCAGGCTTCCGCGCGGAAATGACTGCACCTCACAGTAACACTTGGCTATTATATCCAACTATACTATGAAAGTCAAGAGAAATCTACCAGCGTTAGAGGCTACAAAATGTCGTTGCAGGAAAGCAAGTGTAGCGCGGACCTGTTCGGTAGGTCCGTTCTACACTTGGTGCGGTGTTCGCTCAGAACTGGTGGCGTGGTGGGCTGTTGTCAAAACCGGTTCCTGCGTCGTCGTGAGGTTTGCGTGGGCGGACAGGAATGACAACTTCCAGTCGGGGGGTGTAAGGGCAACCCTTCCCCTGCCTCACGATTCCAACGAACTTGGATGTAGAGCCCTCAGGGTTGCCCGGTAATCGTCCAATGTTGATCAAAACCAAGAGGGGAGGTGTCGAATGCTCGCGAATATCGCCCACCGCAGGCGCGCTTGTATTGCCGGCCTCGTTGGCGTTTGTCTATTCGTAGTATTAGCCCCGTCGCTGATGGCGCAGGGAACGGGAGTGTTGACCGGCACGGTGACCGATCCGACGGGAGCCCCGGTGGCGTTTGCAACGGTCACGACAACCAGCTTCGACACTGGCCAGGTGCTACCCGCAGCCACGGGACCAGACGGTATCTTTAGGTTTAGCCTTCCGCCCGGCAACTACCATTTGACCATCGAATCCCCCGGCTACAAGACGGTCGAGATTCCGGCTGCAAAGATCAGCGTTATCAAGACGGACGTCCAGAATTGTGAACTCGAGGCGGACGAGCAAACCCAAAGCAATCCAACTCCGGAGCCTGCTCAGAAGCCGGCGCCGAGCCCTTCCAACAACCCACAGGAGCCGTCACTGGAGGACCTCGGCATCACTCCGGCCCAAGCCAAGGGCAATCCCCAGACTCAGGCCCTCCTCGACAGGCGCAGCCACCTGCTCAAGGTCCATCAACGGCTCGGGTTGATCACGATTGCTCCCTTCGCCGCCACGCTCATCAGTTCCGCGTTCGCTGGTGGAAGGCAGACTAGCAGCACCGACCGTGACCTGCATGCCGCGTTGGGTGCAACGACGGTGGGATTTTATATCGCGACCGCTTACTTTGCGATCCGGGCGCCCAAGATACCTGGCACCCAAACCCGCGGGTCCATCCGCCTGCACAAGGCCATGGCTTGGATTCATGCGCCGGGGATGGTCCTGACGCCCGTCCTGGGGGAGATAGCTTTCGCTCAGAAGAGCCGCGGGGAAAGAGTTCACGGGATCGCCTCGTTGCATGGGCCGGTGGCCATCGTGACGGGAGCGGCTTTTGGGTTGGCGGTGGCATCGGTATCCATTAAATTCTAAAGGGGGCTTATGCTGGGAAAATTGCTGATAGGCTTCCTATTGTTATCCCCTTCCGTCCTTGCCGGAGCGGATAGCCAATGGGTGCTTGATTCAGGCACTCTCACCTATCATGTTTCACACCCACTTCACCAGTTCGATGGTGTCAGCCATGGGGCGCGGGGCAAGGGGGTTTGCCATGACGGACAATGCGATTTCTTGATCGCGGTGCCCGTGAAGTCATTCGATTCGGGGGACAGCAACCGCGATCTTCATATGCTGCAAGTGACGCGCGGCGCGGAATTTCCCATCGTGACCGTGCGCACGCGCGTGCCCGAATCGGCTTCCACAGCAGCAACAATCAATCTCGATCTGGAGGTCAAGTTCGCCGGCCAGACCGTTCAGTACAAGCAGGTTCCCTTCCAACGGGTGGTTCATGGAAACGAGACCCAAATAACTGGGACGATTCCGGCGAAGGTTGCCGACTTCAAGATCGACCCGCCTTCGCTCTTGACAATGCCTATCAAGAACGACATTCCAATTCAAGTTGATCTGACGTGGCATTCGATGTGAGGGGTTGACGCCTCCAGGCAAGGGTAGCGCGAAACAGTAAGCGGTCAGGACGTCTTATCGGGTTTGGCAACCTGCGAAACAAGTTTGCTGCCTGGGTGGGGCGGTGGGGAGCCGTCGTGCGTCCCAAAGCGGATCTCCATGGGAGTGTTCTTGGGGAAGACCACGTCCACGCCACGCGCCACAAAGTGAGAGTAGACTGCCCATCCCGCGCCATAGAAGGCAAAACCAGCGCTAACCGGGCGTGAATGAGCCAGAACGCTGGCCACGGCGCCCACCAATCCCAGGCTTGCTCCACCCCTTATTCCTGCGCCGCCATAATCCGCACCTTGCCCTGCCGCGCTTCCGTGGATTCCCCGCCCTTCGTCGAGATCCATTGAAGTGGCCGCCAGGAAGACGTCGATGGCTGGCATGACGTAATTCGTTTTGGGCGTTACCGCATGGGCGCCGCCTTCGGCATCGAGCTGGAGGTGAGTCTCTGAATTAGCATCGATTCCTTGCAGGCTGGCCTCAACCTTGCGGGGCGCGCCGGGGGTAAGCTCCAATTGCCGAAACGTAAACCGGAGTTGTCCATTCCGAGCGAATAGACGGGCAGGAACAGCCTCCGTGATGGTCCCGCTGAGCCGCGCGCCCTCGGGGAGAATCAGGGTGTGGTCAGAAGAAAAAAGAGGTTGTGATACCACGGCGCGAACCGGAGTGTCCCGGTGGTCAGTCGCTGAACTCAGGGGCGAAATCAAGCGGACGTGAACGAGGCTTCCAGGGGGTATAGGCCCTCCCATTTTCTCCAACTGTTGGGCGGGAGGAGTTTCCGAACCAAAGGTCAACGGCGTTTTGAGTTCAGCGGTGAAGTTTGTGCCCACCGGCAAAGACGGCCGATGGTAGGGCAATCTCGCTGACAGCGCCGCCTTCAGCCGCTGCACCTTGCCCGGCGAGGTCAGATTGTCGATCGCTGCCTCTTCTTGATTCAATACCTGCTGATGAACCTCCTCGACCTTGCTCGCCACGAGTCCTTTCTTTCTATTTTCGTTCTTGCCCGCGACCATATGAACCATGCTAGGCGCACCCTGCAACACGTTAGTCTGCAAGGGAATGCGCTTCCCGTCGGCCTCCACAAGGGTGTTGAAATCGACGTGTGCATGCCGCAAGGGTGTGAAGTCGCCATTGGCGATGGCCAGTGCTCGGTATTTGCGCGGAGCGTTGTCAACCTCAATCACCTGCCCCATCACTCGGCTACCCGCAGGTATCACCAAGTGGTCAAACACGTAGACATTCTCGCCTACCTTTCCCTCAACCGGAACACCGGCATGCTTAACGGGAACTCTTTTCGTCAAAACGATATGAAGGGGCGCTCCCACCGGGACGGTCAGAGGTAGCAATCCGGGAGCCGTGGGTGGGGTTTGAGCAAAACCGCCCTGCACGTAGCAACATAGGAGGGCCAAGGATACTGACGGGGCGAACATACACGTCCGCTTTTCCATATATGAAGACCTCCGGGATTAACCCTGTTCTGGCAAGAACAGTATGATGCCTTTCAGGACAAGAAGGATGGCCCCAAGACCGATTGCAGGCCCGCGTCGAACGCACAATGAACTTGCGAATTCGATTCGTCAACCTCAATACACCAAATCCAGGAACGGTTCGAAGGTCCGGTGCTGGGGGCCAGCGAAGTGCCCAAAATAGGGCGAGCTGACGTTGTTGTAGACATCGCGCGGATTCAAGTGGTTGGTGACGTTGTAAATGCCAATGGCTCCACGGAGAGTGTGGTTCCTCACCCAGGGCAGGAAGGGAATGCGAAAGTCTTTGGAGAGTTTAAGGTCAAAGGACACGAAGGTGGGAAGACGCAGGCTGTTGGGCTGGCCCACGTAGTTTTGCAGCACATCGATCGCCGAATACGGATACCCAGTATGAACGTCCAGCACCGGGCTGGCGGTAACCTTCCACGGAAGCTGGAATTGTCCCCATGTTAGAAACCGGTCCGGAACATCAGAGTTCAAGGCCGAAAAAAAGTTTGGCCGGATGACAGGTTGTTCGAAGGTTACATACACCTGAGAGAGAACGTTCAGGTCCCCACGCGCCGAGCTGTGAACATAAGAAAAATCAATGTCGGCATACTTGCTGGTACGGTATCGCACGGTGGATTCGAATTCCTTGTAGCGCGAACCCCCGGTGTTGGTCATGAGGAGAAGCGGATTGGTCCCCGGCAACTGCTGAGGCCCCGCGACGAATAGATTATAGGTGCGGCTGGCGAGATAGCTGAGCCGGAGGGTTACGCGCGACCCAATCTCGCGGTCGAGTTCTGCGTTCCAGGTCACATCGTAGGGTGTGCTGTCCAAGTCTTGCCCGGGAGGTAGAATCTGGAATCCTTTTTCATCCCCATGCGCGTAAACATTCTGTAGGGTCGCGGGCGGTCCCAGCGGATTTCCCTGCGGATCAAAAAGCGTGACGATGCGGTTAGGGTTGCCGGTAAAGCTGCCCCCCAGAAGAGGCATGCCGGCGTAAAACACGCCGCCCCCGCCGCGCAGAATCGTTCGGTTGTCTTTGCCGGGGGCATATTCAAATCCCAGTCGAGGCGCGATGGCCGCTGCCGATCCCAGGGTCTGCCCGGAAAAACGCAAACCGGCGTCGAGTGCAAACCGTTCTCCGAAGGCCCAGTGATCCTGGGCGAACACACCCCCTTCCGTATCATGCGCGTCCAGCGTTCCGGGCCCGCTAAAGGCAATTTGCTCGGCTAGCGACCCATCCACCCTCAGAATATTGACTGGCATCGAGCGGCTGACGCCGCGGAAAGTCCGATAGACGACGTCACCTCCGACTTTCAACTCGTGCTTCCCGTGCCATTCCCGGTGAGGAAATTGATAAATCTCCCGCGCCTCACCCTTGTGGGCTGTGCGAGTGTAGGCGTTGAAGAAGTCACCTCCCCAGCCGTTGGGCGTGACCTGCATGTCAGCGATTCCCTGCCCGTGGCCGTAACTCGAGAATCGAGTGTACTGAAACGTCGTACTGAGAAGCCCTCCTGATGCGAACACGCGCCGGTCCTTCAAGCCAAGCGAAAAGCCGCGCTGGCCGTAGTTCGAGGAGGCGCTTTGGGGTACCAATGAGTTGATGTCCGCGAATTCCTGACGGGCAGGGAATACGTGCACATTGAACGTCAAAAGGTGTTGCGAAGAGACCACGTACTGGAAATTGGTAAAGGAGTTGAAGCCCTGGTGGATGGTTTGATCTTTTGGCCAAGGCAAACCGCGCACGGCTTGCTTGCTCATGAAGTAGGTGAAGGATTCCGACATCGTTAGGTGATCACCGTCGAGCGGCCCGGTAAACCGGATGCGAGGGGTGTTGCCATCGACGCCCGAGAGGTGCCCATTTACACCCCGGAACGAGGGCACAACATCGTACAATTGAAAATCCCACTTGCTGGAAGGAGGTTTGGTGACAACGGTGGTCAGCCCTCCGGAAAAGTGCCCGTATTCGGCATTGTAAGGCGCCTTGGACACGTCCACCGACTCGATGGCATCGAGGGGAAGGTCAATCGAGTAGCTGCCGGTAATGGGATCCACCATCTCGGTGTTATCAACCAGCAGCATGCTCTGGCCTTCCATCGAACCCTTGATGTTGATCTTCCCATCGGGTGTGCGCACAACCCCCGGAACCAGGGGCAAGGCCGCCAGGAATTGTTCGTGCACCAAGGGCAAGCTACTGAGCTGCTGCGAGTTCACATGACCGGCGGAAGGTGAACTTTCCGTGGCGAGAGGGCTCGCCGTTTCATGAACCTCGATGCTCTGTCGAAGCTTCTCCGGTTCCGGCAAGACGATTTGCAAAGGTGTCGGGGCCGTCGCAGTAACTTTGAGGCCGGTCTGGCTTGCCGGCAAGTGTCCCACCGCCACGCACACCAAATCGTACTGGCCAGGTTCCAGACCGGGAAAATCAAATTCCCCACGCTCGTTGGTGGTCACACCGATTCCCTCCGCTGGCAAGCCAACCCCCTTCAGTGTGCAGAGGGCGGCGGCGATGGGCAAACCTTTCGCGCTAGCCACCGAGCCTTTCAAATCCTGCGTCGGAGGCAGTGGCAACGCGGCCGCGACGGAGACCACCAAGGCAACAACCACACCTATTGGCGGATTGAACCAAACTCTCATTGGCCGGGGCATATTCAATAAGTGAGTTGCGAATTTCTGCTCAGCAGTAACATAACCTCTAGCCCAATTGCAGCATCAGGATCGGCCGGATGCTATCTTTTGAGGAGTTTGTGGTGAATATCGGGCCAATATTCCTTGAGCAGATTGAAAAACGTGTCTTCTCCCACCATTACTCCCCACCGGCTGAGGTTCGCGGACATTGTCCGATCTTCTCGCGGGTAGTAGATATTGGAGATTCCGGCTGAGGCTCCGGCGCCCATGATTTCGGAAAAGTTAAAGGTCCTGCCGCCCGCATCAGTCCGCGTCACCCAGATGCGACTGACAGCGTACCCGGTGCGTTTGAAAAAGCCGCCCGTTCCAAGACGAAAATAGCGAGGGTCTTCCTTCAGCCCAAATCCGCACGTAAGAGAGGGAGCGGCGGCGGGGGTGCGGTTTTCTGGCCGCAACTGGGCCGGGGGGTTGGTTTGAGCAAGGAGGATAGGGACGCCGGTAGGCTCGGGAGTCGAAGTGCGGTTC
>Ga0208034_1001254_pt1 | contig 16022 bp, 13 predicted proteins | sample June2015DPH_8_10_FD_184699 | JGI IMG/M metagenome (GOLD analysis project Ga0208034, IMG submission 184699) | Peatland microbial communities from SPRUCE experiment site at the Marcell Experimental Forest, Minnesota, USA - June2015DPH_8_100... | ecosystem: Environmental > Terrestrial > Soil >...
TCTCCGAGATCATTCTCATTGATGACGGCTCGATTGACGAAACACCCCAGGTACTGCCGCGATATATCGCAGAAACGCCGGCGTGGCGCGAACGCGTTCGCTATTTCTATCAGGAGAACCAGGGCCTGAGCGTCGCGCTCAACAATGGCATCGCCAGGGCGAAGGGCGAATGGCTGGGTTTCGATGCATCCGATGATCTCTGGCTCCCCTGGAAGCTCGAGTGGCAGTTCCGCGCGCTGGAGAAATACAAGGATCAGTGCGGCCTGTGCTTTACCGACGCCTGGTTCATGCAGAACCCCCATATGAAGACGACCGTATTCCAAGATAATGGAAATCAGGGCCACGAACTGCTGGGGATGATTCGCGATCCGGCTCGACTGATAGTAAACGAGATTTCGGTATGGTGTCAGACGGTAATTGTCCGAGCGGACCTGGTGCGCAGGGTGGGAGGTTTTGATCCCTTTTTGCGTTATAGTGACGACCGGGACTTCCTCTTTCGCGCGGCTCTCGTATCTCCATTCTGTTACGTGGGCATGCCCATGGTTTTGATTGACCAATCGCCCGTCGAACTGAGACACATGGGCATAGCCAAGAACTGGGATAGAGATGAGTTTTGCCTCGGGATGGACCAGTACCGAGTCGAAAAGCAGCTAAGCCTGGGCGGGGAATTAGCCTCAGATATCCGGAAGTCGATCCGGCGGAACGCGCGAAATATCCACAATCAGTGGGCAACCTTGTATCTTGAGCAGGGGGAATTCCGGAAAGCCCGTGAGGCCACGTCAACCGCTATGGGGTACTGTCCTGACCTTAAAATGGCGCTCAAGTGGGTCCTCACTCGACTCGCTCCCCAATTAGCCAAGAAAGTAATCCAGGTGGTCGGGCGGCATAAAGCCCACCGCTGCGATGTATCTAGCTGGTAATGAGAGCTTCTTGATGAGTGCGCGGATGGAAGCATCAGTCCTGCCCTGTGTCTGGGTTGTAGTTCTGAATTACAACCGCGCACAGATGACACTCAACTGCGTCGATTCGGTGCTCAGGATCGACTATCCCAACTTCCGGGTGATGGTGGTGGACAACGCCTCCACAGACGATTCCCTCATCCGATTCAAAGAAGCATTTACCGATCCGCGCGTTGAGCTTTTAGTGAACGACAAAAACCAAGGCTATGCGGGAGGGAACAACCTGGGGATGGCAAAGGCTCTGGCCGCCGGGGCTGACTACATCTTTATTCTCAACAACGACACGATAGTAGAGCCCGGATGCCTGACCCCGCTGGTCGAAGCGATGGAACGCGACGCCGTTCTGGGCATAGTTGGCTGCCCACTCTTCGGTTCGGGTCCTCATCCATCTATCAATTGGCGGATGCGCTTTAACCTTTTCACAGGAGCAGACGCCGAGTTGGGGGACGGAGCACAGATGTCGGCGCCCCATGAGGTTGAACTCGTCATGGGTGCGGCAATGTTGGTTAGGGCCGGCGCAATCAAGCGAATCGGAATGTTCGATGACCGATTCTTGTTGTTTTATGAGGACGCGGACCTTTGCTTCCGAGCGCGAGAGGCGGGTTACAAAATAGGTTTTGTTCCAAGTGCCGGGGTTCGGCACTTGGCGGGGCAAACCACTGCCCGCTTTCGTCCAGTGGGCGTGTTTTGCTGGACCCGTAACCGGGCTTGGTTTGTCCGGCGTCACGGGAGCATGAAACACCGAATCGTGTTCAACTTGTATAGCTTTGGCTATTGGTACCCACGAAGAATCCTTGGTCGGCTAGTGCGTGGGGAGTTCAACCTCCTGGTCCCCGTCTTTCGGGGAATGTGGGAGGGGCACTTCGCATATCCGGGCCCCTATCCGCGCAACCCCTTGTAGTCGCAGCACGATACGCAAAAATAGGCTAATCACACCCCGCATTGGCGATGCGGATACCTGGCGAGGAATTCGCCGGGTGGCGCGAAGGGGGATATAAGCGGACTCATTGCTTGGGGTGGCAAATATGATGCAATGTCCTGATCTTTTAGCGGAGGGTCTGGAACGTGTCGCCTGTAATCTGTGCGGTGAGGACCAAGCTACCGCACTCTTCCAATCGGGGGACTTTTGCGTAGTCCGATGCGTGCAATGCGGCTTGGCGTACGTTAATCCCCGCTTGCGCGGACAGCAGCGAAAGGCTGTTTATGATGACACATATATCGGTGCGCTGCCGGGAGAGGGGAATTGGGACTGGAGCCACACACCTGAGTACGACCCCGTTTCATGGGAGGCAACGCGCTTAAGATATGCCATAAATGGTCATCCAACCGGACGGCTGCTTGATGTCGGTTGTGCGACGGGCAACTTCCTATCGCTGGTAAAGCAAAGGGGATGGGAAATATGGGGTGTGGAGTTTAATCCTCATGCGGCCGCGACCGCGGCGAGGCGCCTGAATGCCGAGGTGCTGCCAGGCGATCTGGTCGACCTAGGCCTTCCAAGAGAGTATTTCCATGTTGTGACTCTCTTTCACGTGATCGAGCACGTTCTTGATCCTCGCCGGACTGTACACAAGATTCGCGAGGTTTTGAAAAGGAAAGGTCGGTTAGTGCTGGAGACACCCGACTTTGGGTCAAAAAGCGCACGAAGGATGGGGGCCAGGTGGCCCCACGTGAAACCGATAGAGCACCTTTATTACTTCAATGAAGAGTCTCTGCGTAAACTCCTCGGTGAGGAAGGTTTTCAGATTAACAAGGTGCGTCGTTGTGGAGGACTGGGGGTGCTCCAGTCGGGAGAAACCGCCGCATCTGGACTTACGCTGAAAAATAGGGCGTTCGAACTGCGACGCAGTCTTGCCCCGTTCCCTTGGCTGCGCAATCTGGCGCGCTGGTTGTACTGGGACATTTTGAGGCAAAACGAGCATATCCTCGTGGTTGCCTCGCGGTGTTCGTGATATTCGCTATGTCGGCCTCTCGAATCGCGGCAGAAGCTGTTCACGGAATCCTGATGGTAACCGGCCGTGCGATCGGCATTCACTCACGGCCGTCGGATCGCCGTAAACCCGAGCGTATCCTCGCCATCTGCCTGTCGCATCTCGGCGATCTAGTCTTGCTAACCCCACTCTTCACAAACCTGAGACTAAAGTTTCCGCACTCGCATATTGCCGTGGTGTGCAAAAGCGCGGTTGCTGATATCCCGGGAAACCATCCTGCCGTCAACGAGGTGGTCACCTATGAGGCGCGATGGACGCTGAGGCCGGAGTCGCCGCGCGCGGGATTTCTGGACACCGTCAAGCTGATTCGCGAGCTGCGTGCGCGGTCATACGACTTGCTAGTGGTTTGCTACGACCATCCCATGGACCGCATCCTGGGTTTCTGCACCGGAATCCATACGCAAGTCTGCCTGGACGGGGCCGCAAGGCAACAAGCCAAACCGGCCGTGGGCACTGACCATCACCGGCATCGAGTCGAGCATGCCTATGACCTTCTTCGGGCATTGGATGTGCCTATCCTGGAGAGCGCACCCTCCGTTGGTCTCTCGGACGCTGACCTGGCCTGGGCGGACGAATGGCTGGGAGAACAAGCCGTGGCCGGAAGCCGCCTTCTGGGAGTGCACCCGGGCGCGGGCGGCCCGGAGAAGCGCTGGCCGGCAGAGCGCTTCGCGCGTGTGGCCGAGCATCTAGCGGGCAAATTCGACTGCAAGGTTGTGGTTACGGGCAGCCCGGTAGATGCAGAGGCCGTACAGGACTTCGTCGAGAGCGTCAGGACAACGGTTGTACAAGCGCCTGTGACCCTAACGGTGGGAAAGCTTTGTGCTCTGATCCGGCGCTTCGCCCTCTTGCTCTGCAACGACTGCGGCCCCATGCACATTGCCGCCGCCTTGCGCGTTCCGGTTATTGCGGTTTTCGGACCCAGCTCTCCCGAACTTTGGGGGCCTTGCCCAGCGGACCCCCGCCATGTTGTGGTGGCGGCTTTGGATGGCAGAATGGAGTCCGTTACGGCCGAGCAGGTGGTCGCTGCGATTGCCGGAAGCCCCCATCTTTCACCACAGAGGCCACAGGGGTCACGGAGAAGAGATGCAGGCAAAGACTGTGGGTCAACAAACAAGGAACCGTAACCTTGTAATCCCTGCTCGCGCCAGCAGAAGTACTTTTCTCTGTGGTCTCTGTGCGCTCTGTGGTGAATTTTTTCTGCGCGGCAGGAGAAGAAGATGGCCCCTAGTGCTACTCGTACCTTAAGCTGTCGGGGTGCAAGCTCGCTTTGCTGATTAATTTCAATGTGCGCGTGCTGAAGGACGGTATACGGCGTTCCGTCAATGGGACCATATAAGAACATTCACCGCAGAGCACACAGAAGACCACAGAGTAGGGAGGCCTCCGTGTTCTCCGTGATCTCTGTGGTGAGAACCATGTCCACTCTGCTCGTCCGTGGAGGAGGTTGGTAGGTGGACGGTTTGATTGTAGTGGGTGCGATTGTCCTCTTCGGTTCTCTAATTCCGCCGGACTTCCTTATCCTGTCCACCCTGCTGGCTTTCCTAGGTGCTTCGATGCCGTTCGCAAACCGTGGAGGAGTGCTGTTGGAATTCCGCTGGTTCATGCTTTTTGCTTTGGCCCTGGGCGTGTTTCTGCGGAGCTCTGTGCAGAAAAGCCGTTCTCCCTGGCATCCGGTGCATTTGAGCCTGGTTTGCTTTGTGGCCTACGCGGCGATTTCAAGCTCCTTTTCGGCGAACGGCCTGATGACGATCCTCAAGGCTGGGACTTTTGGTTGCTTGGCTGCGGGGGTCATGCTGTATGGGAGACTGGAATCTGGAGACCAATCCGGAGGCTGGTGCAAGCTTCTCGACCAGGTTTATTGGTGCGCTGTGATCGTGGCGCTGGGCTGCGCCTTGGTGGGCATACATGTCTTGCCTAGGCGGGGGGGGCATTTCGCAGGCCCCTTCGGAAATCCGAATGCTCTCGGGGCCTTCATCCCCTTGGTCGCACCCGTCCTGCTCCTCAAGTTGTTGCGGTCGTTTGACAAGGCACCGCAGATCCGTGTTGCAAATGTTCTACTCACCATAGCTTATTTCATCTTCGTGCTCATGTCGAGATCCAGGGCGGGCCTTGGCGGCACCTTTCTTGCGTGTGGATGGTGGCTCTACTTTGCCCACCGCAGGGCTTTTGGAGTGTTCCTGGGCGGCACGCTTCTCGCCGGGCTCATTACTTTCTTGTACTTCCCTGGATATGTGCAGAACTTGGGCCAAGTCTACATTTATAAGGGCGGTTCTTACGTTCTTAAATCGAGGGCAGTGCTCCTCCGCGCCTCCTGGGAGGCGGCCAAGGAAAGGCCGCTGACCGGGGGGGGGTTTGGGGTAAGCAAAGGGTATAGCGAGCACTGGGAGTTTGCGTACGAAAGCCACGGCGCCGGGCGCGAGAAGGTCAACAGCTACCTGGCGTTGGTAGAGGAAGTCGGTTTAATCGGTGCGGGCTTTCTGCTCCTCCCGCTGGGGTGGGCGCTTGTCGCCGCGACTCGTCGATTAATGGACTTCCGTAGGCTGCATCAAATGGCAGAGGAATTTTGGGTAATCCTCACGCTTTCAGCCTGTTTGGTCGGTGGGGTAGTAGACGCATCTATGGAAGCGTGGCTCACCAGTGTAGGCTTTTTTTCAACGATTTTGTTCTGGCTGGTGTTTGGCGTCTTGGCTGTTCGCCTCACTACTCCCATCAGAGTTTCGCGATGAAGAAACGCGTTGCGATTTTGGTTGGCGTCCCGACACCCTATCGTGAGCCCGTTTTTGAACGCCTTGCAAGGTCGGCGGACTACGATATTCAAGTGCTGTACTGTCGCGACCACCAGCCGGGACAGCAATGGCGTCTTGGTGCACCTGTATACCCGGCACGCTACCTCAAGAACCTTGCGCCAGAAAGATGGCATGGCCGGCTATTGGTAGGCGCCATCAATCCCAGTGTATGGCGAGAACTTAGAGCTTTCCGACCGGATGCAGTTATCATCTACGGTTATAACACCGCGACTACACTGCTGGCGATTCTCTGGGGTATCACGCACCGGATTCCGATGTTAATGCGGAGTGACTCGAACGTGCTTGCAGAGCCGGGCAAGGCGCACATTAGGCTTACCCTGAAGCGGTTGCTCCTTAGGTGGCTCACGAGACGTGTTTCGGCCTTCCTATGCGTCGGGACCATGAATTCTCAGTATTGGCAATTCTACGGTGCGACACCGGAAAAGATCTTCCTGGCGCGCTATGCCGTAGATAACGAGCGTTTTCAGACCCAGGCAGACTATTACCGCGTTTCTCGCCAAACCATAAGGGACGAAAACGGCTGGAGGCAGCGTTATCTGCTGCTTTACGTGGGCCGATTAGTCGCGTTCAAACGTGTTGATGTCCTGATTGAGGCTTTGCGACGGCTTTCCACAAAGCGATCCGACGTTGGATTGGTTATCGTTGGCGACGGTCCTGAGCGGGAACGATTGCGAAGGCTGGCGCAAGGGATGCCATACGTTTACTTCGCAGGCTTTCAAGACCAATCGGATCTGCCAAAATACTACGGCGTGGCAGACATTTTCGTTCTTCCGTCCGTATGCGAACCCTGGGGACTTGTGGTCAATGAGGCCATGGCAAGCGGACTGCCGGTGATCGCCGCGGGGAAGGTTGGAGCGGCACGCGATCTGATCATCGAGGGCGATAACGGAGACTTGGTACCCGAGAACGACCCGGTGGCCTTGGCCTCGGCTATAGATCGCGCTTGCGAGTCCGAACGGCGCCTGTTACTCCTGGGTGAGAAGGCACGATGCACGGTTCAAAGCTGGAATTATGATTCCACTCTCGCAGGATTCCATAACGCACTGTCCAGGTGCTTTGAAGCGAAGAATTCTCCTGCCGACGATAGTTTCCACGAATCGCGTTCAGAGCTTGGAGCTGGTTCGGACCCTTTCTAGCTGCTATGTGTGGCATCTTCGGATCGCTTCCGAAGCTGGAAATTGGAAACTGGAAATTGGAAACTGGAAATTGGAAAATCGAAACTTGTTTTGTAGTTTTTTTCTCGGTGTCTCGGTGCCTCAGCGGTGAAGAGGAACCACAGAGGCACTGAGGCACAGAGAATACAAAAAAGGCTCTTCCTGAATCCTGAATCCTGAATCCCGAATCCTGGAAAGAGCTAAGACCATGTGCGGAATCTTTGGACTAGTCGGCAAACGCTCGCCCGAAGTTGACCGGGCGCTCAAGCAGGGCACGCGGGCAATGGCTCATCGGGGGCCTGACGACGAAGGGACTGAACTCCTTCCGGTCGCTTCCGACCCCGATTTCCGTGTGGGCCTGGGCTCGCGGCGGCTCGCCATTCTGGATTTGTCCCCTGCCGGGCACATGCCGATGCATGATCCTGAGACAGGCAATTGGCTGGTCTTTAACGGAGAAATCTTCAATTTCCAGCGAGTCCGCAGCGAACTCCAGAAACTTGGCCATCGCTTCACCTCCACCGGAGATACGGAAGTGCTCCTCAAGGCTTACAGTGAGTGGGGGGAGGGGTGCCTTGGTCGTCTCGCCGGAATGTTCGCTTTTGCGCTGTGGGATGCGCGGAGGGAAAGGCTTTTTCTGGCACGCGACCGGCTGGGTGTAAAACCGCTCTATTACTACGCCTCGCCCGGCCTGTTCCTCTTCGGATCGGAAATTCGCGCCTTGCTGGCCAGCGGGCTTGTGCCCCGCCGCCTGGATATGACGGGCCTGGCGTCCTACCTGGCTTTCGGCGCCGTTCAGGACCCCCTCACCATCATCGAGGGCGTGCGCTCGCTTCCCCCCGGGCATACTCTCGTTTGGGAGAAAAAGCACTTCGAAACCAGTAGTTACTGGAGCTTGGCGGAAGTGGCATCCCGACCCCCGGCAACGGATGCGCCGGGCGAAGCTGGGGCCGCGGTCCGAGGGCTAATTCAGCAGGCCGTCTCGGAGAGATTGATCAGCGATGTTCCCATCGGTGTTTTCCTGAGTGGGGGCGTGGACTCGAGTTGCATCGTGGCCGTAGCCAGCAAGGCGTCTCAGAAGCCGCTCGAGACCTTCTCGGTCGTCTTCGGGGATAGCGAGTTTTGTGAGGACCGCTATTCCGACCAGGTGGCACGCGAGTACGGTTGCCATCACCATAAGATCGAGCTGACCGAGAAGGGGCTCCTGGAACAAATCCCAGACGCCTTGGGCGCCATGGATCAACCGAGCGTCGATGGCATCAACACTTACATCATTTCTCGGGCTACCAAAGACGCCGGAGTTACCGTGGCGCTGAGCGGACTGGGTGGGGATGAGATTTTCGCCGGATACTCGGGCTTCCGTTCCGTCCCGAAAATGATGAGCTTCCAGCGGCACGCCGGATGGCTGGCGCCTCTCGCAAGAGGCTTTAACACCCTGCTTGGCGGGAGCGAAACAAACAGGCTTTCGAAGGTCTTGGCGTTGGCTGGCAAAGACTATTATGGGAACCAGCCTTACTTCCTGTTGCGGGCGCTCTTCCTGCCGGGAGCCGTCCGTAGCATGCTGCCCCGTCAAGAGGCGTGGAACGGGAACCTTGTGTTGCCCGCAAATTACGCAGAATTGGTTGAGCAGGTTCGCGCGCTTGACCCGGTCAACCAGGTCTCTGTCCTCGAAGCGTCAACGTACATGGCCAACACGCTTTTACGCGATGCCGATTGCATGAGCATGGCTGTTTCGCTCGAGGCTCGTACCCCGTTCCTGGATTACAGGCTATGGGAGTACGTCCTTCCCCTGGCCGGCAGGCTCAAGCTCGATCCCCCCATGCCCAAGCCCCTCCTCTTGCGGTCGGTCGGTCAGCGGCTGCCGAGGGAGATCTACATGCGGCGCAAGATGGGCTTCGCACTGCCGTTTGAGAGGTGGATGCGCAACGGGCTGCGGGGCGAGGTGGAGCGTGAGCTTTTGAGCAGTCGATACTCTGCTCAATGCCCTCTTGAGCAGCGGGCGGTGGAGAAAGTCTGGCATGGCTTTCTGGCTGGGAAGACCAGTTGGTCCCGGCCTTGGGCGCTCTTTGCATTGAGGCAGTGGATTCGTCAGAATTTGGGAGGCTTGCAGTGAAGAGCAATGGGAATTTGGCGCAGCGAGTGAATTGAAGGTGAACGAGGCTCGCTACTTGACGAGTTTGAATAGGCGACAAAGCTCTTTCTGCAAATCGTGAATTATTTGTCCAGGAACGACTCGGAATTCGGTTTCTCAATTGAGGGGGAGCGTCGGTATTATCGCAGCGCCCCCGCAACCTACCCTGGTTACAAGCGTCTCCTCCCGTATCTGCGGTTGCTGGACCCACAACCTGTAGAGCTGTTTGCGGGCAAGAAAGTTCTAGACATCGGTGCGGGGGAGTGCGCGTATACGGGGCTTATTGCCAGTGAATTTAGGCCGCTACGCGTGGTCGCTCTTGAGCTCATACGCGAGCGGATGCTACCCGCCAAGCGGTTCTTACCCAGTGAAACTCTCGCTTTCGTGCAGGGCAGTTGCTATGAGCTTCCCTTTGCCGACGCATCCTTTGACCTGGTCTTCGGCGACTTGATTTTGCACCACCTACCCAATCTGAGGGCTGTGGTTCGGGGGATACGCCGAGTCCTCAGACGGGACGGGAGCTACGTGGGTTTGGAACCGAATTTCCTAAATCCTCTCCAGGCGGTGCTTCATCTTTTGGGCGGACACTCGGACAATGAGTATCAACTGAGACCTTCGTCGATCCGCGAGGTGTTTTGCGACTGCGGATTTCGAACCGTGGATATCCGCCACGTCTGGGTGAAGTTCCCTTCACTGCGTAATCGGCTGCTGACCAGCTCTGTGGCGATTCACGCACGAGTGTCTGGCTGACCTCCCCCTACGGTGCCGTGTAGTGATAGTCCTGGTTAACGCCGTGTCCGCCAAGATGGGCGGTGCGGTCAACTACCTTACAAACCTCCTCCGCCATCTCCCGCCGCGGGAGAGTGGCTACCAGTTCTTCGTATTCCTGCCCAGCGAGACGGCAAAGGGGCTGCCTGATGTTGCTGGGAACATCAGGCTTTGTCCCGTCCCGGACAAAAAGATCGGTGGATGGAGACGCGTCTGGTGGGAGCAAGTCACGCTCCGTCACTTCCTGGTAGGAGAGAAAGTCGATGTGTTGTACTCCACGGCCAACTTCGCGATGTTTCGTTGCCCGGTGAGGCAGATCTTATTGGTCCGGAACGCCCTCTATTTCTCGAAGCTCTATCAAGATGAGTTCTGGGCAAGGCATTCCTTAGGATTCCGGGTGGCCTTCGGGTTGCGCCGGTGGCTAATCTGTAAGAGCGTTCAAAGTGCCGATATCGTCATGACGCCCACACAAGCCATGCTGGATGAATTACGCCGCTTCGTGGAAGTGGAGTCCTGGAAAGGCCTGGTGAATCCGTACGGGGTGAATCCAACCGGCTCCTTTCTCCCTGAGGTGAAAGGGGAGGCCCTCCAATCCCTGCCCGGAACTACCCCGGTGACGCGTCTCGTCTATGTTTCCCTTTACTCCGAGCACAAGAACTTGACCACGCTATTGAGGGCGATGCCGCTCCTCAATAGGGACGGCACGCGAAAGTTTGTATTGAAGACGACCGTGGATCCCGCCTGGGAAGGAGCCAACTGGACGGTCACCTACAAGGGGGACTTGGCACTGGGGCGCCAGGGGGATGTAGCCCCGTGGGTTGAGTTCTTGGGCCCTCTCGGCCGGCAACAAGTCCAGGAACTCTACCGGGAAGGCGACCTCTTTGTGTTTCCTTCGCTTTGCGAATCCTTCGGCCATCCTATGGTTGAAGCCATGGCGCACGGCTTGCCGATCGTTGCGGCGGACACACCTGTTAACCGTGAGGTGCTGGGGCCAGCGGCGCTTTATTTCTCGCCCTACAGTCCTGAAGAGCTGGCGGTCGAGGTCCGTCGCCTGGCTGAAGACGACACCCTCCGGAAAAGGCTTGGCGCGACAGGCCGGCAGCGGGTTGCAACTCATTTCTGTTGGGAGAGACACGCGCTGCGGCTTCTAGAAGCCGCAAGCGGCCCATCCTCGAAGGCCGGGACCGGGATGGCGCAGGACTCCCCCAATGTTTCACAAGGAGCGGAATGATCAGCCAGGGTACGAAAGAACTTCTTTGGCTGGCAATGACGCCCGCGCTGAAGGTCAGCCATCTATTTGCGTCCTTCCGCTTTCGTAACGCCCGGACCCTGTGCCTGCACCTTGGGGCTGGCGGGACAGGACTGCCGGGGTTCGTTAACATTGACATCAACCCGATGCGCCGCCCTGACGTTTGGCTGGACATCCGCAGGGGCTTGCCCTTCCCTGGATCCTCGGCCTCCTTCATTTACACCTCCCATGCGCTCGAACACCTTCAGTTGGACTCGGTTATACGGGTTCTTCGCGAGTGTCACCGTGTTCTTTGTCCAGAAGGGACTTTGCGGATTGTGGTTCCCAACCTTGGAAAGGCAATCGCCAGTTACAACCTGGGTGATGGAAAATGGTTTGACGGCTGGCCTCGAAACTTCAGAAGCCCCGGTGGACGGTTTGTAAACTACATCTTTTGTGAGGCGCAGCATAAATGCGCCTTCGACTATGAGTTCCTTGATGAGTTACTGTCGGGTTCCGGATTTCCCCCCTCAACCGAAGTCGAGGCGGGCAAGTCGCTCGACCCCGGACACTACCAGCCGCACGTGGCGGAACATGAGAGCAGTCACGTCGATGACCGCAGCCTCTTCGTAGAAGTCCGAAAAGAGGCATGACGGCTGCGCAGGGCTCGGCGACAGGGGTTCCAAGTGTTCACGCCCGAATCGAGGCGTTGGCCTCAAGAACAAGACTCCGGGATTATCAGGCGCTTGGGTATTAACTGACGAGATGCATAGCGAGATGGAGCCCGCACAACCCACCCCCGTAAGTGTTCTGATAATCACTTACAACGAGGAAGCCAATATTGCAGGCTGTCTCGAGAGTGTCCGCTGGGCGGGTGAGGTGTTTGTCGTCGATTCGCTGAGCAGTGACAGGACACAGGAGATTGCGAGCCGAATGGGCGCCAAGGTTTACCCGCATCCTTTCGAGGGGTATGCCAGGCAACGCAACTGGGCCCTGGAAAACCTTCCTTTCTCGCACGATTGGGTTCTGATGCTGGATGCCGACGAACGCATAACTGCACCGCTGGCGGAGCAGATTCGCCGTGTGGCGAGCCGTCCCGATAGCGGCTGCGCCGGCTACTACCTGAATCGCAGGTTTTATTTTCTTGGACGCTGGCTCAGGCATGGAGGGCTTTCACCCAGTTGGATCCTGCGGCTCTTTAGGCGCCACGCCGCGCGCTGCGAAAACCGCGGGGTGAACGAGCACATGCTGTTAACAGGGGCAGCCGGAAGACTTGATGAGGCGTTCCACCATCGGGATAGTCGTCCGCTTTCTGCCTGGATCGAACGGCACAAAGTGTATGCCGATCTGGAGGCCGAGCAGTACTTTTCTGAGCGATTCCGGGGAGGGTGCGAGGCTTCGATCCCGGCTCGGCTCTGGGGCACCCAGCCGGAAAGAAAACGCTGGATCAAACTGCACGTGTGGAACCGATTCCCGTTACTCCTGCGTCCGTTTCTGTTATTTTTCCGAAACTACTTTCTCAAGGGCGGTTTTCTGGACGGCAAGCCTGGCTTCATTTACCATGTGCTGTGGAGCTTTTGGTACCCGTTCCTTATCGACGCAAGGATCTTCGAAATGCAGAGGGGGGCGGGGGCTGGCGTTTCTAGCCTGGTTGGTCAGGGTGGCGTGAAAGTCGCGCCTGGCAGTACGACAGAAATAACCCATTCAACTCAAGGACAATGAAGGCCAGCAAGTGGGCAGTCCAAGAATACTGGGACGCGTCGAGACACCGGCTAGGTGTATTCGCACAGCTACCTAGGAGTCGCCTTTATGGCTGAAGTTGGTCGTGTGCGGGACCTTTGGCTGTCCGGCCGAGGGGTTCTGTACTACCATTCATTCCTTTCTCGATCGCAATACTGGAATACAGAGAAGCTTCGCGAGTATCAGTTCAATCGTTGCGCGAGAATCCTTAGCCATGCCTACAAGCGTATCCCATACTATAAGAATGCTTTTGACCGCGCCAGCTTCAACCCTCATCGAGACTTCAAAAGCCTTGAGGATCTTCGCCGTATCCCAATCCTGAGTAAGCAGGCAGCAAGGCGCGAAAAGGAAAACCTTGCTGACCGGGCGACGCTTGCCAGAGCCTTAGAACTCCGGACGAGCGGGAGCACGGGGGAATTCTTTCGTGAATACGTCTCGCCAGAACACTGGGTTGTGGAGCAAGCTACCGTCTGGCGGCACTGGTCGTGGCTCCGGTACCGGTTCCGAGATCACGTGGCGATCGTGCGGTCTTACGTTCCTGATTCGGGCGGACCGCTTTGGAAGTTAGACCCGTTCAGGAATTTCCTTTACTTTTCCGCTTATCACTTGACCCCGGAAAATGCGATAGCTTATCTGCGCAAAATGCAAGCTTGGGCGCCCCAAATCGTCCGGGGCTACGCTTCCTCGCTCCTGCTGCTGGCCAAGACGATCTTGGACAAGGCAATCGAACTTCCTCCGCTTAAGGGGATTCTCACTGCTTCCGAAACTCTCCTGCCTTCCACCCGCGCGACTATTGAAAGGGCCTTTGGAACGCGAGTGTTCGATTGGTATGGCCAGGCAGAAGCTACAGTCACCATGAATGAGTGCGAGCAACACCAGGGATTACACGTCAATAGCGAGTACGGGATCTGTGAACTCTTCGATGATCCTGTGTTGCCAGCAGGTGAGAAGAAGATCATCGCCACCTCGCTCCACAATATCACCATGCCACTCATCCGTTACGATACCGGCGATATCGCGATTGTGGATGCTCACAGTCCTTCGTGCCCTTGCGGGCGAACGCTGCCGTCAGTTCGTGGGATTTGTGGTCGTCTGGATTCCTTCCTTTACGCGCCCGACGGGAGAGTTATTCCGAGTGTAAACCTATATACGTTGATGCACGAGTTCGAAGAAATCGAAGCCTTTCAGTTCATACAACCCTCAGTAGATTACGTCGAAGTCCGAGTGCGGACGCGTGGTCTGACAAACCAGCGCCAGGCGCGATTGTGCAAGGGTTTGTCCCTGCGATTTGGCGACACCGTCAGGGTTGAAATCAAAGAGAATCGGGAATTTGAACAAACCGCTGAGGGCAAGAAGAACGTGGTCGTCTCCAAGGTGCAGCAGGGAGGTTCCCATCTACCCACTGCGGTGTGAATTGCACTGTCATACACACCATTCCCACGATGCCTTCACTTCGGTGCAGGACCTGGTTTACGAATGCCGCGTGAAGCAAATCGAGGCTGTCGCCATAACCGACCACGACGCGATGGAACTGAGTGAGGAAGAAATGTTATTGCTCAGCGCTGCCGGGGTTTCGCTGATCTATGGATGTGAGATGACAGCGAACTGTGGAGCTCACATCATTGGCCTGTTCATCTCCAAGCCCGTGGCAGCGGTTCGTGCCGAGCTGATTGCGGACCACATTCTTGACCAGGGAGGACTCGTCTACATTCCGCACCCCTTTAAGGAAGAGAGCGGCCTTCTTAACTTGTGGCCACCGAGGAGCGAGACCGCAAAATATCTCTTGCGCAGTGCAACTTTCATGGAACTGCATAACGCTGGGTGGCGCACCAATTCCTATCTCGCTGAGATCAAGTCCCTGGCGTCAGAGTACTCCGTCACGCTTGTGGCCGGAAGCGACTCGCATCGTCCGTGGCAGGTGGGGAAGTTTGTAAACGAGTTTGTCCTTCCGGGAACGGATCTGAAACCGGACATGTTCGGCCGTGCACAGGTGCGCTTAATGCGCGCGGAAGGTTCGAGCCCACTCGACGAACAATCGCGCGGGAGGTGGGACGGACTTATCAAGAAGATTCAGGCGCGGCGGCTTTACCAAGAGGCCGTCAAGCGAATCCCTCGACGCTTGAAACGCGGAGCCAAAGAGTTCATCTACAACCAGCGGCTGCGCACGTATAGGCAGAGAAAGCCCTCGTTTACTTACAAACTGATCGGCTAGAGGTATTATGGCCTTAAGACCCATAGAGTCTGTCGCACAACTCCAGGAGTATAGCTGTGTTGATCAGGAACCCTGGCATTCGGATCATCCCGAAAGAGTCCTGAAACTTGACTGGAACGAATCCCCGTCCGTATGCCAAACTGTGAAGGAACGACTTGCCGAATTCCTGAACCGCCCTGGCGCAATCAATTGGTATCCGGACGTTGAAGCTCGGGATCTCGTACAAAAGATCGCCGCGTTTGTGAAGTGCCCGCCCGGACTTATCTTGCCTTTTGCAGGCTCAGATGCCGCCCTCGAGACGATTTGCAAGACCTATCTCTCGCCGGGAGACATAGCCGTGGCTGTTCATCCTGGGTATGACCATTTCCGCGTCTACGCGCAGTCTTGCGGAGGCCGCGTCTTCCACGTTGTTCCCGGCGACGACCCGTTGGCATTCTCAGCTCCTGCCTTCATTGAGAAGACCAAAAGGATCGAAGCCCCCAAACTCATCTACCTGATCAATCCCAACAATCCGGTTGGCTACTCGATTCGGAATGACGACTTGCTTTCAATTATCAAGGCCTTCCCCGAGACGGGAGTCGTCCTCGATGAGGCCTATATCGAGTTCTTTGATATTAATGCGTCCAGTGTTCCGCTGACGTCCAGATACGATAATCTCATCGTCTGCCGCTCCTTCTCCAAGGCGTTTGGACTTGCAGGACTCCGACTTGGGTATGTCATCTCCGACAAGGGGAACCTCGCGCACCTAGGGAAGGTTCGGAATCCCAAAAGCGTCTCGATGTTCGCGCAGATCGCGGGTTCGGCATTGCTCGAGAATTTTCACGCGATTGCTGAGCACATTGAGCGCGTTCGAGAGGGCCGCGACTGGTTTGCAGAATCCTACCGGAAGATGGGAGGGGTGGCGATTAGCGGAGAGGCGAACTTTGTACTCGTAGCCGTCAGCAAGCCGGAGGAAGTAATCCGGAGCCTGCGGCAGCGGAGGATTTTCGTCCGCGACCGCAGCCACGTACAGGGCATGGCAGGAATGATCCGCATAAC
>Ga0208034_1001256_pt1 | contig 16017 bp, 21 predicted proteins | sample June2015DPH_8_10_FD_184699 | JGI IMG/M metagenome (GOLD analysis project Ga0208034, IMG submission 184699) | Peatland microbial communities from SPRUCE experiment site at the Marcell Experimental Forest, Minnesota, USA - June2015DPH_8_100... | ecosystem: Environmental > Terrestrial > Soil >...
CCGGAGGCGTATGCCGTTATTCAGTCAGAGATCGACCGTCGGATGAGTGAGGGCAGGCCGATCGGGCAAATGAAGCCCAAGCGCATCCATCCGGTCACCGAGGAGGGGCTGAAAGCGGCTCTGCTGCAGCGGAACGTCCAAGGGTAAGGTCCTTCGGATTATCGAATACCAAAAGCCTGATGTGGCGATTGAGTTGAATCAAATTACCAACGTGAATGAACAGGGGCGTTTATTGACGCACTCTGAGATGGACAAGCAGGAATCACTGCTGAACACTATCTTGGAACAGGCAAGCAGATCACCATTTTATAAGGACAGTGTCCATTCGGCCATCACTCTCGACTACCTCGACACCTTACCCGTCACGCATTATTCGGCGATCAAGGAAGCCGTAGACCGGGTGGGTTGGGACGGCATCCTCCTCCAGCCAGCTGACTATCTCTTCGAGACTTCCGGATCGACGGGCGATCCGAAGCGCATACCATATGCCAGCGCCGACGTCGACCGGGTCGCAGAGGATTACGCGCTCGTGTTGCGCCTGGTCGGCGTCCGCCCGACGGACGTGGGGTGGAACATTGGCGGAGCTTACCCGCTGGTTTCCGGCCTGGTAGTGGATCGCGCCATCTCTGAGATTCCGTTGGATCGACGGCTCTCCACCATGCTTACTGGAGACACGGATCTCATCAAGGCATTCAAGGGGGTGTGCAAGGTCGATCAGATAGATGCGATGGGCACGGTGACGCTCATATACCACCTCATAGCCAGGGCATGCAACGACCCTACCTATCTCCAAGACCTCGTCAGGGGCAAACTGAACCGGGACTATCACCTTCCCAAGCCCCTCGCAGCGATAGTCGCTAAACTCTACCTCAGCGGTGTGGACTTGGACAAGCTGAGAAAGCTGGCCGCGGGGGTGCGGGTTGGAGCCTCCTATGGGGAACCGCTTACAGCGTACATGGACGAGATACGAAAGACGTTCCCCCATATCAGGATGGTCGATGTCTTCGGAAGCACAGAGAATCCCCTCATGGCTGCGCAGCTCGACCCTTCGACTGATGGGCTGTCTCTCAATGTAAATTCCTTTATAGCAGAGATCGCATGCCCAGAGGATCTCCATCCAGCAGAAGAGGAGACAGGGCGTTCCGTACCAGGCACGCCGTGGTGGCGATGGACCAAGGGTATGAAAGGAGAGCTGCTCATATCCAGACCGGGGGAGTGCCTCCCGCTCGTCCGTTATGCCACCGGTGACATGATCGAGGTGCTCGACCCGGCCGCCGAGGCGGACTTTACGATCGACGGGAGGCTGACTAGGATGAGGATGCCCTTGATCAAGGTCCTCGGACGGTCGGTCGACGTGCTGGATTACGAGGTACAGGACGAATCAGGCACCTTGATGGGCATGAAGGTCTTCTCCCGTCAAATTAACGATGCGCTGCAAGGCGCGCAGAACGTCCGCTGGTGGGAGGTGTTTGTGGTCGAGGGAACACCGGCGTGGATGCTTTTTGTGGTCATACCGCAGAGAAAGCCGGACGATCTGGAAGCGTTCCGCAAGCTCCTCCTCAACCGCCTTACAAACGAAATCGACGATCCACTGCACACCATAAAGGTTGGAAACGAGCTGGGCCGCTTCGAGCTCGTGATCACGCCTCCGGAGGCGTATGCCGTTATTCAGTCAGAGATCGACCGTCGGATGAGTGAGGGCAGGCCGATCGGGCAAATGAAGCCCAAGCGCATCCATCCGGTCACCGAGGAGGGGCTGAAAGCGGCTCTGCTGCTGCGGAAGATTAAAAGCTGATTGGCAACGTGACACAGCAATTGATATTTTCACCTATCAAAAGAGAAATTGAAAGTGAGAGCTAAGTCCTAAGCTTGGTGTAAAAACGCTGAAGGCATATCTCATCTGTCACTCCCACTTTGTTCTACAATGCAGACAGACTCGTTCTGAAGCACTGCGTCGTGTTGCTGAGCAACAATTATACTGCAATGCAAGCGACTTGTCCGCATTCCAGCGCGGAAATATCTTGGCACCACCTAATAGGGGTAATGGTCAGCGGCTAACATAGTACAGACAAAGTTGGCACTGTCATTTAGCCATGCTAGCAAACGCAAGACACGGACAAAACGAAGCCCAGCAGCGCGAACAGTAGGAATTCGAGAGAGCAGAAAGAGTCATAACGAGCTTCGCGTTGGCTTCATACGACTCGATAGACCCGTCGCCCAGAATCGGAAAAACTCGGCGTTGCTTTGACTGGTCCGATGTGCTGCGCGCATACAAAGCTACGACGGACTTCTCGAACCGCTTCGACTGCTTCGCGGCAGGTGCCGCAGAAGACGCTTTTGTGTACAATGGCCGCGCGTACAAATAGAGGCCGAGCACGATCGCTACGGTAACGAACGCGCCAAACCTAAAGCATTCTTTGCTAAGACTGAAAGAATCTCTCAGACCATCGTGAAGCAGGAACTGCAGGGAACAGCTTAAGCAAGGTTGCAGCTTCTAAACTCTACTTAGAGCTCTAAGGGACTCTGAGCGAAACCGACGGGGGCAGGGTAGCCGAGCAACTCTGCCACACTGAAATTTATACGAGTTATTTCATAATTACAAGTGTTATGTTTATGTGTGACAAATACCAATTAGATGCCTATCGCGTGCGAGGCATGCTGCCCCACAGCGAGGTGCTGTGTCCCGAGGATTGCACAAATCACCCAGACACCGGCACTTATTGCGAGCACCTGTATCTTTTGGTCCAGGACCAGAGTGACCTCGTTTATAGGAGTCTGGGCATCCCCACGGTAGACGATCCAAAGGCTATTCTAGGCGTGCAAATGGATAACGTTGCCAAACGTGTCAACAGGGTTGGTGCTGATTATATAATGGACAGTGCTTTTAACGTCTCGCTTATCCTCTCGGAGCTTTCTGAGATGGGAGCTTTGAATATTTCGGAGGATCTGATACGAGACATCGCATATACAGTCACACTAGGCCTTTTTCTAGATAATCCAGAGGACACGCTAGACCTCAAAATGTTTCGCGTACTAGCAGCGCTTAAGAAAATCTTCCCAGAACAGTTTGCGATGCGTGCTGCTGAAAACCGGCAGGACGCCTCTCCATAAAAAACCTTTCTTTCTTATTTGACACCCTGACTTCGAGCTTCTCGTCGGGACGCGGCTTTAAAAGTGAGAAGGTTGTTATCCGCCTGCATAGTAGTCGAGCTTGGGGGCTTTGCGGAAGGCTTTCACAGACTGAGAAGCAACCCCGTTACAAACGGAATGGTGAGGTTATCATCCAGAGACGGGGGCGTAATCAGTTCAGTGGCAGACGCAACCAATGCAACTAGTAAAGCTTTCGTTGGTGCAACAAAGAAAACCAGTATTGCAAAAGCACAAATAAAAAATGTAAGGGTACCTTCCAGTGTCTTCTTTTTGAACAGTGCGTGTTTGCCTGCGTAATGGCCGGCAATCGTTGCTAGGCTGTCACCGATAGCAAGAACGAGTATGCTTAGAGCGGCATAAAGCGGTGCGAAGAGCAGGACAGCGATGAATGTCCCGACAAAAAAAGTGATTGCTCCCTTTGCGGTGAATTTACTCGGCCTGTCAAAGTTCGAGAACAGCCAGGTCAAAAAAGCAATGTTATACCTTTGATGGAGAAAGGAAGCCACGATGAACCCACTAATGAGCACCGCGTTGCCGACAAGTACTAGCTCGTGCGGCAGTGAAACGACCAAAAACGCAAAGAACGTACCGAGCAGCAAATGCGCTATATTGCGCCGCAATTCGAGCATACACGCTATAATGCGTCACGGAATAGAAAAGTTTAACCGCAAGGCGCACGCAAATGAAGTGAAGATTTGCCGCGAGATTTGTAGCTTAACGGTTCGCAGGACTGAATTTTAACTGCTTCCGGGCTTGGACAGTTTAGCCGCTGAGTGCGCGTGCATATTCGAGACGAATAACGCTGAGGCAAGCGGTTAGGGGGTTTCAAACGTGCTGATGTTTCAATTGATACCCGGCTTGCTATATGTTATTGTACTCACCGCGGTGTTTACGGTGCTTTTAGTGATCATAACGGCGGCATCGCTCCTGTCGCAAGCTCGAGCTATCGTGCGTCAGCGATACCTCGGCTCAGTCGTTAGCAGAGGAAACGTCTACAAAGTAGCGAAGCTGCGACCAATTCTTGCGACAGCGACTGCCGTTTTGCTACAGGTGAAAGATGTAGAAACAAATCGCTTGCTAACCACGTTCAAGAGGCCAGCAACGATGAGGCTCTTTGAGCAATGCTTTTACGTTAAGCCCTATTTTACGTCCGGTGCGTATCTCATAGGGGTCAACGATATCGATAACGTGTCAACCACGAGCAACGCGCTTGTGGTTACATTTGCACGCGAGGATCGCGTTATAGTGCTGCAATGCAGGGCCCCCCACATTTCTAGGTGGCGTGATGCGTTGCGTAGGCTGATTCCAAGTCACAAATAGCATTATAAACAATAAGTCTGATTACCTACTACGGCGATCGGCAGAGAAATGTCCCAGATCAAGCGATTAGTGCTCGACGTATTGAAGCCTCACGAACCCACTAACGTCGAGGTGGCAAGCGCGATAGGAGATATACGGGGCGTCGACGGAGTCAATTTGAGTCTCTACGAGGTCGATCAACAGACTGAAAATGTAAAAATCACGGTTGAGGGCATCGACGTCGACTACGACTTGGTTCTGCAGACTATTGAGAATCTAGGGGGCGTCGTTCACAGCGTCGACGAGATCATCGCGGGAAATAAAATCGTCGAAGAAGAAGAAACGCTTCACGATCGTGGATGAACTTCAGTCGGTTTTTCTCTTTTGCTGAGCTTTGCAGGGAAGCTGCTAAAATATTATTACGTCAATGAGCTTCAATATCGAGGAAGGGCGCTACATAATCCTTGGATCCATCGACGGACTTCTTGCCACTCTTGGAATCATTATGGGCGTTTCAGTAGTCGGCGCTTCCAACGCGATTATCGTTAGCGCCGCTTTTGGGGGGGCGATCGCCCTCGCGCTAACCAACGGCCTTGGGTCATATCTTGCAGAGAGCACGATTGAGCACGGCAAGCTTGCCATAACCGAGAAATCGCTCCTGCGGAAGCTGAACAACACGTATGTCGAATCTCAAAGCCGGCGAAAGATCGCAAAGGACGCCATATCATCAGGGGGGGCCAGCTTTTTTGGAAGCTTAATCCCGTTAGCACCTTGGATCTTTTCAGTGGGTTCGGTTACTGCGTCGGTCGGGTTAAGCTTGATAAGCCTGGTTGCCTTAGGAATCTATTCGGCGTACATCTCAAGGCAGAGCTATGCATTATCGGTGGTCAAGATGGTGGGGTTAGGGACGCTTATAGTGATCGCGGTGCAACTGCTCAGGATTGGTCATTTGGTCCAGTAAACGCGATTTGTTAATGTGCTGCAGCGTAACACTTAACAACAGATTCACGCTCTGTAATAATCACCGGGAATTGAGGGTACAACTCTTGAAACACGAAATCGCGAAATGTATGGGGTGGCTGTTTAAGCGGGGCCTCACATCGGCGTTGAGTGGCAATCTAAGTGTGAGGGTCGATGACGTGGTATACATCTCTCCAACGAAGGTTCCCCGCTATCGAGTTCGAGCTGAAGATGTATCCGTGCTGACGATGAAAGGCGACCATCTCGCGGGCAGATCGCCATCGAGTGAAATGCCGACGCATCTGGCAATCTACAAGGTGACAGACTCTAAAGCAATTGTGCACGCTCATTCGCGATTCGCCACGGCACTGTCCTGTTTGGGGGCTGACTTGCAATCACCTGACGTCGAAGGGAAACAGCTTTTGGGTCGCATACCGTTGATTCCGTACGCGCGACCGGGCACCAGTGAACTCGCGGAAGCCGTATCGAGTGGAATTAAGGGGTTTAGGGGCGCACTTTTGGAGAATCATGGGCCAGTTGCGGTCGGGGCTGACCTGGAGGAAGCCTATATAGTGGCTGAAGGTATCGAAAGAGCCGCTCAGCTTGTCTTCGACTTAAGCTTGTTTAGTCGCCGATAAATTGGACTATGATCGTTCGGTTGCGAGGCCGGACATCGAGTTCGATGAACACGAGCTGCTGCCACGTGCCCAGCATTAACGTGTTGTGCGAGAATGGAATCGTCAGGCTTGGCTTCAGAAACGATGCCCTGATATGAGAATGTCCGTTTCCATCGTGCCATCTCTGGTCGTGTTCATAGCGATTGTTTCTTGGAGCGATGCGGTCGAGTGCTTCCGTCATATCCGCGACGAGGCCGGGCTCATATTCGATCGTCGTCACGGTCGCTGTAGAGCCTGGGACAAAAACTGTGCACAACCCTTCTTGTAAGTCGCTCTTTGCAAGCAGCTTGCGAACCTCGCTTGTTATGTCGATTACCTGAACACCGGCCGTTGTGTCCATGGTGATGCGTTCTGTTTTGGTTGTCATGTGTACGACGTGCGCTTATGTGGATCAAGTGCTCGTCATCGGTGCGAGAAATCTTAAGCAATACTTTGTCGGCAGCGTTCTATTCGTAGGCGGCAATTCTAATCCCTGCGACGCTTACAATTATGATAAATATGACTATTACCAGTATGTATCCGAGCGGCCCGGCTCCGGATAGCGTGACGGAGAGCAACAACACCGCGAAAAACGCGACAGAAATAATCAACGCCACTACTTCGAGTACCGTCCTTTGCATAAAGGTTAAAAACACTTACAGTGAGATATGTTTTGCTGTATACGCAAGTTGAGGGGGCGTGATAGTCAAGATGAGGTTATTGCCGAAAAAAATTTTTTTTACTGCCGGAGTTGGAACACACAAAGAGAACCTGGAAAGTTTCGAAATGGCTTTGAGGGACGCGGGCATTGAGAAATATAATCTTGTTGCGGTTAGTTCAATACTGCCGCCAAATTGTGAGATTATTGTTAAGGACAAAGGACTTAACGAGCTGCGTCCAGGAGAGATTGTTTTTTGCGTCATGTCGAGACACGCATCGAACGAGCCGAATATGAGAGTTTCGGCTTCTTTAGGCTGCGCAATTCCTAAGAATCCAAACGAATTTGGCTACATATCGGAACATCACGCCTCCGGTGAAACTACAGAGAGCTCAGGCGTCTACGCCGAACAACTCGCGTCGAGCATGTACGAGACGTGGACTGCTTCGAAGCCAAAAGAAACCTTTAACATTGCAACGTCTGAAGTCGTCGGCGAAGGCGGCTTATGGACCACCGTAGTGTCTGCCGCCGTGATGGTTTTGTAGTCAAACTGCTTAAGCAGGGGGCTCAGCAGTGGAGTTTGAGTGTCTAAACTGTTGCGAACGAATTAGCCGGGAGGAGTTGATTGACGGGCGATGTCCCATATGTGGGTGGCGTCACGATGAGCACAGCTCGAAGGTGCACGAGATTGACCCTAGTCTGCTAATGCTTTTTTGCCAATTTGTCAGACGTATAGAGGATTCACTTGTCAATCAAGCGTTCATTGATAGCTACGGGCGAAAAGAAGGCCGCATGTTGTTAAAAAATCCCCCACATCGAAAACCCCTATACAGCTTCAATTTAGCAACGACCCGATTCGACCAGATAAAAATTAAAAAATGTCACTACTGTAGACGGTATCATTTCAGGGTTGGAAACAAGCTGTTGCAAGTACAAAAGTCAGGCCAAAAGTCAACGTATCGCAAACTCTATGCGTGTCCGAAGTGCGAGCAATCACGTTCACTCGGCCACACACACTACGTTAACCAAATGATCAACTCTTAGTCTGTGGCGTTCGCTGAAAGGAAAGCTGCATATTATCCCTCCGCGCGCGCATTATTTTGAGCGCTTCAGATGCGAACACAGATTTTCTTGACTGCGCCCACACCTTGGAAATCTTCATTAGTGAATCGAGTCCAAACGCTATCGACAGAGAAAGGGGCACCTGCAAACACGGTCGAACTCTATCTTTAATATGGCTAAAGACAGCGAAATGAATCCAGTGCGAAAAAAATGCGAGTTGAGCCCTTCGGTGATCGAACGTTTTCGAGAAATGATCTACCAGCATTATCGGGAACGGGGTCGAATACTGCCGTGGAGGCTGACCCGCGACCCCTACAAAATACTAGTTTCAGAACTAATGCTGCAACAGACTCAAGCTGAAAGGGTTGTTGCGAAATATGAGTCGTTCTTGCGCGACTTTCCGAATTTTGCCGCGCTCTCGCGCGCTCGACTACAAAACGTGCTCGAACTGTGGCACGGTTTAGGGTATAACAAGCGAGCCGTCGCTCTGAAACGCACAGCCCAAATCGTTGATACAAAATTCGACGGAAGGTTGCCGTCTGACTACGCGGCTTTAGTGGAATTGCCAGGCGTTGGACGGACCACTGCCTGCGCCATCCGCGCTTTCGCATTTGACGCGCCAGAGGTTTTCATCGAAACAAACATTAGGGCAGTGTTTATCCACGTTTTTTTCGCCGATGCGGAAGGCGTGAAAGACAATGAAATCTACCCTTTTGTTGAGTGTACTCTCGATCGATCAAATCCGCGCACGTGGTACTATGCGCTCATGGACTATGGGGTGATGCTTAAAAAGAAGTACAAGAATCCAAGCCGACAGAGCGCTCATCATAAGAAACAAGCCCCGTTCAAGCACTCTAACCGGCAATTACGGGGGCAGATCCTCGCTCTGATCGTGGCTCACGCAGACATGACCGAAACTGAGTTGCTGCGGCGGCTCAACGCTGACTCTGAGCTGATTTTGCGCAATCTAAAAAAACTAGAAGAAGAAGGCTTTTTCAAGCGCGAGCAGACAAAGTTCGTCATCGGTTAGTCAGGCACTAAGTGCAAAGGCCGTCTGCGTTGTCTCCCATTCGCCTGTGCGGGTGTTGACGGATATCCTTTATAGTAGTACGATGAAAGTGCGATCAATGAGCAATTTTGAAAGAGAGCTCGTTAAGTCATTTAACGTCTTTTTCATGGAGAGTGGCATCGACGCTATTGCATATAGGATGAAGCAACACCGCTTTTCGCAACAAATGCTTGACGTTCTAGTGGATTCATCAGATCGTGAGCTATACCTCGGCATTGAATGCAAGAGCATCTCGCCCAGCAAAGGTGCTACAGCCTTGTACTTCTCACAGCACTTTTCTGTAGATAAGAAGGGGGACCATCAGGTCGCTAAAATGCAGGAATTTATCAAAAGATCTGGCAGACTCGGGTATCTTGCCGTAGAACTGAGGATGGGGTCCGGCAAATCAAAGACGGCATATTTCATCTCGTGGCCAGATGTGTGGCGTCGCTTTAGCTCAGGGCAACCTGGTTTCTCGACCGAAGAAATACGAAGAATCAATCCAGTCGCACGCAACGACGGAAAATACGCGGTTGAGGGCTTGTTTGGCCGCTAACGCTAAAGGCACGTCGAGCAGGTGTGCTGAATGACGCTGAAATTCATGTCGTCAAGAATTGAAGAGCTCATTTATGGTATTACTTTTGACGCAAGGACCGCTACAGGGGCAGTAGCATTCAATACCGCCGTGGTAGCTGAAGACGATATGGAACGCGTGTTGAGCATTTTTAAGCTCGTGTACGCCGCGGGGCTCAATGTCGGCCCCTACGTGCGAATAATTGAGGGCGGTGAGAGTTTCAATGGCGTCTCAATTCAGAAAGGTTTCAGTGGCATCCTCACCATCTGCAGCATAACCATTGACGGTGTACTCCTAAAAGCAGGTATCCCGGTTAAGCCCGTTTGCGGTGGCATCGTGCAAGTGACTGAAAAAATACCCATTAGATTTACAGAAATCCTGCGGTACGACGCGACTACACTGGACCCTCTCGACGTGCTAATGTCGCAAGAGTTGACGTCAGTGTTAGAAATGATCAATACGGGATCTGGCAAGGTGCTCGCAAGCGTCCGAGAAGTGCCGATGGCAGCGAAGAACCACCTTGAAAATCTGCTGTCGGATTTGATGGGGGCTGAGTTTAAGGGAATACTAGAGGTTGGTGAGCCCAACTCAGATCTGTTGGAAATGCCCGTCGGCAGGGGCCATATCGGCGTAGCAATAATAGGCGGAATAAACTCTATGGCCGCCGTGCGAGAAAGTGGCGTAGAAATACAGACAAATGCGATTTCAGGGTTGACAGATATTCGCGATATGAATTATAATCTGCTGTCATTGTAAGCACGCTACGACAGCTGTTGTTCGACCAATTTGTTCAGATTTTTCAGAAACTGTGCTTCGGTCCCTTCAGGGATTGTAGCGCCAGCCGCGATATCGTGACCGCCTCCGACGCCGCCGACTGAATGAGCCGCTTCACTCATCGCTCTTGCAAGGTTTAAATGGCGTTCAACGAGACTTTGTGTTCCCCTGGCGGATGCTTTAACTCCCTCGTCCGAGTTCGCCAACCCCACTATCGGCAAGTGCCTATCCACGCCTTCTAAATTCTTACACATTCCGGCGACGATCCCGACGATCGTTTCGAGTATATGGTCGCCTGCGTGGAAATATTGCAAGTTTGAGAGCGTCGTCACGCCTGTTTGCTTGACGTAATTGAGCCCTCGAGCCAGATTCTCTCTGTGCACCAACAGGAGCTCATTTGCTTTTCTGTAACTGCCAGCTCGGTTACCTAGACAAACGTCGACCCCGATCTTCTCGAAACTGTATCGCGCGGTGGCGTTAAGTAGCGTGGCGTATTCGGATGCATCCCGAAGTGCAGTCCCGGGTTCCTCTTTTAAGAGGGTGTACACCTCTCCAACCAGGTTCTGCACCCTTTCTGGGGGCATCCCTTCAGTCAAGCACCTTTGGATGAGGGCAGAAATGATACTGCGCCTTTCGGCGTCGCTAAGATCCACCCATTTTTTCCATTCGCCCTCTTCTTTTAGCTCAATGTTCAAGCTAGCCAAAAGCTCCAGGATTTGCGCACTGTTTCCCGTTATTCCGGGGATAAAAGGGCTGGACGCATATTCGAGGAGCTTATGAACGGGTCGCGTTTGTCGGCCAAAAGCCTGCAAATCCTTTTCTGCTCTAACTATCGCGTTTTTTTCGGCTTCGTCGAGTATCAGCCTGTTCACCCCCCTTAGTCCTCCTTCTCTAACGTGCTGTAGATCGCCGACGGCACCCACAACGGCTAAATCTGAAAGCTCCACGTTGTCTCCGAGAGCTCTGGCGATCAAATAAGTGGCCCCAGATCCACTTAGGTCGGTAGCACCATTAAACCCAAAAAGGTGGGGGTTGAGGTGAAATGCCATCTCGGAGCTTCCTGCTGGCTGGTGATGGTCAGCGACTATGCATACTGGCCCCAAATCGTCCATTAGATCCAGACTCCCGCTTCCTAAGTCGGTGAACATCACTGCGTCTGCGCCGGAAACACTCTGCATAACCGGGAGGTCCAATTTTTTAACGATCTTAATTTCATTGCCTATTTCCATCTTGTTGAGCGCGCGGCATATTATGCTGGCAGCAGCAAGACCGTCCGCGTCAACGTGAGAAACGATCGTAATTTCGTCCTGCTTCTTGAGAGCTTGCGCGCATTCTCGTGCACGTTTTAAGAGTTGTTCCATCAAAATCCCTAGGTTTGGCGGCGCGTCCGACGATGCGAAGTCTCTAAATTTATCGCCCATTCTGTATTTGCGGAAAAGCCGATATAAAGCTTACCTGACTTTCACGAAAGCCGCACATCCTCCCGCAGATCCTCGTGCGATCTCCACTCGTACTCTCGCTTTGCGCTAGATGAGCGAAGCTTGCGCTCCAAAGAAACTCTTGACACCGCCTTGCTCAACGACTCAGAGACTCTCGGAGACACAAAAGCTGATGCACTCTGGTAAGAGAGTTATTAGATGTCATACGGCAGTCGCCTCCAGAGGGCTGAGTAGTAGCCTGCGCCCACCAATGCGGGAGAGGCATTTGGGCCTAAGAGCGATGTTTTTTCCAATGGAACCTCCTTTTTCTCAATGTTAGGCCCCAGGCCACGCATCCTAGACCAAGAATGAGTAGTATCGCCCCGATGTCACTGGGTGTGTTGAATACATATGGCAGCATCGCTATGACACAGAAGCCAGCACCCATTAAGATGAAAAGATGTCCCACGTTGTCGCCTACTCTGAGCAGGTAAATAGCCAAAATTGCTGCTAATATTGGGAGCGCAAGCAGTGCCACTAGATTCGCGTTTACCATATTTGCCGCTTTACGAGTGAAACCGGTCAAATAGGTAGGCCTGATTCAACTCGTTCTCGTTGTTGAATGATCCCGTCTGACGGCTTGTGTCGGCGTACTAGCCACGCTTGATGTCTTGGCTGCTCTTGCATAGCTGCCGGCTATCTCGGGGTTATTTATCTGCCAATTCTTCAACTTCGCGTTTGCCGTGCTCTAGCTCATCAGCTTGTTCGCTATCTATCTGTAAGAGAAGAGCTTGGAACTCGCCAACGTGGGTTTTTTCTTCTTTCGCGACATCTAGTAGGTTAGCTTTAATAGCTTCACTTTTAGTCAAGGAAGCCATCTGTTCGTAAAGATTGATTGCATCAAGCTCAGCAATAATGCTAGCTCGCAAGATTTCTCTATCAACGTTTTTCTTGTCAATCTCACTTAGATCTATAGGAATAGTAGATAACATGGTCAACCTCGCACTATATACACAACTGTTAAGGTAAAGCTTTTGGATATGCCCTTGATCCGCACAGACGAGCTTCCGTGGCACAAATCATCCTTGCGCGCAGCCCCACAATTTGAGGGCGGCAGCATTACGACGCAGATCGCGCAATTACCACAAGGTTTATTTGAAACTGCAGTAATGCTGGGTTAATGAAACTGTTTAAGACAGTCTTAACAATCCTCATCATCACCGGTTTGGCATTGGCGTGCTCGGGATGCACGGTCAACATAGAAAATCTCACGCAAAATAAAACTCTGCAAACCGGCAAAGAACCCCTTAATGTACCGGAATATCCTAATGCGACTAGAACGTCGTATTCCAACATCCGATTTGTCGGGCAAGTTACAACCTACAAGACGAACGACACCCCCAAACAGGTTTTAGAGTTCTACAAATCTCAAATGCAAGAACGAGGCTACAGCATCAGCAGAAGCTTCACAAGCGCCTCCGAAACTGGCGGTTTGATCATATTCAGTAAGGGACAAGACACCGTGTGGGTGACAGTCGGCCAGAATAACGGCGAAACGAGTATCGCTGTGCGCACTTCATTTCAGCCTTAGGATCCAAAATAATCTGCGCAGCTATCAGTCTAGCGCCAGCGTCGTTTTGTCGTGACACGCCCTTTTTGTTTTTCTCTGGCAGCAGTGAGATAGCCAGCGACGTTGACGTCGTGGAGAAGCGGTCTTAAAAAGCCCGAAATCGCATGACTCCTACACGTAGAAGGCACACTAGATTGAGCGAACCACAGCCCCTTGTTAATGAACCCGCGCTGACTGTGGGTAGCACGCTCGTATTGGCTGATCTGCATATCGGAATTGAACACGAACTTGCGCTAAGCGGCATAAATATTCCGTCGCAGATTGACCGACGAATTGACCGGGCCCTCCGATATTTGGCTATCGCCAATGCTCAACGTGTCGTACTTTTGGGAGACGTGAAGCATACAATCTCTAAAACCTCGGCACTCGAACGCCACGACATCCCGCGTTTTTTGCGGTCGTTAGCTGAATGCGTGCCGGTCGACATTCTTCCGGGAAATCACGACGCTGGCATCGAATATTGGCTTCCACGCGACTCACGCTACCGAATCGAAATCCATCCCTCAAAGGGTTGCAGCATCCACGGCGCGGGGCTTGTACACGGGCACACGTGGCCTGCGACAGACCTGCTACATTGCGACTACGTGATCATGGGACATAACCATCCAATCGTGCGTATGGCTGATCCGCTCGGCCACGTCACTTCGAAGCCAGTTTGGATCCGGACCCGCTTTGTTGAGAGCGTATTTCGAGAGCGATATCCAGAAATCGACGGCTACGCTAATCCGCGCGTCATAATTATGCCTGCCTTTAACGAGCTTGTTGGCGGAATCGCATTCAACGAAGCCTCTTACGAAACGCTGCTAGGACCGCTTTTCTCAAATCGAGCCATCGCGCTTGAAAAAGCACAGGCGTACCTCTTAGACGGCACGTATCTGGGAACCGTTGAGCAATTGAGAGGCATCGCGCCAAGCCACAGAGCGTCACGAAGGACTACGTCATCCCGAAAAAAGAACGAGCACCGAGCTCGCGACTAAACAACAAGCAAGTCCGCTTCCCTTTCAGATCGCGCGACCTGTTACCCGGGAATCCGCTACAGCTTTTGCGCGCAACTAAGCCAATTTTATCATTTTTGCAATAGGTGGTGCTCGACAACTCGTAAACTGTAAGTACCTTAAGGTCAACTACGAGGCTGCAGGCAGCGCAATGGCAGTGGAATGGCTCTATTTTGCATTGTTGTCGTCATTATTGATTTCTGGCGTAAACATCATTGACAAGATTCTGATTTCCGACTATAGAATTCCGCCGCTCGTATACGTGTTAGTAATTAGCGCTACCAGCCTCATGCCGCTGGTCATTCTTCCTTTCTTCACACTGACTGCGCTGCCATTAGGTGTACTCCTATTCACCATTGTTGTCGGTTTCGTTCGCATCTACTACACATTGCCTTATTTCAAAGCACTCTCAGTGGAAGAAGTGTCGAGGGTCATACCTCTTCTTCAGCTCACGCCTGTATTTGTGCTGATTCTCTCCAGCCTCTTGCTTCGCGAAAAGCTCAACCCACAAGAATACGTAGCATTTGGGCTCTTGGTTTTTGGAGGGACACTTTTCGCGGTTCGACTCGGCAAAGGAATTCGTATCTCCCTTGCTCTTTATCTTATGATCCTCTCGTCCTTCTTGTTGGCTGTATACAGCGTGGCTTTGAAATACTTGTTCTCGACCCAGGACTTTTACACTGTTTTCATATGGGTGCAAATCGCTGGGTTCATCGCCTTCTTTCAGTTACTCTCATTCAGGCCCTTGAGGGGCTCTCTTGTCACGACCTACAAGACTACGAACTGGAAAATTGGAATCATTCTCGTTGCCGAACAGGCAGTGGCATACGTTTCAGTTTTTGCCTACAGCTACGCGATAGCGCACGGGCCAATAACGTTGATAAGCTCCGTCGGTGCGACACAGCCTCTCTTCGTGCTACTTTTCGCGACGGTATTGTCCTATCGCTTTCCGCGGGTGCTGAGAGAAGAGCTCACGAGGATGGATCTTGCTCTCAAAGGGCTCGGACTTGTTGCGATCCTTTCAGGAACCTATCTGATCCAGGTCCTGGGAGCTTCGGTGATCTGATGATCTGCGAGTTTAGTAAAACGCGGCTTCAGTTCGCGTAGACTCTCAGCGTCATCTTTCGAGTTAACATAATTAAAAATGATATCAGGCCTGCTTCTGTAGATCTTTCGCCCAGCGTACGCGGCCATCTTTCATGAGGCAAGCAAAATGACGTTGTGGCCCCGGCTGTATCTGATATAGACCTGCTCATGATATCGACTCTGAAATCAACTTAATGGGGTAAGTCGTGCGCAGCGCACCTCGTCACTGAATTCGTGATCTCACTCAAAAAAACGCGTTGGCTCTTAATCCGTGCAAACGTACATACAAGTTTTTTTTTGCAAAAAAGGCTGTTTTTTGAACACCGATACATTAATATTCAGGAAAAAAGAATTATTCGCCGACAACTCCTCACAGATTTTTCGTTGTATTTGAGGGGTTACATAAACCTACTGAGTTTATGGTTGGTGAAAAAATGGCTAGGGAAATAAATTTTGGTATAGAGTTTGTGCCGAATATGCCGCCGAATCAGTGCGCGGACAGGGTGAAGTTGGCAGAAGACAACGGCTTTAAGTACGCTTGGATTACTGACCACTTTAACAACAGGAACGTCTATCCGATGCTGACGCTCATATCGCTGAAGACGTCGACTATACGGCCCGGCACCGGTATCACAAATCCCTTCACGAGAAACCCATTGTTAACGGCTAATGCGATAGCGACGATTGACGAAGTATCAGGCGGGCGC
>Ga0208034_1001258_pt1 | contig 16006 bp, 10 predicted proteins | sample June2015DPH_8_10_FD_184699 | JGI IMG/M metagenome (GOLD analysis project Ga0208034, IMG submission 184699) | Peatland microbial communities from SPRUCE experiment site at the Marcell Experimental Forest, Minnesota, USA - June2015DPH_8_100... | ecosystem: Environmental > Terrestrial > Soil >...
CCGCCTCGCCGCTGAGCGATTCGATCGGGATACGCGAGGGCAAGCAGCCGGCCTGGGTCGTGGTCGGTCTCGCCCAGCGGCAGCGTTTCGATCGACGCGCGATCCGACGCTGCCGCTCGCTCGACGCGTCGGATGAGCTCGTCCGCGCGCCGCCGGACGGTAGCGACTGCGGCGCGGTCGACCGGGGCCGGCTCCCCGTGGTCGTCGCGTTCGAGGACCGCGAGACGGTTCGCCACGTCGGCGGAGAGCGCGCCGTCCGCGGTGGAGCGTCCAAAGACATCGCGCTCGGACAGCAGCGCTGCCAGCAGCGCGGCGGTCGGGAGGTCGTGGCGGGGCGCTTCCACGAGCATTCGCCCGAGACGAGGATGAACGGGTAATTCGACGAGCCGCCGTCCGAGACTGGTCGGTCGCCCATCCTCGAGGGCCCCCAGCCCCTCAAGCAGCTGCCGGGCGGTCGCCACCGCAGCCGACGGGGGCGGGTCCAACCATCGCAGCGACGCGACGCGCGCACCCCATACAGACAGCTCCAACACCAGCGCCGCCAGCTCGGCGCTCAGGATCTCCGGCTCGGACCACAGGCTTCGAGCAAGGTGGTCTGCTTCCGACCACAGGCGATACGCGACGCCTGGCGCGGTGCGCCCGGCTCGACCCGAGCGCTGGTCGGCTGAAGCGCGCGAGGTGGTGACGGTGCGGAGCTTGGTGAGCCCCGTCGCTGGGTCGTACATGGGCCGGCGAGCCAGACCGGCGTCCACCACAACGCCGACGCCTTCGACGGTCACGCTGGTCTCGGCGAGATCGGTCGAGAGCACGACACGCCGAAGCGACCCCGATCGCAGGACCCGATCCTGTTCCGCGGCGGAGAGACCTCCATGTAACGGAATGACTTGAACGCCGGTGACGTCACCTAGCGCGCTCGCCACCGCCCGGATCTCGCCGACGCCCGGAAGGAAGGTCAGCACGTTGCCTACGTCGCGCTGCAACGCCTCGCTGACCACGGCGGCGACAGTCGTCGCGAGGCGACCGGGACGCGGCGGAGTCTTCCAGCGAAGTGCGACCGGGTACGTCCGGCCGCGACTGGAGATGACAGGCGCTCCTCCCAACAGGGCCGCGAGCGATTCGACGTCAAGCGTCGCGGACATGACCAGCACCCGTAGCTCCGGGCGCAGTCCGCTCCGCGCATCCAGTGTGAGCGCCAGGCCCAAATCGGCCTCCAGGCGCCGCTCGTGGAACTCGTCGAAGATCACCATCGCCACCCCCGGCAGATCCGGCTCGTGCTGCAGTCGACGGGTGAGGATGCCGTCGGTGACCACCTCGATCCGCGTCGACCGGCTAACTTGCCGGTCGTCTCGAGTCACGTACCCGACCGTCGCGCCGACCTCTTCGCCGAGCAGATTCGCCATCCGAGCCGCCGCGGCGCGAGCAGCGACTCGGCGTGGTTCCATGACGACGATGCGGGCGCCGGCAAGCCAGGGCTCATCGAGCAACCGCAGCGGTACGAGCGTCGTCTTGCCTGCGCCAGGCTCTGCCTGCAGCACAGCGACGCCGTCGCCAGCCAGCGCGGCGCGTAGCTCAGGTATGACGTCTTCGACGGGGAGCCCCGTGCGTGCCGGACGCTGCGGCTCGGTGGACACCAAGGCAGGGTATGTCCTCTTGACGCGGCGTCGGTCCCGCCTGGGACTTGGCGACCGCGCCCCGCGGGTTGCCGTCAAGCAGACGCTCGGCAATCGCGCATCCTCTAAGTAGCATGTCGATTGCGGACGGCTATGCCATCTGACCTCGACGAACGGGGGCGGCGTGAGATTCATCCATTGTGCTGACATCCACCTCGACAGCCCAATGCGTGGCCTCACTCGGTACGACGGAGCCCCGACGGACCTCTTGCGGGGCGCGACCCGGCGGTCATTCGAGCGCCTGGTCGACTTAGCGCTCGAGCAGTCGGTCGACTTCGTCGTGATCGCTGGTGACCTGTACGACGGAGATCGTGACGACTTCAACACAGCGATCTTCCTTCAGCGACAGCTCCTGAGGCTCCGCGAGGGTGGTATTCCGGTCGTCATCGCGTACGGGAATCACGACGCCGCCAATGAGATTACGAAGCGCCTCAGGTTTCCGGACGGCGTGGACGTCCTCGCCTGGGACAAGCCGGGAACCGTCTTGTTAGACGGTCTGGGCGTGGCGATCCACGGCCAGAGTTACCCGACGAAGGCCGTTCTCGAAGACCTGTCGCTTGGTTATCCCCCGCCGGTATCCGATTTCTTCAACATCGGAGTGCTTCACACTTCACTCGATGGGAGGCCCGGCCACGATCGCTACGCCCCGTGCACGGTCGCGGCGCTTGCCCGCCACGGCTACTCATACTGGGCACTCGGACACGTCCACAAGCGAGAGGTCATCGTCGAAGACGGTGTGCACATCGTGTTTCCCGGCAATCTCCAGGGTCGGGACGTCGGGGAAACAGGGCCGAAGGGCGCCTCTGTCGTCGAGTTCGACCTGGATGGCATCGTCTCCGTCTCGCAAGTCGATCTGGCTCCGGTTGTGTGGGCGCGTCTCGAGGTGGACGTCCGGACTGCGTCCTCGGTCGATGATGCCCTTGGACGGATCGTCGAGGAGATCATGGCGACACAAGCGGCGTCCAACGCCGAGATGAACGCTGTTCGCGTCACCCTCAGGGCGAATCGCGCCCTTGCCGCTGCATGGCTCCGCGAGCCTGAGCGTTACGAGGCGCAGCTGCAAGCCGACGCGACTGGCGCGGGCGAGTCGCTGTGGCTCGAACGGATCGTGCTGCAGAGCGAGTCGTCGAACGAGCTCCCAGTCTCGGGCGAAGCGTTGGCTGCCGTGCTCAGTGAACTCGCGCTTCTTCGGACCAATCCTGATAAGAGGGCCAACGCGCAGGGACTTCTTGCGGGATTGCGAAACCGGTTCGGACCCGAAAGAAGAGAGGCGGTAGCTCTCGGCGCCAAGGGACTCGACGAAGATTCCTTTAACGAGGTGCTCGACGACGTCGCCGCGCTTCTCGCCGGTGAGCTCGGAAGTGGCGTCTGATGCGTATCGAGCGCCTCGACTTGCTCTCCTACGGGCACCTGCGGGACCTCAGCCTCGACCTTGTTTCGCCGCGACGAGGCCTCACGATCATCTTCGGTCCGAACGAAGCCGGGAAGTCGACCACAATGCGAGCACTCAGCGCTGCCTTGTTCGGCCTGCCTGCCGACTCACAGGACGCTTACCTACATGGCCGGTACGGCCTCCGCGTGGGAGCACACGTCCTCCGGGCGGACGGGAGCGAGTTCGGCTTCATCCGTCAGGGAATCTCCAAGGCTCCTCTTGTCGACGAGAACGGCGGGGCTCTCGAGGAGCAGCTCGTTGCTGGGGCGCTCGGGAGCATCGGGCGTCAGACGTATGCACGGCTCTTCTCGATCAACCACGACCAGTTGCGAATTGGGTCGGAAGACCTGCTCGCCGGTGACGGCGAGATCGGTCGGCTCGTGTTCGGTGCGAGCCTCGGCTCGGGATCGGTGAATAAGGTCCTGCAGCGCCTCGACAAACGTTCCGCCGAGCTCTACTTGGAGAACGGGCGCGCGCAGGTTGTCACGTCGGCGCTTCGGAGTCACCGCGAGACGATGAAGGATGCTCGTGCCAAGCGAGTCCGGTCGCGAGAGTGGGATCGTCGAGTCGCTGAGGAGGCGGCCGCGCGTGCCGAGGTCGAAAAGGTCAAGCGCGAGGAGCAAGAACGGAGGATCCGGCAGCAGAGGCTCGAACGGGTCCAACGGTCACTCCCGCTCGCCGCCGAACGCGAGCGTCTACTCGCCGAGGCCGAGGAGCTTGGACGCGCCGGCCTTGTGACTTCGCCGGACTGGTTCGGTCGCGCTGACGCGGCAATCGTCGCCGAGGAAGCCGAACGTACCGTCCTGGCGGAGGCGACCAAGAACGTCGAAACTCTCGTGTCGCGTCTCGCGGAGATCGATGTTCCAGCGGTGCTGATCGCCCGCGCCGGCGATATCGACGAGCTCGTGAAAGGAATCGGTCAGTACAACACCGATGCCAACCAGCTGCCCCAGCGTCTCGGCCAGCGTCAGGAGGTCGAGGGCCAGATCCGCTCGATCCTCGAACGTCTCGGTATGGACCTGGACCACGGTCGTGCCGTGACCGACGTGGAGCTGAAGACGGTCGAAGAGCTCGCTCAGGCATTCGGCAGCATTGACACGGCCCTCGTCGCTGCACATCGGGAACTCGATGGCATTGACGGGCAGATCGCTCGGGCGGAGCAGACGCTCGACGAACTTCCCGAAGCCCTCGACGTGGCTGCGCTTGCTCGCGCGGTCGAGCTCGCTCGCCCTATCGCTGAGAGGGAACGATCGTTGCCGGACGACAAGGCTTCCCTCTCGAGCGGCAAGGAGGACGCGCGCGCGAGGGCGGGTCGATTGGGCCTCAACGATCTCTCGCTCGCCGAGGTCAGGCGTCTTCGGGTGCCGTCGGCCCAGCAGATCGCGGCCGAGCAGGGCCGACGAGGTCGTCTCCAGGAAGGGCGAACCCAGCTCGAGAAGCGATTGGCCGATCTTGTCTCCGAGCGCACGAGACTGCTCGGAGGGATCGAGGAGGTTCGCTCTCGACCCGGTGTTCCCGATCCTGATCGGCTCGACACGGCCCGTGAACGACGTCGTGTGGGGTGGCAACTCGTCCGCGGATACCTCGACGAACGTCCACCAGGGAGCGAATCGGTAGCCGAATGGGCTGGCGCCCAACCACTTGCGGACGCGTTCGAGTCAGCTCTTGACGAGACCGATATCGCCGCGGACGAACGTAATGCCCACTCCGAGGAGCTCGCCGCGCTCGTGCAGCTCTCGTCCCAATTGGAGCAGTCCGAGCGCGCCGACGAGGGGGTGCGCGGTGCCATCGAAGAGCTCGAGCGAGGTGTTGAAGCAGGCGTAGGGGAGTGGCGGACGTTGTGGGAGCCGGTTGGGATAGAGGCCAGCTTACCTGAGGAGTTGAGTGCTTGGCGTGACGACTATCTGAGTCTGGACGGCGCCATAGCCGGGCTCGATGAACGGAATAGCGCGCTTCAAGCAGTCGAGGAATCCATTTATGGACAGGTGTTAGTACTGAGATCGATATGTGAAGCCCTTGGAAAAGCACCGGAGTCTGACCGCCTGCAGCACCTCGTCGACCAAGCACAAGCGATCATCGACGAAGCGCGCACGATCGTCGATGGTCGACGGGGGATCGAAGCCACTCTCCGGCAGGCGAATGACCAGCGTTCGGCACGGAGCAAGGACCTCGCTCGCGCCGAGCAGGACCTGGAGAAGTGGCGGACCGCATGGTCGACTGCGTTGGATGTTCTCGGATTGCTGGCGGGTACCCTGCCGCCAGTGGCACTTGAAGCAGTGCGCGCCCATCGTGACCTGCGGACCGCACGCGACGAACTCCGGGTGTTCGACGTTCGAATCACCGGCATGAAGCGCGACATGGACGACTTCCGTTCGAAGGTGGACGACGCGGCACGGGAGCTTGTGGAGGTGGGCGATCGAAGTCCGAGCGAGGTCGCGGAGAGCCTCAACGCACGGCTCGGAATTGCGCGTCGAGACCAGACGAGAAGAGAAGCCATCGAAGAGCAGCTTGAGAGCGAAGAGGAGAAGGTGCGCGCTACGTCAGCCCTCCTTCAAGGCGTTGAGCAGAAGCTCTCTGTCCTCCGGGAGGAGACCGGAATCCGGGAGGACGAGCCTCTCCAGCCCATCGTCGACCGTTCGCGCGAGGTCGCGCGACGACGCGAGCAGGTCGAGAACATCGATGGGACCCTGGTCGCACAGGGAGCTGGACGGAGACTCGAGGAGATCCTCCAAGAAGTCTCCGAGATCGGGATGAACGGCGACGAGCTAGCCGCCGTGCTGGGTTCGATCGATGCCGAGCTCGAGGAGCTCGGCGGAGCGGTCGACCGTGCAAACCGACGGCTCGGCGAGACTACGGGCGAGCTTCAGGCCGTCAGCGGCTCGGGAGAAGCTGCCGACCTGGAACAGGACGCCGAGGAAGCACTAGCTCGCGCCGTCAACGGAGCGAACGAGTACGCGACGACCGCGCTGGCTGCTTGGACCCTGCGTAACGTCATCTCCGCGTACGGAGAGAGACACCGAGGTCCAATCCTGGATCGGGCCGGCGAGATCCTCCGTCAGCTGACCGTCGGTGGATTCGTGGAGCTCCTGCCCGAGACGGTGGGGTCTCGCCAACTCCTGCTCGCTCGACGGAGCAACGGCGAGATGCGAGCGGTCCACGAGCTAAGTGACGGCGTCCGTGACCAGCTCTACCTTGCACTGCGTCTCGCTGGGCTCGAGTACCAACTCGGGGAGCTTCCTGAGCCGCTCCCAGTCGTCCTCGACGACCTGCTTGTCAACTTCGACGACGAGCGTTCCGCCGCGGCACTCGAGGTGCTGTCCGAACTCGGTGAACGGACGCAAGTGCTCCTCTTCACACACCATGAGGGCGTTGTCGCTGCAGCAGAGGCCGTGCTCGCGGCAGAGCGCCGCAGCGTTGTGCGCCTCGCACCAAGAGACCAGCACCTGGTCGTCCCGCTCGGCCAAGTAAGTGAGGCACTGCCGGCGATCCGGGTGGATGACGCAGAAGGCGGCGTGCAAGCGGTGCTGCGCGCATTGCGCAGTTCAGGGACGTCGTTGTCGAAGGCCGAGATCGTAGCGATGACCGGGATGGATGACGCCCAGTGGACGAAGACGATTCGCGAGCTCGTCGGTGTCGGTGCGGTCCTCCAAGAAGGTGAGAGGCGCGGCGCTCGCTATCACCTACCGCACTGAGGCGCTGGTTCCGATGGGAATCGCACCCTTCAGGAATTCGAGGGCGCCGACGCGGACGGTGCGGAATGTGGAATTGACAGCACTGACGCGCACCTGATTCTGGGGATCCCGCAGAGGAAGGAGCCCGCAGTGGGTAGTCCTTCGACGTACCCAACTGGGTTTCGCCGTGAAGCAGTCGAGCTCATCCAAATTCGCACCGAACGGATCGGCTATCACCTACAGATCTCCTCGTACGCTGTATGCGATGCGGATCGCACGGATCGACATTACGCACTACAGGGGCTGGAAGGGTCCGGTGTCGTGGCAACCCCAGGAGCACGCCGTCCTCGTGGGTCCGAACAGTGGTGGGAAGACCTCACTGCTCCGAGCCGTCGACCTCGTGCTCAATCCGTACCGCGATCCATATCGAGACCGGCTCCAAAACATCGACTACCACAATCTCGACATTTCGATCCCGGTTGAGATCACCGTTGTGCTCGATGACCTCAACGCCGACGACCGAGCGCACTTCGAGCCATATCTCGAGGGTAGACACGAGGACGGTGGCTTCGGTGGTTGGGACTCCCCCGGTGCTGAGTTCGACGAAGGGGAACTCGTTCTTCGACTCCGTTTCCAAGCGCCATTCGGCGAGGCCACCCGCGCTGTCTACGCTCGCCCAGAAGCTAACGAAGCACCGGTTGCTCAAGCTGACAAAATTCGGATTGGCTGGCAGTACGTGGCGGCAACGCTCGACCCGCTACACGAGCTCTCGTTTTACAGCAATTCGCTCTTCTCCAAGTTGTTCGAACGTGCCAATATCACGGACGAACTCAATGAGATCCGGCAGGCGATCGAGCAGGCCAAGACGCCATTGATGCAGCAGACAGAAGTCGCCACGACTCTTCAGCGGCTCGAACAAGTGGCGGAGCGGCTGCAGCTCGTCGGTGGCTCCGATTCGCTCGACTTCGCAGTCGCTGGCTTAAGTGACCGACGCGTTCTGCAGAGCCTCCAACTAGTGATGCGCGGTCGCCGCGATGTAACTCACCTGCCACTGCCGTCCCATGGTCATGGACTACTGAGGGTGCTGCTTCTTACTGCGCACCTTGAGTATGCGCGACTATCGCGGAGCAATCTGATTCTCGCTATTGAAGAGCCCGAGCAGAACCTCGAGCCGGTTAACCAACGGCTGGTCACCCGCTCGTTACTCATGTCCGAAGAGACGGGTGCCGCGCAGGTAATTCTCAACACTCATGCGCCAGACGTCGTCGCCGTCGTCCCTCTGTCAAACATTTACCTCGTCCGTGAGTTCCCGAGTGGACCGGATGTCCGCGCACTGAGCGAAAGCGCTGCGTCCGAACACAAGTTTTTCGAGCGCCATGCGCGTGGACCGCTCGTTGATGGCCTCTACGCCGATCTGGTCGTTCTGGTCGAGGGACCGACCGAGCGCGGAGCGCTCCCAGTCCTGTGGCAGAAGCATCGACCGGGTAACGGCCTCGACGAAAACCGGATCGAACTGATCGATTGCGATGGCATCGACAGGATGCGAAGTTACGTTCGTTTCTTCCACTCGCTAGAAATACCTGTTGTCGCCGTCTGCGACGCCGACAAGCTCACAGCGTATGAGCAGCTCCTCGCCGAACACCCAGCCGCGGTTGTCCGCTGGAACACCCACACAGACTGGGAGGGTGTAGTCGCCGCCGAGGGGGATGTCGATGCCATCGCTGCCGCACTGGACCGCAGCGTCGCTGCGCACGGCAGCTGGGAGCAGCACGGGGTTCAACTCCGCGAATCTGTTATTCACAGCGCTGGACAGGCGGACCACTTGACCGCGGCCACCGACATTCCTTCGCTACTTCACGGCTACGGCAACCCGGAACGCCGACGAGCGTTGGTCGACCTGATGCGCGGAACATCGGGGATCAGCTTCAAGAGCGCCATCGATGGCCGATTTGTCGCGGAGGCACTCTCAGACGTACCGCCGACGATCGCCAGAATGATGGAGATCGTGCACGGCATCGCCGCCGGCACCGAGCCAGCTGGTAATAGCCACGATTTATAGCGACGCCGAACAGGAGGCCATTCTCACAGACGAGTTGCCGCGCCTGCTGGTCACGGCACCACCAGGCTCTGGCAAGACCTTCACTGCCGTACGGCTGATCGAGCGTGACATAAACGCCGGACTCGTTAGCCCGACGCAGCGCGTCCTGATACTCACGTTCAGCCGTGCCGCCCGTGCACAGCTCGACCACTATTCCCGAGAGCTATTGACTGCGGAGCAGCGGAGCCTCACGGTCATCAGCAATTACCACAGTTTCTTTTGGCAAAAGATTTGGCAGTTCAGGCAGAGCCTCGGACTACCCCTCGCGCTCGACCTCGCTACCGATGCTCAACATCGGAATGACGTGCTCGTAGCGATTACCCGCGCTGGGCTGACGTTGCCGGGGAACCATCAGGAAAATGCAATGCGCGACTATGCTGCTGCTCTCGAATACACCCTCGACGAAGGGCTGCCTGAGAGGTTCGGCGGGCAGCGTCCGCAAAGTGTCGCGGCGGTGGCTGCGGAACTTGAGATAATCCATCGTGCAGGTCGCCTGCATTACGACGATATGGCCGCTTACATGTGGCACATAGTCGACGGCTCGCGGTCCATTCGTGAGTTATGGACGCACAAATACCCTGTCGTTCTGCTTGACGAGTACCAGGACGCGTCACCACTACAAGCAGCCATTGTTGAGAGGTTCTCCCCGCCGCCACACCGCGTTTACGCTTTCGCTGATCCGCTGCAGATGATCTATGGATGGCGCGACGCATCGCACAAAAGGCTCGAGTCGTTTCGTTCCATAGGTGCAAGCGAACACACGCTGCGGACCCTTCACCGCTACCGCAACCGTTCAAGTCTTCAACTGTGGATGGAGCAAGTGCGAGACGTGCTGCTCGGCGAACGCGAGCGGGTTGCCGTAGCTCGACCAACGGAGGTAGCGGTCATCCGGTACGACCCGAGCCTCCCCGAGCGAGGCCGCGTCTACGGCGCGCCCGCGCGTGAGTTGTATCAGCTGAGCGGCCCCATCAGCGGGGCTTTCTCGGACAGTGAGATTGGGACGATTGGCGTGATGACCCGGCGACGGAACCAGATCCCTGTTCTCACCCGGGCGTTATCTCAGAAATTCGTCTGCGGCTTGCTCGGCGACGCCGATGATGCCGCCGACTGGGTGCGGGATTGGATTGCCGCATACGCGGCAGCCACGAGACCTGAGCACCACGCCACCCGTTTGCTCGAAGTTGCGCAGGTCGTCGCGCCGCGACACTCACTGCTGGCCGATCTTCGGAGGCTCGTATGTTCAACCGGGATCCGAACCGACCGACTCCGTGAGCCACGGCGAAGCCTGGCCGAGCGCATCAACGAGCTCATTGAACACTGCGACACCCTCGTCGGTGCCATCGCCGCTGCAAGAACCACGATTACTCTCGTCATCGCGGACCAAGACCGGAAGGTGGTCGCCTGGGAACGCGAGCGCGTTCTGCGACAGGCTCTCCGCATCCTGCCCGGCTCCACGGACGAAGAGGCCCGCCGGCAGGTCGACGACCGCATCCTTCAGCTTCGGTTCGCATCTGCGGGCATGCCACAGCGAGGGCTGTTCCTGCTGTCATGCCATGAGGGCAAGGGGAAAGAGTTTGACTTCGTCGTGCTCCCATTCCTCAGCAGCGAGAACTTCGAGGACGATCAAGAGTCTCGTCAACTCTTGTATGTGTCGCTTTCGCGCGCTCGGCAACGCATTCTTGTGCGCTTGGCAACGGGACAAATCCCCGCTATCTGCGAGCGGATCGGCTTGGTGTAAATCACCAACTGAGCAGCAGTCCAGGTGTTTTTCGGCTCGAACGTAAGCGGAGGACGAGCAGGACACGCTTGGGTTCGAGCAGGCCAAGGCAACCGGGAACCGAGTAGCGCCAGCCAATAGCCAAAGGATGTGCAGCTCACCGCTTGAGCGTCAGTCGCTGGGCGTAGGCACGCTGCGCCGCTTGCCGCGTTCGCCGCGACGACCCGGCCGTCAGGCATTCCAGTCGAAGCGAGTTCCGACCTCAGACATCACGTCAAACCGAGCACGCAAAGTATGATTTAGTTACCATCTGTGCCGTGAAGCGTCGCACTGTCTCACTCACAGACGATGCTCTCGAAGCACTCGACCGCATCGCCAAGGAGCATCGGAGCACGGTGAGCGGAGTCGTCGAGGCGGCGGGCCGTTTGCTCCGCGACGGCGGTCCTGGAGCCGATGACCTCAAGCGCCGTCTCGTCCCGGACCGTCGCGGCGGCGACCGGCGTCCGAAGCAACAGGGCGCATAGGTCGTTCAGGCGAACGGTGAGGGCGGCGCCGCGGAGGAAAGGGAGGATGGAATCGTGACCGACCACCGAGTCCTCGTCGCGCGCCAATGTCAGCGAGTCGTTGAGACCGAGCGAGGCGGGGGACAATGCCCACGGGAGAGCACCTGGGTCGGCTCTCTCCATGCGGGACGCCAGATCTACCTCGTTGAGACCTGTGAGCAGCACATGTCAGGGCTGATCGACGCCGCACCGCTCGAAGATGAGAGCAACGATGCCACGTCGTAAGAGCCTCACCAGCCAGCTCTACCACCTCACCATTCGGGTACTTAACCCGAACGTCGGGCCGGTCTCTTGTGAGCACCGGCAGTCGTCCGGATACCCAGCCATGAACGACGTCTCCCGGGAGCTTCGCGGCACCTTCGGCATGCGTGAGCAGAAGCGTTTCGCGATCCGAAGAATCCAGGATCGATGAACGAAGAACATTCGTCGCCTGAGGCCGGCGAACTGTCAACGGCCATTGAGAAACGCGCGCTGACGGCCAGGAGAACCGCGCGCTGACGGCCACCAAAGTCGCGCGGTGACGGCCACCAGTTCTGCCGTGAACCTCAGGTGAGCGGCTTCACCCCCTTTCCGGTCGTGGCCTGCTGTAGACGCACGCTGTCACCGCTTGTGACACAGACGTGCGCGTGATGCATCAGGCGATCGACTGTTGCACTGGCGAGCGTCTTGGGCATGAGCTCGTCGAAGCCGGACGGGTGCAGGTTCGAGCTGACCGCGACCGAACGCCTCTCGTAGGCGGCGTCCACGAGGCGGTAAAGACCCTCGGCGGCATCGAGGCTCACGGGCAAAAGCCCGATGTCGTCGATCATGATGAGCTCCGATCTGAGGATCCGTCCGACGGCTCTTGTGACGGTGTCGTCGGCGCGGTGAGCTCGCACGAGCACGCCCAGGTCCTCCAGGGCGAACCAGGCGACCTTGATGCCGACCTCGACTGCAGTCTGGCCGAGCGCCTCCAAAAAGAACGTCTTCCCGGTGCCGGACGGACCGCAGACGACCAAGTTCTCCCGACGCCGCACCCACTCGAGTGTCCGAAGAGCTTGCTGGGTGGGCGCCGGGATGGAGGAGGCCTTCGCCTCCCAGGCCTCGAAGGTCTTGCCGGTCGGGAAGCTCGCCGCCTTCCGCCTTGTCTGCAGCGCCGAGCGCTCGCTGCCGGCGAGCTCCTCGCCGAGGAGGCTCCGCAGCACCTCGGTCGGTTCCCAGCGCTGTGCCTTGGCCGTCGCCAACACCTCGGGGGCGGCCCGGCGGATGTGCGGGAGCCTGAGGCGGCGCAGCAGTGACTCGAGGTCGTCAGGGAGATCCGGTGCGGTTGGCGTCCTCATCGGTTCTCCTCCTTCACATTTGAGAGCCGCAGGATCCACCAGGCGAGATGGCCGGCGAGATCGTCAAACCCTGAGAGATGGAGCTGGTCTTCGACGAGCTCCAACAAACCGGCGAGATCGTCGATCTCGTGATCGTGCAGCGGGCCTTCATAGAACGTCGGTGGATGGATCATCGCCCGAAGCCCTCCCACACAGAGGTGCCCGCCTGCAGGCTGCGCGACTCGTCGGCCCGGTTACAGGCCTCGGCCGGCTCCGAGGCCAGATGGGCGATGATCGAGGCGAGGTCGCCTTCGCCAAAGCGTCCTGTGACTGCGGCATGACCGAGCGCCCGGTCGACGATGGCGATCCCGTGCAGAGAGGACAAGGTGACGGCCTCGGCCATCTTCACCCGCACCCGCGAGGTCCCGGCTGCCGCAGCCTCGCTGAGCCAGAGGCCTGCCCCGTCCCCGATGGCCAAGAAGGCGGCCTCGGAGGCGTTCTTCGCCCGCGGTGTCCGGTTGAGGGGCCCCTCCGGTGCCGGGCCGAAGTGCTCGTCTACATAGCGGGGGTTGCCCGGCGTGGTCCGCTCGTGGCGGGCGACCTCGCGGGCGCCGTCTTTGTCGAGGGCAGTGACGATCACCTCGCCCGCCTGGTGGCGGACCCAGACCACCTCAGAGCGAAAGCGGTGCGGCACCGAGTACTCACCTGCGTCGAACGAGATCACCGGCGTGTTCGCCCCGACGGTGCGCGTCACGCCGAACACCGAGGTGTAGGGATGCTCGGGGAGGGGATGCAGCCTCAGGCGCTCCTCGGCGAGCATCTCGGCCGGGACGCGCCTCGTGGTGCGGTGCACACGCCCGTTCACCTCCTCGCAGAACCGTTCGCAGGCACCGTCAAGCTCACGAAAGCAGCCATAGGCGGGCAACAAGTTGGCCTCGGTGGGCACGAGATCTGCCTCGGCCACCCTCACTGTCGCCTCCGAGCCGCCCTTGGACTCGGGGTCCGCCACGACACATGTCGCGATCGTCATTCCATAGTGGCGCCCGGCAGCGACGAGCTCAGGGTGACGAACCGGGATGCGGGCGATGGTGTCTGTGGTCACCGTGCGCTCGTTGTCGCTGAGCGCGTACGTGGGTACGCCACCGAATTTCCGCAGGCACTGGTCTATGCAGGAGATGAGCGTCGGGATCGTCTTGTCGCTCACCGCCAGCACGACACGAAAGCGGCTCCAGGCGAGCCAGGCGCAGAACAGCCACGTTCGGGTGCCTTTCACCAAGGGACCATCGCACCAGTCGAACTGGAACCACATGCCCGGCTCTGGCACCCACGGGCGATAGAGGCGCCGGTGCCCGGCCCGATAGGCCTTCTTCGCGACAGCCACGACTCGGCGCGTAGTGCGCTCCGAGCCCTCATAGCCGAGCGCACGCAACTTGTCGTGGACCACGTCCGCGCGCACTTTTGCGTGCGAGGTCCCGACCCACTCCTCGAGCTTTTCCAGGTATGGGTCGATCAGCTGGTCGCGTCGTGCCGGGGCGCAGCTGAGGCGTCCCTCGTCTCTCGCCTCGACGTAGCGGGCGACGGTGTGCGGTGAGCAACCGGCGAGCTCAGCGGTGTCGCGGTAGCTGCCGGTCAGATCGAATGCTTCGAGTATTTCCATGATCTCCTCGTCAGACTTCACGTGTCCCTCCTCGGGAGCTGGGTGCTTGAGCACACTCAGCACACCGAGGAGGGACACCCCGGTGGTGGATGCCACCGGGGAAACGGTCAATAACGAGGCAGAACCTGTGGCCGCCAGCGCGCGGTTCTCATGACCACCAGCGCGCGATTATTTGGCCGTCTCCGTGCAGGATCTCATGGCCGCCGACAGCGAACCGCTTGACCCGACGCAACCAACGGATGAAGCGGTAGAGCGAGAGTCGCTAGGGGCGGCAGCCCGCGCCTTTCTCGCGGCATCAATCGAGGCGCTTCGGGAGGTGCGGGTACTACCCACGCCTTTCGCACACCCGTACATCCAGATCGGTCGCGACTACTTCGGTGATGACGTGGCAGGCATACCCGAGTTCGCGGCCTTCGAACAGGCCCTCGAAGCTCGCTACCCCGATCGCTTCTCCGAGCCCCAGCTCGGAAGCGACCTGTGGGAGTCGACGAACGCGTACACGTTTTCTCTTCTCGAAGCCGTCGTCGCCCGTTGCGGACTCGACGACCGGGAGGTCGAAGCGGACTCAGAGGTGGCGACATTTTCGATCAACGAGCTGATCCAAGTGCTCGATGCGCCGGACTACGCAATGGTGTGCTGTCGCGAGGTTTCGCATCTCACGACCGCGGATGGCGAGGTTCTCCAACTCGGCGACGTGACGATCATCCCCGAAGATGCTGTACCGGAGTTCGGAGGTCTTACTCAACGAGCGGGTCAGCTGATACCAGGGCTCGGCGGTGCGTTCAACCGGGTCGATCCCCGTATCTACGATCCTCCTAAGAGCCTCCTTGTCGTTCGGCGCGAGGGATTCACCGGCGAGCCGTACGCGGCAGCGAGCGCCGTCTCTGCCTCAATTGACATGTTTCTGATCGTCGCTCGCCTCATTCATGCCTCGACGTCCGAGGCGTGTTGGCAAGCATGCGGAATCCCCACGCTGGTCTCGAAAATGCATCCGCTCTATCGACTGTTCGAGAAAGGCGTGCTCCCGAGCTCCCTAGTCCGACGTACAACCCGTCTTTCCGCTGCAGATGCTGAGCCGTTCCGACAGCTCAGCGAAATGTTGAACGCTGTTGAGGTGAAGCGGGAAGGCATGGCGACGACTTCGTTCGACCTTGCCTTGGACCGCTACCTCCGCACCTTCTCGTCTGCGAACGCCTATGACAACATCATCGATCTCGCTACAGCACTCGAGGCGCTGCTCACCGGAAGCGACGCCGAAGCAGTTGGTCTACGCCTCAAATCTCGCGCCGCGGCGCTTCTCTTCACGGAAGAGGACACAAGTCGTGCGATCTTCGACGACGTCGGAAGGCTCTACTCGATCCGATCGACTTTGGTGCACGGCGCAAGCCTGAAGCAGCCCCGGCTCTTGAGCCTTCTCAGGCAGATCTCGACCACCCCGCAGGACGCATTTCCCGGAACAACGGTTTGGCATGCCGTCGACCGACTGCGCGACATTGTTCGCCGCGCCTTCCTCGCGAGGATGTGTCTGGCTGAAGGCGACGATCCCGTGTGGCCGATCAACAAGGAGTTCGTGGTTGACGCGCTGCTAGCGACGACGCCATCCGCAGCGACTGGCGAAACCGATGGCGTCAACGGATTACGGACCTCGGTGCCCCAAACGCGGTTGAGCGAGCGAGACCGGCGGTTGACACGATCTCGCGTGACGATCGATGAGCGCCGCCGGGCATCGGGCACCTAACCCGAAGGTCCGGCGATCGCGGGTGCCCGGTCGAGTTTCTCGGGTGCGTATTCGGCATCAACGGCGGATTGAGTAGGCGCGCGCCATAGCGGGTGCCCTATGCAGGCTTGTCTAGCTGGGCTTTTGCGGTTGTGTAGGCGCGAACCGTGGCAAGGATCTATA
>Ga0208034_1001260_pt1 | contig 15999 bp, 6 predicted proteins | sample June2015DPH_8_10_FD_184699 | JGI IMG/M metagenome (GOLD analysis project Ga0208034, IMG submission 184699) | Peatland microbial communities from SPRUCE experiment site at the Marcell Experimental Forest, Minnesota, USA - June2015DPH_8_100... | ecosystem: Environmental > Terrestrial > Soil >...
CACCGTCGCGCCGAGCGGCATATCGCCGATAGCATGCAAAAGGTTGAACCAGCCGTCGCTCTTGACGTCAAACACCAGGTCGAACTCGCGCGGATCTTTGTCTGGCAGGAAATGGCTGCGCTCGATTCCCGCAGCGTGCAGCAGCACGTCAATCCGGCCGCTACGCTCGCGCACCTGGTTGATGATTCGGGCCACTCCATCCGCATCCGTTAGGTTGACGGCGAAGTAATGTGCCGTGCCTCCGGCGGCGCGCACCGCGTCGATTGCGTTCTTAGCGGCTTGCGCGCGTTCGAGGGCAGCCAGCTCCTTTTCCACCAGCGCCGGCGTGGCGCGCTCACCGCGCGCCTGGATGCGCGCGAACAGATCGCGCTTGAGGCCTTCCTTGTCGCTCACGAAGCGCTTGAGGTCGGGGTTGTTGGGATCAGGTTCGGGCACCAGATCAAGCAAGTAGAACGTGCCGCCTGAAGCCGCCGCCAAGTCGGCGGTGATGGCCGAGACGATACTTCCCGCCGCGCCGGTGATCAGAAAGACCGTGTCGCTGTCGAGTCTCAATCCGGGCTGACCGTCGGCCGCGGGCTGTTCTTGCAGTCCAACCGTCCAGCGCTGCCCGTCCTTGTAGCCAATCTCGATGGCGCCGGGGTCGCGCAGAGTTTCCTCGATGAGGATTTCCGCGATGTCCGACGGCTTGCGCTCGGGTTCGAAATCGACCGCTTTGACGACGGCGTCCTGCCGCTCCCGTTTATACGTCTTGGTAAAGCCCACGACCGCGCCGCCCAGGGGTGCGACCGCTCCGGCGTCGTCGTAACCGTGCTGCCCGCCCAGTCGCGTCGCCGACACCAGGAATGTGCCCGGCTTCGCAACCTGGTCGAACAGAACACGCATGGTGGTATAAAGCGATTTTGCCCGGACCCACAGGGCTTGGCGCCAGGACGCCAGGTCCATGCCGGCAAGATTTCCCTCGTTGTCCAGCGCGGACAGCCAATACACTCCTTGCACCGGCCCGGCGGCCAGCCAGTCCTTGAGGCGATTGCTCAGCGCATTGGCATCCGGCGCGTCCTTGATCCATAGGACTTCTACACCCCTCATCGTCTCCAGCCGTTGCGCCAGTGCCTGCCCCACTCCACCGTTGTCGGGCATGATCACCGCGCGGTTTCCGCGGGCGAAGGTCACACCGGTTGGCTTACAAACCTTAAGCGGCGGCCGCAAGTTGGGCACTGGCACGCGGCGTGGAACAAGGTTGGCGGCGTCGAAACTGGCGACTGGCGGGCGCGTCGGCGTAACCGCTTTCGCAGCAGGGGTTGCGGGGACAGATACGCTGACCGTTGCCCGCTGCCCGGCATGGGCAAATTGAATGACGTGGGCCAGGGTCGGGAAGTCGCGCAGCTTGAGATTCTCATCGCGCGGGATGTTATACGCCGCTCGAATGGCGGCGAACATCTCCGCCTGCTTAACGGTGTCTATGCCGAGGTCGGCTTCCAGGTCAAGATCCAGGTCCAACATGTCCTTGGGATAGCCCGTCTTCTCGGCCACGATGTCCAGCACTTTCTCTTTGATCGCGTCGTCCGTGACCGCTGGGGCTGCGACAGTTACCGGTTCCAGAGTAGTGGTTGGTTCAGCGATGATTGGCGACGGCGAAGTCGCGCCCGCCAGGTCGGGCCGCTTCTCGTACACGAAACGAATCACGTGCGCCAGCGTGGGATAGTCGCGCAGCTTGCGGTTTTCATCGCGAGGGATGTTGTAGATCTCGCGGATGGCGGCGAACATTTCCGCCTGCTTGACGGTATCTACGCCAAGGTCCGCTTCCAGATCAAGATCGACATCCAGCATGTCTTTGGGATAGCCGGTCTTTTCCACCATCAAGGCGAGAATGCGCTCCTTCACGAGATCCCCAGCGCCGTCTTTAGGAGATGTCATCGGCGGCGGTGGAGTCGGTTGGACGGCGACGGAAGTTGTTACGGTCGCAGGTATCACGGCCTTCTCCGGTGACAACGGAGCAAGAGCCAGGTCGGGTCGCTTCTCGTACACGAAACGAATCACGTGCGCCAACGTCGGATAATCCCGCAGTTTGCGGTTCTCATCACGCGGGATGTTGTAGATCTCGCGGATGGCCGCGAACATTTCCGCCTGCTTGACGGTGTCCACGCCGAGGTCCGCTTCCAGATCAAGATCGACATCCAGCATGTCTTTGGGATAGCCGGTCTTCTCCACCATCAAGGCGAGGATGCGTTCCTTCACCGGATCGCCAGCGCCGTCTTTAGGAGACGTCACCGCGGGTATCGGCGCAGGAACCTTCGTTTCCACTTTCGCCTTCACCGGCGCGGCCGTTGCCATCACGGTGGTGATCTGTTCTTTCACCGCTTCGCTCTTCACAACCTTTGGCGGTGCAGAAGCTACGGGCGCAGCGACTCTTACCTGCACCTCGGATTTAACGACCGCTCGGAACGTTGCCGCTGGCGCCGTCGCGGCCTCCTTGACGGCTCCAGCCATCCGCGCCGCCAGTCCTTGGTCGCGCACCCGCAGCGTACGGTGGACTACTTCCAGGTCGGCGACCGGACGGCCTGCCATCCGGCTTAGCCAAGCGTTCCAGATGTTCTCATCGGCAATGCGATAGGCGTAGCCCAGAGCATTCGGTCTGGGGCGGAGCCCGTCTTTGGTTGGCACCCACCGCAACAGAATCATGCTGATCTGGGAACCGAAGCCGGCGCCCAAGTGCATGGCATACTGCACGGGATAGGCGCCGCCCTTCGACAGGTTCAATAGACCCAACTCGGGATCGACTTCCTTGAAGTTGGCAACGGGCGGCACTAATCCCGTTTCCAGCGTCTTCACCGCGAGGACATCTTCGATGCCGGTGGCCATGGCGTGGCCAGTCAAACCTTTGGTGTTGGCAATGACGATTCGATCGGAGCTATCGCCGAAGACGCGACGCAGTGCGTGGATCTCCGCCGAGGCGCTGCCGCCACGCGCGGGCGTGTAAGTTTCATGGGAAACGAAAACCATTTGCGGCGCCATCTCATTGCGTCCAGCCCCGCTGCGGGTTTCAGCTTCGGCGACCAGGCCTTCCATCACCTGGCCGATGTGCTGCACATCGAGGCGAGTGCCATGAAACGCGCTATTGGCCGTCACCGCGCTCAACACTTCACAGATAGGCTGGATTCCCCGCTCACGCGCAGCATCCAGGCTCTCGACCACAAGCGCGGCGGCGCCCATGCCCATAATCAGGCCATGCCGGCGGCGGTCGAAGGGAATCGCGGCGTCTTCGACCTTTTCATCGGTGGCGGCGGCTCCGCTGGCCAGAAAACCGGCGCCCATCCAATCGATCAGGTTGTCGGAGGTGACATCATCGGCCGAGATGACGATCACGCGGCGGCAGCGTCCGGCGCGAATCCAGTCCTGCGCCAGCGCAACGCCTTGTGCGGTAGTCGCGCAGGCGGAGTTGATTTGCGTGTTGGGACCACGCGCGCCGATGAGTTCGGCGAATTGCGAATGTCCCATGGACAAGACTCTCAGCAGGAAGCGCCGGTCGAAGACATACGGATGTTTTTCGATTGCCAGGCGCAACTCCCCGATGCGCTGGTCCAACTCCTGCCCCAGACCCGAATGGCCGTTACCTGCGGCCCGGGCGCGCAGGCCTTCCAGCAAAGCCAACTGCTCGCGGCGCTCATGGTCTTTGTAATAGCCCGACATGATGTCGGCGAAGGAGTCACAGCCGGGGAAGGCGGAGCCAAAAATCACGCCGGTATCGTCACGCATGGCGTCGGGCAATCCCCAGCGGTCCGGCAACTGGGTGCCTTTGGTCGTGGTCTTATAGCGCATGACCAGAGGGATGCCGGCATCACGCAGCGCGTCGATGCCCGCGCCGATGGCCAGGCGAGTGACACGGTCGAAAGCGGCCAGGTGTTCCGAGGGAATACCGAATTCGCTTGCCAGATCGAATGCGCCCCCGCGACCCGCCAGCTTGATCACATCCGCCACATCGTGAATGGATTCAAACGTGGCCTCTCCTTGCTCGCTCTTAACCAGGCGCAAGATGTTCTTGTCCAGCATGTCCTGGCGGAAGCGCGCCGGAATGGCGCTAATGAATTGATCGCCGCGCAAGATGCGCTCGACATTGCCATCGTCGAAGATGCGCTCGGTTCCAGGCAGACCCAACGACGCTCCCGTGATGCCCACTTGGAGACTGGCGGTGGCGGGCTTCTCGCCCCGCCGAATTTGCCAGCCCGCCCGTTCCAGAGCCTCGGCGAACAGACGACCAAGTTCGTTGTAGTGATTACCGCTCGACGGACTTGCCGGCGCCGTGACAGCGGTGGGAGGCGCCAGCGGCATTGGTTTGGTGTCGTTCGCTGGGGTGGCAATTGCGGACTGTGACGGCGCAGGTTTCGCTGGGACCTCGACCGCCGCTTCCGTTTGTCCGCGGCCCAGTCCCGCCGCATACATGGCGCACAGCGCCTGGTTGAACGCCGGAATGTCGCCGACTTTGGGATGATTCGTGAACAACGAAACCACGTCGCCGCGTTCGCCGAGTACTTCCTCGGCAAATCCCTGTAACGCCTTCTTCGGCCCAACTTCGACAAAGACGCGAGCCCCGGCATCGTAGAGCGTGTTCAGGCCCTTTACGAACTGCACCGGCGAAGCGACCTGCAGCGCGAGGAGGTCCAGCATCTGGGGAACAGCATCAGGTCCCGTGGGATAAAACTCGCCGTTCACGTTGGCAATGACCGGCACACGAGGTGGTTGTAGGTTCAGGTGCGACAGCATCTCGCGCAGCGGCTCGCTGGCTGGCGCAACAATCGAGGTGTGAAACGCGTGGCTGACCGGCAACGGCACTACGTTGTAGCCAGCTTGCAAGAAGATTTCCATGGCCTGTTCGACCGCCTTGCTGGCGCCGCCGATGACCGACTGCTGCCCGCTGTTTACGTTGGCGATCACCACATAGCCGTTGATGGTCTTCAGGATTCGCTCGACTTCAGCCAGCGGCGCAAACACCGCCGCCATCTTTCCGGTATCTTTCACCGCCACGCGCGCCATGCCGCGGCCGCGGGCGCTAACCGCCGACAAGGCGTCCTCGAAGGTGAGCGAACCGGACGCAACCAAGGCGCCGTATTCGCCCAGGCTATGTCCCATGGTCATGTCGGGCTGGATGCCATAGGCCGCCAGCAGCCGGGTCAGAGCCAGGTCGATGGTCAGCACCGTGGGCTGAGTGATTTCGGTCTGGCGCAAATCTTCCTCAGCTTTGGCTACGGCGTCGGCGTTAGTTTGATCGACGAAGACAAACTCGCTCAGCGGCTTGCCGAGAAGCGGCGCCATGATGCGATCGGCTTCGGCAAAAGTTTCGGCCACGATGGGTTCGGCGGCGCGCAGCGGCCCAAGCATGTTGACGTACTGCGAGCCTTGCCCGGTGTACAGGAACGCCACTTTGCCCGCAGGGCCGCGTCCGCGGAAGATGCCTTGCGGACGCAGGGCCTTCCAAATCGGAGCTTGGTTGGCTTTCAACGCCTTCAGAGCTTTCGACGATTTGTCCGCCAGGTCGGCGGCGTCGGCGTAGTCGATCACAAGGCGTTCCCCAGCTCTCAGGTCGGATTCCGCCGGAGCGGCAGGCGCCGGTGCGCGACCCGCTGCGGCATCTTTCTGGACTACTTGCAGACGCTCGGCGAGCGCGGCTTCTGAGGCGGCGCCGATGACCAGCGCGCCACGCAACGGGGCTTTGCAGGTGACAGCCGCAGTGGGCGGGGGCGTAGCAGTTGTTACGCTGACACTCTGCTCGGCGAAAATTGGCGATGGTGCAGTGACCGCTACCGACCGCTTGCCGTTTCCATTGAGCCTGCCGGGAATGTACTCCTCCAGCACAGCGTGGAAGTTGGTGCCGCCAAAGCCAAAGGCGCTGAGGCCGGCGCGCCGCGGGGTATCTGCTGGGACCGTCCACGGACGCAACTCGGTATTGACATACAGGGGAGAGTGAGCAAAGTCGATAGCCGAATTGGGATGCTCGCAATTCACGCTGGGGGGCAACACCTTGTCGCGAAGCGCCAGGGTTGCCTTCAACAATCCCGCCGCGCCGGCGGCTCCTTTGAGATGCCCGATGTTCGATTTGACCGAGCCGAGTGCCACCGACCCAGCGGGGAGATGAAAACTGCTGAGCACTTCAGTCATGCTCTGCAGCTCGATGGCGTCGCCCACACTGGTCGAGGTGCCATGACCTTCCATCAGGGTCGCGGTAGCAGGAGACAACCCGGCATTCTGCCAGCCGCGCTCGATGGCGAGTTTCTGGCCAATCGGATTGGGCGCCGTAATCCCTTTTCCCCTGCCGTCGCTGGCGCCGCCGATGCCGCGCAGCACAGCGTAGATCTTGTCTCCGTCGTGCTCGGCATCGGCCAGACGCTTGAGCAAAAAGATGGCCGCGCCTTCGCCCATGACGAAGCCATCTGCCCCCTCGGCGTAGGGCCGGCTACCGGTTGCCGAGAGCGCGCCGATCTTGCAAAACTTGACGAAAGTTGGGGCGCCCATGTTGCGGTCAATCCCGCCGCACACGGCCACGTCAAAATCGTTTTCCACCAGGCCTTCTACTGCCGAACTGATGGCCGCCATCGCCGAGGCGCAGGCGGCGTCCACCACGTAATTGGGCCCATGGAAGTTGTAGAGGTTGGCGATGCGGCCGGCAATGCAGTTGGCCAATTCGCCCGGCATGCTGTCTTCCGTAATCTCGGGGAGCAGCTTGCCAATGCGGTCGTGCAATTCGCGGGTGATGTCACGGCGGGCCGCCGGCGGCAACGCGGCGAAGCTGGCGCTTTCGGCCAGCTCGCGGGCATATTCCGGAAAGTGGACCCGCAACGATGTGAGGTAATGTCTTTCTCCGGCCATGGCATTGCCCAGGATCACCGCCGTGCGATCGAGATTCAGCGGCCGCGTGGGATAGCCGTAATCTTCCAAGGCTTCGCGGGTACAGGCGATGGCCCATTTCTGGGCAACATCCATGGCATCGACCACGCGTGGCGGGATGGGCAGGTGCCACTTCATAGGCTCCCACTCGTGCTCGCGTACCCAGCCACCGATCTTGGAGTAGGTCTTGTCGGGTGCAGCGTGATCGGCATCGTAGTACAGCGCCGCGTCCCAACGGCCGGCTGGGACCTCGCTGATGCTGTAACGGCCATGCTTCACGTTTTGCCAGAAAGCCGGCAGGTTCACGGCGTCGGGCAGAACTGCCCCCGCTCCCACAATCGCAATGGCACGATATGCGGTGTTTTCCATAGCTGGTCACTTCCTTTGGAAATTTCTTAAGCCGGACGAAGATGGCGCCCATCGGGCGACGCTGAAGCAGGCGTTCGGAGGGTTGGGTCGTTTCATTTCCGCCCCACGAGGAGAGGCATGATCCACACACACGGCCTGGATGACCCGGGAGCGCCTGAGAGCAATTATTACTGTGACAGGGAGAGCGGAATATTGTCAGTGATGTGGCGTGGGGGGATGGGTGATGCAGGCCACAAGGCAAGGTGATAAGTTATGTGTCACAACACAATAACTACATGTCACAACACGATAACTACACGTTACGAGACATAAAATGTATTTAGCGTTGCTAAGCGGACTCCCAACCGTTTTGGGTTGTGTTCGCTTTACGGGGAAACAGCACAGGCATCCCGCCCGCGAAAAACCGACCGAAGGCCTGTCTCTCATTCCTTAAGCCAGGACGGCTTGTTCCGCTTCTTTCTTCACCCGGCTATAAAGTACGTCGGCCACGTAATCCATGTCCGCAATCAGCCCCGCCTGCGCGCGGTGGACGGCGGGCAGCCCCAAGTCCGCTTCAAACGCGGCCATGTTCGCGTCGCTCACGCCAGCGGCTCCGGCCACCCAACGTAATCCCTCTTCGGCTACCTTGAGGGCCGCCTCACGGGCGAAGATCCGGCCCAGCGCCGCCAGCGCCGTGGCGTCGAAACGCGTGCTGGCTTTCTCATTGAGCCGGCCTTCCGCGCTACGCGCGGCGCGCCGCGACAGACTGCCCGCGCACTCGGCGTAAGCAATCAATTCGCCCAGCCGCAGCAGGATGTGCTGGAAGCGGGTCAGGCGAGCGGCCCGCGCTTTTTCCATCACCTCGGCCAGCGCGTGCATGGCCACCGCCGCCATGTTGGCGCCCACTTCCGGATGCTGAGCGTGCAGCGCCTCGAATTCGCGCGCCCGCTCGTGATAATACTGCCCGCGCGTTTTCAGGTGCAGCTGCCAGCGGTCGCGGCTGATGGTCATCTCCATGATCTCGGAGGTGCCTTCGTAAATCCTGGTGATGCGGACATCGCGGCTGATTTTCTCGACCATGTATTCGTGCGTGTAGCCGTAGCCGCCAAGCGCCTGAATGCTGGCATCCGCCGCCGCATCTCCGGCTTCCGTCGCCATGTACTTGGCGATGGCGCCTTCGGTGTTCAAGCTGCCTTCGCCGGCGTCGATGCGCTCCGCGGTCTCTTCGATGTAGGAACGGGCTGCCTCCAGCCGGACCACGTGCGGGACGATCAGCTTGTGCGTGTACCCCTGCTTTTCGGAGAGCGGAGAGCCAGCTTGGATTCGCTTGGTCGAATACGGGATCGCGCGATCGAGCGCCGACCAGCCAGCCCCGAGGCCAAAGGCGGCGACCATCACACGCGTGTAACCGAAGACTGCCTGCGCCTGCAGCAGCCCCTGACCCTCCACCCCTCCGATGAGGCGATCGGCATCAACGTACACATCGTTGAAGGCGAGCGCTGCGGTGTTGCTAAGGCGAATGCCATGCTTGTCCTCCGGCTCGTCGTGGGCGAAGCCTTTTGTCCCCTTTTCCACGATGAACCAACTGGGGCCAGCGGGGGCATTGGCCAGCACGGAATAGGCATCGGCGACGCTACCATTGCTGATCCACTGCTTGTTGCCGTTGATCTTGTAGCCGGCGATCTTACCGTCCTGCATTACCCGGTCGGCGGTGGTCTTCAGCGCGCCCAAGTCGCTGCCCGCTTCCGGCTCGGTGGCGGCATAGGCGAACAGAATTCCTTCGTCAGCGATGCGACCCAGCCACTTCTTCTTCTGCTCCGGAGTGGCGCCGAAAGTTATGGGATCGCTGCCCAGGAATGTGGCAAACAAGGAGGTGGCGACGCCCAGATCGATCCGCGCCATGGCTTCGCAGATGCAATAGACGTCGAAGGTGCTTCCCCCCATGCCGCCGTACTCTTCCGGAATGAACAGGAGTTGAATGCCCAACTTATCTGGGTCGCTCATGTGCCGGATGATCTCCAGTGGGCATTCATCGCGTTCGTCCAACGCGATCAGCTCTTCATCAGGCAGGCGTTTCTTCGCGAAATCCCGGAGCGATTTCAAACTCAATTGCAACGTCTTCTTGGTAATCATTGTCGGTGCCTCTCTTTGTTTCTTAGGCCGAAACCTGTTTCATGTCGCGGACCTTGCTGGTCAGCTCCGGCAAGAACTCCAGGATGTCGGCGACGATTCCAACGTCGGCCACCTGAAAGATGGGCGCTTTGGGGTTCTTGTTGATGGCCACGATGAAGGGACTGCCCTTAAGTCCGGCCAGATGTTGGAACGAACCGCTGATGCCGCATGCCAGGTAAATCTTGGGCTTGACCGTCTTTCCGGACGAGCCCACCTGGCGGGATTTCGGCAACCATTTGGCATCCACCACGGGCCGGGAGCAACTGACCGCCGCGCCCAGCGTGCCGGCCAGCTCCTCCGCGATCGCGATGTTGTCTTTTTCCTGGATGCCACGGCCCACGGAAACCAGAACGGCGTGCTTGGTGATATCCACATCGCCCGCCTCGGCTACGATGGTCTCGAGATAGCGCCGTCCCGCCGTCAGAGCGCCAATCTCGGCGGACTTGTCAACGATGACGCCATTGCTGGGAGCGACTTCCTGCGGCTTGAATGCGCCGGGACGCAGGTTGAGGACCGCGCCCGCCGACGCATCGCAACCCACATGGGCACTCACCTGTCCGCCGAATTCCTGGCGAACCAGTTTGAGATAGCTGCCTTCGATCCCCTCAATGCCCAACACATCGGAGACGAACGCCGAGTTCATCTTGACGGCAAGGCCGGGTGACAGGTCGATTCCAAAATGAGAGTGCGAGACCAGCACGAAGCCATCGCGCGGCAGGACGTTCAGCAGAGCTTTGCGGACCAGTTCGGCATTGGGGTAAGCGAGCGCCTGATTGGCGATTTTCCATACCTCGGCGTAAGAGCCACGCAGGGTTTCGCAAACGGCGTCAAGTTCCGCGCCCCAACCGGTAACCACCGCGACCGGCAATGCGGCAGCGTCGATCTTTTTTGCGGCGGCTGCGAGTTCGGCCGCTGCATCGTCGGCCATGCCGCCCTTGTGTGCGATGTAGGCGAAGATGCGTGCCATTAGTTCAACCCTCCTTTGGCTTTCATCAACTCAATCAGTTTGGCGATGACTTCTTCCCGGTCGCCTTCGAGCATCTCGGCCCCCTTGCCGAGCGCGGGCACGAAGTAGTCCACCCGCTTGACCTTCGCTCCGGCATCCCCGACTGCACTTGCCTCTACACCGAGGTCGGACGCACCGAAGGTTGGGACCTCCAGCGATGCCACCTGCCGGATGCCTCGCATCCCAACGTAACGCGGCTCATTGATGCCGGTCTGAATCGAGAGCACGCACGGCAGATCGATCTCGTTCATCTCCTTGTTGCCGCCTTCGATCTCGCGGCTGACTTTCAGCTTGCCGCCGTCAAGGACGGAAATGGAATTCACCAGCGAAGCGAACGGATAATCGAGCAGGGCCGCCAGCATGCCGCCGATCTGCGCGCCGCCGTCCTCAGCCTGGACGCCGGTCAGGACCAGGTCGTAATGGCCCTTCTGCACGAAGGCTTTCAGGATGGTAGCAATGCCTCTGCCGTCGGACCCGTCGAAGGCCTCATCGGAGAGCAGCACGCCGTGGTTGGCGCCCATGGCCATTTCGCGGCGCAGCACTTCCTCGTCATCGTCGCTGCCAACCGTAACCACGGTGACGCTGCCGCCGGCCTTGGCGGTAATCTGCAGCGCCTCTTCGACGGCGTAGTTGTCGGGTTCGTTGATCGAATACACCAGATCGTCACGTTCGATATCGTTCCCGGCGGTATTGAGTTGAATTTCGTTTTCCGAAGTGTCAGGTACTCGTCTCACGCAAACTAGAATCTCCACAGTCGCACTCCCCGATGGTTTTGGTTCGAAAGTTATTGGCAAGGTTCTACGCGAAAACCTCACTCGTCAGCTTGTCGTGGTCCGGTTGTGCTGGCGCTGGGCGCACGAGTTGTTTGTCCACCAGTTCCGCCAAGTCGATGGCAGTCATCTTGCCTTCCAGGCCCGCGACCTTAATCGCGTCTTCTATATTGACCATGCAGAACGGGCAGGCAGTCACGATCACATTGGCCCCGGCTTCGGCGGCCATCTGCACCCGCTTTACGCCCATCCTCTGATCTTCTTTAGGCTCGTAGAACAGCATCAGGCCGCCACCGCCGCAACAGAATGAGCGGTCGCGGCAACGGCCCATCTCGACCCTCTTCAAACCGGGAATCGCATCCAGCACCTCCCGAGGATCGTCGTAAACCTGGTTGTGCCGCCCCAGATAGCAGGGGTCGTGATAGGCGTAAACGCTGTCTGCGTTTGCGTTTTCCAGGGGATCGAGCTTGAGGTTGCCGGATTTCACTTCCCGGCAGATGACCTGGCTGATGTGCTCGACAGGCGGCACATGTTTGTAGTCATGCTTCAGCGCGTTGTAAGCGTGGGGATCGGCGGTTACGATCCGCTGGACTCCGGATGCCTTGATGGCCTCCACGTTGTGATCCCGCAAGGCCATGAACAACATCTCTTCGCCGAAACGCCTTGCTTCGTGCCCGCTATCTTTTTCCGCCGACCCGAGGATTCCAAAATTCACTCCGGCCGAGTTGAGGATCCTCGCGGTGGCGCGCCCGATCGACTGCATGCGATCGTCGTAGGAGGTGATACTGTCCACGAAGTACAACGTGTCCGCATGGCTCTTCCCGTCCAGGGTCTTGACATTGCAAGTCTGCGAGAACTCTTTGGCCTTGGCCCACTCAGCCCGTTTCTTCTCCATCTTGCCGTAAGGATTGCCTCGGCTCTCCAGCGCCTTCAGCGGCTTTTGCAGGGACTGAGGTACATTGCCATCGTCGATCATGCCCCGCCGCAAATCGACGATCTTGTCGATGTACTGGATCAGCAGCGGGCACTCCTCTTCGCAAGCGCCGCAGGTTGTGCAAGACCAGATTTCGTCTTCCGAATAAATGCCGCCGGGCGAAATTAGGGGTGTGCCGTTGCCTGCTCGACCGAACATCGGATAATGCTGGAAGCTGTAATCGCGCGCCTTGATGGTGAGGAACCTGGGCGATAACGGCCTTCCCACCGCATTGGCCGGGCATTGGTCGGAGCAGCGCCCGCAGTCGGCGCAAGAGTAGAAATCGAGCATGTGCTTCCAGGTGAAGTCTTCGAATGTCTTCACGCCGAAAGATTTCACCTGGTCCAGATGCTCGTCGGCGACGCCCCATCGCACCGGCTTCACAGTTCCGCGGTCCAACTTTGCGAAGTAAACGTTGAACAGAGATGTTTCCACGTGGAACTGAATTCCGAACGGCCGGTAGCACAGCAAGAAGTAAAAGGTCAGCACATCGACAAAATAGGCGCCGAAGTGGAGGCTCTGGAGTGTCGGCAACGGCGTCGAGCCGAGAACACTCTTCAACATCCACGGCAACGACAGGACCGCCAGGAATTCAGCGGGCTGGCCCTGCTGTGTCTGAAAGGCCGCCCCGCTGGCCTCGAAGAGGCTCTCCGACGCCATCAGCAGCGCAATCAGCGCCAGGAGGAAGATGGCATCGACCGGGTGCCCTTTCCCGTACCCGGCAGGCACCGCATAGCGCGCGGGCTTAAAGACGATCCGGCGAATTGCGGCGACGATCATGCACAAGAAGACAATGGTCGCAGCGTAATCCTTGACGATGTCGTAGATGTGGCCGACTTCCCCCGAGGAGCCCGGCAAAACGAAATTCGGGGAGACGCCGAGAACCAGCAGCGAGAAGGCCTGCGTCGCCAGGATAAGGAAGCCCGCAAAGAACAGGATGTGCATGGTCCCTGCGGTGCGGTAGCGCGGATGCTTCCACTGCCCCAGCCAAAATTGCAGGACCTTCTCCAATCGGACTAAAGGCCGATCCAAGCGCCCATCGCGTTCGCCCCGAGTGAGCGGCAGAATGCGCCTGGCTGCAATGTAGAAAAAGCACGCCAGGCCCACAAGATTGAGGAGCAAGAACAGGGTTCGCCCGCTTATCAACCAGTACGTCACTTGCGCGGGTGACTGGATGCCTTCCACCATGATGCTCAACATCTCCTGCCAGGCGAGGTTCCCGTTACTCCTGCAAATATTGTTCAGAGGGCCAATGGCGAAGCGGCTGCCGGACGAGCAGGATGAGGACACCAGGTTGGCGGGCTCCTGCTTTCGCCCTCGTGAAACTGAGGAGTCGCTCACGCGTCGATGCGCCGACCTGAGCACCCAGGAGTACGCCTCAGTTTGAAGGGGAAGCGGACGTATGTCTGTGATGCGGGGTACGGTGTGCCTGTGACGCAGGGTACTTTGGGAGGTGACGGAACGGACGGTAGAGTTTGCGGCAACTGGCATATAGAACGTCGGCCCTGCCGAAGCGAGCAACCGTCTGGCTCGTACAACGCCAGCGTTCCGCTATAGTATGAAACTCAGTACCATGACGGGCGAAGTCACGCGCACGCAGGCCGCAGCCGCCGGGCCAGGCGCCACGCTGCTGTATGACGACTGGTATCCCGCGCTGCGATCCTCGAAGATAGCCGGCAAGCAGATGGCGATGGCCATGCTGCTGGGCATTCCCTTGCTCCTGGGACGGACCACCGCGGGCCGTTACTTCGCCATGCGCGATACCTGTCCGCACCGCGGCATTCCGCTTTCCTACGGATGGTTCGATGGCCAGCAGGTCACCTGCAAGTATCATGGCTGGTCGTTCGAGGCGGTATCCGGGCAGTGCCGCGAGATTCCTTCGCTGACCAGCCGCGACTCCCTCGATCCCTCACGCATTTATGCGGCTGCGTTTCCTTGTGAGGAGCGCGACGGACATGTGTGGGTGTACGTTCCCCAACCGGGCAGAGGCAAGCTGCGGATGGATGATCCGGCGAAACTGCCCGCCATCCCAGAGGTCCCCAAGTTCAGCCAGCGGTATCGCAGCGCGCACCTGTGGGCTGACTTGCCCTGCAACGTGGACCACGGCATTATCGGGCTCATGGACCCGGCGCATGGGCCTTTCGTTCATCAGGCTTGGTGGTGGCGTTCCAAGCAGAGCATCCACGAAAAGCAGAAACAGTTCGAGCCCATCGACAGCGGCTTCCGTATGACCGCACACCAGCCGTCGGCCAACAGCGCACCCTACAAGCTGCTGGGAGTTTACGGTCAGCCGATCACCACCACCATCGACTTCGTCCTGCCCAACCGGCGTTACGAAATCATCCGCTGCGGCGAGAAATGGTTCGCCAGCCTCACCACGGTCACGCCGACCACCGAGCACCGTTGCCGGATCGACGTCTGCGCGGCATGGAACATCTTTCTGCACGTGCCGTTTCTCACTGCAATCGCCAAGTTCTTTGGCAGACGCTTCGTTCGCCAGGATCAGCTAACCATGATCCAACAGGCTGAAGGGCTGAAACATAATCCCAGCCTGATGCTGATTGACGACGCGGACCGGCCAGCCAAATGGTATTTCGAGCTGAAGCAGGCGCGGCTGGAGTCGCAAGCCACGGGTACTCCCATGCGACATCCCCTGAGCGGGCCGGTGACCCTGCGGTGGAGAAGCTGAGTGAAGCAGATCAGTGGCTTGTCGGGGTGCGACCCGCAGGGCAGACAGCGCCCGCCGGAGCGTAGGAGGTTTTGTTTTGTGCAAAGCACCAATTCACTTGTTCACGCGAGAACTCGTTGACCACGCTGGCCGGCACATCTGCGTCTTTGATTTCCTTGAACTCGAAGGTCATGCTTCCGTCCGGCGTAACCGTCGCCAGCAAATATCCATAAACATCGGTCATGGCAACGCTGGCAGCGGCGTGGTCCTGCGGCAGGCGATAGCGCACGGCGCCGGCAGAACCCACAATCCATCCGGGCAACACCTCGCCGCTGGCATGGCAGGCGGTGGCGTAGAGGTTGTTCATCACGAAGTGCGAATGGCTGGCCAGCACGTACGCGTTCTTTTTGGTGCTGTGCCGGAAGGCCAGCAGCTCAGCATAGACAGTTCGCCCGCTGCTTTGCTGCTGCGCCGAGTCGTTCATGCTGTGTCCCGCCGACAAACTGTCGGGCAGGGCCGCGTGCATCCCCAGGACGACCGTGCGGATTGAGCTGTCCTTCGCGTCATGAGCCAGGACGCCTTGGAACCAACTCATCTGGGCGGCATCGAACTCCTCCGCAGAAGCATTGTCCATGTTAATGAAGTCAACGCCGCGTTCGGTCCAGTGATAGTACGTCTTCAGAAGGTGGTCGCTGGGATTGTCCGCCAGCCGCTGCCGCCGCAGCACAGGTTGGTCAAGCCAGTCGGCGAACTGCGCGACATACTGTTCCCTGGTCATGGGTGAAATCATTTCGTGATTGCCCATCGCCAGGAACACTGGCAACTCTCCGAACGGTTTCAGTTGGTGCTGAATGAAGTCAGGCCAGGCGCCGGCGAGGTAGTCGCTAATGGTGGAAGCCGGATGCGTGTGAAGGTAGTCCTCGTCGAAGGTGTAGATGGCCCGGTAGTCGCCGAGATGCCAATAGAAGGCCGCCCCCTCGCGGCGGACGCCCTGGGCGATTGCGGGCATCACGATGTCGCCACAGTTGCGCGAGTCGCCCGATACCGCGAATTTCCAGCTCGCCCCAGAGTTGGGCTGCGGTTGCGCTTCCAGGGAGGCGGTCGCGCACAGCACCAGAAGCAGAGCCAGGATACAGAATCGGATGGAGAATTCTTGTCGGGCTCCCGATTTCACGAGTGGCAGGCT
>Ga0208034_1001261_pt1 | contig 15997 bp, 4 predicted proteins | sample June2015DPH_8_10_FD_184699 | JGI IMG/M metagenome (GOLD analysis project Ga0208034, IMG submission 184699) | Peatland microbial communities from SPRUCE experiment site at the Marcell Experimental Forest, Minnesota, USA - June2015DPH_8_100... | ecosystem: Environmental > Terrestrial > Soil >...
GATTTGGACCTATCAATCCTACGCCGAGATAGCGGAAGGGCTGGTCGTGCTCGCTCTCCTGCTGCCCATCATCACGGCGAAACGGCTCGACTCCTCCTGGCTGCACAAGCCCCTCGCGTCTTGGTTCCCTCTCTGGCTGCTCGTCCCGTTGGCGCTCGTGGGTGCTTCCTTCTTCGCCCTTTTCCCGATGGTCAGCGCGTTGTGGGCCGGGTATGAGAACGCTCCTTTCTACGTCGAGCTCCGCGCCGACGTGCTGTCGACCGGGCTCACTGTAGGAGTGGGGGCGGTGACGGTGTGGTGTCTGACGATGCTCATCGTGTCCCTCCGCAAGGGGATAGTTGGCGCGGTCAAATGGTTCGGTCTCCCAGCCGTCGTGTACCTCGGCTGCATGGTCTTCCTCTTCGACCGCGGCGAGATGACGCTGCACGTGACCGGGTTCGCGACGTGGTTCTACTCCGGGTTCTGGGTCCTGAGCAACTGGTCAGTCACGGTCGTGGCCTCCGGCCTCATACTCCTGAGTCTGTCGTCTCGGCTGAATCTTCGCAGGAGCAGGACCAAACTTGCGTAAAGGCCAAGCCGCCGGCCTGCTTATCTCAGGCCTCATCCTCATGTCGACGTTTGCCTTCCTGTCGCTGGGGGGATACTGAGGGTGGAATGATGGAAGCCCCAAAAGAAGAGAACATGAAATCAATACGGAAGAAGGCAGGTTTAGTGATCTTCTCGGTTCTGGCCGTTAGCTCCTTGACGCTCTGGTTCTTGGCAGTTGTTGACCATGCGCGCGCGCTCATGGGTACTGACAGTTGGCAGTTCCTGATTCTGTAAAGTCTTTTCCACGATGGAAAGTTCTCAGAGTTTGTAGTAGGTAACTACCAAGATTACCAAAGTAACAACTAAGGTTCCAAGTGCGACGAGTAGAGTCCCCCAAGCGACCCAATCTACTTTCGGTTGAATAGTAAAGGGAAACCCATCTAGCGACCCGATTCCTTTAGGCGGAGAGGCAGAATCACCAAAGAATAACGACCATGGGGCACCGCTGTTATCAAATGTGACAAGGGTAGACACTATTCCATCGCCTGTGAATTGTGCCACTTGAGTCGTTTCGACCTGCCTATGATATCCAGGGGGAATCGCTGGTAATTGCATCTGACCTCTGCCACCAAGGCCGTTCATCCACTTAATCTCGAAATTCAGATATCCTCCTGGATAATTCTCCTTTCCGATGTTGTTTACCGTTGCTATCAATCTTAGGTCAGAGCCAACTTTGAGGGACTGTCTTCCAAATTTCGACTTTTTACGCTCCATCTTCATTGAGACTGATAATCCTTTTTCCATCTGATTAGTGGACGACGCCAATCAACTCTTCAGATTCTTTTTACTGTCCTCCGGAAGCGGCTATGGAGAAAAGGAGTGCGAGGACGAAAAGGGCGGCAAAGACGAACCCCACGATCACCACTCCAGCTACAGTCCCCGCTGCATAGCTTCCGATGCCCTTCACGTTACCGTATTTGTGCTCGGCAATCGCGTAAGCTACCAGCGAATTGCCGGCGGTTGCGAAGAGGAGAACAGGCAGGCCGATAAATACGAGGAAGTTCTCCGTAGGGGTGAGCCATGGGGATGTGATTGATGAAACCAGCTCACTTAGGTAAACGAAGATAATGGTCCCGCAGCTCACGATTCCTAGGATGAGGGGATAGGCGCGCGCTGCTCGGACGGCGGGGACCGGCGTTTCCACCAATCCTGTGTTGGACATAGCCCGTTTGACAGGAGGTTCTACGCTTAAGAGCTTGTCATGCTTCTTACGGAAGAGGAAGAAGAGTAGGGAGATGAGAACTGCGGCGAAGACAACCACTATCGCCGCAATGTAACACGTCGAATTCGTCGGGGGCCGGTGCGGCGGTGGCGGTGGTGGTGGTGGTGGGACGCCGCTTGTGTTTTCGAAAATCTTGGCATAGTATGAGGTAATCCCAACCCCGCTGAAGTTCCCTATGGTGAAGTCCTCATGGGGTTCTAGGGCTGTCCTTTCGTGGTATTCGTTCCAGCTGTAGAGCAGGACAAGGTTGACCTCCGCTTTATACTGGATTGCGTAGTTCCACTCGTAGTTATACATGCCCTGCGAACCGTTCACGTCGAACCGCATGTAGCTGGTAGGACGCTGATAGTAGTCATCGTAGCGCCAGATTACTCCCACTTCCCCGTCTGGCGAGATCCCCGGAGCATACTCATAGTTCTGAGGCTGAGCCTTCGTGCCGTTAGCATCCAAGTAGTTGCCGCCCTCCCAGAAGTACCAGTTCACCGGGTTAGGTACTCCGCCTTCAGACCTTACAGTGAAGATAGAGGCCGCAGGAATGGAGGGAGGATATTGGGGATTGAAACCCAAGAGTAGAGGCTTTCCCTGCCAGTAGAATGTGATGTCGTTGAACGGACGGGAGAAGGTATTCTCTATGTAGTTGTAAAGATTGGTCCAGTCTGTATTTGACAGCGGTTCGGTTGTCTGGTTGTTGAACGGCTCTATCATTACGGCGATCTTGAAGTTCCACAGGTTCTTCGTGGACTCGACGTAGCGGAACAGGTTCAGGGTCGCGTTGTTTATCGCTCTGTCCTCAATGGCGTTGAACCCACTCCCGCTGTCATTCCCCACGCCCCACCATGAGACGATGATAACGGAGATTCCGGCCTCCGACATGTTCGACAACTGCCAAGCCAGGGTGTAGTTGTTAAGGCTCGGATAGAAATGCGTCCCGTCGATGGTGACATCGGGGGTATCCTTCACCACATTGATTATGGGTCCGCTTCTGATGACATCGTTGTAGGTATCATTCCAGTGGGAAGTCCCCAGCCCCCCAGTCCATTGCTCGCTGCTCACGTTGTAGCCGTACCATTCATAGAGGAAAGCACCCACTGGAACGTAGCGATTGCCTTCCGACTCGATAGTGTCCTGTGTGGGGATTGTGGGGTCTGCCCGACTCAGAGGGACAACGAAAGCGTAGGCTATGGCTGACGCCGTGATTATGACCAAAATCAGGACCGCCCAGATGGTTCGCGCCCTCAATCCGGGGTCTTTGAGCATCACGGCTTAGTAGTATTACGCTTGCCATAATGGCGTTGTGGCATCCTATTATCAGCTATACCAAACCTAATGATATTGCGAACTTGAATCGGACGTAAACTCGGAGGTTTGCGCCGATTCGAGCGCGCGCGCGCTCAGATTTCCGTGGCGCCTTGGAAGGTGTCTGTCACCGCGGTGAACACTTGATCATAGGAGACATGGCCGTGCTGGGCGTAGTTCACGATTTCCTCGTTCGAAAGGGTGCCCCTTTCGGTCAGGTTCGCAGACCCCTCGATGGCGCCTAATGGCGTCACCATCGCCTTCTTGTGCATGAGCGCGGTCCCGAGATCCTTTGTAAAAATCCTGCACCCGCCCCCTTTCAGCGTAGCTAGGAACTTCTTAACAGACGGCTCCCTGGCTTTCGAAAGGTCCACACACAGCGACACTTCGTACCCTCTGCGCCTGAACCAGACCAAGAGGTCTGACAACTTCTCTGGCACGCGCAGACGACCGGGCCCTCCCGCCTGCTCGACTATCGCGTCCAACATTCGCGAGGAGACCCCTGAATCTTCGAACCCGATGTCTCTGCAATCGTAGAACACGGCTTTGATTTGCCGCCTTCCCCCAGGAATCAATCCGAGGAGGTCCATGTAGGCTGTCATGACAAGCTCGTTCCAGAAGAGCCTCTTGAAACCCATCGACTCGATTCCTAACGCTGGCAGGTTCGTCGGCGACTCGAAGAGCGACATCCCTTCGATGTCGGAGATTCGAACGATTAGATGCGGGACCCCTCCCATGCGCGGTAGTTCGATTCCGATGGTGTAGGGCAGGGAGACGGATCTCACGCGCTTGTTGGGAAGGTCTATCGCTACGCTCGAAAGCCTCCCGAACGGGAGGTCCTGTTTGCCGGCCGCCAGCCTGTCGAGCTCGACCTCGACATATTCGCGGCTCTTTGACCTGCCGCTGCGGAACCATTCGTCCAGTATCGCCTTGTCGAGCATGTACTCTCCTGCCAGCCCTCCAGTCTGACTCTCGCGGTTGAGCAAGCATTCTGGGCAACCGTTCCAACATACCGTCGTAGCCCTGATGAGGTCGTCGACCTCGAGGTTCCGCCCGCTCTTCAAAGCGGCCACTTGCAGTCTAAAGATGGGGAGCTTCCACATGTCGGCACGGCCGACGATGCCAAGACTCTCCCAGGTCTCTTTCGAGTTCGACAGTACCTCGCGGGCACCGTCCCTGACGTAGCCCAACATCGGAACCCCTTCCAGGACATCCCCCTTTCTTGATTGGTCCAGCATCTCGAGCGCCGAACTGTCGGTGTGGTATTGCGCGCATTGGAGAAGCTCCTCTTCCAAGGTCGAAAGGAAGTCGTCAGAGGGGAGGAGCCGAGAGTCGGTAGTCGTCCCGTGCCTCTGGATGTGGAGGATGTGGTAGAACAGCCCAGCGACGGCTGAACTGCCGTTGCCGTGATGGTCTTTGTCGTAGAGAAACACACGGAACCGTCCTGACCCGACGCCCTCGTAGTCCACGGCGTAGCCAGCGACGTTCTCCGTCACCCCCGCCACCCTCTGCAAGGCGTTCATGGCGGAAGTGCCAAAGGAATTGAGCAGTGCGTGCACGACCCAAGAGGTCAGATAATCTCCTGGTTCGCCCAGCCTCTTGCTGAGGAGCCCCGCGACGTCTGCCAACTGAGTGACACGTCTCTCCACCTCTTCCGCCTCCTCCCACGCTTGGTCACCGCCAATCGATTCCGCGTCCGACGCGTCCATCGCGGATGCGCGCGTGTAGTAATCCCGAGCTAACCTCTCAAGCTTAGGCCTGTCTTCGGCAAGGCCATGAAGCTCCTGCGCAAGCGCATTCGGGGACCATTCCCCCCCTCCCGAGCTAAGAGAGGTGGCCAGGAGGGAGACCAGGTCTCTGACTACGAACGGGCTCGCTCTCGACTCCGCATCCATCCCGAGGGCGGTAAGATAGGAGGCGAAGCCCTTGATTGCGGTAGGCGCCCAAGCCGGATTCGCACCTCGCATCGCTTCGAGAACCCTCCCCTGGACCTCCTTGACGACATCAGGCTTCAATTCGAACGAGATTCCTTCGGTCTCCAGAGTCTTGCCGAAGGCCATGGGGCTGCGTTCGGGTCCCTCGAACACGACGTCTACTCCTGACATCTGCGTGTTCGTATAGCTCCTCGAGACGGAATACACGAACTCCGTTACATCGAGTCTCGGGTGCCAAAGCGTCCTCGACAGGAGGGAGGCTGCGAAGGGATGACTTATCTCCGCGGCAGCAGCCTTGCCTCTGGCCTTGACGACGCCCTTTGGGTCTAGAACCACAAGGCCGGCGAGATCCTGGTCGCACACCTCCACAGGCTTCCCTTCCGGGGCATCGACGTGCACCCAACGGTTGAGGTAGCTCTTCGGAATCTTCACACGTGGAAAACCTTCCCGGCGTCCGGCTTCGTCAGCGTCCAGGACCGTGCCGCTAGCCGGGTCGAGTTTGACGTATTTCTCGGGGAACGTTATCAGGTGCAGGCGAATTGGGCGCATCACGTCGAAGTGCTGGTTGAGCCCAGGCGGGCCGGGGACGTCTACTTTCACCTTCTCGAAGAGGTCGTTTATGGGAGGGGTCGTCAGTCTCTGGTAGCTGACTGTCAGGACCCCACCCTCGGCTGGCTCGACCATGCCGGAGGCGGTCTTGACTGGCCGTTTCCCGAAACGGTATGTCCAGGTCCCCGGTATCAAGCTGAAGAGGGCCTCGCTCAGGCCTACGCTCTTGTCGCGCAGGTCAACCTCCACGTCTTCTTCGTAGGGGTTGGTGAACAGGTTCTCCAGGCGCACCATTTCGCGCGACCTCCTCAGCATTCGGAAGACCGGCAGGTTCTGCATGATCGACGAAAGGTAGTAACCTCCACTGGGGTTGGACGCAATGTAGTCTTTGAATTGCAGGAAGAAGAAGACTGACATGGAATCCTTCCCCCACGCTTCCAGGGCACGTCTGATTCCCTGTAGAGGCACGATTGCCTCGCTAATCACCTCCGCATGGTCGGCCGCAGAGGCCAGCGAATCCAGCGTCGGCTTCAGCCTGTCCAACGACCACCCACATCTCGCCATCAAATCGATTTCTTGGAATTCCTTCGAGAGGCCCAGGTCGACGGGATTGATGGAGGATCTGTACTCCTTCAAGATGTTGCCGTACATCGTTATCTTGCGTAGCAGCTCGGTGGCGGGAGCGCTCAGGCTTACGTGCGGGCCTTTGGAAACCAGTCGGGGGACGAGGTCCGCGAGATTCTCGGCACCTACTATTGTCTCGCGGACGTCCGTCAGGAGAAACGACAGCTCAGAATCCACTTGGGCGATTGCCTGTTGCACATCAGTCGAGGCCGGCGACAGCAGGTTCCTCGACACGTTTGACAGGTAGCGTTCTGCGTCGCCCCGGTCTTTCCTCAGCTTCTGGAGGGAGCTGTCGAGGGCTTTGGCGAAGGAAGTTTGGCCGTTCGAAACATCGAGTGGTATCACCTCGGGTATGTCCGCGTAGAGCGCAAGCCAGTCCCACAGGGCGCAGTAGAGGGCGTTCCTCAGCACAGATTCGTTGGTGACCTTCAAAGGTATCGGGTCGAGTTGCGCTAAGCTGACGAGCTTCCTCGGTTGCCTGTAATAGTGCAGGTCGATGGGGCGGTTGGCCATCAGGCTGACGTTCATGCTATCGCTGCCCTCCTCTCTGCCAATCCTTCCTGCCTTCTGCCTGTAGGACGCCACGTTGCGTATCGCGTGAAACATCACGCTCTCGGTTAGGTTCGACAGGTCGATTCCGACCTCAAGCGAGGGAGAAGCCAGCACCATGTCCACGGGGATGTCCTTGATTTTGTCCGTGAAGACGTCGTAGACTTCGGAGACCGGGGCGCTGAACACGACGTCTTCCAGATCACCCCATGATCCCTCTGACTGGCCCGCGGTCTTGGCCGTGTGGATTTTCGACCTCGCGACGTTGGCCCATTCGAAACTGGTCTCGTTGGTGTGGGGGATTGGTGAAGCGCTCGCGTCTTCGTTCGGGAACCAGAAACAGGCGCCCGCCCTCAGGTACGGGCACAGGTTGAGGGTCCCGACCTCGTGGCCTTTCCCGTCGAAGACCTGGGGGTTCTCTATGTGGAAGGTCTCGAGCTCGTCCTTGTCCTGGATGGGTCTCCTGTAGACCAGTTCGGAAAGCCCAGAGAACTCTTCGGCTGACGCTTCGCCAAAGCTCAAGGCCTTCCCGTCTTGGCAGGCCTGGCAAGGCTTCGAACCTCGCAGCCTTTGCAGGACCGCCGGTTCCATCTTGTTCGCTTCTATTCTGGCATCGAGCGGTCTGCTGAACCTGATTGCATAGGGCACCTCCCTTTGGCGCGCAGTCCACCCTTCGACCTCGATGCGAGAAGGGTGGGGCCTCTCCTTCACCGACTCCGTCCTTTCGTTCTCCCTAAGGTCGGCGTTCCACCTCCCCAAGAGGTCCAGGTTGTCGGCGAACGCAATCGTCTTCTGGTTCGAATCCGACTTCCTCTCGCTCCGATTGCCAAGGCCGGGTCTGCGATTGTGGACCAAGACGCTCGTCAGGTTGACGAGGGTCCCGAGGCTCGAGATGTTGCCCGTGGGCCTGAGGAAGACGTGATGGACAATTCCGACAGTCTCCATCTCCTCTTCTGAGGGCGAGATGACTTTCACCTGCGCGGGTTGGAGGTTGAACAGGGTGGCCGCGTGGACATGAGGGCCGGCCACGGTCGCCGAAGACGCGGTCCAAAGGAGCCTGACGTTGGGTCGCTTCGACTGTGAGGCGGCGCGGAGCCTGTCCATCAGCCTGACTACGTGCGCGCCGCCCAGCCCTTCCACCAGATGGACTTCGTCGAGAATCACCCTGTTCAGCTGGACGGGCACCTTGGCCATGAAGCCCGGATGGTTCAGTCTCCGCTTGAGTGTCTCGAGCGTGGTGATGATTACGGCTGGCGGCCGCGCTATCCCACCATAGACCTTCGCCAGGCCTTCCTTCACGCTAGCGTAGTTCTGGAGGTAATGGTCGATGTGGTCGAAATGGACGACCAGGTTCGGACTGTTCAGGTGCGCCACCACCTGAATCAGGACGTTGTACTGGTTCCTTGCCAGCGCTTTGCGAGGATACACCAGCAACGAAGTCCGTCTGCCATCTTCGCCGCGGTAGAGACCTGCGAGCGCGGAAATCAGCGTAGGGATGAGAAAGGCGTAGGTCTTCCCGCTGCCTACACCGGCCGTGATGACCTGTGCGGGCCTCTCCTGCCCCTGCCCGAATTCGGACAGAATCATCTCCCTCGTCGCCTCCAACTGGAACCCGCTGAACCTCACCGCTGCTGCATTCTGAAGTCCCTTGTCGATTGCAATCGCCTCGGCGACGCCTTTCACGACCACCTTCATCGCCCTGAGCACGTGGACGCGCCAATCTGTTCGGACGCCCGTCTCGATGACGCCGGCCAGGGTCCGTTCGAATTCCTCCGACGAGATGTCCCTCTTCGGGACCCTCTTGTCCTCGACCAGCCATCGGACGGCTTCAGTTGCGGCGCGACCCCTGTACCAGTACTCGTGGGTGTGGCCGAGCAGCCTTACGGTTTCCGCGACTCTTGTAATGTAGCGAGGCGCCTTCCCTGAGGCGGCCACCACCATGGCTTGCCGGTCCTGCACGAGCCATTCGATTAGGTCGACGTAGGGCTTCCGACCGTCGGCTCCCAGCTCCAGAGCCCCTGCTAGCTGTTCGAAATCCCAGAGGACGTCGTTTATGTCAGTCCTCCAGGAGCCTGGTTTGGACAGCAAGGAAGATTCGAATTCGTAGATGCTCTTCAGGATTGGAATCCATTCCAGCTGTCTGCCGTGGAGCCTTATCGCGCCAGGCGTCTTGCGGGCAGGACCTGCGCTCATCTCTCTGAGAGGAACCTCGCGAGCCTTTCGTATATCTTCTTGGCGTGCGTGGGGTGAAGGTTGATGTTTTCAAGATTCCACTTTGAAGGCGTGCCGACCTGCCAAGCGAAGACCTCGGCCTCCATCTTGTAGAAGGTCTCCCCCTCCGGAATCCGTTCTTCTATAGTAGCGATTCGGTTCCTGATGTCTTCCAGCACCGCGTCTGTGTCGGTCTTCCAGCCTCTCATGAAGGTGAACCGCAGGAGATGCCTCGAGGCCAGTCGGGCGTGTCTTGGACAGAGGTACAGCACGTTTCCGGTTTCGATTCGCCCCTTCTTCCCGAGGTAGAGTCCTCCTTTCTCAGAAACGATGCTCTTGAAAGACTCCTGGGTCTCGACCCCGTATTCGTTCCACGGGGTCCGCCAGCTGCACAACTGGCAGCCAAGGTACCATTCTTTGAGGGTCTGCAACTCCTGCCTTTCCTCCGCCGTCACCGGAATCACGTCCTCGTCCTCCTCGGACTCCGCCGCTTCCAAGACCTTCTCCAGGAGGGCCCTCTGCAGGACATCCGCGGCTTCGTTCGGGAAGCCTCCTGCAACGGCCCAATCGGAGAAAATCGCAGCGTCTTGTTCGGAGAACCCGTCCTGGTTCTTAGGGACGATGAAGATGTTGTGAGCGTAACCGAGCGGTACGATTGCAGGGGCTGGGAAACGACCCCGGACGTCTCCCAAGACGTAGCTCCTGATAGTCTTGCTGACCCTTCTGATCTCGATGCTTCTTATCCAATCCAGGTCGTCCGCGTTGCTGGGGAATAGGCGCACGAGCTTCGCCCCAGCCAGGGCGAGAACCTCCTCCAGCTCCCTGTCTCTCTCGGAGTCTTCCATGTCTGGGTATTCGATTCTGCCGGCGAGGTCACGGGCCCCCCAGGTCTTGGCCAGGTTCTCCAAACCGACTTCGTACGATCCGCGCAGCGTGGTGACCGCCAACGGAACCCCTCTGAGCGTGACCGCGAGCGAACCGTTCCCTACGAATGCGGGCGGAAGGAGCCGTACCTGCCCGTCAGCCGACACCGGGAACGGGAGAGGCTTCTCCTTCTTCCACCATTCACGTCTGACGCCCTCGGCTAGGAGGCTGAGGTACGCCGAAGCGTAAGGGGGGGTCAAGGCCTCAGCGGTGGGGATTCTCGACATGAGCCGATAAGCCGCTTCCGAATCGAGACCTTCGATGGCCGGTGCGCCCAGCCTACTGAGCGCCCTTGCTCCGCTCAAGGATTTCGGGAAGACGCAGGTGTCTCCGAGGCTCAACGCGTCCTTCGAGGTGGTCTCATCCACGAGAATCGTATCGCTAGGTGCATGCCATCGCCCGCCCACCAACAGCACCGCCCCATTTGTGAACTCCCTGCGGGTCTCTTCTCGGATCTCAGAGGAGTGCAAGTCGAGTTGCTCCCAAATCTGGTCGTGGGTTGACCTGGCTTCTGCCGAGAGTGCCTTGGATCGTTTCGATTGGCTTGAAAGGGACGAGAGCGATTGGAGGTAGTCCTCGACCGTTATACTCCTCCTCGCTCCGATGAACTCTAGGTATGACAGGAAGGGTTCTGCTTCTGCCGGCGAGAGGACGACCAGGCCAAGCGAATCCAAAGGCAATTCCTCGGCTGGCTTCGTTTCCAGAATGCGCACCCTGTCACCGCTGTTCCACTTCTTGTTCCAGTAGAACCTCAGGTCGGACGCCTTCCCAATCAGCTGCTCCTTGTTCCTAGGGTCGCGCCTCATGGACTCGGCCATCGTCTCTATGAGCTTCGCCGGCGGCTCTTGGCTCGAACTTGAGGTCGCCAGCAAGACGTCCAGCAATTCCGAGAACCTGGGCTCTGTTCTCACGCCGAGCCTTTTCAGGCGGTCAATCACGTCGGCCGCGCCCGAAGAGACCGCCTTCCGGAAATCGGCGTCCATGTAATCCAAGTCTACGTAGCTTCCCAATCGGGGTCCCAGGATGGACGTCACGTGCTCAGTCGGGAAAAGGGCATCAGCGGGTCGCGCGAAACCAAGGGTGCCGACCGGCACCCAAGGCAGGGTCGAGACCGCCTCAGAAAGCTGCTCGAGGCTCTCCGACGGGTACTGCGTCACGATGGCTCCAAGCAAGTTGGCGAGCAGGGTCCGGTTGCCCTTGGTCTGTGCGCTCAGCTGTTTCACCTTTTCCGCCACTTCCTTGGGGCCGATTGTCACCGCGACCCCCAACGCCTCGAGCTGAATCTTCGGCCACCTTGCTAGCTCGGCATCCAATGCCTTGTAGCCCAGGATGGAAGCGAACACGCTGCCACCTACGGCGAACTCCTTAGCTTTCTGCCAGCGACCGGCATCGTCGTAGAGGCACGGGACCTCGCCCATGTGGTCGGGGTCCAACCGCGTCCTGTCCTCCGTCTTCGGCTTGTTGAAGTACTCCCTCACCGCCTTCAGCATCTCTCGTTTCAGCCGCTCGAGAAGCTCCCGCTTGCGCGAACCGACGAACCTTGACAGCTCGTCGTCGTCGAACAGTGTGCCGTGGTATGAGGAAAGGAAGTGCCTCACGTAGTCGGTGAGCTCCCCCGGATGGGCGAGGGGAACGAGCCATAGCTTCTTCTCTACGTCCCGGGCCAGGTCGTCTGGCACGCCCTCGAGATCCAGGAACCGGATTCTCGAGGCGATTTCCAAAGGCAGGCCCTCCACTTCGGTCCTCTGTTTGGCGAAAATCCAGTCCCGTTGGTAGCTCTCGCCATGGTGACTCTCGTCCACATCTGGCAACGGCCCCACAGCCGCGTCATTCCCGAGACGGTACGGCAGGAAGACTTTGCCTATCGCCTTCTTTCGCGCGAAGGACGGGTCTAGGACGACTCGTCTGACTGTCTCGGACAGCGCCCTGTGATCGCTCGGCGAGAGCCTTTCGAATCGCGAAGGCTGTTCTGCGACGGCGCTTGAAATAAGGCCAGGCATGTCGGAGACCTCCACCTCTGTCCTCTTCGGGTGTTTGCTCTCCAACTGGGACAGCGTGGAGTCGAGGTCCGGATGTACCCTGCGTGAATCAGGGAGGAGCTCCTCGAGCGACTTGAAGCGCGTCGGGACCTTCGGGTAGGACGAGAGGGGGCGCATCAGGCCGTCCTTTCCAGGGACGATGCTCACGGCCGAGGTGTCGGGATTCGTCAAGGCGTAGGTCATCAGCTGTTTGACGGTCTCCTTCCTCAGCTGGAGGGTCGCTTTACTCCAGGGGAGCTTCACGGAACCATCGTAATGCAGGTTGGTCGCCCGTTCCGGGGCGATTTCTTCCCACTTCGCGGCGAATTGCCTCGGGCTGAACCTTCGCGGCTCCGCACGGCGCCGCAGCCATTCGATTCTCCCTAGGAACGACACGAAATCAGGCGGGTAGTCGTCCAAGTCGAGGGTCTTCATGACCTCCTTTGCATCGTCGGATTCGGCCCAGTATGCGGCGACAGGGGAAGCCCATTCGCTTCCATCGGTGGCAAGGATGGGCTGCGAGAAAATCCAGTCGAAGAGTTCCTCAGACTTGGCGGATGCCCACTCCGTGTCGTTCTTCCCGGGCCGCATCCACTCCCCGATTCCTACCCGAGGGAGATTGAACATCACGGCTTTGAGCGAGTCGGTCGGCCCAGTCCGCATGTCCCGTACGCGTTCGAGGAAGGGACCGAAGGTGCTTCTGAACAGCCTCGCGAAGGTCTGCATGCACGATCTGTACCACAGGTTGTTGGCGCCGCCGTTCCCATGCACGTCGACATCCTTGCGGTCCTCCGTGGGAATCAGATGCGCCGAAATCACGAAGCCATTCTCGCTCAGTCTTGGGAGAGGGATGACGCTGTAGAGGAGCGCCTTCTCCCGCACGTCGTCTGGCGGAGTGAGTGAGAAGAGCAGGTGGGCATGGTTCTTCTTGATTTCTACGGCGCCGTACGTGACCTGGTGCTCCACCGTCACCTTTCCGTCTCTGCCCTTCACCAGGTGCAACTCCTTTCCGCCCTCGTCGGCCACGAAGGCCGAAGCCGCGAGATACTTCCGAACGCGGCTCTTGCCGAATTCGGCCTCGGAATCGAAAGAGACAGGACATCGTTTGGGAGGGGCAGCTCCTTTGTCCCAGGCGAACCAACCGGGTTTCGCGGAGAGGGGACCCTCCACGACCTCGACGGCCCGAGGTCGGTCGATGCACGCGCCAAGGTCGAAATCCCGACGCGCCTCGTACGCCTCTGAGCCGCTGTCTGACGCCCAGACTATCCTGATTGCCCGAAGCTTCTTGCAGCAGAGTATGAGGCCTCCGAGGTAATCCTTCAATTCCTCGAACGCCTTCTTCCTCTCCTTCGCGTTCCAACGAGGCCAGTGGTTGCTGTCCGAAAAAGGCCGCTCGCTGCCGAACGCCCTCTCAGCCTCGGCGTCTGTCCGCCAAGGGAACCTGAACAGCACGCCAGTCTGGGCCTTGTTGGCCACGTACGGCGAACTCAGGCTGTCATCAGTCATGATGGCTTGGCCTTCAATCGGGTTGAGCGTCATCCGCTTGCCGTTCGAGTGGATCTCCGGGAGATTCGTCAAGGTGTACACAGTCTGGAAGCCGCTGCCGAAGTGCCCGGTCGCTTCCTTGTCTTCCGCCTTGTACCGCCTCAACACTCTTCGAATCCTTTCGAAGTCTGGAGGCTCGCCGTCTTCGGGTTCGGTGCTGAAGGGGTGTCCGTCGTTGGCCACGTAGAACGCGTCAGGCTCGAACCTCAAGACGATTATCGCCGCGTCTTCGTCGTCGGCGTTCTGGACCAGCTCACGCACCACGAACCGAATCCGGGGCTCATCCTCGCTGAGCGTCACGGAGATTCGGCTCTTCAGATAGTCGACGAGGTCCAGCCCGTAACTCTCAATTTCCGGTTCGTGCTCTTTGCAGTACCGTCTGCCGTCGGGCCAGACCTTGAGCTCCCCATCCCTGAGCCCCTTCCCGCAGGCAGCACAGGTGGACTCTTTCGGCAACTACGCACCTTCCTTCCGTATGATTGCGACGCATTCGATTCCTCCCTTGGGATCCCTTTCACGGCCCTGTCCTCTGCCCTCGAGCCACCTTCTGTAGTCCGAGAGTACGGCTCCGTGGACAGGATTCGAATCTCCTTGGCCCAGTTCGGCCTCTGACAACTGGCACATGTCCAGCCAATCTTGGATTTTAACCATCTCTTCCGCCTCGACACGCTTCATTCTGTCTTCTGTCAGTTTCCAGTAGGCGATGCTGCTGCCCCTGCTCAGGCGCGACACGAAGCGGTATCTGCAGATTACGAGCGAGTCGTCGAATGGGGCGTCGATGGCCGCCGTCACGAAATGGAGGATGGAACGTTTGTGACCGACGGGCTCGAAGGAGTTTAGACATGCCTTCACCGATATTCGCACGAGCGGGCTCTGAGGAGCGGCCAAGATGCCTCCGGCTCCCGGCCTTTTCGCCAGCTTGACCATCCCTTCCTGATTTCGAGCGGACAGGACCTGCGACTCGATGACTGCCCCGTCCCTGGGGCCTGCCCATTCTCGAAGCACCTGAATCGCAAGGTCGTCGATGGGCCCTACCATGACAGAGTCAGGCCCGTCATCGAGTGTCGCGCCCAAGCCGCTGCAAAGGGTCAAAGCCCTGGCCACGCATCGCCAAGCAAGCCGATGGAAGCCGCCGCTCCTCCTGGCTCTCATCTCGAACACAGCGCCGTCAAGGAAGTCTTCCACACCGCAGAAGATGCCAACCTTGTTCAGCCTCTCAATCGCCTTGGCTTTGTCGTACTCCTTCTCAGGCCTGGCCTCGGCGACGCCCCAAGTGGCCCCGCCGAAGACTGCGCTGACGTCGCCGAGCGCTTCGGCGAACACTCTGAGCCGTCCCTTGTCCACCGCAATCACATCTTCGTCGACAGAGCCTTCGACCCAGAGGTTGTGCACGTCCACCGAAGCGGCGGTCTGCCCTACCCGATCGACGCGACCTATCCTCTGCTCGATGCGTTGCGGGTTGTACGGGAAGTCGTAGTTGATGACCGCGTCCGCGTACTGCAGATCGAGGCCTTCGGACAGCAGGTCCGTGGTGAACAACACCGCTGGGCCGTCGTGCTCGGCGAACCGTTCGAGCACGTTTGCCAATTGCCATTCGTTGTCTTCGCCGGAGGTGCTGAAGGCCCTGAACGGCAGCTCCATCGACCTTCGCGCCAGGTAGCGGAGCGTTGGAATCCACTGGGTGAAGACGACGGCCTTGCGCGCCTTTGCACGCTCCGAACCTTGGGCGATGCTGGTAAGAATCCGGCGCAGCACCTCCCATTTGCTGTCCGTTGCCACTGCGCCGACCTGGTCGGCCAAGGCCCCGCTGCGCAATCGTTCCTGCTGGGACAACTCCCTCCGGTAGAGGGAGAAATGCGCTTCCTCGTCTTCGTCGGAACGCTGCAGCGGGTCGATTGGGGCGTCTTCCTTCAACCATACGTTGAACCCCATCATCCCGCCCCTGAGGAGGTCTCCCATTGCAGGCAAGCACGACGCGAGCTGGCGCCTGTGCACCGCCGTGAACGAATCTTTCAGGAACTGATCGACCTTCCCGTAGAGCTCCTTTTCCGTCGGGTTCCCATTCTCCGCGTCCAAGACGACTGGATGGTCCTCGATCCTTCGCGTCCTGTATTCCCCCACGTCGCGTCTCCGCGTCCTGGTCACGATATGGCTGAACGGGTCGGCGGCCTCCAAGAGCTCTGACAGCTCCGAGAGCATCTCTCGGCGTCTCGGCTCTGGAGCCGACAGAGCGTTTTCTGCAATCGTGGCAGCTCTCGTCGCCACGTCCTCACCCACGAAGACAGACAAATCGGGGAGGAGCCGGCTGAGCTCCGCCCTCAGATTGCCGCCCTCCGCTGCCAGACCGTAGAACCTGTTGAGCAGGCCAGTCAGCCGAATGTCGCGTTCGAAGGAATCCTTCGCTATGGCCCGACCTGACACTACCTCGAGAACCCGACGCAAGTCGTCGAAGTCCAGCTGTATCGGCGTGGCCGAGAGCGCGACCACACGACTGCTTCTTCGCGAGAGCTCGAGGCCCATTGTCCTGCGCAGGGTGT
>Ga0208034_1001272_pt1 | contig 15928 bp, 14 predicted proteins | sample June2015DPH_8_10_FD_184699 | JGI IMG/M metagenome (GOLD analysis project Ga0208034, IMG submission 184699) | Peatland microbial communities from SPRUCE experiment site at the Marcell Experimental Forest, Minnesota, USA - June2015DPH_8_100... | ecosystem: Environmental > Terrestrial > Soil >...
TCCAGCGGCGCGTCGGCAATTTCCAGCCGCTTTTCAGCCGGATGAAAAACAACTTCGGTGGTTCGTCCGCGAAGAATCGCCCGCGCCCGCGTGTCGCTGCACACGTCCATGACGTCGTTCACCGCCTTGCGCATCCCCTCCTTGCGGAAGGTCTGGAGAATGGCGGGCACGCCCATCGCCGCAATGAGGCCAATGATGGCCACGACGATCATGATTTCAATCAACGTGAACGCGCGCCGCGAAAATTTTTTCCTGGCGACCGCTGTTTTCATCGCAAGGCTCAAGAGTGAATTTGTGAAATCAGCCGGAACAGCGGCAGCAAAATGCTTATCAGCAGGAAGCCCACGATGAGCGCCATTACGATGATCAGGATTGGCTCGATGAAATTCGTCACCACGCGCAGGGCGATTTGCAGTTCATTTTCGTACGTGCCGGCGAGATTGTTCAGCGCCCCGGGCACGTCGCCCGTTTCCTCGCCGATGCGCACCAGGTCCACCATCAATTGGGGGAAAATTTTGCTTTGCTGCAGCGGTTGCGCGAGCGTCTTGCCGTCCGTCACCGCGTCGCGCGTTTTGGCAATGGCTTCCTTGACGATGCGGTTGGCGATGACCTCCTCGGTGATTTTCAACGCGGTGAGCACCGGCACGCCGTTTTGGAGCAGCGTCCCCAGCGTCCGCGCGAATTGCCCGAACAGATTTAATTTCATCACCTTGCCGAACACCGGCGCGTTCAATTTCCATTCATCCAGCGTCCGCGCGCCTTCCGCACTCGCTTGAAAGCGTTTGAATAAAATTATTGCCACGATGATGAGCAGGCCGAGCAGCCACCAAAAATGGCGAAGAAAATTGCTGAACCCCATCAGCAGGCGCGTCGGCAATGGCAGTTCGACGCCGAACCCGCTGAAAATTACCATGAACCGCGGCATCATGAAGAACATGAAAAACGCAACGATGCCCGCGCCGACGCAACACACCATCGCCGGATAAATCAGCGCCGAGGAGAATTTCGCCTGCACCTCGGCAAATTGCTGGAAGTGATTCGCCATGCGCCGCAACACCTCCACCAGCGAACCGCTCTGCTCGCCCGCGCGCACCATGTTGACATACAGGTCTGAAAACACCCGCGGCTGTTTCGCCATCGCATCGGACAAACCCTTGCCCTCCGTCACTTCCTGCTTCAATTCGCGGCTGACATCGGCGGAAATGCCCTTCGACTCCAGATGCGTCATGCTGTTCAACGCCACCGTCAGCGGCATGCCGGATTGGATCAGGTTCGCCAGTTGTTGCGTGAATGTGGCCAGCTCCTGCAACTTCGGTTTGCGTTTTTGTTGAAGCTGCGCGCGCAGCGTCGGCGGCAGGAACGCCATCAAATCCACACTTTTTCCCGTGCGTTGAGTGCCGTTCACTGCGCCGGCCTTGGCCGTGTCCACCGCGACGGGGAAAAGTCCGAGGCGCTCGATTTGCGCGACCGCCGCCGAGCGGTCGGCCACGTCTAAAACGCCCTCCACCGATTCGCCACTGCGGCGGCGCGCCCTGTAGGAAAACTGCGGCATAGTCCCTTTATCTAAAACCGTTGCCGGCCAAAAGTTTCACGCGCCTTTGGTCAGCGCCTGGTTGACACCGCCGCGCTGGTAGCCCTGCAAATCCAGCGTCACGTGCGCGTAACCGATTTTTTTCAGCGCCCCGGCCACTTTCGTCGTGACGCCGTCCTCCAAAAACCGCGGAATTTCCGTTGGCCCAAGCTCAATGCGGGCCAGGTGAAGTGCGGAGTGCGGAGTGCGGAGTGCGGAGTTTTGCGCGCCGGAGGCGGCTCTGTTTTCATTCCGCATTCCGAACTCCGCACTCCGCAATTCATGGTGCCTGACTCGCACGTCATGAAATCCCAGATCGCGCAGCACATTTTCCGCCGCTTCAATCATCGCCAGTTTTTCCGGCGTCACCGGCTCGCCCCGGGGAATGCGCGAACTGAGACAGGCCATTTGCGGCTTGTCCGCCGTCGGCAAACCGAGCTGGGCCGACAACTCGCGGATTTCTGATTTCGTCAAACCAACTTCCTTGAGCGGCGCGCGCACCTGAAATTCCGCCGCCGCTTGTGCGCCCGGACGGAAATCGCCGTTGTCGCTGGCGTTTTCGCCGTAGGCAATCACCGCGAATTTTTCCGCGCGCGCAATCGGCGCCAGTTGCTCGAACAATTCATGCTTGCAGAAATAGCAGCGGTTGGCCGGATTCGAGAGGTAATTGGGATTTTCAAATTCCGCTGTCTGCACGACGCGGACTGGGAATTGAAATTGGCCGGCGATTTCGAGCGCCTCCTGCAATTCGCGCCGCGGCAGGCTCGGTGAATCGGCAATCACCGCCAGCGCGCGGTCGCCCAGGACTTCATGCGCCACGCGCGCGAGGAAAACCGAGTCCACGCCGCCGGAATACGCCACGAGGCACGAGCCATGGGCGCGCAGCGCGGCGCGAAGTTGTTCAAGCTTGTTGGCGGACACGGTTCCAAACTCGCATTTTTTGACGCGTTTGTCGAGCCGCACAAAAATGCGGTGGGGCGAGCGTACTCGCGAGCCGGCTCGTCAGTAGCCTCGCCCCACCAATTTGTACCACTACCAAAAATGCAATCGTGCTTGACGCGGGCGGCTTTTTCGATTGGATTGTCCCCCTATGAAGACAAAAATTTTTGCGGCGTATGCCGGACTGGCCATCCTGGCCACGGGCTGTTTCTCCACCGTGACTGACACCAACAAAGCGGGGATGCCGTTGGTGCAGGATCAAGTCGAGGGACGTTATCCGCGCACGGTGGACCAGGTTTATCAGGCGTCGGTGCAGGTTCTTGGGCATAACGGCGTGGTGCTCACTGAATTCATTCCGCACGACACCACCAACACCGTGCGTTCCGTGCAGGGCAAAGTGAGCAATGAGAACGTGTGGATGCGTATTGAGGCGGTGGATTCGCAGATCACCCAGGTCACCGTGCAGGCCCGTACGAAATGGGGCAACAGCGACATTGAACTCGCGCACCAGTTGGAAAAGGAAATTGCCCTGCAATTGTCGCGGTGAGCCGTATTTCAAACCGATGTTTTGTTCATAAACGCCGGGTTCATGCCCGGCGTTTCTTTTTGTCCTTTAAGTCCGGGTTTCAATCGCCCCAGCTGCGTTCGCGCCATTCCGCGACGGGTAAATCAGGAAACCGTTCCACAATTTTCTCCCCGGTCCGGTGTGCCGCGTCGTGGCGAATCTGCAAAACTCAAATAGGTTGGGACTTTTCCCGAATGATGTGGTCGGGGTGGTGCGCCCGGCTGATGGCGGTGTCGTACGTGATGGCACACTTGCAGTACAGGTCGTAAAGGCAATTGTCCATGAGAACCATTCCTTCCTTGCGTCCGGTTTGGATCATGTTTTCCAGTTGGTGAAGTTGGTTTTCACGGATCAAATTCCGCACGGCCCCATTCGCAACGACCATTTCATACGCCAGAACGCGGCGGGTGCGGTCCGCCGCCGGCAGCAAGTCCTGGGAAATGATTCCCTGCAGCGCGTTGGACAACTGCATAATGACCTGCCGCTGGGCGCTTCCCTCGAAAACGCCGACAATGCGCTCGATCGCGTGTGAAACGCTCGGCGAATGCATGGTGGCCAGCACCAAGTGTCCCGTTTCGGCTGCGGTCAGGGCCGTGGCAATGGCCTCGGGATCGCGCATCTCGCCCACGACAATCACGTCCGGGTCCTGGCGCAACACGTGGATGAGCGCCCGATTGAACGAGTGCACGTCGGTCAGCACCTCCTGTTGCACCACAATGGCCCGCTTGTTTTCATGCACAAATTCAATCGGGTCTTCAATCGTGACGATCTTGCAGCGGCGCTCATTGTTGATGAGGTCAACCAGATAATTGAGCGTCGTCGTTTTGCCCGCCCCCGTCGGGCCGGTGATCAGAACCAATCCGTTCGGTTTGCGCGCCAAATCGTCAATTTTTTCCGGCAGACCGAGCTCCTCCCGCGTCGCAATACGCTCGCCGCAAAAGCGGAAGCTCATTTCCGGGTGTCCGTTGCGCCGGTAAAACGTGGCGCGCACGCGCCCGGCCACACTGTGCAACAGGGAAATGCAAAGTTCCCATTCCTGCCCGAATTTCTTCTTCTGTTGTTCATTCAGCAGGCCGTCGGCCATGGCGGTGATTTCGTCTTCGGTCAACGCGTCTTCATCGGCAATGATGATTTCGCCGTTCACCCGAAAAGCGGGCGGCACACCGGCCACCAGATGCAGATCGGAAGCATTAAATTCATTGGCGGCGGAAAAAAGCTGATTCAGGTTTTTTGTGCTCATCGGTTGAAAAGTTGCCACCCCCAGCCGCGCAGGCGCGCCCAGAGCCCCTTTTGGGAAAGCCGGACAAGTGCCAGATCTGCTTCGCGAGAATGCGGGTTCAATTGTTGCGCCTGCAAGAATGAATTTTTGGCCGGACCGATCAAGTCGAGCGCCTGCTGGCATTGACCCAGTTCAAGCCATAAAAGAAAATGGCCGGTGTTCCATTCGATGGCTTGCTGAAGCAATTTCAGCGCGAGCACGAATTGTTCATAATAAAACCGGATCCGGGACGCCAGCCAGGCGGTGAACCAGTCCTTTGGTGCGAGCAGCAATGCTTTCTCAAAGCAATAATCCGCCCGTTGCTCTTCGCGTGCGAGCATCACGTCGCCGCGCGCGAGCCAGACGTAGGGTGTGTCGCCGCGTTCTTCAATGGAGGCGTCCGAGAACGCGAGCGCACCCTGCAAATCGCCGCTGCGGCCCAGCGCGACGGCCTTGGCGGCAAGCAATTCCGGCTCGTTGGGAAACCTTTCCAGCGCCTTGTCGGCCCACAGCTTCGCCTCGCGAAATTCGCCCAGCTCGATCAACATCCGCACCTGCCCGGTCCACGCGGCGGCATTTTGCGGATTGAATTCCAGGACTTTGGAGTAAAACCGCAGGGCCTGCTCGAAGTTTCCGCTTTCGAATGCCGACCGCGCCTCGTTGACGTAATACGCCTCGTCCTTGACCAGTGCCTTTTCATTTTGCTGCGACTGATCCTCGGACGCGTCACCGAACTCAAGATTGACAAACCGGCTCATGATAAAAACCAACTCAACCGGGACACCTTTTCTGAAAGCGTTCCGACCCATTCCATCTTTCACACCGCTGTCATTTGCAATATGCCGATCGGATCCGTTGCCTGGTGGCTTGCCTATGAAGTGGTCTAACAAAGTCCGGCTTTAAAAACCAATGTTTTTCCATAGGTCGCCAACCGGGCCCGCCTTCATATCGTGACGGCTTTTACCGCACGCGGCCGGCTGGCATGGCGGGCGCGACCTTCGGCCCAATGGCGCAAGTGGCTGATTTGTTCGTCCATGGTTTTGGCCAGCGGCACGGTTTGTGCCAGTGCGGTCAGGACATGTTCCGTCGTTATTTCCTGCCTGGAATAAAATGCGTCATAAAGGGCGCTGTTGATGGCTTCCTCGATTTCCGCGCCGCTGAAATCCTTGCTCCGGGCGACCAGCGCTGGCAGGTCGAAATTTTCCGGGTCGCGGCCGCGCTTGGCCAGGTGGATTCGGAATATTTCCCCACGTTCCTCTTCACTCGGCAGGTCCACGTAAAAAATTTCGTCAAGCCGTCCTTTGCGCAGCAGTTCCGGCGGGAGTTGCGAAACGTCGTTGGCGGTTGCCACCACGAACACCGGCGCATTTTTTTCCGAAAGCCAGGTGAGAAACGTGCCAAAGACGCGCGCGGTCGTGCCGCCGTCGGTCGCGCCGGAGCTTTGCGAGCCGGCAAAGGCCTTGTCAATTTCGTCCACCCAGAGAATCGCCGGCGCAACCGATTCGGCGACGGCGATGGCCCGGCGCACATTTTCTTCTGATGACCCCACGAGGCTGCCGAACATCCGGCCCATGTCAAACCGCAGCAGCGGCAGTTGCCACAGCCGCGAAACCGCCTTGGCGCAAAGGCTCTTGCCGCAGCCCTGCACGCCAAGCAGCAAAATCCCCTTCGGCGCGGGCAGGCCAAACGCGCGCGCTTCATCGGTGAATGCCACCGCGCGTTTGTTCAACCAGTCCTTGAGCACCGCCAGGCCGCCGACATTGGAGAAATCCTCGCTGGCCGCATAATACTCCAGCAGCCCGCTTTTGCGGATGATTTGTTGTTTTTCGGCGAAGACCTCGTTTACGTCTTCGCCGCTCAGCCGCTCGCCCTGGACGATGATTTTGGCAAACACATTTTCCGCCTCACCCAGCGTCAGACCCAGCGCCGCCTGCAGCAGCCGCTCCCGGCCTTCGCCGTCGAGATCAATTTGAATCTGTTTCCGGTCGCTGACTTCGGCGATGATTTTGTCGAGCATTTCGCCGAGATCTTCCTTGTTTGGCTGGGGAAAATTAATGACCGTGATTTCCTTGTCCAGTTCCGCCGGGATTTCCATCACCGGCGAAATCAGCACGATGGTCTTGAAGCTGTTCTTCAGGTGCAACGCGATGTCCTTGAGCTTCCGGATGATGGCGAAATTGTTCTTGGTCAGGAACGGATGAAAATCCTTGAAGACAAAAATGGCCGGTTCCACCTGTTCGATGACCTGGTCCAGCGCCGCGAGCGGGTCCTTGGTGGCGGCGTTGCGGTTTTTCTGCGACTGGATGGACGTGCCGGCGGGAACAATGCCGGTGCTGTAAGTCCATTCGAAAACTTTTTTTTGTCGCTTCCTGGCGATTTCGACGACCGCGTTTTGCACGCGCAGTTCCTCGCTCGAAATGACATAGAGGATCGGATAACGCGCGCGGACAAGGGTTTCGAGTTCAGTTTGGAAGTTCATGGTTGCAGTGACAAAAAGGGGTTTCGGAAAAGGTTTTTCATGGATTGGTTCCTCCCAACAAACGTTTCCACCAGGCCATTTTCGGCCCGGGCAGGTCGCCGGTGGATTTTTGGAGCCGTTGGGCAATGCCCGGCGGCACGGTGGTATGCGCGGCGTCATAGCGCAGCATCTCTTCGGCGTTCGCAAATTCGCGCGCGGATTGCTGTTGCGCCTGCTGCTCAGTCCCGACCTGTCGGGACTGTTGCTGCTGTTCCTGGGAAAGTTTGGTTTGGTGTTTCATAATTCAACTTCAGGCATTTTTTTCAAAAAGCGCGGCAAAGACTTTGCGGGCGCGATGCAATTTCCCGCGCACCGCGTCGGGGGACTGCCCGACCAGCGCGCCCACCTGCTCGTAACTCAATTCCTCGTCGGCCACGAGCAGCAACAGGAGCCGGTATTCATCCGGCAGACCGTCGAGCGTTTTCTGGATTCGCTGGCCCAGTTCCTTGATTTCCAGGACCCGCAAGGGCGAATCGGTTCTGGCCGCGGCGTTTTCCCACACGGCGTCGTCCGCGTTGGAAAACACGTGGCGGTCATGCCAGCCCTGGCGGAGGTTCTGGCAATGATTGATGGCGATGCGGTAAAGCCACGTGCGCAGGGACGACTCGCCGCGGAATTGATCCCGCTTGCGGAACGCCTTCAGGAAAACGTCATGCGTGGCGTCCTCGGCCTTTTGCGGGTCGCCGAGAAAACGCAAGGCGAGATAATAAATCGCGCGGCTGTTTTCAGCATAGAGACTGGAAAACTCCGCCGACGCCAGATCGGCTGGCGACTCTTCCACGAATTCACATCCTGCGGCCGGCTCGTTCATGAGTGTTTTCACCGCCCATTAGACAACGTTCGCGCGCCAATGTCACGCTGGCAAGACACCATTGTTGGGGCACATCTTGAGGGCGTGTTGCCCAAATCACTATTTTGCAATCTTGTTTGAAGGAATGGGCGGCGGGAATGTCTGAAAGACAACTATGATGGGCATCCACCAATCCCAATCCGAACTGTTCAACTATTCGGTCAACCTCGACCAGCGCGTGCGCGCGGATCACCCGCTGCGCCGCGTGGCCCAAGCGGTAGATTTCAGTTTTGTGCGCGACGAAGTCGCCCACTGTTATGGTGACAATGGCAATGAATCGGTTGATCCGGTCATCCTGCTCAAGATGATGTTTCTGCTCTTCTTCGACAACGTTCCCAGCGAACGCGAGTTGATGGCTGTCATTCGCGAACGGCTCGATTACCTGTGGTTTCTGGGTTACGGGCTGGAGGACGACATCCCCAACCACAGCGTGCTCTCCAAGGCGCGCAAGCGCTGGGGTCAGGAAGTCTTTGAGCGGCTCTTCGTGCGCAGCGTCGAGCAATGCGTGGCCGCGGGGTTGGTGGGCGGGGACAAACTGCACGTGGATGCCAGCCTCGTGGCGGCCAACGCGTCCAAGGACTCTGTGATCAAAGGCTCACCCGAACTGATTGCCGCCTACAAGGCCGCCTACGCGGTGGCCGAAAGCAAACTGGACGAGCCGCCCCGCAGCCATCCGTCCTATGAAGCCGTCAACGACCGGATGGTCAGCACCACCGATCCCGACGCCGGCCTGATGCGCAAAGGCGGCGGCAGCAGCCGCCCCGCCTATCACCATCACCGCGCCGTGGACGACGCGCAGGGCGTGATCACGGCGGTGGTCACCACCAGCGGGGCGGTGCCCGAGAACCAGAAGCTCATGGAACTGGTGGATCAACACGAGCAAAACACCGGCCAACCGGTGCAGACGGCCGTGGGCGACCACAAGTATGGCACGGCCGACAACTTCGTGGCCTGCCATGAACACGGCATTGTCACGCACCTGGGAGACGCCAAGGCCAAACAAGCCACCGCCAGCGCGGGACTGCTCACCGAAAAGGACTTTGCCTATGACGCTGCCAGCGACACTTACACCTGCCCCACCGGACGGGAACTAAAGCGACGGCGCTACGTGAAAAAACAACGCGCGTGGGAATACGGGACGGCGCGCGGCGTGTGCGGGAGTTGTCCGCTGCGGACGCGCTGCACGCGCTCGGCGGTGGGGCGGGTGGTGAGCCGGCACGAGCGACACGATCTCTTGGAGGAATGCCGGCGAGCCGCGCACAGTGCGGCGGCGCGGGCGGATCGGCGACGACGCCAGTATTTGCTGGAAGGCAGCTTTGCGGATGCGGCGAACAACCACGGGTTCAAGCGAGCGCGGTGGCGACGGTTGTGGCGGCAACAAATCCAGGACCATCTGATCGCGACCATCCAGAACGTGCGCATCCTGCTGGCGCGGACGGTGCGGCGACCGGCGATGAGCGCGGCGCTGGCGCTGGTGGACGCGTTTGGAACGCTCGTGCGCTCAATGGGTTCATTTTGGCCGCGAGTCGAAGATGGCGCCTGGTGCCGGGAACCAATCCTGTTCTCGCACCTTGGTCCCGCGAACTTTCCAGCACGCAACTGACCTCCGCCTAATCTGTGTTGCGAAAGCCCTTTTGGGCAACACGCCCTCAAGATGCGCCCGGTTGCGGCCGGGAGGGCAAGTTGGGCTTGACGCGGCCGGGTTTTCCTGTTCAAAGAGGGGGCATCATTCTGAACCGAGGGAATTAACTATGACAAAAAATATCATCACCCAAATCATTGGAGGCAGTGGTCGTTTTGTTCGTTGGCTGAAGCAGCTGGCGCCGGTGCTTGCGGTCCTGGTGCTGGCCACCGGCTGCGAAACTCAAACGTCCCTTTTCACGCCGGTTCAACCAGGCACCAACGCCACGGAAATCATCACCCTGCGGGAGGGTGACGTGCTGAAAATTTCCTTCCCGGGCAATGCGAACCTGAACAAGACGCAGCCCATCCGCCGGGACGGCATGATCTCGCTGGATTTGGTCGGCGAAGTGAAGGCCGCAGGCAAGACGCCGAAGGAACTGGAGAAGGAACTGTTGGACCTTTACTCGACGCAGTTGGTGTCGAAGGAAGTTACGGTGGAAGTGCAGAGTTCTTTCTTTCCGGTCTATGTCAGCGGGTCAGTGCTCCGCCCGGGAAAGGTCATGTCCGATCATCCCATTACGGCCCTTGAAGCGGTAATGGAGGCAGGGGGATATGATTACACGAAGGCCGACCTGAAGCGGGTCACGATAATCCGGCACGAAGGAAACAGCATCCGGAATTACATCGTGAACCTGAAGCGGGTCGTGGACGGGAAATCGAGCGAGTTGTTCTACCTGAAACCCGGCGACATAGTCATTGTGCCGGAAAGATTCTCCTGGTTCTGAGATTCGCGCGGGAAAGTGTGCTTTGGGGATCGGACTTTAGTAGCGGCACCCGATTGAGAATCCGACCTGGTGGCTGGTAAAGCTGTAACCCGCCTGGGAAGAGGCATCCTGGCTGATTTGGTAAAACACCGCGATGGTGCCACGTTTGAGAAAAGCACAACTCAATTGCGCATTGAGGTAGTCGTAGTCGTCCTTGCGGTTGGAAACGGAAGAGCCCGAAGAAATATATTTCACCGTCTGGTAGCCGCCGCTCAAATCCAGGAAAAGCTTTTTCACCAGCCGTTGGTTCAAGCCGGCACTGACCCCGGTGCTTTCAGTGACCTGATTGCCTTGCAAATAGGAAGCCGCCACAATCCGCTCGCCGGTCAGGGAAATTTTCGTTTGTTCAAAGGGCTGGTATTGAATCACGGCGTCAAAGACCGGATTGATGAGGTCAGCAGCGCCCCCGCTCAAAAACTGCCGGTCTTCCACGCCGCCGTGGAGTTGAAAACTGATCTTGTCGGTCGCGCGCCAATTGACCCGTCCTTGCAATTGTTCGAAGGTCATGTCGGGGCTGGCATCCTCATTATCATAACCACCGCCCACGCCAACAGCGGCGTTCAATCGCGGCCAGAATTGATAATTCAACCAGTCCAGCGTTGACCATTCCTTGTAACTTGAAAATTGATCGGCCGAAACGAAGTTCTGATTTACCGCCAGGTTCAGCGACATTTTGCTGTTCATGGTGTAGGCAGCGTTGACGGCGGTGTTGTAGGTTTTCTGGCGGGTTTGGGTGGCCGTTTCAACCGAGGGTGAAGATGAGTCGGTGTAACCTTGTGAGATTCCGAAAACCCAGTCGTTATACGCAGTTCCCCCCACCAGCTTGACCGCCTGCCCGAAGGCGTTTTGGAAATGATTGTTTGAATAAACCGTCCAGACGGGCGAGTAATCCAATGTCCAATGACTGCCCATCTCCAGGAGAGCCCCCAATGAAATTTCCTGAATGGTTGTGTTAAATGACGTGCCGGGACCATTTTGAATCCCATCCCCGTAAAGAAACTGGTAGAAAGGATGGGGCCGCAAGGTCAGTGCTTCCCATTGGAATGGCTGTGACCCGGTTTGAGTTTGATTGGAGACAAACACGTCCATTTCACTGGTTTGTTGCACCGCCGTCGGGGTCTGGTCGGGCGATTGCGGCGAAGGCGCCAATACGTTCTGGGCTTTTACATTGCGATTCAACGCGAACAGGCCAAGCAGCAACGCTTTAACCAGTGCGCGGGCATTTTTGTTGTTGAAATGCGAAAGAACGGTTTTTTTTGATTTCATGATCAAGCGTTGTTCCGGCTGTTTTATATTTCAAATGGAGAACAAGGAAAGGTTTAATGATGCACCAATTCGCCGATCGATACTGTCCAATGTCGCAGCGAATCTTCCAAAGCCTTTTCCACGGGCCGGATTTTCACGCCGGTGGCCAGCAATTTTGAAACATCCAGAACACAATTGGAACGCAGCGCCCTGGTGCTGCAAAGATAAAACTCCTCGTCATCCTTCCAAAATTCAAAACGGCGGTTCGGTTTGAGAATCCGCTGGATCATTTCGATGACCTGCCGTGTCGCCACCGCGCCGGGGTTGGTGACATTATAAATTCCAACCGGCGCCTGTATTTCCCAGAGGTCCAGACAGGCCCGGACAAAGTCTTCGAGGTGCGAGATCGAGTTCACGCCGTCGTAAACCCTGGCGTAGTTTTGCAATCGCCAGAGAAAATTTCCCGGCTCGCTCCGTTCGTTGAATGGCATTCCCGGACGCCAGATATAAACCCTGCCCAGCCTGCGAATGGCCTCTTCCGCCAGTGCCTTGGTTCCGCTGTAAAAATTGCACGGTGCGTGGCGGAAGGCAAAGTTGGGTTCGTCCCATTCAGTATAGCCGCAAATTTTTTCCGGATGCTCCGCAAACAATCGCCGCAGTTCCGCCCCCTCCACGTTTTGGGTGTTTCCGTTGAGAATCAACTTTGCGCCGCGATAAATGCAACCGGAAGAGACATGACCCCAGAGGGTGTCGGTCATTGAGCAAACGCGGGCAATGGTCTGGGGAAGCAGGGTGTTGGCAAACAAAGTTTCTTCGCGAGCCAGTTCGCAGGCATCTACATTCGGCCGGCCCCGGGATCCGGCCGCATTAATGATAAACTCCGGTTTTACTTTCCGCACATAATCAAACAAAAGGGTGAAATCCGCGTAATTAATCGCCTTGCGCGTGAGTGGGATAAAACTGTGTCCACGCCTGCGCAATTCGGTCGCAAAGGCCTGCCCCACGTAACCGCTTGATCCCAGCAACAAGATCATGATGAAACCCAACTTCCCGTTTTACGACTGCCTATGCTTTCCAAACTTGACGGGGTTTTACCTTCAGCCCCGCCATCGCATTGCGGGTGTCCACAATGCACGCCGACCAATCCGCCAGTTCCTGGTAATTGATAACCTGGTGGTTGGTGGCGATGATGACCGCATCAAAACTTTGCAGTGTTTCACGATTCCAGCTTACGGAACGGGTGCCAACCCAATGTGGATGCTCGCGGGTTGGGCGGATGACCGGCACGTAAGGATCGTAATAGGCCACGTCCGCGCCGCGGGTTTTGAGAAGATCCAACAGAACGTAACTCGGCGATTCACGGTCATCATCCACGTTCGGTTTGTAAGCCAGGCCCAGCACCAATATGCGGCTTCCTTTCATGGATTTCCGCAATTCATTGAGGGCTTCAGCCGTTCGATTCACCACATGTGTTGGCATGGCGGTGTTGATTTCACCCGCCAGCTCGATAAAACGCGTATGCTGGCCGTACTCGCGGGCCTTCCAGGTGAGATAGAATGGGTCAATGGGAATGCAATGCCCGCCCAAACCCGGCCCGGGATAAAACGCCATGAAGCCGAACGGTTTTGTCTTCGCGGCCTGGATTACTTCCCAGACGTCAATCCCCATCGCTCCGTACACCAGTTTCAGTTCGTTGACCAGGGCGATGTTCACGCTGCGAAAAATGTTTTCGAGCAGCTTCGCGGCCTCGGCCGCCCGACAGGAAGAGACCGGCACAATGGTTTTGATGGCGCGGCCATAAAGCGCTTTGGCGCGCTCCAAACAAGCCGGAGTGTAACCGCCGATCACTTTGGGAATAATTTCGACCTTGCTTTGCGCATTTCCCGGGTCTTCCCGTTCCGGCGAAAAGGCCAGATGAAAGTCCGTTCCCGCTTTCAGCTTCGATCCGGCTTCAAGCACTTCACGCAAATCTTCATCGGTCGTGCCCGGATAAGTCGTGGATTCCAGGACCACCAAAATTCCCTTTGTCAGATGCGGCGCGATGGCTTTGCCGGTCTCGACGATGAATGAGATATCCGGCTCGCGGTTTTTATTGAGCGGCGTGGGCACGCAAATGATGGCCGCTTCGACTTCCCGAATGCGGCTGAAATCGCCGGATGCGGAGAACCTGCGCGCCTTCACCGCCTCGGAAATTACTTCCGAGGGAATGTGCTTGATGTAACTGCGCCCGCCGTTCAGCGATTCCACCTTGGCCGGATCAATGTCCAAACCAAAAACCGTGACTCCCGACCGCGCGAATTGAAGCGACAAGGGAAGCCCGACGTAACCCAACCCGATGACTGCTATTTTCATGGATGCATTCCTTTTTTGATGGATTTAGTTCTTAACTGCCAAAATTGAATGAAACGGCGGTTCAACCGTTCGGGTTGGGAGGCGCCAACCGAAAAAACAAAATCATTTTCTGCGCGGGTTTGGGGAATCGTTCCAGCGGAACCAACGTGCAAAGTGTTCTCAACGAACAAATGCCGGTCAGCAGCGTGAGCGTCATTCCCAGAATTGTGGTGGCGATACGAGGAAGAAAATACCAACTGACAAACACCGCCGCGATTCCGGGCGCAAACATTGCGGCCAGTCGCAGATTTGCCCACGACCATCGAAATCCGCTCAACCGGCGGACGACCAGATAAATGCCGGCCCAATAAGCGGCATACAATGCGAAGAACGCGATGCCTGAACCTTTCAGCCCAAAAACCGTCAAACCGGCCCAGACCAAAAATATGAAGAGTCCGTTGCTCAGGAGTTCGGTCCAGAAAAAGAGTTTCCGTTCGCCCTTGGCGACCAGGATGAACCCCATCGGCCAACTGACCACGCGCAACATCATGCCCAGACAAATCCAACGGAGAATTTCCACCGCCGGCACGAAGGTTGAAGAATAAAAAAGCCAGATCACCAGCGGAGCAAACGTAAGGGTTGCGATCACCCCGGGACCGGCAAGCAGCAGGCCCACTTCCGCCTGCTCATTCACCAGCCGGTTGCATTCCTTGTGGTCGCGGGCAACCGCAGTGAGGCGTGGATAAAAATCCGCTCCCATCGCCTGCGTAATGAATCCGACATACGTCCCGCCCAGCACCGAGGCCGCCTGATAACAACCTGCCGCTGCCAGGTCGAACTTGCGCAGCACCATGATGCTCACCAGATAGCCAGCCCCCAGCGGCATCAGGCCGGTCGTCATAAAAACCACCCCCAGTTTTAACAGGGCGGAGGTTTCCTCCCGGGCCTGCCGCATCGTCAGCGCCACCGGCTCGATCTTGATTTTTCGAGCATACCACCAAGAGGTGAGGATGCCCGCCGCAGCCACACAGACCAGGGAGGGCGCCACGCCCTTTTCATGGAAAAAATAAATTATGGGGATGCTGAACAGCGTGGCATAAAATGCCCCCAGCACACTCATCCGGGCGAGGTCCGAGATCCGTCGCATCCCCTGCACCAAGGCCGCCTGGCCCTGGGAAACATCCCCGAAGAACACCGCCAATGCGAGCAACGCCACCGAGCCGGTGTGCTGGTAATCTTTGAACGTCAGCCAGGAGATGGGTTTGCTCAGGACCAGCAGCAAGAGGGCTCCGAGGGTTCCGGAGCAAAACGCCACGCGTCGCAGGGTCGTTGCCGTTCGGGCAAGGCGTTGAGCGTCTCCGGTCCCGGCGGCTTCGGCAATCTGGCGCACGCCACTGCTGTTAATTCCCATTCCCGCGATGCTCCGCGTCAAGTCATTGACATATCCGTAGAGACCGAACAGTCCCACTCCAGCCCCTCCCAGGATCAGAGCTATGGCTTTGGTCCGCACCATGCCGAAACCAATGTTCAAAATCGAAGAACCACCGATCAAAGCGGACGACTTTAAAATCCGTCCGTAGGAATGTTTCCCTGCTTCGCTCACATTACAATTGTTCTCTTGATTCAAAAGCTGGCCTGAATCGCCAATTTCCTTTTGGATGGTCAGAGAATCCGGCACGTTTCCTTGATCACATGATTCGTTTGTTCCCGGGAAAGATGTGGTCCCATCGGCAGGCTCAAAACCGTGCCAGCCAGTTCCTCTGCGATCGGAAAATCATGTCGTTTCCATTTCCCATCCGCATAAGCTCCGGACAGGTGCGCCGGCACGGGATAATGGATCAATGTGCCAATATCCGCCGCTGCCAGTTTTTGCTGCAAGGCATCCCGTTTGGGATGGCGCACCACAAATAGATGCCAGACCGGTTCCGCCCATTCAGGCACGAGCGGCAGTGTAAGATTCACTGCACCGCCTAATTCAGTCAAATAAAGCGCAGCCACGTTCCGGCGACGTTCATTCCACTCATCCAGTTTCTTCAACTTCACGCGCAGAAAGGCGGCTTGGAGTTCATCCAGACGCGAGTTGAAGCCTTTCACGTCATTGAAATATTTTTTCTTTGAGCCGTAATTGCGCAGCGTACGCACCCGGTCCGCCAGTTCCGCGTCATTCGTAGTCACCGCTCCGGCATCACTGAAAGCGCCGAGATT
>Ga0208034_1001277_pt1 | contig 15882 bp, 13 predicted proteins | sample June2015DPH_8_10_FD_184699 | JGI IMG/M metagenome (GOLD analysis project Ga0208034, IMG submission 184699) | Peatland microbial communities from SPRUCE experiment site at the Marcell Experimental Forest, Minnesota, USA - June2015DPH_8_100... | ecosystem: Environmental > Terrestrial > Soil >...
GCACCCATTTTGGGGTCGAGGGCAAGCTTGCCCTCGACCCCAAGACAAAAACAAAAACCTTCCTGAGAAGGAAGAAGTGTCAGGGATGTGCCCGGTCTGAAATGTCAGGAATCTGCCCGGCCGTACATTCCGCGGCCCGTGACAACTCCAAGCTAGAACTTGACGCTCGCCGCTCGCGGAGAAATCCCGCTCAGCTCCGCGGCCCGTGCCTCGGCATACGCTGCCGCGCCCATCAGCGGCGTGCGGCTTTCCAGGATGATTCGCACCGGCATGTTCACCAGCAACTGGCTCAGCCGCCCCTTGTCGGTGAATGCCTTCATGAACGTTCCATCCTTCAGCTTCTCCAGGATGCGCGGCGCGATGCCTCCGCCCACATACAGGCCGCCCACCGAAAGAATCTTCAGCGCCAGGTTGCCCGCCTCGGCCCCGTACGCTGAGACAAACATGTCCAGCGCCTTCTCGCATAACTGGCTTTTGGCCTTCAGCGCGCAATCTGTGATCACGGCGTTCGGATCTTCCTTGGCCATCCGCGCCGCCAGCCATGCCGGCTCTTCAAGCCCGCGCACCTCGCGCAGAAATTCGTAGCAGTTGGTGATCCCCTGCCCGCTGACCACGCGCTCAAAGCTGATGCGCCCGTTGTACTTTTGCTTCAGGAATCTGAGGAGGTCGATCTCGTCCTCGTTGCGCGGCGAAAAGTCCGAGTGCCCGCCCTCCGATGGATAGGGAACGTAATCTCGGCCATCCCACACCAGGAATGCTTCGCCCAGCCCCGTTCCCGCCGAGATCAGCGCCCGGTTGCCCACCTGGCGGGCATCGCCCTCGCTCAAGGTGAAGACTTGATCGGAGGCCAGCTCCGCAATCCCGTATCCGTTCGCCTGCAAATCATTGATGAGAAAAACGTAGTCGATCTTCAGATCGCGGGCCAAGTCCCGGCTGTCCAGCGTCCACGGCAGGTTGGTTAGCCGCAGCCGCCCCTCCCGCACGGGGCCTGGCACGCCAAAACATGCCGCCGTCACCTTATCGGCGAGCACAAATTCCTTCACGATCTCTTCCAGCCCCGTGTAGTCCTTGGCCGGGTATTGCTTATCGCGTGTGTGCTTCAGGTTGCCGTCGGTAAAGTCAAAAAGCGCCAGGTGGACCTTGGTCCCACCCACGTCTCCCGCCAGAATCATTCAGTCCTCTCTAAAACGCCACACCCTTCGGTATCTGTCTCAGGCAGCAAAGTGGCTGCCGCCTGGTCCAGAAGCAAAGTCAGTATATCGCTCTCGGGGACGATCAACTGACTGGGCAGCCGCTCCACGTCGCGCGGCCCTTCCAACACCTCGTTTAGAATCATCGCCTTCTCCGCGCCCGCCACCAGGAAAAACACCTCTCTCGAGTGGTTGATCACCGGCCAGGTCAACGTGACCCGCCACATGTCTTTCTCTTCCACGTAGTTGGCCGTCACCAGCTTTACGATCTCGCGCAGGGCGTCGGTGTGGGGAAAAAGAGACGCAGTGTGTCCGTCCGGACCCATCCCTAACTGGATCAGGTCGAATTGCGGAGCCTCCGTCGTGCCCAGTCTGAAGCATTGCCTCAGCTCCGCTTCATAGTGCGCCGCCGCCTCGTCGGGCTCCAGCTCGCCCTCTATGCGGTGAATCTGATCGGGCTTCAAGGGAACGTAATCCAGCAGCGCCTTCCGGGTCATGCGGTAGTTCGAGTCGGGATGGTCCGGCGGCACGCACCGCTCATCCACCCAGAAGAGATCCAGCTTGTCCCAGGGCATGCGCTTGCCTAAGGCCCCGCCGCCTTCTGCCAGCACCTCAAAAGTTGCCCTCGGCGTCGACCCTCCGCTGATCGCGATCCGCGCTCTGCCTCGCGCCGCCACTGCCTGCTGCGTCTTCTCTACAACGAACTCCGCCGCCCGCTCTGCCAGGGCCGACTTGTCCGGCTCAACGCAATACACGATTTTGAGATTTTGAGGCATCGACGCGCACCTCTGACATCTACGTTACATCGGCTTCACGGATCTGTTTCAAAAGGAATTTGGGTGATCGGGCGGAATATCTCACCGCCCCAGGTAATCCCGGTACTGCTGCTCCAGCACGCCCGACGCGCGCGCCAGCCCGATTTTCGACACGTTGTACCGGTAGAGGCTCTCCACCAGGTTGCTCTCGGCGGTGGCCAGCGCGGCTTGCGCCGTCACCAGCGGAAGGTTGTCGTCCACGCCGGCGTTCACGCGGTCGGTCTCGTCGCTCAGCGCGCGCGTGGCCAGGTCCACGTTCGACCGCGCCACATCAACCAGTTGCCTGCTCGCGCTCACGTCCAGCAGCGCCGCCCGCACCTGTTCGTCGATATGGCTGCGCAATTCGTCCAGTTGCGCTTCAACTTCGTCCATCTTCGCCCGCGATGCGTCCTCGTCGCCGCGCAACCGCCACTCGCGGAGGATGGGAAAGCTCAAAATCCCCATGGCGAGAAAGTCGCCGTGCGTGCCCGCGCCGTTCACCGTGCTGGTCCCGTAGTAGCTCGTAAAGCTCAGCGTCGGCAGGCGCTCGCCGCGATATACGTCGTGCACCGACTTGTACACTTGCGCCTGGTTCTGCACGTTCTGGTAGTCCTGGCGGTTCTTGTACGCCACGGCCCGCACCTCTTCCGGCGTTTGCTCGGCCAGGTCGCTGTAGGGTGCCGGATCGGTCAGCTCCACCACCTGCTCGGGATCGATGCCGGTCTCCCGCTTCAGCAGGATCAGGTCCTTCGCCTGCCGATTTTGTGCCGTGATCAGCGCCTGCTGCTGCGCCTGCAACTCAACTTTTGCCCGCAGCTCCTCCAGGTTCGCCGCCGTGCCCGCCTCGTGCGCCGCGTGCGCGTGATCCGCGAGCACCTGAGCCTGCCTCACCAGCGCCGTCGCGTTCTCCACTTCGCTCTCGTCAGCCACCGCGCGCAGATAGGCCACGGCCACCTGTTGTACTACCTCGCCGCGCGCCGTCATCTTGGCGAAATGCGCCGCGCGCTCCGCCGCTCCCGCTGCCTTGAATCCCGCAATCACCGGGCCCGAGAAAAGAATCTCGTTGTAGTCGATCTGTCCCTCGGTCAGGTCGTCGCGCGTGATCAGCGAGAGCCCCGCCGGCAGCGTGCCCCCAGGAAACAGGGACGTAAACTTGCTGATCGTCTTCGGCCCGAACCCCAGCGCCGCCAGGTCGTGCATGTAGTATCCCGTGTCGCCCGTCAGCGCGATCGTGGGCAGAAACAACTGCAGCGCTTCGTTGTACTCCGCGTGGTAGGTCTTCTCCACGCTTTCGGTTTCCTTCAGCCCTAGATTGTTTTTCAGTCCGCGCTGGATGGCGTCGTCCAGGGACAACTTCACCGTTTCGCCCGTCACCGGCTGTGCCGTCACGCTGCCCCAGAAGGGATTGGCCGCCGACGTTGGGTTCTGCGCCAGCGCGCCCACGGCCGCGCTCGCCGCCACCGCCGCAAGCATGGCAAAGCCTGTCGCGGCTTTCCGCGGCGCAAAATGATTCCTTCGTTTCACACCCATTATTTTCTCAGATGTGCCGCCGCGCTTGAGGATTCAGAACCAGCGCCGCATCTTGCTGTCTGAGTTTGGCAACGATTCGGTTTATCCCACAGGCGCCGGCGCTACACCTTCCTTGCGCAGCCGCTGGTCGTGGTAAATCACCGCAAACGTGGTGTTGTAAGCGGACCAAATGCACGCCATATAGAGCAGAAGCCCGCAGAGGAAGACAATCCCGAGCATGCCGATTCCGATAAAGCCCCAAGGAGCCAACGCAAGATGCAACAACACGCCCACGAGCAACCCGAGTGCTGCCAGAAACGCGAGCGCCAGCTCGAGCACTAGAAACGCGGCATACACAATGGCGTAAATCAGCAAGGCCAGCAGAAAGATGCGCCCTTTAGCGCCGTTGGTCAGTTTGTTGCTGCGGCGAATGCCCGTCCACGCGCTCGCGTTTTCGGCCACGCACGCCGGCACCGCCAGCGCCAGGCGCAGGGTGATCAGAATGGCGTAAACAATCGATCCCACATACAACAGCACGATGAGCGGCAGTGCTGCCAGCCATTTGTCGGGACTGGCATTGCCGTTCCCTATCGCACCGATGAGCGCCATCGTTCCGATCAGGAGCGCGCCGAAGATCACGATGGGCAGCACCACAATCAGCGCGCGCAGAATCATCAGCCATATATAGCGTCCGGCCTTGCGCCACGCCACCGCCCACGCCGCGTGGATGGTCACCCTCGTTCCCTTGTCTGCTTCGAGCGCGGCGTAGCTGCCCGCCGGCTGGTAAAGAGCGTAGATCACGATCATGAGCAGAGCGGCGACGAATATCGCCGCGCCAAAGCAGACTATCGTCGCGGGTGAAAAATGTTGCTGTGCCTGCGGATGCCACGGTTTAACGACCCAAAACATCGCTGCAACCATTGGCAGGTAAACCGCTACGCACACGATGGCCGGCACCAGCGCAGTGCCTACAAACAATCCGAAGTTGGCGCGCATCAGGTGAAAAACGCGGTCAAGAATCTGCCCGAAACTCATCGGTGGGGTCGGCAAAGGAGAAGACGGCGAAAAGGAAGGCGGAAGAGGAGAAGGGCTGCCCGGCTCGTTCATAGGATCCCTCCGGATGAATCAATGAAGACTCGCAGGGATACTAGCACAGGCCGCAAGCGCTGCGGACTGCGCGTGATCTGATACTAGCTAGACAGCGGGAGCGTGAGCCCCCGCTCCACAAATACCCAGATGCTGAAAGCTGAAGGCTATGAGCTGGAGGCTGAAGGCTAAATGCTGCTAAATGCTGGAAGCTGAAATCTGGCGGAGCCTCACCCGCCCATGAACATGCCGCCGTTCACGTCCAGCACATGCCCGGTGATGTACGAGGCCGCATCCGACGCCAGGAACTTCACCGCCTGGGCCACGTCCTTCGGCGTTCCGCGCCGGCCCAGCGGAATCGTTGCCAGCATGGCCTTGGTAACTTCCTCGGTGAGCACCGCCGTCATCGGCGTCTCGATATATCCCGGCGCCACCGCGTTCACGGTGATTCCCCGCGACGCCACTTCGCGCGCCAGCGACCGCGTAAATCCGATCAGGCCCGCCTTCGACGCCGCGTAGTTCACCTGGCCCGCCTGTCCCGCGCGTCCAACTACGCTGGCGATGTTCACAATCCGTCCCCAGCGATTTTTCAGCATCGGGCTCAGCAGCGCCTGCGTCAGCAGGAAAGCCCCCGTCAGATTGATGCTGATTACCAGGTCCCAGTCCGCGGGCTTCATGCGCAGCATCAGGTTGTCGCGCGTGATGCCGGCATTGTTCACGATGATCTCCACCTTGCCGAACTTCTCCAGGATTGCCTTCGCCCCGGCCTCGATCGACTCGTGGCTCGACACGTTCACGGTGAACGCCGTCGCGTCGATCCCCTGCGCCTTCAGCTCTCCCGCCGTTTCGGCCAGCTTGGCTTCATTCACATCGGCCAGCGCCAGCACCGCGCCGGCTGCTGCCAACTCCTCCGCAATCGCGCGCCCGATGCCCTGCGCTCCGCCCGTCACGAGCGCAATTCTTCCCTGCAGATCTCCCATGTCCGTTGTTGACCTCTGCGCGCTCGACCTCGCGAGCCGCGCCTTTCCATCGCTCATTATAGTTGGGCGATTCCAGCTACATGCGCACAGTGGCCGTCGCCCGCATCACTGCTCACCTTCCCAATCAGCCGAGCAGCCAGATCGCGAGCATCCCGCCGCGAGCCGCCACCAACTATGAACTGTGAACTGAGAACTGCCTTTTACGTCGGCGTCGCCGCCACCGTCACCGGCCGCGCGGCAATCGCCGGACGCAGCAGCTCCGCCGGCCACACATACACGGCAAGCCGCCGCGAGTAGTGAAGCACCGGCTTCTGATCCGGCAGCTCGATTCCCACTGCCGACGCCAGGTCATTGCGCTCGATCTCCGCTTCCGCCTCTTCCAGCGGCCACGGCACATGATGCAGATTGGCGCGGATCGGCTCTCCCGACCGGTTGGTCGAGAACACGCACGACCGCTCCGCAAAAAAATACTCAAACGATCCCGGTCGCATCTCCGCCGTCTTCCGTGTCGGCCCCAGTCCCCGGTACCGCGCCTTGAAGATCACCTGCTGCCGCGAGAACCGTCTGCGGCTGTAAAACGCGAACTCTCGCTCTGAGCGCGCCTCCAAATGCATCTCTGCCAGGCAATACGGCAGGTGGTAGATCGCGTGCGCCGCCACCACCGCCAACAGGTTGCTCGAGTCCACGCTGAAGCAATAGAACCCTGGCGTCCCCGTCATCCGGTCGCGAACGTACGTTCTCAAATTCAGGTCAGGAAAGTTCCGCAGCCCCGGAATCACCGGTATCCCGCGGATCTTGATGCGATCGAGCCAGAACGGCACCGCTCCGAGCCACGCCGTCCCCTGGAATTTGTCCGCCTCCAGCCATTCCGGCAGGAGTGCCTCAATCTTCGCCGCCGCAATCGGCCAATGCGCGAACAACAGATCGTTCCAGCGCTGGGTCATCGCCCAGCGTCCCGCCGGCAAAGGCCGCGGCTTGTGCGACGTCCGCACCAAATACTCCCGCATGGCTGCTCCCGTGCGTCCGGGGATCCGCGCTCTTGTGGCGCTCATGCCCCTCGGAAGGATCACCTGCCGCCTGCGCGCGCGGGAGCTCCCTCATGCCGTATTCTGTCCGCGAGACCATCCTCATGTCCAGTGAATCTTCGCCGCAGCCCGCCGCTCGTAACCAGACTGAAGTGATCGCCGTGCATGGCGCCGACCCCGAAATCCTTGCCTTCGCCATGGCCAAATACTCCCGGTCAGCCCTTTCCATGCGCGAGTCCCTAGCCGAAATCAGCGCCCAGCGGGCCGAGCAGTTCCTTAACACCTTTTATTTCCAATACGGTCACCGATCCATCGCCGACCTCGCCCACATCGCCTTCGCCGTCGAGCGCCTCTCGCTCCTTGCCGCCATCGTCCTGGTCGATGAGTCCCGCTGGGACGGCCAGGAGCGCTCCACCCGGTACCAGAACTTCCTAGAGTCCGGCTGGTACTTCCCCGACTTCGCCGGCGACGCAGCGTCGGAAGGCCTCTACGCCCGCACGATTGAGAACCTCTTCACGACCTACCAGCGCGCCAGCTCCGCCGTTCTCGATCTGCTCCGCCGCCGTGTCCCGCACCCCGAAGGCCTCAAGCCCGAGGCCTACGAGCGCACTCTCCGTGCCCGCGCCTTCGACGTCGCCCGGTACCTGCTGCCCCTCGCCACAAACACCTCGCTCGGGCAGATCGTCAGCGCCCGCACGCTCGAAACTCAGGTCTCCCGCCTGCTCTCGCACCCCGCCGCTGAAATTCGCCTCCTCGGCGAAAAGCTCCGCGAAGCTGCTACCGGCCCTGCCTGGAACCTGAACGCCCGCGCCGTCCAAGAACTCGTCGAAAAGCTCGCCGTCCTACGCGACGAAGCCGCTCCCGCCCTCGCCGAGCAGGCCGCCGCGCTCTTCGGTCGCGAGGTCCACTCGGCGCCCACCCTCGTCAAATACTCCCAGCCCAGCGACTACCTCATCCAAACCCACTCCGATCTCACGCAGGCCGCCGCCGAGCTCCTCCACGACCAGCCCCCCGCCGCCGCTCCTCTCGTCGATCTCGTCGAGCGCACCGAACCCCTCGAAGTCGAAATCGCTGCCACGCTCCTCTATTCCGCCTGCCATTACCCCTACCGCCAGGTTCGTGACTTCGTTGCCGGGCTCCCAGCCGCGCGCATCGCGGAAATCATCGACCTCGGCCTCCGTCATCGCGGCAAGCACGACGAGGCACTCCGTGCTTTTCACTCTGGAGCAGCCCTGCGGTTCGACCTGCTCATGGATATCGGCGGCTTTCGCGACATGCACCGTCACCGCCGCTGCACGCAGATCATCCAGGGCTTCACCGCACAGCACGGCTACGAGTCTCCCGGCCCGGGCGACCTGCCCGCCGGATCTGACATACTCGCCGAGGCCGACGTCCTTTCCGACTATCGCGCCGCCATTGACTCCGCTCATCTCGCCGCCCAGGTCATTGCTTCCAGCCCCGCGCCGGAGGCAGCTCAATCCGCCGCCTACCTATATCCTCTCGCTACCCGCATTCGAGCCCTCTTCAAGATGGACTTTGCCGAAGCCCTCTATATCTCCGAGCTTCGCTCCGGCCCCGCCGGCCATTTCAGCTATCGCCGCGTCGCCTGGGAGATGTTCCTGAAGCTTGAGCGCCAATACCCATCGCTCGCCCGCCACATCCGGGTCACCGACTTCACCCAGCCCATCGACATCTTCAAACGCTGAAAAGCCCGCCCCGCAGCCACACCCGACCGTGATTGCAGTCACAGCGCCTCGCGCATCTCGGGTCAACCATCGATGGCGGCATTCGGATGCCGCTTCGCCGCTCTCATCCTTCCGCGGGCCTTCGCGGCATCCATAAAAGGAGAGATCTCATGGCGGCTGTTCTCGACAAGAAAGCCGATCTGGCCGGCCCCGGCATCGGCGACTACAACGAACTCCAGAACATTCTTCCGCACGATTACCATTCCCTTCTCACCCCCAAGCAAACGCAGCAGGCCATCTTCCAGGTCAAACGCTATATCGAAGACAACCTATGCAGGGAACTCAATCTCATGATGGTCGAGGTCCCGCTCATCGTCGACGTCGAAAGCGGCGTCAACGACATGCTCGACCGCGACGGCTCGCGCACGCCCATCCAGTTCCACATTTCCAACGACCGCAACCTGCACCCCGTCGACGCTCAGGTTGTGCAGGCCGCCACCAAGTGGAAGAGAGTCGCGCTCAAACAATTCGGCTGCGAGGTCGGCGAAGGCATCTGCACTGACATGCGCGCCGTCCGCAAGGATTATTTCCTCGATCACGACCACTCTGCCTACGTCGACCAGTGGGACTGGGAGCGCGTGATGACCGCCGATCGTCGCAACCTCGGCTTCCTCAAGGAAATCGTCGGCAAAATCTGGAAAGTGATCGTGGGTGCGGAAAAGTTCGCCCAGTCGCTCTTCCCCCAGCTCAACGACCCGCGCTATCCCAATCTACCCGACGAGCTCACCTTCCTCCACGCCGAAGACATCCTCGACATGTATCCCACGCTGCCGCGCAAGCAGCGTGAAACGGCAATCCTGCAAACCTATCCCGCCATCTTCATCATCGGCATCGGCTGGCCGCTGAAAGACGGCTACCCGCACGAAATGCGCGCAGCCGACTACGACGACTGGGTCACCGACACAAGCCTTGAGACGGGCAAAAACACGCACGGCCTCAATGGTGACATTCTCGTTTGGAACCCGGTCACAAAACGCCGCCACGAACTCACATCGATGGGCATCCGTGTTACCGCCGAAACCCTGAAGACGCAGCTCGAAATGTCGAATCAGCTTGACTTCATGCGCCTGCCCTACCACCAGGCGATCCTCAACAACCAGATTCCGCTATCCATCGGCGGCGGCATCGGCCAGTCACGCACGCTGATGCTGCTCCTCCGCAAGGCACATCTCGGAGAGGTCAGCGTCACCGTCTGGCCCAAAATCCTCAAGGAGATGTGCGCGAAGAACGACATTATCGTGCTCGAGTAGCAGGCCGCACAAACTTTCTGGGCGCCCCATCCTAGCTTTGCCAGGGTGGGGTATCGCTAACTTGCTGATTCGCTAACTTTCTGTCCTGCTGCTCCGGCCTCCGTTGCTATGCGAAAATCAAAGCTTGCACGCGCAATCCAGCTTTCGCCTGCTTGTGGTCCGTCTCGGTTCCATGGGCGACATTCTGCATGCGCTGCCTGCAGTCACGGCGCTGCGTCTCGCGCATCCTGAATGGCACATCGGATGGGTCGTCGATCCGCGCTGGCAGGCGCTGCTAAAAGCAGGGAACAGGGAACAGGGACCAGGGATCGGAGCGCGGCGCGGGCTGGAAATGCCGGTTGTGGATCGGCTGCACTTTGCCCCGAGCCGCGAGTGGAAGCATCGTCCGCTGAACGCGAAGACCTGGAGCGAGATCGGCGGGCTGCGGCTCGAGCTGCACGCAGCCAACTACAGCGCGGTTCTCGATCTGCAGGGCGCGATCCGCTCGGCCGTGATCGCGCGCATGAGCGGGTGCTCGCGCCGTATAGGCGAGGCCAGTCCGCGCGAATGGCCTGCGCGCTGGTTCTTCACCGAGCAGGTGGTCACGCGCGGCGCGCACGTGATTGAGCAGGACGTGGAACTCGCGGCCGCCGTCTCCGGTGACGCGCTCGTGCTGGCTGAACCGCTTCTTCCCTTCGATACCGAGGCCGAGAGCTGGTGCGACGCGTGGCTCGCCGCGACGTTTCACGGCAGCGCGCTTCCGATAGCGCTCATTGCTCCGGGCGCGGGCTGGGGCGCCAAGCGCTGGCCGGCCGAGCGCTACGCAGCGGTGGCGCGCGAGCTCGGCGAATGCGGCATGAACGTGCTGGTTAATGCCGGTCCGGGAGAAGAATCGCTCGCCGCGGTCATCGCTGCGGGCGGCAGTGCTGTTCCGGTCAGCGCTACGCTTGCGCAATTGATCGCACTCACGCGCCGCGTTGCGCTGTGCATCGGCGGCGACACAGGTCCGCTTCATCTGGCCTGCGCGCTCGGCCGACCGGTTGTCGGCATCTACGGACCAACCGATCCGAGCCGCAACGGTCCTTATGGCACGCGCGCACGCGTCCTACGCAGTCCCGAGAGCCGCCGCGACCACTCGCGCCACGCCGAAACCGAGCCGGGGCTGCTGACCATCGCGCCGGATGACGTGTTCCGCGCCGCCGCGGACCTGCTGGCTGAGGAGAAGGCTCGATGACCGGTCAGAGTCAGCATGAATCTCCTCCAAAAAGTGGCTCGATGCAATCGTGGCAGAAGGTCGCGGGGCGCATTCGCGTGCCGCTCGGATTCCTGACCGCTGCTGTTTATCTCGTCGAGGTTGTCCGCCGTCCGCCGCATCCTGCCGCCATCGCGTGGAGTCTTGCGTTTGTGATCCCCGGTTTGGCGCTGCGCGCGGCCGCATCCGGCACGGTAAAGAAGAATCGCGAACTGACTGTGACCGGACCTTACGCCTACACGCGCAACCCGCTTTATCTGGGATCCACGTTTATCGCTGCCGGCTTTGCGGTGGCGCTGCTGAGTTGGCCGGTGGCGCTGCTGCTTGCGGTGGGGTTTGCGGCGATCTATTTACCTGTGATTGCTTCTGAAGAACGATTCCTTCGAGCTGCGTTTGCCGAGTTCGATGAGTATTGCCGCAGCGTTCCGCGATTCATCCCGCGCCTGACACCGGCAAGACTGCTTCGGGAATCGAGTTTGCCAACTGTTTCCCAGCCGGTTACCCGCGGCGAAGCGGGCGGCTTCTCCTTCGCTCTATATCTTGAACACCGCGAGTACAATGCTGCTTTAGGGGCCGCACTGCTGTACCTGAGCCTGCTCTATCTGCGGCCGGTGCTGGAGACGATCCTGCATCGAGCCTGGTGAGCGCTTTCCGCACTCACGAAGTCAAACGAAGTGAGGCCAGGTCAATCCATAAGGAGCCGTGCCGAACATTGATGACACGCGCCATTGCAGTCAGCCTAGCGTTCGGTCTATTACTGGCGGCCAGTGCCCACGCCCAGGACCCCGCATCCCTTGCACCTCTGCGTGCGGGCTTCGCCTTTCCACAAAGGCAAACGCTTACGTATTCGGTCGATTGGCGGGTGTTTCCGGCGGGGACTGCCGTGGTTCACTTTGAGGCGGCCGGCGATCGCGAACGCATCATCGCTTCGGCGTATACAAGCGGCGCCATTAACCTACTCTTTCACGTCGCCGACAACTTTCAGTCGGACTTCGACCGGGAGAAGGGCTGCACTCTTGACTTCGACAAACAAACCGTCGAGGGCCGGCGCCAGGTGAACTCAACGCAGCACATCGATTACGCAAACGCCAAGATTGTGCTCGACGAGAAGAACATGGTCACCGGCCAAGCCAAACACACGGAATCGCCGGTGAAGGGCTGCCTGACCGATCTCCTGACCGGCGTATTTTACGCGTCGTCGCAGCCTCTCGTGCTGGGGCACAACTTTGTGATTCCGGTGGCCGACGCCACGCGCACTGTTCCGGTGACCATGAAGGTGGAGGGACGGGAAGAGATTAAAACCACGCTGGGCACCTTCAAGACGATTCGAGTGCAGCCGACCGCCGATGCAGGCGTGGTGAAGAATCGGGGCAACATCTGGATCTGGTATACGGACGACGACCGTCATCTGCCGGTGCAAATGCGCGCGCGGCTCTTCTGGGGAACGATCACTTTCCGGCTGATCGGCAACGAGTACAAGTGATAGTGGTCAGTGGTCAGTGATCAGTGGTCAGTTGTCAGTCGACAGACTTGAGCGGTAAATCGTGAATCGCGGCTCGACGACGGCGGATCGTGAACAAGTGGAAAGTGAAGAAGCAAGCAGGAACCGTTGACCACTGACCAATGTTCACTGTCCACTGTCTTTCCGGTGTACACTTTCTCTTCGCGCGAAGAGGTGATGCGCTCCGTGCGTTGAGGATCCGGCCATGCGTAAGCTCTCCGTTGCCTTCCTTCTTGTTATTGCAGCTGTTCTGCCGGTTCAATGCCGCGCACAATCGGGTGCGCAGGCCGCGCAGGCCAAGCGGCCCATGACTTTTGAAGACATGATGCAGATGAAGCGGCTGGGCGAGACGGCCGTTTCGCAGGATGGCAAGTGGCTGGCGTACTCCGTAACAACCGTAAATCTCGACCAAAACACAAAGACAACGGAGCTGTGGCTACAGGCGATTGCGGGTGGCGAGCCATTCAAGCTGGCTGTTGGGCAGACAGGCGACAGCGGGCCGCAGTTTGCGCCGGATGGGAAGCGGATTCTGTTTCTTTCTGGTCGAGAGAATGGCCAACAGATATGGGTCGCGGACTTCGATGCGGCGACGGGAGCGACGAGCGACGCGAAGAAACTGACCTCGATTGCGACGGAGGCGGACAACGCGAAGTGGTCGCCGGATGCGAAGTCGATCGTGTTCACGTCGGCGGTGTATCCAGACTGCCCGGCGGTCAGTCCTGCGGACGGCGGAGTTGGGGACAAATGTAATGCCGATAGGGACGCGGCGCTGGCAGCGAGCAAGGTGAAGGCGCAGATCTGGACGCACCTGATGTACCGGCACTGGGACCATTACACGGGGAATAAGAGATTCCATCTCTTTCAGGTTTTGGTCGATGGCAGTGGAATGCGCGATCTGAATCCCGGAGACACGCACGACGTGCCGCCGTTCTCGCTCGAGGGAGGAGGATGCGGATGCGACATTTCGCCAGACTCGAAGGAACTGGCGTTCACTGAGAAGCTGGTGGACGACGATGCGACTTCGACGAATGCTGACATCTTTGCGCTCGACCTCACCGATCCGAGTGCGAAGCCGGTGAAGGTGTCGACATCGCCGGGCGGGGATTTCAATCCGGCGTACTCGCCTGACGGGAAATATCTGGCATGGCGGAGCCAGGAGCGGGCTGGATATGAGAGCGACAAGTTCAGGCTGGTGGTGTACGATCGCGCGACGAAAACGATCAAAGAGATGATGCCTGGATTCGACCAGTGGGTAGACGAGTTCGCTTGGGATCCACGTTCATTCGCAATCCACGCCGCAAGCAGCTACCAGGGAGAGACGCAGCTTAACACCGTGGACATTCCTCAAGGCAGCTATGTCACGATGGGCGCGACAGAGGGGGAGTTCAGCGATCTTAAGCTGTCGTCAGATGGGTTGTTTCTGATTGCCACTGCGATGCACGTGACCGCCCCTCCAGAGGCCGTAATCTTCGATTTGCATCGCGTTCATATGATCACAGACCGGTCTCGCACGCTGGGAGCGCTGGGGCATACGATCAATCCGGACCGGCAATACACCAGCGCCATCGTCTTCGACGAATACGCTTTGACCCACCTCAACGATGCTCTGCTGGCGCAGCTTGATTTGCCGAAGATGGAGTCGTTCTGGTTTACCGCGAAGGATGGGACGAAGCTCCAAGGCTTCATCATCCGGCCGCCGGGTTTCGATGCGGCGAAGAAGTATCCGGTGAAGTTTCTGATTCATGGAGGGCCGCAGGGGAACTGGGGCGACGACTGGAGCTACCGGTGGAATGCAGAGCTGTTTGCGGCGAATGGGTACGTGGTGGTGATGATCAACATGCGAGGGTCGACGGGATACGGGCAGGCCATTGTCGACAGCGTGAATGGCGACTGGGGCGGTAAGCCTTTTACCGATCTGATGGAGGGGCTGGATTACGCGGAGCAGCACTACAGCTTCATCGACAAGGACCGCGAGTGCGCACTGGGCGCGAGCTACGGCGGATTCATGGCCAATTGGGTGCTGGGGCACACGGACCGCTTCAAGTGCATCGTGAGCCACGACGGCATGTTCAACGCGGAGTCGGCGTTTGGATCGACGGAAGAGGACTGGTTCAACATCTGGGAGTTCAAAGGGCATCCGTGGGACTACTACGGAAAGCCGGACGCGGAGAACCCGTTCCGGAAATGGTCGCCGTCGCTGTCGGCCAAGAACTTCAAGACGCCGACGCTGGTGATTCACGGGCAGCTCGATTACAGGCTGGATGTGAGCGAGGGATTCCAGCTGTTCGACACGCTGCAGATGCTGGGCGTGCCAAGCAAGATGCTGTACTTCCCGAATGAGGGCCACTGGGTGCTGAAGCCGCAGGACTCGCGGCTCTGGTGGAAGACGGTGAACGATTGGGTCGATGAATGGCTAAAGACGGGGACTAGGGACTAGGGAATAGCGGAGTTAGCGGCGTTAGCGGAGCCAGGTGACAGCCGCTGAGAACGAGGGCGGCGTAACAGGGACAGGATACCTGCATGATGCTTGGACGACGGCCGGCAAAGAAGAGAGAGCCGCTGGATGAGGCGGGGTTGTACGAGTATGCCGTGAAGGCGCTGGGGCGGCAGATGCGCACCGAGGTTGAGCTGCGGCGCTTGATGAGCGCGCGGGCCGAGCAAGGCGAGCGTGGCCAAGCGGCGGTGAAGGCCGTGGTGGCGCGGCTCAAAGATCATGGCTATCTGAATGACGCGAGCTATGCCGAGACCTTTGTGCGGCTGCGGCAGGAGAACGAGAAGCTGGGCGCGCGACGCGTACGGCAGAAGCTGGCGGAGCGAGGCGTCCCGGCGCGGGTGGCGCAGGCGGCGATTGAGGCGCGCTACGGCGGAGCGAACGAGGAGGCGTTGGCGCGGGAGCACCTGGTGCGGAAGCGGATCGCGAAGCCGACGAACGAGAAGGAGACGGCGCGCGTGGTGCGGCGGCTGGTGGCGGCCGGGTTCTCGCCGGGGACGATCTACAAGGTTCTGCGGCAGTGGGACGTGCCGGAGGAGGAACTGGCGGCGTTGGACCAGATGGAGTCCGAGACACACGGAGAGTGAGGGCTGCTCGACGCGACCGACTTCGCCGAATGAAGTCTAGCGCGCCTGAAAAATCGACGAAATTTGTTGACGATTTTGAAGTTGTTTTGTTGATTCCAAAGGCGTTAGCATCGATTTTTCGGCCAAAAATTTTTAGGGGCTGTCCTAGATAACGAGCGAAGAACTAGGGTTTCTAGGATGGCGAAGGTGCACAAGAGCCGTCTGCTCTGGAGCCAACAGCAACGGCTGATGGAGCACTTTGTTACGGGTACGACAGCGCGCACGGCGGGCGTGCTGGTGGGCGTCAACAAGACGACCGCGGCGTATTATTTTCATCGTCTGCGGCAGCTCATCTACCAGGTCAGCGAGGATGCCGCTCCGTTCTCCGGAGAAGTGGAAGTGGATGAGAGCTACTTTGGTGGCCGGCGTAAAGGACTACGCGGTCGTGGAGCAGCCGGGAAAGTGCCTGTTTTCGGCCTGTTAAAGCGCGGCGGCAAGGTCTATGCCAAGATGA
>Ga0208034_1001281_pt1 | contig 15856 bp, 13 predicted proteins | sample June2015DPH_8_10_FD_184699 | JGI IMG/M metagenome (GOLD analysis project Ga0208034, IMG submission 184699) | Peatland microbial communities from SPRUCE experiment site at the Marcell Experimental Forest, Minnesota, USA - June2015DPH_8_100... | ecosystem: Environmental > Terrestrial > Soil >...
AGAGATCGATACTGCCCATCAATATTACGAATGTTGCGCCTGTGCATGCTAGCAACAGTGTGCTTGCCTGGCTGGCAACCGCCGTAAGGTTACGAAGTGACAGGAAGGCATCGCTGGCTACGGAGAACACGACAAACAGGATAAGAACCACCAAAATCGGCAACATGCCGACGAACGTGGTTTGCAGAAGGGCCCCTCGCCTCCGCCGCATTACCAAGGATCCTTGCGTCACCAGCCCATTCTCCCGCTCCGAACCTGGATTCTATTGGGTACCCAACATCAGGCCAACAAGCTCCCGTTCAGTGGGTTTCTTGTCGAGCGGCGCATCTACAATCCCCGTTACGCGCCCGCCTCTCATCACCGCAATCCGGTGTGAGAGTCCGATAAGTTCCAATAACTCGTCGGTTATAAGGACGATGGAGGCGCCCGAGGCAGTCAGCTGCCTAATCAGCTTGTAGACCTCCTCCTTCGCGCCGGCGTCGATCCCGCGAGTCGGATTGTCCAGTATGATTATACGGGGCGATCGACACAGCCATTTCGCAAGCACAACCTTTTGCTGATTGCCCCCGGACAGGGTCCCGCAAGAAACCTGCGGGCCACTCGCCTTGATTCCGATCTCCTGAATATAATGGCGAGCCACACGCTCCTCGACAGCGACCCGCCAATATCCCCACCAAGTCGAAAATAGGTCCTGACCGCTCGCAACCGATATGTTGACAGCAACCGAGAATGGCAGAATGATTCCTTCCACCAAGCGTTCGGCCGGAACGTAAGCCAGCCCTTGTGAAATGAGGCTACGGAAGTCGGGTCGCGTCGGTTTGCCGCCGTCGACTTGAACCGTTCCGGTGTCGGGCGGAACCAGCCCAGACATTCCCTTCCCGAGATGCGACTTACCTGAATCGAGCAATCCGCCAATCCCGAAAACCTCTCCCTGATGTATGTCGAGCGTCACTGCTTCATAGGCATTCGCCAAAGAGAAATTCTTCACCGCAAACATGACGGGGTGGGTGTTGACCTCTCCTTGTTCATGCTCATGATAGTAGTCGGCGTCTCGCTCACGGCCGACCATGTGGCCATGCAATGTGCGCTCATTAGTGATGGCGGGATCCACGGTTGCGACGAGGCGGCCGTCCTTCAATACGTGAATCAAATCGCATACGCTTAAAACCTCGCTCAGGCGATGAGATACGAAAAGCACGGAGCCATGCTGCCTGATCCGCCGGATCAGCCGAAACAATGCCTCCTCCTCGGATTTTTCGAGCGCCGAGGTCGGTTCATCGAGCAAAACGACCGGAGCTTCTATTCCGAGGACCTCCCGAGGCACCAGACAGGCACGGGCGATTTCAATCGACTGCCGTATGGAGAAATCGTAGTGGCTGGTCTGCAGCCGCACGTCGATATCAAGTGCCATCGCATCGACGATGCGCTGGGCCACCGCGATCATTTTCCGCCTGTCGAGCACTTGCCCAAGCCGAACAAAGTGATCTTCATGTGATAGTAGGATATTCTCGTAAACGGCAATATTGGGGATGAGTGCCTGTTCCTGAAAGACGCGGGAAATCCCAAGCAGGTTTGCTTCCCTGTAATTCGACGGCCGTATCTCCTTACCCCGGTATTCAATATACCCTTCGTCGGGGGGAACGATGCCGGAAATGAGGTTAAAAAGAGTGGTTTTGCCGGCACCATTCTCCCCGACGATGCCGACGACACTGTTTCGTGCAACTCCGAAACTTACGTTGTCGAGGACGATGGCCTCACCGAAATTCTTGGAGAGTGCCTCTACCCTCAGGATTTCGTCAACCGCCATGGATTGTGTCGCCGATCGGTTGCAGTGACCGAAGGCCAGCCAGGACTGAACTGGTGGCCTTCGATCGAATGCGATCAGGCCTTCTTCATGGGCGTCAGGTCAAAGAACTTGACTTTGTAGTGAGCCGCATACTCTTCGCGAACGGCCTTGGCTTCGCCGTCGTCCCGGGCTTTGACGTATTCCGGCGGATAGGCCCAGCCCTCCGGCTTGGGAATCCCGCCCCATTCAAGGTCGATATCCATCGGAAACAGTTCCGCCTGGGGATCCCAATCGTTCGGATGCAAGACCTTCGACATCTTCCGGTAATCGAAGGGCTCAACATCGCCATTGTTGACATAACGGGCGAGGTAGGCATCGACATTGGCCTTGGTCATCGTAACCGAGCGCCAGCTCATCATACGTTCGGCGGCACGGGGCTTCCAACCATGCATAACATCATAGAGCCGCGTAGAGAGCAGGGCTCCCATATAGGCCGGCACATTCGCGCTGGTAGCAAGTAGGGTGCCCTGCTTGATGGCCTCGGCACCATGCGTCGTCCCATCGGCTCCGCAAAGGAACGCGTCGGTGCCTGGACGCATGCCGGCGGTGCGTAGCGCAGCCATGCATCCGTCGGCAACGTCGTCGTTCTGAGCGACGACTCCAACGAGCTTCGGATACCGGGCGATCAATGCCTCCATGGCCTTTTGGGAGTCCTCGCGATTCCATTTTCCGGGCAACTGGCCGGCGAGCTTGATCTTAGGAAAAGCCTTGATAGCGTCGTCGCGACCGCGTGATCGAATAAGATCTGTTGAGTTGCCCTCAACGCCGGTCACACCAACAACGTCGCCGCCGCCGAACTTTTCCATTACCGCCTTGCAGACTGCTTCGGTGACGCCACGTTCAGCCGAAAACTCCTCGGGGACGGCATACATCGTGTAATAATCGCCTGCCTCAAACGGAGTGAACCACGGCAGCGTGCCCCAAGTGTTGTCTAGATAGACTTTGTCTTGGTTGGCGAGCTGGGCAATCCGCTTGATCGAACCGCCGCCGGGGGCATGAAGCATTACGCCTTTGATACCGGTAGCTAACTGCTGTTGAAACTGATCAAGCTGCCGTTCGGAGTCCAGCTGTCCGTCCACCGAGGCAATGGTCATACCGAGCGCCTTTGCCGCCTGATGGGCGCCAGCATCGGCGTTTACGCAATATTCCAGCCGCTGCGTCATGATCAAGTGCGCGATCTTTCCACCCTCTTCCGCCACTGCGCATGCGGGAACCCCAATCGCCCCAGCGGTCGCAGTGGCAACTGCGCTAACGGATGCAAGCGCAAGAAATCGTCGCCTGGAAACTCCGTGCGTATCGAGCCTGTCCATATACTTGTCGATGACCGATTTTTGGGTGTAATCGGGAAACCACCTCGGATCCAGTCGCTTAGTCATTGTTTCCTCCCTAAGATTTCATTGACGCCAAACGTTCTTTACTTGGTTGCAACGAAACAGATCCTCTTTGCCTCCGTTACCCGTTGCACTTTGCGCTGCTCTATCAGCCAAAGCAGGTGTGTTTGAATGCACGCTTCCGCGTAGCAACGCCGTTCGCCGATACCGGTCGAAACGGCATAGTCCAAGTCGGTCTTGATCGGCATAACTTCCGGCAGAAGCTCGCTAATGGTGATGGGCTTTCCAGCACGAGCGAGGCAGGACAGCACTCGTTCGTGCATATCGCGCTGTTGCGCCTGCATGTGGAGCAGACGCCGACGTGAACTGGGCTGCGAATACGCTGATAGACCATGCCCCTCGAGCAGCAACTCCGGTTCAAATTCCAGACAGCGTTGAATGGACCGCGAATGAGCCTTGGCATCCCCTATGGGGTACGGGCCAAGCGGCGTCGGGTAATGCATGACATCGCCCGGATACAACGTCCGGGTATTGGGGTTCCAGATCCCAATGTGACCGGGGCAATGCCCAGGCAGGTGGACTACCTCCAGCTTCAGACCGCCGACATCGAGAACATCACCGTCCTCGACGGTACGGTCGACTTCGACAGGGCGGTTCCAATATTTGTTCACGATCGCAGGGTCGGAAAGGCCGAAGCTTTCTCCCGGGCGCAGATTAAAATCCTCCAACATCATCTCAGGCGTGGTTCCGAAACGAGTTATGTTCTCCCGGCGGGTCACCAACATCGGATCCTCGATAATTGGTCGATCCAACGGATGGCAGACCACCGTGGCCCCGTAACGCTTCTTGAGCATGAGCGCGTTGCCGACGTGATCGTAATGGAAATGAGTGATGAAGAGATATTTCAGATCGTTCTTTTCGCGGTCCAGTTGCTCGACCAAGAACTCGCCCATCCCATTGTTATATTCCGGAAGGGTCCAATTCCCGCTGTCGATGAGCAGATTTTCGCCTTTGCCTCTGATCAGGTAGACGCCGCTCTGAACGTAACCGTCGAGCTCATCCTCAGCGAGCGGGCCGTGGATTCCGGGAATACCCCAACCATCCGGTGTCTCGGCCCAGAAGAAGATCATCCCTCCCCCCTTATGCACCGTGCAGCTATTTTATTTAGCCCGCGACATGTAAGCGCTTACAGGAAAGCTAGCCGAACATCAAGGAAGCGTCAACGGACTTGATCGGCTGAGCCGGGCCCGGCTACTGAAGCACGCAACGGCGACGCTTGTTTCGCGCGTTTCACGCGCCGAGGCGGGGCGCGACGCGATCATGATGGCGGGCGGCCCAGAGCCCTGCCATAGTGTTACAATGCAGGGGCGCGTCTGCGGGACTTTTGCGTCGGGCAGCGCGCCGTCGTCTCACGGATCACGAGGTCGGTCGATAGTTCGAGCGGTAGAACCGGGGCGCTGGTCTCGATTGCGGTGATGAGGCGCTTTGCCGCGCGATCCCCCATCTCCTGGGCAGGAACGCGGACAGTGGTCAGTTTTGGGGTGATGTACTGCGCGATTGGCATGTCATCAAACCCCACAATAGAAATCTCGTCCGGAACGAAGAGGCCGGCATCGCGGCATTCCGACATGGCGCCGATCGCCTGAACGTCGTTGGCGCAGAACACCGCCGTTGGCGGGCGGTCGAGCTGGAGCATCCGTTGCATGGCGGCGCGGCCCTCCACGAATTCGAATGCCCGCTCGAACATCAGTTCGGGATCGGGCTCGATCCTCGCGTCGCGCAGCGCCTGTTCGTAGGCGATTCTGCGCTGGAAAGCGCGGTCGTTGAGATCAGTGCGGCCGCAGATGAGGCCGATCCGCCGATGGCCAAGCGCTAGCAGATGCCCCACTGCGGCGCGCGCTGCCTTGATATTATCAAAGGAGACGCTCGGGCGCTCGCGCGACCGGGTCAGTTTCCAGGTGATGACGAACGGGCAATTATTACGGACAATCTTGTCGTAAACGGCGCTTGCGCGGCGCTCGCCAGTCAGGACCAGCCCTTCGACACGACGTGATAGCAGCTGGTGAATCAGCGCGGCCTCGCGCTCCTCGGAAAAATCCGAAACCCCGACCAGCACAGTGTATCCTGCTTGCTGCGCTGCCTGCTGAATGGCCTGGGTCGAGGAACCATAGATGGAATTGGTCACCATCGGGATAACGAGCCCAAGAAGCCGGGATCGGCGCGAGGCAAGCCCGCCCGCCAATCCGTGCGAGACATAATGATGGCGCTCAATCACTGCTAACACCGTCTCGCGGGTCGTTTTCTTGACCTTGTTCGGCTGATTGAAAGCGCGAGACACGGTCGCCGTCGAGACACCAGCCTCCCGGGCGATTTCGTTAATTGTGATCGCCTTTGGCGGCAGGCGCCTCGGGGCCTTGTCACGTGACATCGTCTTCACCTGAATCGTCGGGCGCAACTCGAGCGGCACATTATGCGGGTACGCGGATCGTCACAACGGATCGTGGCAGCGCCGCACTGCCCTCTGCACAATACCGCAGATTGAGATTTCCCGTCCGCTAATATTGACAGGTCGCAAACTACGTATATTAATTCACAGCACAATGAAAGCGTTTTCATAATTTGGGGGGATTGGTGCGCCGTTACCTTAAGAAGGCAGCTCCGAAGGAGCGCAGCGACACCGACGCGATCGACACTACGGTGCGGCAGATGCTGGCGGACATCGCCGAGAACCGCGACGCCGCGATCCGGCGCTATGCGGAAACCCTCGATCATTGGACGAAGCCCGACTTCCGCGTCTCGGCCGACGAGATTCGGCAGGCCACCGCGCGTCTGCCGGAGACGTTCAAGGATGATTTCAAATACGCTTACGACAAAGTCACCGGCTTCGCGCGGCATCAGCGCGACAGCATGAAGGGCTTCGAAGTCGAAATCGAGCCGGGCATCTGGCTGGGGCAAAAACTGATCCCGGTGGCGAACGTCGGTTGCTACATTCCCGGCGGCAAGTATCCGCTCATCTCGGCCGCGATCATGAGCATCGGCACTGCACGGGCGGCCGGAGTCAGTCATGTGATCGCCTGCGCGCCGCCGCGCGACGCCGACGGCATTTATCCGCCGCAGCTCTACGCACTGCACACCGCGGGCGCCGACGAGATCTACGTACTGGGCGGCGTGCAGGCCTTGGCGGCAATGGCCTACGGCTGCGTCGGCATGCGCGCGGTCGACATGATCACCGGGCCCGGCAATGCCTACGTCGCCGAGGCGAAACGACAATTGTTTGGACGGGTGGGCGTCGATCTGCTCGCCGGTCCCACCGAGATCTGCATCATCGCCGACGAGAGCGCCGATGCCGCGCTTGTCGCCACCGATCTGCTCGGCCAGGCAGAGCATGGTCCCGACAGCCCGATCTGGTTCATCACCACATCCGAGAAGCTTGGCTTCTCCGTCATCCGTGAAGTTCAGCAGCAGCTTACGACGCTGCCGACGGCGGCACTGGCGGGGCCGGCGTGGAAGAACAACGGCGAGGTGGTCGTCGTCGAGACCGATGACGAGGCCATCGCCATCAGCGACGAATACGCCCCCGAGCATCTCGAGTTGATGACGCAGCGAAATGACTACTATCTGAAGCAGCTGACCAATTACGGCAGTCTGTTTATCGGCGAGGAAAGCACCGTCGCCTACGGCGACAAGGGCGTGGGAACCAATCACACGCTGCCGACCGGCAAGGCCGCGCGCTACACCGGCGGGCTGTGGGCCGGAAAATTCATCAAGACCGTCACCTACCAGAGGCTGACGCCTCAGGCGAGCCGTCGCATTGCCCCGGCGATGGGTCGTCTCTGTCATGCAGAGGGCATGCTGGCGCACGAGCTTACCGCAACGGTGCGGTTCAGCCGCTACGCGCCCAGCAACACGGAGTAGGCCGTCGTTAACGTCAACTAAAAATCAGCGGGGAAATCATTCCCCCTTTCGGAGGAAATGCAGAGGGAAGTTCCGGCATGCTCAGGTGAAAGAGAATAGCAAGTAGCCTGCAACTGCCGTATTTCTTTCTCTGAGCACGTCCTGCGCAGGACAAGACCAGGGAGAGTTTCAGTGATGTCATCTCGCCACAGCCGCCGCAGTTTTCTCAAGCAGACAGCACTCGGCACCACCGCGCTTGCGATCGCACCGTCGCTGGTCATGGGCACGCGGGCGGCCCACGCGGCCAAGCTCGCGCTCGACAATGTCCACGTCGAGGCGGCGCAACGCGCCAAAGAACTCGCCGGCGGCAAGCCGGTGACGCTGACGATTCTCGAGCCCTCCGGGTCGCTCGGCAATATCAAGCCGGTTGCCGACAAGTGGAAGGCCGACACCGGCATCGATATCCAATACGTGGAAGTGCCGCTCGATCAGATCAATCAGAAGGTCCTGCTTGAGGCGGTCTCCAAGAGCGGCTCCTTCGACATCGCGCTGCCGGCCAGCTTCGGCATTCCCGATCTCGTCACCTCGGGGATTTCGTCAACCTCGACGAGCTCGCGGAAAAATACGAGCCCGAGGGCTATCAGAAGGATTATCTCTACACCATTTCCAATTACTACAAGGGCAGCCTCTACGGCTATGAAACCGACGGCGACGCCTACGTTATGTTTTACCTCAAGGATTGGCTGGACGATCCGGAGGAAAACAAGAAGTTCGCCGACAAGCACGGCTACAAGCTGAAAGTGCCGGACACGTGGGAGGAGCTGGACGCCATGATGGCGTTCTTCCACCGCCCGGACAAGAACCGCTTCGGCGGCGCCCTCTACCGTACGCAGTTCTTCATCGCCTGGGAGTGGTGGGTGCGCTTCCATGCCAAGGGCTACTACCCCTTCGACGACAACATGAAGCCGCAGATCAATAGCGACGCCGGCGTCAAGGCGCTCGAGGAATTGATTGCCGCCTCGAAATTCCTGTATCCGGGCGCCCGCAGCAACGGGCTGTTCGAGAATTTCGAAGCGTTCGGTCAGGGCGACAAGTTCTGCAACATCGGCTGGGGCGGCACCCAGAAGTTCCTCAACAGCAGCAAGTCGAAAATAAAGGGTAAGATGGCCTTCGGACCGATGCCGGGCGGCAAGGTCAAGGGCGAGCTGCTGAAGACGCCCTACTTCAACTGGGGCTGGAACTATGTGGTCTCCAGCGTGTCAAGGCAGCCGGAGATCGCCTACCTGTTCACGCTCTACGCCTGCAGTCCCGTGATGTCGACCTTGGCGGTACGCGACGTCGACGGATACTTCGATCCGTTCCGCACGGTGCATTACAAGGATCCGCAGATCATCCAGAATTACTCTGCGCCCTTCCTCGCCGTGCACGAGCAGGCAATGCGCGACAGCATTCCCGACCTGTATCTGCGCGGCCAAGGCGAATATTTCGACGTGCTGCGCGTCAACGTGCAGGCCGCCGATGTGGGCGAAAAGAAGCCCAAAGAGGCGCTCGACGAAGTCGCCAGCAAATGGGAGACCATCACGCGCCGCATGGGCAAGCAAAGCCAAGTGGTGCAATGGCGATTCCTCAAGAACAACTATCCGCAAGGGATCCGCAATCGGCTTGTGTGATATCACAATGACGGTGGGCTTCGGCGTGGGCGCCGAGGTCCACCTTCACGGATGATTTCAAGAGATGGCGGCACAGGCTCGGAGCCCGGCGATTCCACGATTTGTGACGGCACGAGCGTTCCGCAAGCTCGTGCCGTTCAACGTGGCAATCGCGCTTCCGGCGCAGCTGACGGTGTTGACTGTCGTGCTGGTGCCGACGTTGATCGTCGTGTGGCTCAGCCTCACGGATTGGCAGCCGACAGAGGGAATCCCCTGGTACCGGGCGGACCTGGTCTGGTTCTGGAACTACTACGACCTTTTCCACGACGCTCGCTTTGTCGCCGCCGTGGCGCGCACGCTGCTGGTCGTTGTCGCATGCATGGCGGCCGAGTTCCTGCTGGCGATGGGCCTCGCGCTCTTGTTCCTCGATGACTGGCCGTGGCGCAAGATCGCCGTCAGCATCATCATCCTGCCGATGATGGTCGTTTCGGTGGACGCCGCCAATGCCTTCTTCATGCTGTTCAACGATCGCGGCCCGATCAACTATCTGATCTCGCTGATCATCGGACGTCCGTTCGAATTTGCCTGGCTGTCCGATCCCACCTGGGCGTTGCTGCCGATCATGCTCTCCGAGATCTGGCAATGGACGCCGCTGATGTTCCTGCTGGTGCTGACCGGATTGATGAATTTGCCGGAGAACCAGATTCGCGCCGCCTATGTGCTCGGCGCGTCGCGCACGCGCATCTTCCTGCGTGTCATGCTGCCGTTGCTGATGCCGGTGATCATTATCGCGCTGCTGGTGCGCAGCATCGAAACTTTCAAGATCTTCGATCCGGTCTACATCCTGACCCGAGGCGGCCCCGGCGCCGCCACCGAGACCATCTCGATGTTCATGTATAACGGCGCCTTCGTTTATTTTCGCATCGGTTACATCGCCGCTGCGGCGCTGATGATTCTCGTCGTCGTCATCGCGATCTGTTTCGCCCTGTCACGTCTGCTGCAGCGGCATCACCGGTAGACCAGCATGTTCGGCGCAGACAAGGCTTGGGTTAGATGGCTGAAGCGCACCACCGTGTGTATTGCCATCGTGATCGCCTCCTTTCCGATCTTCTGGCTTATCTCGACTTCGTTCAAGCCGGTCGACGAATGGCAGAAGTTTCCGCCGGTCTGGATCAGCAGTCAGCCGACCTTGCAGAATTATCGCATCGTCTTCGCGCCGAAGGCGGCGCAGGAGTTTGCCGCCAAGCAGCAGGGCGCCATCGGCTACAAGGTGTCGGGCAGCGCCTGGAAAGCGTTCGGCGATTCGGCGATCATCGCCACCGCGGCGACGGTGCTGTCCGTGTTGTTCGGCACGCTGGCCGCCTATTCGATCGTTCGCTTTCATACCGGCGGCGACAGCTATCCTTTTCAGTTCCTTACGGTGCGCATGTTTCCACCGATCGCCGTCGTCGTGCCCATGGTGGTGCTGTTCTCGATGCTGCGCCTGTCGGACACCTATTTCGGTCTGATCCTCGCCTATACCGCCTTCACCCTGCCGTTCAGCATTTGGATGATCCGTAGCTTCATCGAGGAGGTGCCGGAGGAACTGGAGGGTGCCGCGCTGATCTACGGAATGCGCCCGTTGCATGCGTTTCTCAAGGTGACCTTTCCATTAATCCAAGGCGGCGTCCTCGCCACCGCGCTCTTCGTCTTCATCCTCAACTGGTCGGAATTCCTCTTTGCGCTCACGCTGACGACCGGGCACGTGGTGACCGTGACGTTGCAGGTCGCCAACTACGTCTCTGCGAGTTCGGGCAAGCTCTATGGCGTCCAGGCGGCGATGGGTACGGTCTCGACCCTGCCGGTGATTTTCTTCGGCTATATCATTCAACGTCACCTGGTGCGCGGGCTGAGCTTCGGAGCCATCAAGCGGTAGCGCACGATGTCGAAGCTCACGCTCAGCAGAATCAGCAAGCGCTTTAGCGGACGCGATGCCGTGCGCGATTTGTCGCTCGCGCTCGACCGCGGCGAATTTCTTTCGCTGCTGGGGCCGTCGGGCTGCGGCAAATCGACGACCCTGGGAATGATCGCCGGCTTCATCGCGCCGGATGCAGGCGACATCCTGATCGACGGCAACCGGATCAACGATTTGTCGCCGCAGCAACGACGCATCGGCCTGGTGCTGCAGGACTATGCGGTGTTTACCAGCCTCACGGTGCGCGCCAATCTCTCCTTCGGGCTCGAGGTGAAGGGGCTCAAACGCGGCAAACGGCGCCAGGCCGTCGATGAACTGGCCCGCCAGCTCGATCTGTCCGATCTGCTCGACCGCCGGGGCGGCAGCCTCAACATGAGCGAGATGCAGCGCGTCGCCCTGGCGCGCACGTTGGCGACCGAACCGGAGCTTCTGCTGCTCGACGAGCCGATGTCGAATCTCGACGCCGAGACCCGCGCGCGGCTCCGGGGCGAGCTGCGGCAGCTGCAGAAGTCGCTAGCGCAGACCGTGCTCTACGTGACCCACGACCAGGCCGAAGCGCTCAGCATGTCGGATCGCGTCGCCGTCATGCGCGACGGCGAGATCGTACAGCTGGCCACCCCTCACGATATTTATCACCGGCCGGCCAATCGATTCGTCGCCGAATTCATCGGCGACCCGCCGCTCAATGTGATTCCCTGCGACGTCGCCACTGATGCCGCAGCGACGGCGATCGCGCTTCCGGGTGGCGCCGTGCTCCGTAGCTCGGCGTTGCCCATCGCGCCGGGGCGCCATTGGCTGGGCGTTCGCCCGCACGATGTCGAGCTGGTGGCCACGGCGTCGCCGGGGGCGGTGCAGGCGCCGCTGCGGTTCGTGGAGAATTTCGGCGCACGACACGTGCTGCATGCGGAATACGCCAGCGATCTGCTTCGCATCGAGGCGGTGCCGGCCGCGCGGTCGATCGGAGAGATGCTACATCTGCGCTTTACCGCGGATCGCGTCCTGCTGATCGATCGCTCGAGCGAACGCGTCGTTCCATTCCGGCAGCTGGAGGCCGCGGCATGAGCGCGGTAGCGCTAGAGCGCCTGCGAAAGGTGTTCAACAAGACCACGGCGCTGGACGACGTCAGCCTTGCCATCGGCACTGGGGAATTCCTCTGCGTCGTCGGCAGAACCAATGCCGGCAAATCGACGCTGCTCAAGACCATCGCCGGCCTTTATCGCGCCGACGGCGGACGCGTCATCATCGGCGGACGGGATTTGACCTTGCTGCCTCCGCACAAGCGACGCGTCAGTCTATTATTTCAGAACATTGCCTTGTTCCCGACAATGACCGGCTATGAGAACATCGCCTTCCCGCTGCGCACCACGAATGTAGCTGGCGATGCCGTCGAGCGCAGGGTTCGGTCGATCGCACAAATGCTCAAGGTCGAGCATCTCCTGGACAGGCTGCCGCGGACCTTTTCCGGAGGTGAGCGGCAGCGGGTCGCCATTGGTCGGGCGATCATTCAGCCCGGCGATCTGCTCATGCTCGACGAGCCATTGACCAATCTCGACGCCAGCATCCGCATCCGGCTGCGCATCGAATTCAAAAAGCTGCATCGCGAATTCGCGCAGACCATCATCTACGTCACGCACGATCAGGTCGAAGCCATGAGCCTGTCGGATCGCGTCGCGGTCCTCGACGGCGGGCGCATTCAGCAGATCGGCTCGCCCGACGAGGTCTACCACCGGCCTGTCAACCGTTTCGTCGCCGAGTTCATCGGCTCGCCGCCGATGAATATCATCGACGCCGAGTTGAGCCAGGCGGACGGGCGGCTTGCGCTGATCGGGACGGGATTCAGCCTGCCGGTCGAGGAAAGCGAGGGCCAGCGCTGGCGGCAGATGCAGCTGCCGCGACAGCTTGCCTTCGGCGTTCGGCCGGAGCGAGTCATCGTGGCACCCGGCCCCACCAATGACGCGCCGATCGGAGCCAATATCCTCTGGGTGGAGCATCTCGGCAACCGCTCGATCGTCGCGTTACGGATGGGTGACGTGACGCTGACCGCGGTGGTCCCGCCCAATCGTCCGCTCAACGCCGACCGGCGGGCGTGGGTCGGGCTGCGGCCCGAACCGCAACATCTACTGAGCCGGGAGACCGGGGTCTTCTTTCCACTCGCAGCCTGATTTAGAAAAAGCCGAAGGAGACAGGGCATGGACAGCAACAAAGGACCGGCGGCATCCCGCGCGTCGGGTTTGCCGGGGAAATTCACATACTCCTCCTTCTCGACCGACCTTGACCTGCCGCCGCCCCGCACTGTGGCCGAGATCGTGGCGATGACGCCATCCGACATGGCCCGCGCGTCGCGGCTGGCAACGGCCGCCTACAGCGAACTGTTGCAGGTCGCAGCGAGCCTGGAAGACCCGGCCTATCGCCGGCTCATGACCGAATGCGTCGCCGCCCCCAAGGTGACCTTCCTCGAAATGTATCCGACCGAGGCGGATCGGCGACGGCTGTTCGCGGAAATGGTGAAGCTGGGATTCTTCAATAAGGAAGATTCACCGGAATATGTCTGGCCGCACGGCCACATGCAGCCGCAAACCTATCTGACGGCACCGTCGAGCCACAATGATTTCTATAATGCGCATCCCGGCGGACTCGCGGTGACGGTTGCCTACAACATCCGCATGGCCGAGGCCTACACCAACAATTACCGGCAGATGTTCGGCCTGCCGATCAATCGCGACTTGCCCGCGGCGGCGCTGTGCGTTCACGAATATCCCAAGGTCTGGCTCTATCAGTGGCAGGCGGACGGATCCTGGCTCGAGGAGCCGCGCACCGTCTATGACGATACCTGGCACGCGCACTGCATCTACGTGACGGCGGAGCTCATGCATCGCCGCTACGATGCGCGCATTGTCATGGCGATGGCGGCCGCGCATCAGCTGTCGGCGCTCGAAGCGTCAATGGACGGACGCCGAGTCGTCTGCCACTGGCACGGGCTCGATCGCGTCGCGCACTTCATCAAGGCGGCAGCGGTCATGGCGCAGGTCGATCCGGTCGACTACGGCCTGCTCGAGCGCAAAGGACAGGAGATGGTGCTGGCGCCGCAACCCGCCGAGCAATGGGTGACCCATCTCGCCGACATGAACTGGCCGTATACGATGGGTGCCGCGCACCTTCTCACCTATCCATTGCTCCAGGAGATCGCGGCGAGCGAGTTTGGGTTGACGGAGCGCGATTTGGCCGGGCGTCCCTTCAACCAGCTGAAGAACTACGTCTGGTCGCAACTCGGACAGATACCGCTCTACGAGATCCTGGTCCGCGAAGGCGCCGATGCGGCGCGGCGAACGGTGAAGCGACTGGTCATTAAATAGCTTAGCCGTCTGGACGGTTTAGGCACTGCGTTGCCGCAGCGCGACGATCAACGCCGAAGCATTGTCTTGAATTGGAGATTGCCGCTAGGCGCGGCTTGGTGCGCCACGACGTTTCCGCCGTGCTGCTGGACGAGCCGTTGACGGTGATCGATCCTCAGCTCCGCCTGCATCTGCGCCGCAAGCTCAAGGAGATCCACGGACGCTTCAATCTCACCATGCTCTACGTCACCCACGACCAGAACGAAGCCATGACGTTTGCCGACGAAGTCGTGATGATGAACCACGGACGGGTGGTTCAGATGGGCATGCCCGCCGACCTCTTCGAGGCGCCGCTGACCCGCTTTGTCGGCTATTTCATCGGCACGCCGGCGATGAATTTCCGCGCCGCCGAAGCCCGCGATGGTATCGTCCGCCTCGACGGCATGGTCGTTGCCGGCGTCGCCGCCGGCCACGTACCGTCCGGTCCGATCACCGTCGGCATCCGCCCCGAATACGTTGAATTCGCCGACAGCCCCGGTCGCAATGTACTTTCAGCGACGGTGCTGGACATCCTCGATTTGGGCAGCGTCCGCGTCGTCGACTTGATCGTGGCCGGCAGGAAGGTGAAGGCCAAGCTGCAGCGCGAGCGCGCCTTACCGGCCGGCGATGTCTTGATCAGGCTGCCGGCGGATAAAATTCGCCTTTATATAGACGACCATCTTGTAACCGCCCGCTCAGGCTCGAGTAGATAAAAGTGTCGGAATGGCAAGTCGCGCCGGCCTTGGCGCGACTGCGGCACTGGATCAATCTACGCGCATTCCGAAACCAGATCGCGAAGCGGGCCCAAATCCAGAGTCAATTCCTGGTCTCCTAGACCGAACGCCGCCTTGAGTTCACCCATACGGGCTTCGAGCTTAAGCAGGGTTTCACCCAGGCGCTCGATCTCCTCTTCGCTCAGCGTGCCATTCTCCACGCGCCGCACGGCCTGCCGCTCAAGCAGCTTGCGCAGCAGTTCGACGACACTGAGCACAAGACGAGCCAGGTCGCGCTCGACGCTTTTGGGATCGGCGACGATGCGCTGCGGCGACTGTCGTTCAACCTCGGAGAACGGGCCGGCGAACCTGTCGAGCAGGGCCTGGTCGTTGGGCGCATGAATGACCTTTTGCCCGCGGGCCGGTGTTGCGTCACGCTGCATAGCACTCGTCACTCCAATTTGTCGCGCGCTCGCCGGCACTGACAAACGAATAGGGGGGCCATGGTCCGGTGCAGAGCAGGGCAAGTTCCGGATGGGCGTTTGCCACCGCATCAACGACTTCGCGAAAGGACACGATGCGATCACGCGGCACGAGAAACGCCGCCGAGGTCCCCTGCCGATCATCCGGTTCGTCGTCAAGCCTGCTTGCGTTCGCATGGCTTGCGAGCCGTTCATAGGATTCCCGAACCAGACTGAGCTTGGCGCGCCGTCGATCTTGAAGCTCCCGGTCCCTGGCCACCCTCGCCCACAAATAAGCGGCGCCCCGCCCTGTTCCGCGCGGAGTCAACCGGTCGGATGACGCAACCGAATGATCGTCTTCCGACCTGCCCTCACTTACAGTCAAAAACCGCATGCCGATCTCGACCTGGCCGCGCACGCGCTCGATGTCCTGGACCAGCGCGCCATAGCCCCGGCACAACAAGTCGCCGACACGCTGTCGCGATGGCAGCAGAGTCCCGAACCGCATCGGCAGAACTGCCCGATCGCTCATCAGGGCCTCGATAACCTCTTCGTGCCGCCATAGCTTGTCCTCGCACTGCGACAGCGGCGAGCCGTCGAACGTGCTGACGACAGCGACGACATCGCGGCAGATGAC
>Ga0208034_1001286_pt1 | contig 15784 bp, 12 predicted proteins | sample June2015DPH_8_10_FD_184699 | JGI IMG/M metagenome (GOLD analysis project Ga0208034, IMG submission 184699) | Peatland microbial communities from SPRUCE experiment site at the Marcell Experimental Forest, Minnesota, USA - June2015DPH_8_100... | ecosystem: Environmental > Terrestrial > Soil >...
CGCCGGAAAAGATGCATCTGAAAATGCCGCCGTGGCCCCATGGAATCGGCAACATCCATTGCGCCGGTTTTGCGAAGGGTTGCGAGATCGGTTGATTGTGCATTTCGAAGTCAAGAATGTGACCCGCAATCCCAAGCTCGTCGCCGTGACAAGCTGCGCCAAGGGGGCTGGCGTGAGCAGCGTTGCCGCCGGCTTGGCTGCTTCGCTTTCGGAAACCGGCGACGGAAACGTGCTTTTGGTGGACATGAACGTTGAAGGCGGGGCGGCGCAACAATTCTATAAAGGAAAACTTGGATGTGGGTTGGATGCCGTTTTGGAAGTTGAAGCAAGGAAAAGTGCGCTGGTTCAGGAAAACCTGTATGTTGCTACTGAACCCGCGGAGGGTAGTGACAAGCTCCCAAGCGTTTTGCCCAGGCATTTAACGGGTTTAATCCCCAAACTTAGAGCCAGCGATTACGATTACATCATTTTTGACATGCCTGCAGTGACTCAGACCAGCATGACGCCGCGTTTGGCAAGACTCATGGACATGGTGTTGCTTGTCATCGAATCGGAGAAAACCAATCAGGAAGTCGCCAAAAAGGTGATTTCATTGCTCGGCGAGTCGAAAGCCAACGTAACCACGGTTCTCAACAAAACGCGTTCCTACGTTCCGGTTAAACTGCACCAGGAATTTCTGAACGACACCTGAGGGAATCATTCCTCAGAGCAGCCCTCTCCCGTATTGTCAATACGGGTGCAAATTCCCTCTCTTGAGGCAAAGGATCAGGCTTATAAGCGCTTTCCTTTTTCCAGCAAAATCCGAATTGAGCCGTTCTTCGTCTCGTTCCGTCCCTGGCAGTTTACCCCTGGCTCAGGATGCCGCACCTTGTAACGGGAGAATTTGGATTGATCTGGATAACACCCCCCATGTGCCGTTTTTTAAGCCGATCATCAGGGAGCTTGAGAAGCGCGGTTACGAGGTGGTATTGACAGCACGTGACGCGTTTCAGGTCTGCGAACTGGCAACGCAATCCGGCCTGGCTTATACGAAAGTCGGCCGTCATTACGGGAAAAACAGGCTGCTAAAGGTCTTGGGGCTCGCATGGCGGAGCCTGCAACTGCTTCCCTTCGTGCTGAGGGAAAGACCGATTATGGGGTTGTCACATGGTTCCCGCGCCCAAATCCTCTTGTGCAATCTCCTGCGTATCCCGACCGTCATGATAATGGACTATGAACACGCGCAAACACCGCTGCTCCTGCGGCCCCGGTGGGAAATTGTCCCAGATATGCTGTTCAATGAGAACTTGCACTGCAAAGCAAAGGAAAGAATCCGAAAGTACAAGGGCATCAAGGAGGATGTCTATGCGCCGGAGTTCAAGCCCGATCCTAGTCTTCGCCAGCAACTACAATTACTCGACAGCGAGGTGATCGTCACTGTCCGTCCGCCTGCCACGGAGGCCCATTATCACAATCCAGAGAGCGAAACATTCTTCGTACAATTCATGGATCGGGTTTTCCGCACTCCGGGCGTGAAGGTGGTTCTCCTGCCTCGCAACAAAGCACAAGAAGCCCAAATAAAGGCGAACTGGCCGCAGTGGTTCGAAAGCTCCAAAGTGGTTGTCCCCAAGGAGGCGGTGGATGGTCTCAACCTTCTGTGGTATTCCGACTTGGTCGTCAGTGGGGGCGGAACGATGAATCGCGAGGCGGCGGCGTTGGGCGTCCCGGTGTACAGTATCTTCCGGGGCAAAAGCGGTGCTGTGGACCGCCACTTGCAGAGTCAGGGGAAGATGACTTTGATTGAAAGCATCGAAGACGTGCAAAATAAAATCCTTCTCATCCCCAGGAAAAAGAACGACCTGCCGGCTTCCGGGCCGCGAGAGGCTTTGCGTGAGATACTGGAACAAGTCGAAGACATCATAAGGTTGGACTGTCACGATTAAGCTGCATTGGGAGTTCTTTCTCAACGAAAACACATGAGCCGACAGTTAAAACTGCTTATTATCGCTGGTGCCCGGCCCAACTTCATGAAGGTGGCCCCGCTCATGAAGGCGATCAGTCAGCACAATTCGCACAAAGAAAATGGTGGAAAGACGATTGATGCGCGGCTGGTGCATACCGGCCAGCATTATGACGAAGCGATGTCGGACGTGTTCTTTCGGGAACTCGGCATTCAGCCACCTGACATGAACCTCGGTGTCGGGTCAGGTTCTCACGCGGTTCAGACGGCCCGGATCATGACGGGATTTGAGACGGTTTGTGAGCAGGAGAAGCCGGACTGGGTGGTGGTGGTGGGCGACGTGAACTCCACCATGGCCTGCACGCTGGTCTGCTCGAAGATGGGGATCCGGGTGGCTCACGTTGAAGCAGGCTTGCGCAGCTATGATCGCACCATGCCGGAAGAGGTCAACCGCATCGTCACGGACGCCCTCGCGGACCTGCTTCTGACACCCTCGCCGGACGCGGACGAAAACCTCCGTCGCGAAGGAGTGCCCGGCCACAAGATCGCGTGCGTGGGCAACATCATGATTGACGCGCTGGTGGAGAATCTGCCCAAGGCCCGGCAGAGTCCGGTTGTGCAGAAGCTGGGTTTGAACGGTGGAGGTTTCGTTTATGTGACGCTGCATCGCCCCTCGAACGTGGACAGCGAAACGGACCTGAGTACGATCATGGCGCATTTGAACCGGCTGGCCCGGCAGTGGCACGTGGTTTTTCCCATGCATCCGCGCACAAAGAAAATGTGCGCGCAATTCGGCATTTCGCTGAATCACGACGAAGGCCTGAAGATTCTGGAGCCAATCGGTTATCACGACTCACTGTATCTGACGGAAAACGCGCGCCTGGTCCTGACCGACTCCGGCGGGTTGCAGGAGGAAAGCACTTATTTCAGAACGCCCTGCCTCACACTGCGCCCCAACACGGAACGGCCAATCACCATCACCCTCGGCAGTAATAAACTGACGAACTCGGAGCGGCTGTCGGCAGACATTGATGAAGTTCTCAAACGCGAGCCAAGATTCGGCAAAATCCCTCCGTTATGGGACGGACGGACGGCGGAGCGGATTATCAGCAACCTTGTAAACCAGGGTTGATTCGACGCTTGGGCGCGGAAGTGTAGTTCGTGCGGCGCGGCATGGCGGCTATGCTTAACGTCATCTTCACACTTGATTACGAAATTCACGGCAACGGCGAGGGATGTCCGGATGAATTGATGGTCGAGCCAACGCGCAGGCTGATGGACTTGTTCGATGAACACAGCGCGAAATTGACCATCATGGCGGACGTCGCGGAAATTTTGAAATTTAAGGAATACAAGGAGCAGCGCGGACGCGACGATTATCACTACGAGGCCATCGCGGATCAGCTTCGTGAAGCCATCCGGCGCGGACACGACGTGCAACTGCATCTGCACGCATCCTATTTCAACGCCCGTCATGAAAATGGCGGCTGGCTGCAGGACTGGTCGGAATACAATTTTGCCGGGTTGCCATTGGAACGACTGAACGAAGTCGTCCGGATCGGGAAACAATTTTTGGAAGCTTTATTAAAGCCTGTTGATCCAAAGTATGAGTGCATCGCATTTCGGGCGGCGAACTGGGCGATGAATCCTTCCGGCAACGTCATTCGCGCCTTGCTTGAAAATGGAATCCGCATTGACACGTCGGTTTTCAAATACGGCTGGCGCGAGGGTATCGTCAGTTTCGATTATTCAAATGCGCACAGCGAGCTTGTTCCCTGGCTGGCGGATAAGAGCGACATTTGCCGGCAGAGTGAAAGTGGAAAACTTGTCGAGGTACCAATTTATTGTGAACGCCGCTGGATCGGTGCGTTCCTGACGCCCAGCCGCTTTTATCGCGCGAGAATGACCCGCTTGCACTCTCTTGCAAATGATTATCCGGGCGCCAATGGAATTTCTAAGGCGGTGTCACCAGTTAAATCACTTCTTAAGAAGCTGACGATTTTAATGCAGCGCCATGCTTGGAAGGCGGACTTCAACCAATGCACCGGCCGCCAATTGATCGCGGCGTTGAAGCGGGCATCGCAAAAATATACGGGCGTAAAGAGGGAGCTGCCGTTCGTTTTGATCGGACACTCCAAGCAATTCAACCGGAACAACGAGCGAAGTCTCAAGCCCTTTCTCGAATATGTTGAAAAAAATCCCAACCTGTTTCGATTTAACACATTTCAAGACGCCAGGACAAAGTCCGGCACCGGAATGATAGTCAAAGGTTAATTATGGCCACCTATGTTATCATCACCCCGGCGCATAATGAGGAGGCGTTTATCGAACAAACGATTCGGTCAATGATTCAACAGACAGTTCGTCCGCTGAAATGGGTCATCGTAAATGACGCCTCGACCGATCGCACCGGGGAAATCGTGGGAAAATATACACGAGATCATGCCTTTATTAAATTGGTCGCCAGGGATCGTGCAGCAGGCCGGGACTTTGGGAAAAAAGTGTATGCTTTCAACAGGGGATTGGAAGAACTTCGCAACCTCTCTTATGATTTTATCGGCAATCTCGATGCGGACATTACTTTTGAGCCGCAGTATTTTGAAAACATTCTTGGAGAATTCGAGGCCGATCCGAAGCTGGGATTGAGTGGGGGAATTGTCTACACCAAATTCAGCAGGGAATTTGTCACCTACGACAAAACATTGGATAGTGTTGGCGGAAAAGTGCAGATTTTTCGCCGTAAGTGCTTCGAAGAAATCGGCGGTTACTTGCCGCTCAAGTTTGGCGGTATTGATGCTGCAGCGGAGATTGTGGCCAGGATGAAGGGATGGGTGGTGAGGAAATCCTTGGCAAATCGGGCGTTGGAACATCGTCGGACTGGTTTTGCGCACGGCAGACCTTTAAAGACGAAGCTGCGCGACGGTCAGAAATTTTATTCGCTGGGTTATGAGCCGCTGTTCTATTTGTTCCGGTGCATTTATCGGCTCAGGGACTACCCCTTTGTGGTGGGCAGCGGGGTAGCGATGATAGGCTATTTGTGGAGCATGATCCGGCGCGAGCCGATTGTGTTGCCGGTCGAAGTGGTTCAATATTTGAGGAATGAACACAGGATAAAGCTGAAGCGGACGCTCGGCTTCGGCTGAAGGATCACAATTGCGTTCGAAAATGAATCATGTGCGGGATTTGTGGCATTTTTGACCTGACGGGGAAACCGATCAATAGGGAAATTCTCACCCAAATGAACTCGGTCATCCGGCATCGCGGGCCGGACGGGGAAGGCGAATTGATGGATGGCGAGGTGGGGTTGGCACATCGGCGCTTGAGCATCATTGATCTCGGAGGCGGCGCGCAGCCCATCGGGAACGAGGACGGCAGCGTCCAAGTCGTGTTTAATGGCGAGATTTACAATTTTATTGAACTGCGGAAGCAATTGCAGAAGGCCGGCCACGTGTTCCGAACACAATCGGATACGGAAGTCATCGTCCACGCCTACGAACAATGGGGTCTTGATTGTGTGAACCGGTTTAATGGGATGTTTGCATTCGCAATCTGGGACAAGCGCAAACGCGAGCTTTTATTGGCCAGGGATCATCTCGGCATCAAACCGCTGTATTACTTCAAGAGTGGGAATCGGCTGTTGTTTGCCTCCGAAATCAAGGCGTTGATGCAGGATGCGGCTTGTCCGCGCGAAGTTGATGGGGAGGCGCTGGCTGAGTTGTTTACGTTCCGTTACGTGCCCTCGCCCAAGACGTTGTTCAAAAGTGTCTTCAAGTTGCCGCCAGGCCACTGGATGCGATGCACGCAAAAGGAGACTGAAATCAAACGGTTCTGGACTTGGGTTCCGCAACTCCGGGAAAAGTGGAATGAAGCAGATTTAATTGAAGAATACCAGACGCTGCTTGAGAGTGCTGTTCGCCTACAATTGCGGAGTGACGTTCCGTTGGGGTTGTTTCTTAGTTCGGGGGTTGATTCAGGTGCGCTACTGGCCATCATGCGCCAATACTCATCCGGCCCGGTGCAGACGTTCACCATCGGTTTCGACGAAGGTGAAAAGACCAACGAAGTTGAGGACGCCCGTAAAACTGCCCGGCAGTATGGCGCAGAACATTACCACATGATGTTGGGTTCAACGGACTATGAGAAGTATTACGAACGGTACATGTCCGACGTGGAGGAACCCGTCGGCCATGAACCGGCCGCGGCGTTTTATTTTGTCTCTAAAATCACCAGCGAGCGTGTCAAGGTTGCGTTAACGGGGCAGGGGGCGGACGAGCCGTGGGCGGGGTACGACCGTTACAAAGGGGTGAAGCTTTCGACGGTTTACAGCCGACTGCCACGGGCCATCACCGGCGGTCTGGCGGCGGCCATAGCGAGAGTGCCGGGCCGCATGGAGCGCTTAAAGCGAGGGGTGGCTTCGCTCGGGGAACGGGACATGCTGACGCGGTTTGCGAAAGTGTATTCGTTTTTTGGCGCGGAGATGAAGGCGCGACTCTACAAAGGCGACCTGAAGCAGCGGTTTGAGGCCGACCCGTACGGCACGAAAGAGGCGCTCCGACGGCTACAGTCGGACGTGCAGCATCTCGACCCGCTTACACAAATGCTTTACGTCGACACGCGCGCGAACCTGCCGGATGATTTGTTGATGGTGGCAGACAAAACCTCGATGGCCAATTCGCTGGAGGTCCGCGTGCCATTCCTGGACTATCGGCTGGTTGAATTCATCGAAAGCCTGCCGCCGCAGTTCAAGCTCCATGGCCTGACCGGGAAGTATTTGCACAAGAAAGCCATGCTGAAATGGCTGCCGCAGGAGGTGGTTTACCGCAAAAAGAAGGGTTTTGCTCATCCTATCGCTCGCTGGTTGCGCACATCCCTGAGGCCGCTGGTGGAAGATTGTTTGCTGAGTTCCGATTCCTTCATCGCACGCTATTTCAACCAGGACTACATAAAAACGATGCTCGAGAGTGACCGGCAGGGCAAAGAGCAGTATATGCGGCATATCTATCTGCTTTTTTCCTTGGAGCTTTGGCATCGGGCGTTCATGCGCAAATAATCTGTGAGTGTCCCTGCGGTTATATTCACACTTCTCGCTGGCTTTTTTTTGTTCAGATTACCAAGGCAATGGGCTTCTCTGCCGTTATTGATCGGGGCCAGCTACATGACGCTTGGTCAGAACATCGAGATGGGACCATTTCACTTTACGGTCATTCGCATTTTGGTGGCCGTTGGCGTCGTGCGGGTGATTGCCAAGAGGGAGCGTATCAAAGGAGGGTGGAAAAATTTAGATCGGATGATGATTGTCTGGGGATGCTGGGCCGTCTGCAGCAGTTGTTTCCATAAAGATTTCTCAGCAGCTCTAATTTTTCGGCTGGGGCTGGCATATGACAGCTTAGGCCTCTACTTTCTGTTGCGTGTTTTCATTCAAGATGCTGATAACATATTGGTCTTATGCAGGATTGTCATTATTGCTCTCGTTCCAGTTGCCATCGAGATGATCTCGGAAACCGTTACAGGAAGGGACACATTTTCTTTCTTCGGAGGGGTTCCGGAGGCAAGTGAAATTCGTGCCGGCAAGGTGCGTGCGCAAGGTCCCTTCGCCCATTCCATTCTGGCGGGCACGGTCGGGGCCGTCTGCCTGCCGATGGCGCTGCTTTTTTGGAGGAAGAAACGCAAACTGGCCTTAATCGGATTGATAGCAACTGGTTCCATGGTCATGACCAGTCGTTCCAGTGGCCCGATCATGACATGTTTTTTTGCTCTCTTGGCGTTGGCTGTTTGGAAGTTCAGGCATCGTATGCGGCTGATCCGTTGGGGAGCTGTGTTTGCCATTATAGCCCTGAGCATTGTTATGAATGCTCCGGTCTATTATTTGTTGGCCAGGATTGATCTCACCGGCAGCAGCACCAGTTATTATCGTGCCGCCTTGATCAATTCGGCAATCAGCCACTTGAATGAATGGTGGCTGGGCGGAACTGATTATACTCGGCATTGGATGCCCACAGGTGCTGCCTGGAGTCCGGACCAGGCTGACATCACCAACCACTATATAAAGATGGGAGTTGTGGGAGGTTTGCCGTTGATGTTACTCTTTGTCGGCATCCTCGTCGTCGGTTTCGCTTCCGTTGGCAAGGCATTGTGGTCAAACAAAAATGCCCCGGTTGAACAGCGGTTCCTGATCTGGACACTGGGTTCTATTTTGTTCGCCCACGTGGCAACCATGGTCTCAGTTTCGTACTTTGACCAGTCGGTCGTTTTTCTTTATCTCGTGCTGGCTGCCATTGGGTCTATTCATACAACGACTCTGGTCATGGCACCAGCAAAGGCCCAAGAAGTGCAATTGGGACACAAGATTGAGGCTGAAACGTCACCCGGTTATGGGTGAAATCTCCATCATCATTGTTAGCTGGAATGCTCGCGATTTTTTGCGGGATTGTTTGAATTCAATCCGGAAATCAGGCGGTTCGCGGGTCCGGGAAGTCATCTTGGTGGATAATGCTTCGACCGATGGTTCGCCGGAGATGGTAGCCGAAGAATTCCCGGAGATAACGCTTGTTCGATCAAAGGAAAACCTGGGATTTGCACGGGCCAACAATCTTGGCTTAAAACAGGCATCGGGTTCGTACCTGGCACTGATCAACTCGGATGTGGTTGTCCATCCGGGATGTTTTGAGCAACTCGTCAGTTTTTTGGAGACACACCCGGAAGCGGGATTAGTCGGGCCGAAGGTTTTGGGAAACGACGGCCAGTTGCAACGCACCTGCAGACGATTTCCCACTATCTGGAACACCACATGCCGGACTTTGGCCTTGGATGATGTGTTTTCCCGCTGGCCCCTCTTTTCCGGACGGGAAATGAGGCATTGGGATCACAACGCCACGGCAGAGGTGGAGACGCTGAATGGTTGCGTTTGGATGGCGCGCCGTCAGGCGGTGGAGGAAGTGGGCGGGCTGGATGAGCAATTCTTTTTTTATGCGGAGGATGTTGATTGGTGCAAGCGATTCAAAGACGCGGGCTGGAAGGTGGTGTTCGTACCAGAGGCTACCGCGACGCATTTTGGCGGCGGTAGTTCTGGCAATGCATCTCTCCGCTACAGCATTGAAATGTTACGCGCCAACCTCATTTATTGGAGGAAGCACCGTGGGATACCAGGCGAAGTGGTGTTTTATGTCCTGTCTGTGATCCATCATTCTCTGCGGCTCATGTTGCGCGGTTTGAACGCGGTTAGTACTGGAGATTGGGGGGGCGAAACTGCTTTTAAGTTCAAGCGAAGCTTGGTTTGCCTCCGATGGTTGCTCACCGGCAAAGAAGTTAGAAAGCCCCGGGGCGCCAATTGATCTGTCTGAAAATCTGTCTGAAAATCATCTGTCCAGTCTGAAAAGTGAACACCAGCCACGCTGTAGTTGAACCGTTTGAGGCACTGGCCAATCCATGGACCCCAACGGATTAGAGGTATGGCCCGGGAATTTCCTGGCGGCTGCCAGGGAATTCCTTGTTGCCTGCCAACACGCCAAAGGCGAGATTTGCAGCATGAAATTACATCTAATAAGAATGCTGTGGACGGAAAAGCCCAACTCGGGCACCCGTTATTCGGGAACTCAAATTGGCCGGCTTGGCGCCTGGTTAAAGAATGGCACGATTCCTGATGACGGGAGGGGCAAGATGAAAAGAACCTCTTTCGTTTACGGGGTGATCGTCACTATTGCGGTCTTTTGTTTGGGAGCTATTTCAGCTCAAAGTCAGAATGTGCATTGCATCCGGGCGGGAGCAACGGGTGCAGGCACAGGAAACAACTGGACGGACGCTTACGGCGACATCCCTGCGACGCTGGTTCGCGGCGACACCTATTATATCGCAGGCGGAAATTTCAGCAGTGGAACCCGCGTATTTAATACCCCATCGTCCGGGACAACCTACGTTTACTTGAAAAAAGCGACCGTGACAGACCATGGCACCGATGTCGGTTGGAATAACAGCTACGGGACGGCACAGGCTGTTTTTCCCTCCAGCGATGCCGTTTTTGTTATTCACATGCCTTACCTTTCGATTGATGGAGTCACGGGGGCAGGAACAAACGGATATGGCATAGTATTGACCACCACCGCAACTACGCAGGGCAGTGGAGCCACCATTTATAGTTATTCGACGGCCCCGGATTATCTTATCTTGAGTCATCTGGAATGTGCCGCTCCAGATCCAAACGGAAACATGTCCAACTTCAACATTGATTGCCACGTTTGGGGGGGGGGTACGGGTGAGCTGATTCAGCATTGTTACATTCATGGCGGCTTGGTTGGCGTTTTGTTCACGGGCAACAATCAGACCCTAGACCATTGCTATTTAAGAAATTTTGGCAATCAGGGACATTCTGAAGCTATTGATGCTTGCAATGTTAACAATTTGACCATTCGATACAATGTTTTGGAAGACTTGCTTAATCCATCCACAACTTATATTGAGCCTCAAGTTAACGGTGGCACCGTTCCCAATGGGATATACGTTTATGGAAATGTATTCAGAGCTGTTTCTGCGAATGAGGGTTCGGAAAACCCATCCGTGCTTTCTTCGACCAGCGGTGAATTGGTGCAAAATGTTTATATTTACAATAATACATTTTATGGATTGCATGGATGCTCACCTTCCATTGGCATGGCGGATACCGGGGTGCGAGGCGACAACGCCAGTTCCACCGTGACTGTGCGAAATAACATTTGGCAAAATTGTGTTTATGGTCCCGGTTTTCAATCGGTTCAAGTGCAAGACCACAACATGCTCAACACTGGCGGTGCGAGTTTCGTGAACGCGGCGGCGGGAGATTTTCACCTGGTTGCTAACACGACTGCCGGGGTAAACCTTGGAAGCCCGTATAACATTGACCCTGATGGGAACACTCGCACTACATGGAGTCTCGGAGCGTATGAGTATGGCAGTACCAGCACCAACTCGGCCCCACCTGCCCCCTCAGGCCTTCTTGGCGTGGTCTTGAGCACGACGAATTCTGCGTCGCTAACGATTCAGGCCTTAGGGAGTGCAAGTTGGGCGAGCAGTCTCCAATACAATTTCGGTGACGGCAGCTACACCAATTTTGGCAACGCCAATTATGCCAGCGCAGTTCACACCTACGCAAGTACCGGAACTTATACGGTAACGCTCACAGCGAGTAACAACGTATCTGGCCTTAGTATTCCGAATTCACAAATCATCACCATTACTCAATAGCGTCATACCTGATTTCGGGGTGATGGCAATTGAAATTGCGTCCCGGCAAAGTTGACAGGCTTATTCCAAGCATACTGAACGCCCCGGGCACGAGTCTGCTCATCATCGCGGGACGGGAAGCAAACGTGCAGTTGCCGCCGCCGCCTCTAAAATTGCACATTGCGCCAGGTTTCTAGTCTATTGTAGGTATATTTCAGCGGTATCCTGTAACTGTTTCCAGCACGAGGATTTCACACGAGTAGCAGTCCTAAATGACTCGGACCATGGGGAATTTAGGCGCACGCGCCGGGGATTTCGATAAATCAGAACACCAAAGTGAGCGAGGCAAGGGCAAACCTCGGAACGCTGGCAAGGAAGACTTGCTTAAATCCACCAATATACGGGACATAAATGAGTGAAATCCTGATAAGGACGTGGAGGCTGGCGAGGACACGGATCCTCTGGAGCTGGAGGTTCCATTCATTTGGTCCCCGTTCTGTTGTTGGAAAGTGCAGACTGGTTCGTAATCCTGCAACAATCAGCATTGACCACCATACAACTATTGGAGATGGCTGGTGCCTGGTGGATCTCAATCCTTCGGTTACGGGGAACAAGCCCAAGATTCGCATCGGGGCTTACTGCAATATCTTGCATGATTTCCAATGTAATGCAGGTTTATCGGTTGAGGTGCAAGACTATGTGCTAATCGCGCCAAGGGTTTTTATCACAGATTCCGACCATGTCGTTGGTGAAGCAATGGGAAGGACGACGTTAGGCGCCGAATATCACAGCGCCCCGGTGTTGATCGAGCATGATTGCTGGTTGGGAGTTAATGCGGTCGTCCTCAAAGGTGTGAGGATTGGCCATCACTCAATCATTGGCGCGAATGCCGTGGTCACGCGGGACGTTGCGCCTTTCAGCACGGTTGTCGGGGTGCCGGGAAGAGTCATCAAAGACAGAGGACCCGCCTCGGGCTCCAATCGGTAGTGAAATGGTCATGACAGATTCCCGACAAAAGACCGGCAGGCTTCGACTGCTGGTTGTGATTGCGAGTTACGGACAGAAAAACCTGCCCTTTCTGAAGCAAATCATTCAAACCTATCAGAACATGACAATGGAGGTGGATCTGATCGTGGTTTCTGAGTCCCCGAAGGAGCTTGGGAGCGGGGTGAAGGTGGTTGTTGGATTGCCATCCGGCAATCCGTGGTCCCTCCCGTTTGCGCACAAAGCAATTTTTGCGGAAAATGTGGAACGTTACGACCTGTTTGTTTATACCGAAGACGACATAGAGGTGGCTGAAGGGCAAATTCAGGCTTTCCTGCGTGCGACAGCAGCCATGGGACCGGATGAAATTCCAGGCTATCTTCGGTATGAAACCGGTCAGGACGGAACCAAGCTTCTGACCGACGTGCATGGCTCATTTTGCTGGAAGCCGGAATCGGCAAGACATCGGGGAGAATACACCATTGCTGAGTTCACAAATGAACACGCGGGGTTCTATATTCTGACGCAGGCTCAATTGCGGCAAGCAATTGCCTCCGGCGGCTTTTTGAAAAAGCCATATGAAGGACGATACGGCTTGCCTGAAACCGCGGCCACGGATCCATACACTTGCTGTGGTTTTCGCAAGGTCATTTGCATTTCTGTCCTGGAAGATTTTCTCATCCGGCATATGTCAAATCTCTATGTGAACCGGCATGGGGTTCCACTCTCCCGGTTTAAGAAGCAGGTCCAAACACTGATTGACATAGGCAACGGCACTCACCCGGTCAGCACGCTTTGCAAGGTCGAATCTAAAATGCCGCATTTGGACTGGTCCAAGCACTATTATGAAGCGCCCAGCGAAGCATTCTTGAAAATGGTGCCTGAGGATGCGAAACAAATTCTGTCAATTGGATGTGGCTGGGGGGCCACCGAAAACAGGTTGAAGCAGCGGGGCGCTGAAGTCACCGCGCTTCCTCTCGATTCGGTTATCGGAGCGGCAGCCGCTCGTTTGGGAATCGAGGTGATTTACGGAACATTGGAAGAATGTCTGACTAATTTGAAAGGTCGCAAATTTGATTGTGTCCTCATATCAAACTTGCTCCATTTGCAGCCGAATCCAATAGAGGTTCTCCAACGATGTTCTCTGTTTGTCCGGGAAGGCGGGACATTGGTGGTCAGCAATCCGAATTTTGGCCGAATTCCGGTCATGCTCAGGCGTGCTTTGGGCATTGGTGATTATAAAAAACTGCGAAGTTTTTCCCTCGGCGGCATCAATCCGTATGGAATGAATTTCATGAAGCGACAACTCAAGCGCCTGGGCTTTCGCACCGTTGCCGTGCAATGGTTTGACCGCATGCCGTCGCGGAATTTAGTTGCGGTTCGGCGGTGTTTGGGACGGTTCATGGCGGGAGATTGGATTCTTAAAGCGCGGCGACGGCCCGTTTCACCAAACTAGTGGAGAGTCTGATGCAATACCCTTTGGTTTCCGCCATGGTGCTTTGCTACAATCAAGCACGATTTGTCGTCGAATGCCTGGAAGGGGTAAAGGCGCAGAATTATCCCAATCTGGAACTGATTATTAATGACGATGCTTCCAAGGATAATTCCGTTGCAGTAATTCACGATTGGCTGGCCAAAAACAGCATCCCTCATCATTTTTTGAAGAACAAGACCAACCAGGGCATTTGCCGCAGTGTGAACAACATTCTCAGACAAGCGCGCGGCAAATACACCTCCGGCATTGCGGCCGATGATGTCTGGCTTCCCGGCAAATTGCGGACTCAGGTTGAACTCATGGAGCGGCTCCCGGCCAAGGTGGGCGTCGTCTATAGTGATGCGTTGCAGATGAATGAAAGTGGAAGACTCCTTCCGGAAAGATTTATTGACTCACATCGGCGCTTCGAAACGATGCCGGCGGGCAACATTCACAACATTTTGTGGGAGGGCAATTTCATTCCAGCCATGACGACTTTGATCCGGCGTGATTGCTTCGAGAAGGTGGGGATGTATGATGAAACGCTGTTTTATGAAGATTGGGACATGTTTTTGCGCATCTCGCGCTGCTTTGATTTTGCCTACTCCGACGAAGTTTCAGCCAAATATCGTATAGTTGGAACTTCGATGATACGTTCGCAATGGGCCCGGATGCTGGATGCCATGTGTCAGATATGTGTCAAGCATCTTAAACAAGGAAATCTCGAACCGGCCGCCAGACGCGAGGCGCTTTCTCAATTGCGGGCCAAGGCAATCGGCTCGTTTTATGAAATGACACCCAGACACAAGCAAAACCTGCGCTGGGCGTTGATGAACAAACCTTCCCCCGGCGTCGCCGCGCGATGCCTGTTTGTCTGGGCTGGACTTGGCCCGAAGAGTTTTGAACGGGTTCGCGCTGTCCTTGGCAGATCAAAATCTCCTGACAATCGGGGGGCGGAAAATCCAGAATGAATAAAGTCCGTCAACTGACACCGGAGAAAGTCAAGGTTTGTTATCGCTTTCTGCGGGCCTGGCTGTTAAGCGCCGGGCTGCGGTCCGGCGGGGATTTTTTCCTGTCAAACGAGGAGAGGCAGGCTTCCGGGGCGATGTCAATTATTGTTGCAGTGCATGACGCCCCGGCGGTCACGCAACGCTGCTTGAAAAGTCTTGAAAATTTCAGCGGGAAAGCCGAGGTGATCGTGGTGGATGACGGGTCAAGACTTGAGGTTGTCCGGCGCATGCTTGACGACTTTTGCCCGCGGAACGGCTGGAAATTGATTAGACACGACACGGCTTTGGGGCACAGCCGGGCTTCGGAAATCGGTGCGTCAGCTTCAACAAGGCCATATGTTTGCCTTCTGAACTCTGACACCGTTGTGACCCCTCACAGTTGGCTGGGGATTTCACGCGCATTCGATGACTCTCCTAAAATTGCGGCGGCTGGTCCTTCGACAAGTTATACCCCGACACCACAACATGTGACACGAGCTTGTCATTGTCGCCACTATTGGTCGGACGGGCAAATCTGGCTTTTCTCGGAGAAGTATGTAGCGAAGCACCGGCAAGAGCCGGTTGTTGATTTACCGACAGTCGGCGGTTTTGCTTTCTTCGTGCGCCGGACTGTGTGGGATGAACTGGGTGGGTTTGACAAGAATTTGCAAGATTATGGCAACGAAAAAGAGTTTTGCCGACGCCTGATTCAAGGTGGGTTCCGGGTGGTGTGGACAAAGGCCAGCTACATCCACCATTTTGGCAGTGAATCTTACGGAAAAACGTTGGGTTTAGCCACCATCAGAGAACGATGTTTGAAGGCGGACTCATACATTCAAAATATATCAAGGCGATGAAAAGCCCTGTGTATCGCGCAAAAACGTGCCAGCCCGGCCACCCCCTCTCATTTACTGGAAAATCAGCTAAAAAGGTTGACCCAATTTGCCCGTTAGGTTACTCTTTTTCGTTCAGTCAGGGAGGCGGATTAAAAGTGACCTTTCCCCTGATGGATTCCGAACCGGCTGGCAAACAAAGCCAGGCATATGAAACAAAGCGACCTGAGTTGTCTTTCACGTTAGGATGGAATGCGCCGGCGAAATCGCAGGCAAATCTTGAAAATTTTACAGAAGGGGTGCGAAATTAAAGCTTCATCTCAACATCATAACCGTCTTGGCGCAAAGAAGAGTTTTCTTCGGATGAAAATTC
>Ga0208034_1001287_pt1 | contig 15777 bp, 14 predicted proteins | sample June2015DPH_8_10_FD_184699 | JGI IMG/M metagenome (GOLD analysis project Ga0208034, IMG submission 184699) | Peatland microbial communities from SPRUCE experiment site at the Marcell Experimental Forest, Minnesota, USA - June2015DPH_8_100... | ecosystem: Environmental > Terrestrial > Soil >...
ATCCCGAGGAGCTTTGCATTCACGCGCATGGACCGTTTCGCTCTCCCCCATGCGCACGGAGTACACGATGTTCAAGTTTCACAATTTCGGACGGGTCGCATGGCTATGGCTATGGATAGTGACCGCAGCGGCCGCCAGCGCCTCGGCGCAGCAGACCCTCACCTGGGACCAGGTCCGCCTGCGCTTTGAGCAGAACAACCCCACCCTGCTGGCGGACAAGCTGAGTATCGACGAATCCAAGGCGCAGGAGATCACGGCGTTTCTGCGTCCCAATCCCCAGTTCACTCTGTCGGCGGATGGAACCCAACTCGCTCCTCACAAAGACGTCTGGCGGCCATTCGCTGGCACCTTTGAGTCGCCCAGCATCAGCTATCTGCACGAACGGCAGCACAAGCGAGAGCTACGCCTGGAGAGCGCAAAAAAGGGGACCCTGATCGCCGAGTCGAGCCATGCCGACCTGGAAAGAACCATGCTCTTCACCTTACGCGGCGCGTTTGTGTCAACGCTGCAGGCGAAAGCGGTGCTCCAGTTGGCAAGAGACAATCTTGCCTACTACGACCACGTGCTCGAGATCAGCAGAACTCGCTTCAGCGCCGGCGACATTGCGCAGATCGATCTCGACCGGCTGGAACTGCAGCGGGTCCAGTATGAATCCGATTTGCAGACCGCCGAGGAGAACCTGGAAACCGCAAAGATTCAGTTGCTCACCCTGCTCAACGACCGAACTCCGATTGAACAACTCGACGTAACCGGGCCCTACGATTTCAGCGACCAACTCCTGCCCCGCGATGAGTTCCGGAAGACTGCTCTGGACACGCGGCCCGACTTGAAGGCAGCCGTCGAAGCCGTGGACAAAGCCCAAACCGATCACAAACTCGCGGTTGCCAACGGCTCAACCGATCCGACTTTGAGCGCATGGTATACCCACAACTCATCCACCAATAATCCGTTTGGCATCAATACGGTTGGCGTCAGCGTCAGCATCCCTCTGCGGATTTTCGACCGCAATCAGGGAGAGAAGTTGCGCACTCAACTCGATATCAGGCGCAATGAAAGATTGCGCGACGCCGCCGAAGCGCAAGTGTACAGCGACGTGGATTCCAGCTACGCCACGCTCGAAAGCAATCTGATTCTGCTGCGGCCGTACAAGGCCAAATACTTGCAGCAGTCCGTCCGGGTGCGGGACACGATTACGTTTTCCTACCAGCACGGCGGTGCGTCGCTGCTGGATTTCCTGAACGCCCAAGCAGAGTACCGCACCGTGCAACTGGCCTACGTGAACCTGGTCGGCTCCTATCTGTCCGCCGCCAGCCAATTAAATCTAGCTGTCGGCCGCGAGGTAATCCCATGACATCGCAAGCGAAATACTTCTCAAGTTCAAGAGCCGCCAAAGCTGTGCAGTCGGCGAAATCCTGGGGCGCGGCCGCGGCCTTCCTGCTGTGCCTGGCACTGCTCGCCGTTTCCGTGGCCTGTTCCAACGACACCAAGGCCGCGCCCTCAAAACAGGGAATCACCGTCGACCCCAACCTCCTGACCATCGACCACCCGGAACTGTTCCAAACCGTCAAGGTGGAAAGCCGCGACCTGCCCACGGAACTGAACGCCAACGGAACCGTCCAGCCCGACGTGAACAAAACCATCCGCGTCACCTCGCTTGGCTCGGGCCGCGTCGTCGACCTCAAAGTCCGGCTCGGCGACTACGTGAAGAAAGGCCAGGAGCTGCTTGTGATTTCCAGCCCCGACCTCGCTTCAGCCATGGGCGACTACCAGAAGGCTTCCGCCGACGAAGCGCTCGCGCGCAAGGCCCTCGACCGCGCCCAACTGCTCTACTCGCGCGGCGCGCTCGCCCAGAAAGATTTGGAAGTTGCCGAGAACGCCGACGCCAAAGCCAAGTCAGATCAGAAGACCGCCGAAAGCCGCCTGCGCGTTCTCGGCGGAGATCCCGCCCACCCCAGCACCATGATCGAACTGCGCGCCCCGGTCGCCGGTACCATCGTCGAGCAGAATGTTGCCGGATTCGAAGGCATCAAGAGTCTCGACAACACGCCCAACCTGTTTACGATCGCCGATCTGTCGAACGTCTGGGTCGTCTGCGATGTCTACGAAAACGACATTGGCGAAGTTCGCATCGGCGATCCTGCGGAGGTTCACCTCAACGCCTTCCCCGACCGCGTCTTCAAAGGCAGCGTCAGCGACGTCTCGCGCGTCCTCGATCCCAACACGCGCTCCGCCAAGGTCCGCATCGTGCTCGCCAATCGCGATGGCGCCTTCCGCCCCGGCATGTTCGCCGTGGCCACTTTCCGCTCGCGCCAACAGAAGCCGCACCTCGTCGTGCCCGCGACCGCCATCATGCGACTGCAGGATAAAGACTGGATCTTCCGCAAGGAGTCCGCCAACTCCTTCCGCCGCCTCCAAGTGCAGACTTCCGGTCTGCCCGGCGGCCTGCAGCAAATCCAGCAGGGAGCCAAGGCGGGAGACGAACTCGTCGCGAACGCGCTCGCGTTCTCCACCGCAGCTTCGGAGCAGGGCAAATGATTCGTCTTCTTATCGACTTCGCGCTGCGCAGCCGCATCCTGATACTCAGCGTGGCGCTGGTGCTGTTCATCTGGGGCATCATCTCGTTTCGCAATCTGCCCATCGAGGCCTATCCCGACGTCGCCGACACTTACACACAGATCATCATGCAGTGGCCCGGCCACGCTGCCGAAGAAGTCGAACAGCAAATCACCGTCCCGCTCGAAGTCGGCCTGAATGGCGTCCCCCACAAAACCCATCTGCGCTCGGTCTCGCTCGCCGGCCTCTCGGTCGTCACCATCATTTACGACGACGAAATCTCCACGTTTAACGCGCGCCAGGAAGTGCTCGACCGTCTGCAGCAAGTGACGCTCCCCAGCAACGTGAACGCCAGTCTCGGCCCCGACTACAGCCCCACCGGCCAGATCATGTTCTTCACCCTCAAGAGCGCGAATCCGCGCTATGACGCGATGGAGCTCAAAACTCTCGCCGACTGGTTCGTGCTGAACCAACTGAAATCCGTGTCCAACGTAGTCGACGTCAACATTTTCGGCGGCCCCACCCGCGAATATCAGGTGCAGGTCGATCCCGGTAAGCTGGTTTCCTACGGATTGTCGCTTGCCCAGGTCGAACTGGCGCTCACCAACAACAACACCAACGCCGGTGGCGGATTCATCGAACGCGGCCAGCAGGCGCTCAACGTCCGCGCCGTCGGCCTCATGCAGACCACCGATGACATCGCCGCCACCGTTATCAAGAGCGTGAATGGAACGCCCGTCCGCGTCCGCGACATCGCCATCGTCGTGCAAGCGCCCAAGATTCGTCTGGGCCAGCTCGGAAAAACCATCCGCCGCGAAGACGGCACCGTCATCGACGACGAGGACGTGGTCGAAGGTATCGTCCTGCTCCGCAAAGGCGCTGAAGCCGACGCCACCCTCGACGCGCTCCACGTCAAGATCAAAGAGCTCAACAGCGAACTGTTGCCGCAGGGCGTAAAATTTGTTCCCCATCTCGACCGCAGTGAACTGGTGCACTACACCACCAAAACCGTTCTTCGAAATCTTACGGACGGCGTGATCCTGGTTACGCTCATCCTTTTTATCTTCCTGGGGAACGTTCGCAGCGCGCTGATCGTCACCATCACGATTCCCTTCGCACTGCTTTTCGCCGCCATTCTTCTCGATCTCAGTCACATCCCGGCGAATCTTCTTTCGCTCGGCGCGCTCGATTTCGGCATGGTCGTGGACGGCTCCGTGGTCATGGTGGAAAACATCATGCGCCACGCCGAGTTTTCTCAAGGGAAGAAGACTTTTCTCGAGGTGATCGCCGCTGCCGCCCACGAGGTGCAGAAGCCGGTCTTCTTCGCCCGCATCATCATCATCGTTTCCTATCTGCCCATCTTCACCCTGCAGCGCGTCGAAGGCCGCCTGTTCCGCCCCATGGCCTGGACCGTAGCCTTCGCTCTGCTCGGCGCTCTTCTGTTCGCGCTGCTGATCGCGCCCGTGCTCTGCCACCTTGTCTTCCGCGACGGCAAGATCACGGAATGGCGGAACCCGCTGATGAGCATCATGCGGAGCGCCTACCGGCGCCAGCTCGATTGGTGCTTCGACCACATGAAGTTCACACTCGGCATGGGAGTGGCCGCCCTGGCGTTCATGCTGTTCCTCTTCTTCAGCGGAATCGTCGGCTCCGAGTTTCTCCCTCACCTTGATGAAGGCGCGATCTGGGTTCGCGGCACACTCCCTCCCAGTACCGGCCCCACGACCGGAATCGAAGTCACCAAGCGCGGCCGCTCCATTTTCGCCCAATTCCCCGAAGTGAAGCAGATCGTCAGCCAGGTCGGCCGGCCCGACGACGGCAGCGATGCCAGCGGGTTCTACAACACAGAATTTTTTGTCGACCTCCTGCCCCGTTCCAAATGGCGCGCCCAGTTCCGCACAAAAGAACAACTCATCGACGCCATGGACAAGGCTCTCAACCAGATTCCCGGCGTCGTCTGGAACTTCTCTCAGCCCATCTCCGACAACGTCGAGGAAGCCGTCAGCGGCGTCAAGGGTGAACTTGCCGTCAAACTCTTTGGCCGCGACCTCAAGACGCTGGAGCAGAAAGCCGACGAAATGCAGGACGTCATGAGCAGGATTCCCGGCATCGCCGATCTCGGCACCTTCCAGGTCCGCGGCCAGCCGAACGTCAATCTGGCCGTCAACCGCGCCGCTGCCGATCGCTTCGGCATCAACGTCAGCGACGTGCAGGACGCGGTCGAAACCGCGGTCGGCGGCAAGGCGGTCAGCCAGATCCTGATCGGCGAGCAGCGTTACGATCTCACCGTCCGCTACCAGGAGCCCTACCGCAAGACCGTCGAAGACATCGAGAACATCCGCATCCTGGCGCCTTCCGGCGAGCGCGTTTCGCTCGGCCAGCTTTGCGACGTCAAGCTCGAAGACGGCGCTTCCACCATCTACCGCGAAGGCAACTCACGCTACATCGCCATCAAATACAGCGTTCGCGGCCGCGACCTCGGCAGCACGGTTCGCGATGCCATCGAACAGGTCCGCGAAAAAGTCAAACTTCCAGAGGGCTACCACCTCGACTGGACCGGCGAATACGAAAGCCAGCAGCGCGCTAACAGAAGACTCGCCATCATCGTGCCGGTCACCCTGCTGCTCATGGCTTTCATCCTGTACTCGATGTTCAACTCCTGGAAATGGGTCGGCCTCATCTTCGCCGTGGTGTCGCTCTCGCCCTTGGGCGGCGTGCTCTCACTGCTCGCCACCGGCACGCACTTCTCTGTGTCCTCCGGCCTCGGTTTCCTCGCGCTGACCGGCGTCTCCGTAGAAATCGGCGTCATCATGGTCGAATACATCAACCAGTTGCGCACCCGCGGCATGGACCCGCGGCAAGCCGCCAAAGAAGGCGCCGAACTTCGTCTTCGCCCCATCATGATGACCATGCTGGTCGCAACCCTCGGACTGCTTCCGGCCGCCATGTCGCACGACATCGGCTCCGACTCGCAGCGCCCCTTCGCCATCGTCATCGTCGGAGGCCTGATGGTAGAACTCGTCGTCAGCCTGGTCCTGATGCCCACCCTCTACGTTTTCTGGGCGCGCCCCGGCGACAAGCTGCCCCCGTCAGAACTGGAATTCGTCGAAGAAGGCGAGCACGTGGATTAGTTTTCTGCGGGGACGGGGCTTTGCCCCGTCCAAGCGGGGCATAGCCCCGCTCCCACACGGCAGTCGGCATAGCTGAGAGCGGATGGCTGAAAGCTGAGAGCTGACTCCGTTTCTTGCTTTTTGTGGTCTATTCCGCTAGATTTCAATTTTCCATAATCTGACGAACGGGCAGGCCTAAACTTGCCTCCAGGAGTGACTAGGTATGAAGCGGAGCTACATTGGGCTCGCGTTGGGCGCGCTGGTGGCAGCGGGAGCGGTGCTGAGCCTGCCGAGTTGCGGGCATGACCAAAAGCTGGTGAGCCTTGCGGTTCAGCCGCCGACTGCTCTCTATCCGACGCCGCAATCGGGGCAGGTTGTCTTCAGCGCCATTGGAACTTACATCCATCCGCCAGCAACGAAAGACATCACCACCCAGGTAACTTGGAGTACTGATGTCCCTGAATTGTTGACGCTCAACTATCAGGGCGTGGCTGGCGCGGTGGCGCCGAATGGGTTAGGAGGCTGTGGGATCGCAGACATCATAGCAACCGCTCCCGAAGGCACGGGCGGTGCGTCGAATATTGTCCCTGGCTACGCGACCGTGACCGTGAACAATCCCGCCGTTTTGACCTGCCCGGGTGGCGGCACTGAAACCACCTTGAGCGTGCAGGTCACAGGGCCCGGAACGGTAATCAGCTTGACCGGCAGTCCGCCAATAGACTGTCCAACAGCATGCATTTCCGCGTTCCCGGTAGGGGCAACGGTGGGACTCACGGCCGAACCTATGTCGGGTGCTACTGTGACTTGGTCGTCAGCCTGTACATCTTCTTCGGGGAACAACTGCTCCGTTACTATCCCCAGCGGCGGAGCCAATGTGCTGGCGACGTTTACTGCGCCGTAACGGCGGGGCGCTCACGCCGCCGCCCTCATGTCTCGACTACTCATCTGTCAGCAGCTTACCCAGCGTGGGCTTGTGCCTCTCGGGCTTGGTCATCTTGGCGGGGACGAGGCGAGAAGGTTTGGGACTGCCCACGCGTTCGCGGGCCATTTCGCGGACGACCTTGGCGGCGGAGAAGATTTTTTTCTTGCGCTTGCGCGGCATGATCGTAATGCTGGTTTCTCTAATTTCCAAGCCTTCAAAAAAACCGGGACACGTCCTCTGATCGAAGGCCATCCGCATCTTCGCACATTCGATGGGCAAAAGTGCAATAATCTCAGGTTGGCGTGGAGTTCCAACTTTTCAAAAACAAGCGAAGGGCGGAGCATGCGCCGCGTTAGCCGAAAGGCGAGAGCCTAATTTATGGATGAGCGCGAATTTTTTGACGAGCGGTCCGATAAGAAGCCGGCAAATCTAAGTTGTCCGCATTGCCATCAGTCGGCGGAGTATGAGATCCAGTGGCTGGTGCGCACCAAAAAGAAGAGTCTGCCGCCGCGGGCGGACGATCGCGACCGGGCGAAGTTCGCCAAGGCGCAGTCTTACATGCTGCGGCGAGACGACATGATGATGTGCAAGAACATGCGCTGCCGCAAGCGATTTGAGATTACGAGCGTGCAGAGCGTCGCGTTTCTGGATTAGGGTGTCGTCGGCTGTTCGTCTCCCCCGGTGACAATCCGGAATGGGTGCCCGATCGACATGACCACCGACATTTCCATCGGGCGTTGAAGGCGGCCCAGTAGTTTCTCGGCTCCACCTTGTGTCGTCGCGGCCTCTTGCCGCACCCCCGTTGTTCTGCGAAAAGCGGCACAGGCGCAGACAGCAATGTCCGCGATCCTTCCACTCGTTTATACTTGTTAGTTTGGCCTGTACCAGCCAACGCTGCAAGGGATGGGAGTTGATCCGTGAAGATTTTGGTTTGCATGAAGCAGGTGCCGCAGAAAGACGCTCCGCTGAAGCTGAATGATTCGGGGACATGGATCCGCGAAGATGTTCCCTACGAAGTGAATGAGCCGGACGCATTCGCGCTCGAAGAGGCGTTGCGGCAGAAGGAAAAACACACCGGCGAGGTGGTGGTCGTCACCGCAGGGCCAGCGCGGGCGTTGCAGGTGTTGCGCGAGGCACTGGCGAAAGGCGCGGACCGGGCGATCCATCTCGAGGGCGATGCTTTTGTCGGGCTCGATGCGTACAACACCGCGCGGGCCATCGCGGCGGCCATCAAGGATGAGAAGTTTGACCTGATCTTTACCGGCTTGCAATCGGACGATTACGGATATGCGCAGACGGGCGTGGTTCTGGCGGAGATTCTTGGATTGCCGCACGCAACCATCATTATGCAGATTGAAGAAAATGACGGCGGCATCCGCGTGAAGCGGGAACTGGAAGCGGGATTCTTTCAGTTTGTCGACATGCCTTTGCCGGCGGTGCTGACGATCCAGTCGGGGATCAACAAGCTGCGCTATGCGACGCTGATCGGGATCAAGCAGGCGAAGGGGAAACCAATGCGCAAGGTGACGATGGCCGAGGTGCAGTCGGCAATGGGCGGGAATCTGCAGAAGATCGAGAAGCTGTACGTACCGGAGAAGTCGAAGAATACAGAATTTCTGGAAGGACCTCCGGCGGAAGTGGCGAAGAAGCTGGTGGAAAAGCTGAAGAATGAACTTCGGGTAATTTGAGTTCCCAGTTCTCAGTTCCCAGTTCTCAGTTAAAGAACTTGGGCTGTTTCTGAGAACTGAGAACCGAGAACTGAGAACTGACTTTATGGACACAATTCTGGTGGTCGTTGAACAGCGCGAAGGAAAACTGAACCGCATCTCGTGGGAAACAATTACGGCCGGGCAGGCGATTGCCGCTCAGACTGGATGGACGCTGGAGGCGGCGGCGGTGGGCTCCGGCGTAGCTGCGATCGCGGGCGAGGTGGCGGAGAAGAAGGTCGCCAAGGTATATGACATCGAGTCGGCCAGACTCGAGCCCTACACTCCAGACGCGTTTGCCTATGCGTTGCAGGAGTTTTTGGGGAAGCATCCGGCGAAGCTGGTGTTGATGCCGCATACGTACCAGGTACGGGATTTTGTGCCGAAGCTCGCGACAGCCCTGCATACAACGGCCATCAGCGACGTGATCGGGTTCAGGTATGAAGGCGGGAAGCCGCTCTTCACGCGGCAAATGTTCCAGGGAAAGTTTGTGGCCGACGTGAGTTTCGCGGGCGCGGGGCCTTGCTTCGTCACATTTCAGAACGGCTCGTTCCGCGCCGATAAAGTCGAAGCGGGCGCAGCGGCGGCGCCGGTTGAGACGGTCCACGTCGATGTTCCGGATGGCGTGGTGCGGAACAAGCCGCAGGAAGTTTTCAAGGAAGTCAAGCAAGCGGTGGATTTGACGCAGGCTGGGATTATTGTGTCGGTGGGGCGCGGGATCAAGGAGCAGAAAAATATCGAACTGGCGAAGCAGTTGGCGGATGCGCTCGGCGGCGAGCTCGCGGCGTCGCGGCCGATTTGCGATAACGGATGGTTGCCGATGGACCGGCAGGTCGGATCGTCGGGACAGACCGTCGCCCCGAAGCTGTATCTGGCGCTGGGAATCTCGGGGGCGATCCAGCATATTGTCGGCATGAAGGGTTCCCGGAGCATCGTGGCGATCAACAAAGATCCCGAGGCGCCGATTTTTGAGATTGCGGACTATGCGGTGGTTGGGAATTTGTTCGACATCGTGCCTCCGCTGATCGAGGAAGTGAAGAAGGCGAAGGGGTAGGGGCAGGTTTCAAAGTTTCAGGGTTTCAAGGAAGGACAGCAAGTAATCTTTCCTGGGGCACCCACTCAGGCAAGCAACAGTTTCGCGCGGACAAGAATGTCCGCGCCACACTTTTCCTGACGCACTTTTCCTGAAAATTTTTCGAGATTACGAACCAGCAGCGAAGCCGCCGAGGTGTGCCATGGAGAGGCGCAGGTATTTGTAGGGATTTACAGGGACGTCGTTGATGCGGACTTCATAATGCAGATGCGGCCCAGTAGAGCGTCCGCTTAAGCCGACGTAGCCGATGGTGTCGCCGCGCTGGATGTATTGTCCGGCGGTAACGGCGAAGCTGGAAAGGTGGCCGTAGCGTGTGGTGATGCCGTGTCCGTGGTCGACCGTGATGGCGCGTCCGTAGCCGCCCCGAAAGTCGGCGAAGGTAACGACGCCGTCGGCAGGAGCGATCACGGGCGAGCCGACATTGGCGGAGATATCGACACCGGAGTGGAAGGCGCCTTCTCCGTTAAACGGATCGATGCGTTCGCCGAAGGAGCCGGTGATCTGACCTTCGACCGGCCAGAGGTTCGGAGCCGAGTTGGCGCGGATCCAGTCCGCCGTGGTCGAGTTCTTGGTGAGACCGAGTGAGATGCCGACGCTGGCTGCCCCGCTCAGCGCGGTGTGCTTCAACGCGTAAAGCTGGTCGAGCGAAGAGTGCACCTGCGCTTCTTGAATCTGCTCGGTCGAGGCAGCCACCATCGCCGGATCGGACTTAAGGCCGTAAAGCGCGGAAACCTCGCTGGCCAGTGAGCCGAGAGAAGCTACCTGAATGTCCCGTTCCTTGGCGACCTGTTCCAAACGCGAATAGCGGTCCTTGAGCTGGGCTTGCTCGGTACGGAGCTGATTATAGTGGGCGACTTTCTGCAGCATCCGGGTATAAGAACTGGCGATCCCCGTGAGGCAGAGCGCGCCGATCGCCAACCCGGCCAGAAGAACGTAGAGGTACTGGACGGGGATGGAGATCTTGCGAAGCTGTCCCGCTTCGTCGCGAGCTACGAAAAATATGTAGAAACGTTTACGCAATATCCTACTTCCGGTTAACAGATTTTGCTTCGGAATCCTGCCGGAGCGGAACCGTCATGCTCGGGCTCGGAATCCTGATTCCACCAGCCGCATCAGGAGCAGGCTGGCTCTTTCCAAGACCACGGAACCAGGCAAGCCGAAATCCAATTTCGCTGCAACCGATTCACGTTGCAGTAGTTGGTTCGGCAAAGTATGTGAACGGCGAATTAAAAGGTAGCAAACCTGATTCCCCCTGTCAACCTCACTACGCCCTTTTGGGCGGTTACCAAGGCAGGGTAATTGGCGGTGCCCATCCGGCCAGATTACCGCGGTAAGGGGGTCAGGCGGCCGCAACTCGGTGCCAGAGCGGAGCACCCCGGAGCGTGGGAGCCGAGGTATAGTGATGGGCATGCCACTTAGCGAAAAGAAACTGATTAAGCAGATTCGCCGCTCTGCCCGCGGAGGGGAGTCGGTGGTGACGGGCATCGGCGATGACTGCGCGGTGCTGAGCGTTCCTCCTAGACACGAGTTGCTGGTGACCACGGACTTCACCATCGAGAAGGTGCATTTCCGGCGAGATTGGCACCATCCGGAGCTGGTGGGGCGGCGCTGCTTGACGCGCGGGCTGAGCGATATCGCGGCGATGGGAGGAGAACTGCGAGCGGCATTTTTGTCGCTGGCCGTCGCGAGCGACGTTCCGCAGAGGTGGGTGGACCGCTTCCTGAAGGGACTGCTGGATCTGGCGGAAGAATTCAAGGTTCCGCTGGCAGGCGGTGATACGGCGCAAGCGGCCGTCGGGATCCAAGCGGACATCGTGGTGGTGGGCTCGGTGCCGAAGGGAAAGGCGGTGCTGCGCTCGGGGGCGAAGGCGGGCGATCGGATTTATGTGACCGGGGAACTCGGGGGGGCAGCGGCGGCGCTCGCGCGGCTGGCGGAATCGAAGCCCGTGGGAGCCGAGTATTTCCGGCATTTTCGTCCCCTAGCGCGGGTTGCCGTGGGCCAGCGGCTGCGCCAGCGGGGAGTGGCCTCGGCCATGATTGATTTGAGTGACGGGCTTTCCACTGACCTCGAACATATCTGCCAGGAAAGCCACGTGGGCGCGGAGATCGAGGCGGAGGCGATTCCGCGGGCGCAGGTTGGGCTGGGGAAAAAGCGGGTCGCGCTCGAGTTGGCGCTGCATGGCGGCGACGATTACGAACTGCTCTTTACATCCGCGGCGGCGGTCCCCTCGGAGGTGGCGGGAGTTCGAGTGACGCGGATCGGGCGAACCACACGATCCGCGGGGATGCGGCTGATCGGCGCGGATGGGAAAGCGCAGCCGCTCAAGGCCGGGGGCTGGGAGCACTTCAAGGGGAATTGGTAATTTTGCAATTTTGCCATTTAGTAATTTGTAGTTTGTAGTTTGCATGGCCCCTCGCACAAGGCTCCTCTGTGGACCCCTGTGCCCTCTGTGGTTCAAGCTTTTTTTGCTCTCCTGCAACCACACCAGAAGGTGACTTTCGTTACCTGCCGGTGGTGACGGCGAGGGACTAGAGTGGACCCATGCGAAAAGTATTTTTACTCCTGGCGTTCAGTGTCGCGATATTGATTCCAGCTTTCGGGCAGGGGCCGTCGGCCTCTCGCAAGATCGATAACGAATTCGTGCAACAGCAGTTTGGCGACCAGTTCACTCTACTGCCCGAGGTTGCGCCCGCGTTCGGCGATCTGGACGGCGACGGCGTGGAAGACGTGGCGATTGCGGCGCGCTGCAAGAATCCAATGCTGGATCAAGGGGAGCACAAGTACGCGGTACTGGATCCCTACGACGACTTTTTTGGCTATGGCGACCCCAAGGTGACGACCACGTTCAGCGCGGGCGATCCGGCGCAGCGGGGCCTGGTGGTGCTGGTCATTCATGGCGCGGGCAAGGACGGCTGGCGCTCGGCAACTCCGAAAGCGAAGTTCGTGATTGTGAATTTGCCCTATCGGACAATCTCCGTTCGAAAACTGCCGCTAAGAAAGAGAACCATCGAAGCGATCTACGTTGAAGAGGCGGGCGACTTTGGCGCTAGCTCCGCCTTGTTCTTCGACGGCAGGAAGTTCCGCTACGTGCCCATGGGCGGAGATATGCAGTAGGAACCAGGTGTCAGGTCTCAGCTCTCAGATCTCAGGTCTCAGTCAAAATCAAGCCGCGTAGGGACGGACGCTCTGGTACCCCCCTACCCCCCCTATTTTTTCGATCTATTAGAATCATTGGGTTAGCCGCAAAATATTCAAGAATAAGGACTTACATGGAAAATATTCACAAGTAAGGACTTAGTTTAATTTTCGGCATAAATTCCCGTTTTCGAGCGGTTCTTGGGGAGACTGCGCCAGTCCTTTCGCCGCAATATTCAGTTATCAAAGACTCTAACGAACCGGGTCGTTCGGCTTCTCGTGCCGTCTTTGGAGACGGGCACACATCTGACTACTCCGATCAGATCTTTATTATCGCGCACGGCGGGTTGGAAGTCTGTGATGCGGCACACGGATGATTTGTGATGAAAAATCAGGGGTCAGATTGCGGGAGTGGGAACGCTCGCGCGATGAGTGGGCCACCCTCGGTACCCCGCCTAAAGCGGCCGTGGATCGCGCTCATGTGGGAGATCTGGCGCCGCGAATAGGTGGTGGCGCTGATCCGATTGCGCCGCCCAAAAGCCCATTGCAATCACAATCTCTTCCAGCACGATGTTCCAAAATGGAGGGGGATAAGCGTTGGGTGGTACGAGCGAGTCGCGGAATACACGCGAGACGTTATCTGCAAGCGCAGCATCATCCGCGCGAACAACTCTTACCGTGTCCTTCCATGGATAGACTTCCGCGATATATTGATTCAACGACTCCGAACCAACTTTCTTCCCGACGAGCACAACGTCGGCCTGCCGTGAAGTGAAGTGAAGGACCAAACGGGGCGAGTAGGAACTGGGCGAGAACGGCGTCGACTCCACGGCGCTCACTTTGAATCCGAGTCGCGAAAGTACATCCATAAGCACAACACTTCCCAATTGGCTGCTGTCATCCTCAAAGATAGCGACGGATATGGAGCCGGTCAGCATATTGAAAGGTACCTTCAGATCAGGGAACTGATGCCAAAGCATCGCGTCCAATACGGCGAGGTGCTTTATCAGATCTGCGACGATTCGCCTCTCCCTGTTTTCAACCTCATGATGAATAGCTTTGATCCGTCGGCGAGTCTGCCAGGTGTTTCTGGCGTCGAACCACGCCAGCATGGGGTCTTTGCGAAGCCGCGCCATGCGCAGTCGATGGGTTCCGCAAGTCCGATATATTCCTATGACAATGAAGGAAATGAGCAGCACACTGGCCGCTGACCAAGCAGGATGAATACTTAATTGGTGGACGGTGCCGAGAGCCGAGGCAAACAATAACACGAGTCCTGTGATGGCTAGGCGCTCGTGAAATTCGGGCAGTTTGTTCTGGAGTATTGACATGTCACTCTCGCCGAAGGTAGCTCTGCTCAAAAAACTCCTTAAGATCGAATACGACCCAAACCATATAGGCTATCAAACAGGCGCCGTCAGACAGGGCTCTCACTTTGCCGAAGAAAACGCTGCCTGGGGTAGCAAAATGCTTCGTCAACGCCAGCACGGCCTGCCAGAAGAGGATGACAACGGTATCGAAGAAAAGGATCTGTAGCACATCGACCACACGAACCGCTCGGCGCAAGATTCGTCTCTTGAGTGCAACCCATTCGTAATGGGCCGCAGACGGAATGGTGGGTGTATTCATCGCCGAATCCTCAAATTCGGAATCGCGGGACAATGGTACACCTAGCCGGCGCGCATGTGCACTCCATGCCGCCTACGCTGTCTTCGAGCCTTCTGCCTTCAAACCGGCGAGCAACTTATTAAACCCCTGCGCATAAGAGTCGTGGTTCTTCCAGTCACTGAAATCGGGAATGTAGTATTCGCGAATCTCCTCGGCCAAGTCTATTCCTTCGTCCGCGTAGAAAGACTCCCACATCCGTATGTCGGTGAAAGACACAATGCTGACCGGGAATAGTACGCGTCTTTTCTCCTCGATCTCCCGCTTCCGGGCTTTGCGGATTTCGGTCTTTACCCACGGGCTCTTCATGCTGTTGGTCGAAAGGATCAAGAGCAGCCGCTCATACCTTCGTATCGCTTCGTCGATCTGCTCATGTATCTTCTTTCCGGCTTGTATATCGAGCGGCGCGAACCAGCAGCGGACGCCTTTGTTCTGCAAATCCGCGTGCAGGCGGTCGGCGAATTCCTGATCTTTGGTGGAATGGCTGATGAAGCAGGAATAGAACTCAAGGGCCTTCCCGGTGAGGGACCCCATGTACTCGATGAAGTTGTCGGGAACACCGGCCCCACGCAAGAATGCGAGCGGAATGTTTCTATGGGAGCGGTAGATGGTGTCGATGCCGATCGTAGACGGACCGTGATGCCGCACGGTCTCAAGGCCCTTCACGTCGCTCAGGTCGTTGTCTCCGAAGATCGTAAAGATAGTGGACGCCCCGGTGAATTCCGCCCCGCTGAGGTTCGCCGAGGTGAGGTCCGCCCCGCTGAGATTCGCCCCGGTGAGGTCCGCCTTGATTATCGCCCCGATGAGGTCCGCCTCTGTGAGTTCCGCCCCGCTGAGATTCGCCAAGCCGAGTTGCGCGCGGCTGAGTTTCGCGCCGCTGAGGTTCACGATGGCGAGGTCCGCGTCGCTGAGGTTCGCTCCGGCGAGGTCCGCCCGGGTGAGGTCCGCCGAGTAGGGGTTCAGTGAGAGGCGAGAGCCCGCTCTCCAAGCATTCCAAGCCTCTACACCTTCCTTGATTTTTGCGAGATATTCACTGTTCGCCATGGCGCCAGCCTTTCATTGGCGCTCATCATATCCTGCAATGCCCTGCCGTGGCGAAGGCGGTAAACGAGCTATGAGAAATGCGGGCACCCCGGCCTTCGGCCGCGTGAGTTTGACCGGGCTTCCGCAGCACGATAGTATCGCTTCCATGGCCAAGGCCCGATACCACTACAACATCATGCTCCGGCCCGAACCGGAGGGCGGCTACACTGCGCTGGTTCCGGCGCTGCCAGGCTGTGTCACTTATGGAAGGAACTTGGACGAGGCGCGAGAGATGGTCAAAGATGCTATTTCGGGTTATATCGCCAGCCTACGCAAGCACAAAGACCCTTTTTTCATCACATTCCGATCGTGACGGCCATCATAGACCTCCAACCCGCGCATGCTAAAATAGAAATCTGATTGGGGCAGTTTCAAAGCGCATCCGTCAAAAAGGGACGGCCTTCGAAGCTGCCCCAAAGCCATTTTTAGCGTTCTTTTTAGAGTTAAGTCGTTAGTTTTGAATATTTTGAAGTTAAGTCCTTATTACTGAATATTTTAGCGGGAATCGGG